>LXNI01003147.1_pt1 | contig 9993 bp, 7 predicted proteins | sample 809091 | NCBI WGS metagenome assembly LXNI01 (sample SAMN04870527, study PRJNA318959) | sponge metagenome | biome: 01000161; feature: marine sponge reef; material: water | host: Sarcotragus foetidus | place: Greece: Milos, Mediterranean Sea | collected 2013-05-29 | depth 5-7 m | reverse complement strand
AGCGCAGGCGCGCGAAGACGTAGCCGCTCAGCGAGGCGAGGAAGACCACCAGCAGCACCGACACGCCCGCGAAGGTGACCGAGTTGACGATGTAGCCCTTCATGGCCTCGTAGCCGGTCGGGTAGTTCTCGAAGCGGATCGGGTTGGGCGCGGCCCAGAAGCGCCCGTAGATCTGCCCGTTGTCCTTCAGCGAAAAGAAGAGCATCAGGATGATGGGCACCAGGGTCAGGAAGAGCAGCGCCAGCAGGCTGAGCAGGATCAGCCCCTGCTGGAAGTTTTCGCGCCGTTGCGCCTGACGCTTCGTGATCTGGCGGTCCTGCTTCATGGTCAGCGTCGACATGTCAGGCCTCGTATTCCACCTGCGAGCGGACGTAGCGCATGTTCAAAATCGTGCCGCCCAGAATAACGATGAAGAGGAAGGTGCCCATGGCCGACGCCAGGCCGAAATTGGAGAACAGGGTGGCGTTGTAGTAAAGCTCCAGCGCCGGCGTGTAGGTGGCGTCGCTGGGCCCGCCGCCGGTCGTCAGGAAGATCAGCTGGAATTCCTGCATGCTGGCGATGAAGGTCAGAATCAGCAACAGGCGGAACTGCGGCAGCAGCATGGGCAGGTCGATGCGCGTGAAGCGCGTCCACCAGCTGGCGCCGTCCACCTTCGCGGCGTCGAAAAGCTCCTGCGGGATGCCAATCAGGCCGCCGTAGATGATCAGCAGGGCGAAGGCGCTGATCCAGGGGAAGCCGATGGCCACGATGGCCGGCATGGCCGTGGCCCGTTCGCCCAGCCAGGAATGCACCCAGTGCTCCAGCCCCAGCGAAATGAGCGTCTGGTTCAGCAGGCCGATGGTGGGGTCGTAGATGTTGACCCAGAGCAGGATACCGACCACGCTGGGCACCACCAGCGGCACGATGAAGAGCGTGCGCGCCAGGTATTGCAAGAGGCTGTGGCGGATGTGAAAGATCAGTTCGGCCACCAGCAGCGGCATGGCCAGCTTGAGAAAGCCGGACAGCGCCAGAATGGCGGCGTTCTTCATCCCGACCCAGAAATAGTTGCTGTTGAGCATGGCGTCGAACTGCCGCGTGCCGACCCACAGCGTCTCGCCGGTCGGGTTCCAGTCCGTGAAGGAATGGTAGAGGCCGGAAAAGGCCGGATAGTAGTTGAATATCAGCAAGAGCACTATCGTCGGCGTCAGCAGCAGGTAGGCGATGCGCCGCCGCCACATGGTCGCCAGCAGCACGCGCGTCGGCCGCGACGTGACGCGCCAGAAGCGTCGCCCGGATTCCGTGCGCCGGACCCAGACCGTGGCCAGCGCCAGCAGCAGCGCCAGCGTCGCGGGGATGCCGATCGTCAGGTTGCGCCGCAGGTCCTGCGCCGCCCGCCAGGCGGCCGCCGCGCCGCTCGCCGTCCAGGAACGGACCTGCCCGTCGCGCGTGCCGATCAACCAGTGTTCGCCGTCAGCCGAAAGCGCCAGCGCGGACACGTCACCGCCGGCCGGATGCGACTGCAGCACGCTGCCGTCCGCGCTGTCGAGCAGGTAGAGGTTGTCATAGCGGGTGCCGAGCAGAATGCGGCTGCCGTCGCTGCTGAGCGCCAGATGCAGACAGTAGTTGCGCTGGCGCGCGTTGCAACGTACCTCATCCGGCGTGGGCATCTGCCACAGGACTTCCGCGTTGCTGCCCTTGATCAGCGCGATCTCACCGTCCAGCGTGGCAGCCGCCACCGTGGCGCCGTTGCTGCTGACGTCCACGCTGAGAATCTCGTCATCCAGCTGGGCGCGCCACAGACGCTGGCCCTCCGGGCTGTAAAGCAGCACCTGGGAATCGCGGGTGCCGAAGATCGGACGTATGGCCCGGCTGCCATAGATGGTCACCGCGTCGGCGATGTTGCGCAGGTTGGCCTCCCAGAGCAGGTCACCGCTGGCGACGTCGAGGTAGCGCGCCACGCGCCCCTCGTCGATCGCCACCACGCGCGAGCCGTCAGCGGACATGGCCACGTCATAGACGATGCGCGGGGAACGGAAGCTCCAGGCCACCTCCCCGAAGGCGTCCAGCAGGTAAATGTGGCGGTCCTCGCTGGCGACGGCCGTCCAGGCGCCGTCGCCGGAGAGCGCGACCCCCCAGACGGTCCCTTGCGGGTGGAACTCCCAGAGCAGCACCCCGTCCTGGCGATAGGCGGCGACGCGGTTGTTGCGGCTGCCGACCACCTGCACGCTGCCATCGTCGCTGAGCGCGAGGCTCCAGATGGCGTCACCGACGTTGTCGCTCCAGACGTCCTGCGCCAGCGAGGGCAGCGCAAGGGTCAGCAGCAGCAGCGACAGCAAAAGTATGACGACGCGAGTCAGGGGTCGCATGGTCTCTTTATCACAGAGATTGCGTTGTTGTCGGGTTTGGCCGGGGGCCGGGCTGCCGCAGCAACCCGACCCCACAACCTGTTTCCGGTTTCAACTAGAAGTTGGCCGGTTTCTTGCTCGGGTCCTCAAGGTCTTCATGCGTCAGGTTCATGTGATCGAGGATGCCGTCCAAATGGTTAATGAGCGAAGCCTGGTAGAGTTCGAGGAACTCGTCGAGCGTGATTTCTTCGGTGAAGTACTGCTGCGCCAGGTCCACCCATTCGCGCACGGTCGGCTGGTAGTCAGCCACGCCGCGGGAACGGTAGGAGCCGGCGTTGTCCTTCTCGGTGTTGCCGATCAGGCGCAGGCCCTCGAAGCGCTGCGCCAGCACCGGATCGGGCAGCTCGACGTCATTCAGCGCCATGGGGCCGGCGATACCGCCCTCGGCGTTGTTGGGGTCAAGACGGTAGTCAAGGTACAGACCGGCGCCCTCGGGGCTGGTGATGAACATCAGGAAGTCGACCTCAAGGTCGTTCTGGGCCTGGTCCTTTTTGGGCACGCCCCAGAAGCCGATGTTTACCGAGATGGTGCGCGCAGGCGCGTCCACTTCGTCGCCTTCCATGGTCGGGTTGTTGAAGGTGCCCAGCTCGAAGACGCTGGCCGCCAAATCTGCGGCGGAGGGCGTCGGTGTGGGCGCGCCTTCCTCGACGCCGCCGTAGTTGTAGGTGCCTTCGGCGAGGCTGCGAATGTCCTTCTCGAAGCTCGCCAGCAGCCAGGCGCCGTCAAGGCGCATGGCGGCCTCGCCGGTCAGGAAGAGCGGGTAGGCGTCGTTGGTGCCGACCCAGCCGTCCTGCGCGCAGCGGTCGCCCATGGCCTTGAAGTTGGTATACATCTCGCGCCAGGCAGGACCGTCAACGCGCTGTACGCCGTCGCGCAGGGCAACTATCTTGCGCACCGGGTTGAAGGTGATCGCTGTGCGGTCGTCGTTGTAGGGATCAGACGGGTCGTAGACCCAGACGTCGTCCACGCCTTCGCGGAAGCAATAGTCGCCCGGCTGGCAACGCACGATTTCGGCCTCGTCGCGAGTGTACTGGTCAGCGTACATGCGGAACAGCCAGCCCATCCAGATCTGCCACAGCGAGCGATAGTCGCCCTCAATGCCCAGAGGGATGATGCCGGCCTCGCTCAACTGGTCGCACCAGCCGAGGAACTGGTCCCAGGTGGGCTGATTAAGCGGGCTGGCGGCCACGCCCATGGCCTCGTCGAGGATGCCCGCCTGCTCAAAGAGCGAGCGGTTGTAGTACCACAGGGTCTGCACCGTCTCGAGGTTGAGCATGTACATCTCGCCGGTCAGGGGGTCGGTCATGTTGAACAGGGCGCCCTGATCGAAGTCCTCGCGCCAGGGGCGCATGCTGTAGGGGCTGTCGGCGTCCAGGTAGGCGCTCAGGTCAAGGAAGGCCTTGTCGTTGACCAGGTCGGCCACCACGTTGGCGTTCACGTAGGAGGCATCCGGCGTGCCGGCGGCGAACTGGGTGCGAATCCATTCCTGATAGCCTTCCTGCGGCTTCAGTTCAACGACGCACTCGACGTCCGGGTGCAGTGCGGTGTAGGCGTCGCAAAGCGCCTGCCAGGTCTGGGTGTCGCGCTGCTGGAAGCTGATCACGATGCGACCCGAGAGCATGGCCATGTCGTCGTCGGCCATGACCTCGATCTCGACTTCCTCGCTCTCGCCTTCACCTTCCTGCGCCAGCGCCATGCCACTGAATGCGCCCAGGGCGAGGATGAGGGTCAGCAACAACAACAATCGAAGGTATCGGGTAAGCATTTCTCTTTCTCCTTCATACTGAATTCGGTCGGCAGGGCAGCCTGCAAAAGCCGGCCCGCGAGGACCGGGCGCTATGGTAGCGGATACCCTGCGCCAGGTCAAAAGAGCCACGCAAGGTTGTTGCCATGCGGCATTTGGGGACCTGCCCTGAGCGACGCGATGCTTCCTGCTCTCAGGCGGCAACCTGCAGGCCGGCGAAGAGGACCGTGTCTTCCGCCAGCAGACGAAGATTGTCAGCGCGCAGCGCCTGGCCCTGCAACTCGCGCCACGGGGGTTCCCCGCTCCACAGGCGAAGCGTTAACGCGTAGTTGCCGCCGGGCAGGTCCTGCGGCAGGTGCAGCGGCACCGTCTTGCGGACGATCAGGCCGGGGATGAAGGCTTCGCCATGCGCGAGCTGACCGATGCGCACGTCGTCGTGCTGCGCCACGGACACGCTCAGGTCCGACCCGACGAGGACGTGCATGGAGAGCCGCAGTTGCGGCAGGTCCAGCGGCCGGCGCGCCTGCCAGTAGAGGTCCACGTCGACGCGCTGGCCGGGCCGCGCGGGCCCTTCGTGCATGCGATAACCCAGCAGCACAAGGTCGCCGTCGCGCCACTCCACCAGCAAGGGCACGGCCTGCAGCCTCAGTTCCAGCGCGGGCAGCAGCCACATCCAGACGGCAAAGCCCAGCAGCGCCAGCGCGCCGGCCAGGGGGACGGCCGCGTCAGCAAGTTTGTTGACGAGACGCCCTCCACCAGGGTCGCGGCGCGGGGTCAACAAGAGCAGCGCGCCGAGGACCAGCGTGAACCCGACCAGTTCCGACGTTTCCTCCAGCGTTTTCCAAAAGGGCAGATGGAAGTCGAAGGCCTGGCAACTGTCCTGCAATACGGGCCCCTCGCAGCGGACGCCATCCTCGACAACGCCCTCCAGCGTCGCGTCCAGCAGGATGCCGCCCGTCCCCAACAGCGCCAGGCCAAGCAGCAACAGGACGACGTGGCGTCGCAGTGACGCGGCGCGCCACATCAGGACGGGCGGCAGCACCAGCAACACGCCGGCCAGCAGGTAGATAACCTTCCAGCTGTCTTCATCGGCTTCGTGCAGGAGGAAGAACTCGTCGGCCGCCAGATACAACAGCCCCGCGCCCAGCGCGAGCCAGTAGAGACGGTAAGCGCTTGCCGCCAGGGGAGAGTTGAAGGTGGCCCCACCGGCCCTCAGGGCCAGGGTGAGGGACGCGACCGCGGCCATCACCGGCAGCGCCGTCGCCAGGGCGGAGGCGAGCCGGAATTCGCCGCCCAGGTAGAGATGCCAGGACAGGATGTGGCTGACCTCCGGCAGGATGCCGGGCTGCAGCAGGCCGAGCAGGGCGGCGCCGGCCAGCAACGCCAGCAGCAACCATCGTACGCCGCGCTCCGGGCGGAGGCGCTGCAGCGTCGCCAGGCCCGTGACCAACAGGACCAGGATGCCGGCCAGCAGGAAAAACAACTGCAGAAAGTCGTTCATCGAACCCGCGTTATGCGCCGGTCCCCGGCCGGGACGGCGCCGCTTCAGGCATAGGGGTGGACGTGAGGGTTGCGCGCGGTCAGCAGGTCCGCGCAGCGCTGGCCGATCAGGGCCATGTGCGACTGCTGCCAGGGATGCGTGTAGATGTAGAAGCGCCCTTCACGCAGGGCGGTAAAAGTGTGCTCCGCCACCTCTGCAGGGTCCATGCCGTTTTCAATGGTGGTCGAATGCCCGGCCAGCCACTCGCGGCGCCCGGGAATTTCGATGTCGCGCTCGTCCGGCTCGTGGGCGATGCCCGCCGGCCGGTTGCGCCGCGCGCCCGTCAGCGCCGTGGCCACCGGCCCGGGCAGGAGCACGTGCGCCTGCAGCATGGTGTCCATGCGCGAGAGTTCCTCGTGAAGCGTCTCACTGAGCGCCACGACGGCGTGCTTGCTGACGGTGTAAATGCCCAGGTGACCGGCGATGAGGCCGGCGATTGAGGCCGTGTTGACGATGTGCGCCGGCTCGTTCTGCTCCAGCAGCCGGGGCGCGAAGACGTGCACGCCGTGGATCACGCCCCAGAGGTTCACGCCCAGCAGCCACTGCCAGTTGGCCAGCGTGCCCGCCAGCACGCTGCCCGCCACCGCCGAGCCGACGCCGGCGTTGTTGCAGAGCAGGTGCACGGCACCGAAGCGCACCCAGGCCTGTTCCGCCAGGGCCTCCACGTCTTCCAGGCGCGAGACGTCCGTACGCAATGGCAACACCTCGGCGCCGCCCGCGCGCAGTTCCGCCGCGGCCGCCTCCAGCGCCTCCTGCTCGACGTCGGCCAGCACCAGGCGCATGCCTTCCGCCGCCGCCTGGCGCGCCAGCCCCAGGCCGATGCCGCTGGCGCCGCCGGTGATGACCGCGACCTTTCCCTGGAATTCCTGCATGCGCTACGCTCCTCGCCCTTTCAATATTTGGAACGCCGGTCAATGCGCCGCCAGTGACTGCAGGCCGTCCACCACACGTTCGTGAATGTTCGGATTGGCGGCGATAACGCCCGCGTTGCGCGCCAGCGTGGCCCCTTGCGAGAAATCCAGCGCCGAGCCGTCCAGATCGCTGACGATGCCGCCGGCGGCCTGCACCAGGGCCGTGCCCGCCGCGTGGTCCCAGATGCGGTGCGCGGAGCCGCCCGGGAAGGTCTGACGCAGGTACAGGTCCGCCTGCCCGGCCGCCACACGACCGTATTTCTCCTGACTGTCGATGCGTTCGACGCGCGCGGCCGCCAGGCCCGCCGTCTCGCACAGTTGCGCCATGCGCGAATGGTTGGTGTGCGCGGGCTCGAAGCTTTCCATTAACAACAGGTCGGCCGGTTCGCAGCGCCGCGAGACCTGCAGTTGACACGCCGCGCCGCCCTTCAGCGGCTCCATCAGCGCCTGGCCGGCCCTGGTATAGAGCAGCCGGCCGGCGCCCGGCCAGCCCGGCGCGGCCAGCAGGCCGGCGACGACCTGTCGCCCTTCGTCCAGCAGCCCCACGGCGACCACGTAGTGGCGCAAGGCGATGAAACCCTTCGTGCCGTCGATGGGGTCGATGACCCAGGTGCGCGCCGCCTCGCGCTCCTGGCCATGGTCCAGCCAGACGCAGAGCTGCGCCTCGCTCACTTCCTCGCCGAGGGCGGCGCTGACCTGTCGCCGCACCTCCTCACGCTCCCCCGCAGCGACGTATTGCAGGAAATGGTCGGCGCCTTCCTCGGCGATGACGGCATCGTCGGGGAACAACTGGCGGATCGCGCGGCACAGGATGGCCTGGGCGCCGTAGTCGGCGATGGTGACGGGTTCGTGACCTTCCTTGCGCCAGATGGCGTCGTCCTGTCGTGTTGAACGAATATGGACGCGCTGCACCCTCTGGCACAGGGCAGCCGCCTGTCGCGCGGCCGGCAAAAGTTGCTGAAGGTCATCCATGGGTTTTCCTGTCACCGAAAGCGGGAGCGAGTTCCGCAGTATAACAAAGCCGGACTACATGCGAAGCGGCAGGGACACCCGCTGCAGGTCACGCCCGTTGACGACCGGTCCGTCATAACCTTCAGCAATCTCCTGCGGCAGCACGTCGATACTGTCGCCCCAACCGAGCTGGTGCACCAGCAGCAGCAGGCCTGGTCGTACGCGACGGGCCAGGGCCGCCAGTTCGTGCGTGGAGGTATGTACGCTGCTGTGGTAGCGCTGCCAGGCCGGCGTCAGGGCGGCGAAGGCCCGCGCCGAATAGACCTCGTGCACCAGGATGTCGCAGCCCTGCGCGGCCTCCTCAATGCCGGCGCAGGGCGCCGTATCGCCGGAGACGACGATGCAACCATCCGCCGTCTCGAAGCGGTAGGCCCAGGCGGGCCAGGAGCCATGCCGTACGCGAAAGGCTGAGACCGCCACCCTTTCGTCCCGGTAGACCATCCCTGGCGCGGTGAACTCCTGCGTCAGCAGACGATGACCGCCTTCATTGGCCGGTTCAAGGCCCTCCAGCCGTTCGCGCCGGTCCTCGCGCCAGGCCGCGCGCACGCCGCGCGCCAGCGCGTCCAGACCGACGGGGCCGTAGACCGTCAGCGGGTCGCGCCGGCCAAGGGTCCAGGGGGTCAGCAGGAGATCGGGCAGGCCTGCCGTGTGATCGTGGTGCAGATGGGTAAGGAAGGCCAGGCGCAGCTGCGGCGGCGCCAGCGCTGCAATGCCCTGCTCGCGCCAGGCGCGCAAGGCGCGGCGCACGATGCCGGGGCCGAAATCCACCAGATACGAATGGCCGTCGACCACGATGGCCAGCGCCGACCCGTGACGCTCGGCTTCGGCGTTGGGTGTGCCGCTGCCCAGCAGCAGTAGTTCAGTGCTCATGGAATGACGTCGGCGCCCGCTGCAGAAATACAGAACGACCGGCAGGCCTGCCGGTCGTCATCTGCGTGCCTGGAGGGATTCGAACCCCCGACCTATGGTTCCGTAGACCATCGCTCTAATCCACTGAGCTACAGGCACCCGCGCGTCATGGTGGCACAGGCAGTGCGGACTGTCAAGTCCGTTGCGCCCGGCCTCAGGCGTCGGCGAGGACCGCGCCCTCCGGCACACTGACCTCAAGCGCGCCACCGTAGCGCATGTCGTTAAAGGCGATCGTCACAGTGACTTCCGTCGTTTCCGCCTGGGCGCCACCCAGCGCGGCCGAGTTGATGGCCAGGCCAAGATTCAGCGACATCTGGCGCATCAGGCCGCTGTCCAGTTCGACTGCCGACTCGAAGGTCAGCAGCAGGTCCTGCAGCAGCATGCCCAGCATCGGGCCGATGGTGGCCAGGGTCTCGTCCTCGGTCACGTCGCCGGCCACCGTCATCAGTTCGCTGAAGGCCGGCGAAGCCAGCCAGGCGCCCAGGTCGACGTCAATGCGGATGGTCGCCATGCCATCAGCGTCCGAGCGGGCGCCGCTGCTGAAAGCCTCAAGGCCGAGAAACTCCAGCCAGCCGAGGAAATCGATGGCCTGGGCGCCGGCAATTTCGCTCGTGTCGGCGGGCAACCCGGCATCGGCGAGGCCCTCGTCCAGCGGCATGACCTGCCAGGAATCCTGGCCCTCCGCAAGCAGGTAGAGAATGTTGTCCACCAGTCGCAACTGGACAAACCCCGCCACTTCACCCTGCTCGGGGTCGGTCGTCGTACCCTCCAGGTCCATCGTCATCAGGGGCAGGCCCATGTCGTCCATGCCGAAGGCGCCGGAACCGGAGAGGTCAATGCCCATCGCCAGGGTCGGGTCGCCCGCAACGGCGGCGCTCAGGACAAGGTCAAAATAGAGCGTGTCCTCGTCCATGCCGGCGCCGCCCAGCAGCGCCAGGTCGGCCTCGCCAAGGCCCTCGATCTGGGCCTGGGCCAGAAGGGCTCCCGTCAATAACAGCACGACGGTCAGGAGGATTGCGAATCGCTGCATCATGACGGACTCCGGGTCTACACACAGGTGCGGGGCGACTCCGTCAGTGTATTGCGCTGCCCCAAGACTGTCAACCGGCCTCGATGGTCCGGGTCCCTGCCCTTGCCCGCGTTGCGATGAGTCCACGTACTTGCTATGCTGGCGCGCATGTTAAAGAGCGTTCCGCGTCGACTTTGCCTGTTGCCGGTGATATTGCTGGCCGTGGCAGCCTGCAGTGCGATTGAACCCCAGGCAGCACCGCCCACAGTGACGTTGGTGCCGCGGGACACGGCGACGCCCCTTCCGTCGGACACACCCGTCCCCACGGCGACGGTGACGGCGGCAGCAAGCGTCACCCCGCCCCCCAGCGAGACACCCCCGCCCAGCCCCACACCCGCCCGCAGCGGCCTGATCGACGCCGTGCGCTCGGTCAATCTGCGCTCCGGCCCGGGCGTGAGTTACGGAGCGCTGGCGGCCCTGCAGCC
>LXNI01003145.1_pt1 | contig 9997 bp, 8 predicted proteins | sample 809091 | NCBI WGS metagenome assembly LXNI01 (sample SAMN04870527, study PRJNA318959) | sponge metagenome | biome: 01000161; feature: marine sponge reef; material: water | host: Sarcotragus foetidus | place: Greece: Milos, Mediterranean Sea | collected 2013-05-29 | depth 5-7 m | reverse complement strand
CACCCTCACCGTCTGTGTCGGCGATGTCATAGGTGATGAGGATGTCCATGGAAGATCATGCCATCACATACGCGGGATAAGCTGGCAAGTCTCCCCTGAGGTGGCGGGCTAGGAGGGTGGCTTGGATCGATGGAAGGGCCCAGCGACCGACCCGCCGTCCCAGGACAGTGTGGGTGAGCTCTGAGTTCTTGTGACGTTCCCAAAGCCCGATCAGGCTGACTCTTCCCTGATCTCCCAAGTAGACTGCCCCTCCCGGCGTGTCCACGAAGCTCTGTGGACTCAATTGATTTCGCCGCAGCAGGGACACGATGAACCGGTCCGTAACGGGACGAAGCTCCTCGCACAGGTCGAGGGCGAGTGACGGCCTGCCAGATCGAGGACGGTGAAAGAACCCCATCTGGTAGTCCAATCCTACCGCCTCCAACGCCCCGATGAACTCCGTGAGCATCAGACCATAGCAGAAGCCCAACAACGCGTTGACCGGATCTCGAGGTGGTCGCCTCGTCCTGCTGGAGAACTCGAATTGGCACCGTGCCAGTGCCTGTCGAACGCCGCCAAAATACACCCGGGCAGCATCCCCTTCCACCCCTCGAACGTGGTTGGGTGTGGGGGCGTCGGCGACGCGCGCGACCCGGGCCAGCAGGTCCCGCGCTCGGGATTTTAGTTGATCGGCAGCCAGCGGATCCGTCTCATCGCGAGCCCAGCGATCAACCACTTTCCTGCTGGTCTGCAGCTTGGCAGCAACGATCGCTTTCGACAGCTCCAGAGAATGCGTCTCATTGGAGACGGCGCGGTACAATGCCGTCCGCAGATGCACGTTCCCTCCGGTGGCTGGTCCGACAACGAAGCGGATCGAACCGCCCTGCCTAAGCGCTGCGACTCGAATCCCACGCCGTACACAAGCTTCCAAGGCTTGAGTGGTGATCTGGCCGGCGCCGAGCAAGACTATCCCATCAATGGCTTCAAGCGGCACCCTTTGGTTGCCATCCGGCGACGCCAGCAACAGGGAACCGCGGCGATGTCGTATCTTGGCCCGGTGACTGCGAACATAGAGCGTGTTCAGGTACCGGATCGAAACACCTCCCGCGAAAGATACCTGGACACCTTGTTCGGCGCGCTTGTCAACTCGGGCAAGCAATGCGAACGAAGCTGGCATTGCTTGCAGCGCGCATCGTTGGGAGCCGACGGCAACGTGCCTTCGAGGAGTTGGGTGCGGATGGCGTCGACTACGCTCTCGACCAGCTGGCGCAGTCTCGGATCGAAGATGACTCGCGTCCGGCGTCTGAGGCCGCCGTACCAAACGTAGCCTTCGGATATCTCTACACCGAGCATCTCCTCCAGGCACATCGCTTGGGCACAGAGCTGGAGATCGGCCGCGCGGCCGTGCGGGACCCCTGACTTGTACTCGACTGGACACACTTCCTCTCCATCGATCTCAACTGCATCAGCGCGGCCCGACAGGCCAAGCGATTCCGACCAAAGAGGGATTGCCCGCATTACGTGCTTGCCACGTTCGCGGCGGTGCTTGCCAGAATCTACGCGGCGATGAGCGCGAGTTCCGCGCACCGTATGGGCATTGTCGGCCCACACGCCATCGCCATGAATCAATGCGCACTGCCGGGGGCAATAGACGTGATGCTCGATGGCGGAAATCGCGACCACAGGCTCCTGCGTCAAAGCCGCTCTGCTCCGAAGCCCCGTGTGGTGTCAGCCGTCGCCTTAGGTTGATATTTGACGCTTTTCCACGCGGCATGCACGCCCACCCTCGGCCAGTCGGAATCGGGAGTCCAGATGTCGAGAAGTGCATCGATACCGGCGGAATCGAGGGCAGTGCGCCACGCCGGCCAGTGGAAGCGCAGCTCACCCTGGCCGCTTTCGGTCCGACCCCAGCCGCGCTGGATCGCGGACGATCGTGCTCTCCTGCGCAGCCTCTCATCTGTACCGGCGCCCCGGAATGGCAGCAGCGCCAAACCAAAGAACGCCAGGACCTCCACTACCGGCTCTACCCACTTGGCCGTCCCGTCCGCCTGCGACGCCAGTCTCGTCAGGTCGAACCCAAGCCCGTTGTCCTTAACCCTTGGAGCGGTACCCTGAAGGGACTCGAGCAGTCGCTCGGGCGATGGTCGAACTTTGCTGTGTACCTTCACAAGGCGATGGTGCAACCACTTGGTCGTTCCTGGACCCGCAGGGTCGAACGGTGCATGCGCCACCTCGCCGCGCGCATCCACATGAAGGTCGGTCATCGTGGAAGATAACGTCCATGAAGAGGGATGAGGGCGAGCAGCGTGAGCCCGCGAGGCAAACGAGTCGACGGAGACCTTTCTCTTGATGTCCGGTGAATCGCCCCACCGCTCGGCAATTGGGAGTTCGTCAAGTGCGGCGCGGGTTGGCCAGGCCGCGGACAGCGTTTTGGCCGGATCGGCGTCCTCGGCCAAGAGCACCGCGCGGGGTGTACTCTCCTCCGTCCAACGAAGGCGGAGCTTGGGGCTCAGCACCGTCGCACCAACGGCCGCGAGCCATGCGTTAATCCACGAAGCCGGCAACCCCCGGCAGACCACTTCATTCTTCATTGATTCTGGATCCCCTCGACAGGTGCACCGGACGACACCACATGGTCAGCTTGCCTGACGATGGCTTCCAGGAGCGCCAACGCCCAAGGTCCCCAGCGGTCGTGGAGCCGCCGAAACCTCCCCGGCTGGTCCCAATCAACCCCCGAGAGGGAAGCAGGTACTTCCACGGGATGCCCCTGAATGCGCGCCGAGACGGTCTCCGAGGTCGCGTCAGCGACCGGCGCAACGATCGGCCTGCCGCTTCCGTGATGGCTGATCACCAGATGGACCAGGAGGTCGGCCGAGTCCGGATCCATGCCATTGGCCTTGGCGGCCAGCCAGGAACGTACCAAGCGGGCGGACAGGTCCTCATGCCGGGCACCCCGGGGCCATCCCGCGGCCGCCCGCGTGGCCGCCCAATGCCTCTTCGGAGTTCTCGACTTGGCTATGGGCTTGTCCGCTGCTCCAGAGGGATCGAGCCAACGCTGGAATCGCCGGTCGGCTTTCCCGACGTCATGAAGGCGACCGGCCATCTCGACGATCCTCGTCACCTCGGATGAAAGACCGAGCCGCTCGGCGATCGACCGTGATCTGGCCGCCACGGCGCGGCCGTGAAGATCCAGGTCGACGGCTGTGTCCGCCATGGACATCTCATCGAACTCGTCGCTGCGGTGCTCCGGCGCCGTGCGCTCCCCCAGCTCAAGCCGCGGGACCTCCCGATGTGCGCGGACAACGGTGGGGCGCAGCGCCGACACCACATCCTGCCACTCGGTCGCCTCCCAGCCAGGCGGGGTCGTGCTACCCAGGACATCGAGGATTTCGGCGACCGCCTTCGCCTGGTCCGCTTCATCCACCTCTTCGTCATCGGGCACCATGCCCAGAGCGGTATCCATCGGGCCGGTCATCGAAACCCCGCACATCCTCTCGATGGCGTGTGCGTCCAGCGGCAAGCCGTGGGTCATGATGGACATGTCGACCACTGCTCCGGACGAATCGGGATTCCAGCCGAACTCGTCCATCAGGCCGCGGTCCGAGCGAAGAATCACGGCGTCACCAGGACGAAGGTCATCAGGAGCGAGCATCTCCACAGTGAGCCCATCCGGCCCGAGGCGCCTCAGGTCACCGTCCGCCTCCAGTGTCTCCCTTACTTCGCCGATGGGAACGGCGATGATCTCCCGATCGTTGGCTCGCGGCCAAAGCCGTTCCCCGCCGTTCGGAACGTGAGCGCGCCAAAGGAGCGACACGGAGTAATCGACGCCGGCAATCCCGGAGAAGTACGGTTCAACCGGCGCTTCCCCCTCGGGTGACGTTGTCGTCTTCACCCACTCCCACAAGAGGCCGTTCAGGACTTCAGGAGCTCGACCGGGGTCATCGCTGGGCTCTCCAAGCACCTTCGCTACGTGGCGCGGCGAGACCGACAGCTTTCCCGCCGATGCGTCGATCGCATTCTGAAGTCGCCTGAAGACCGCACCGGGTTCCTTGCCGTACACGGGCCATCCATCAAAGCCTCTGCGTTTGAGGCCCCTCTTCTTCGGGGCAGGTGCGTGGACGTAGACGGCCCGGCCATTCCGGAAACGGCCGAGTCGGTTCAAGCGCCCCAAGCGCTGCGTGAGCGCGCGCACACCGCACGTTTCCGTGACCAGGAACTCGGCGTCGACATCGGCGCCGACCTCCAGCGTCTGCGTCGCCACCACGACGAGATGGCGACTGCGGGACATCCCCGGATCGCGGGACGCTGCCATGCCATGGACCGGGTCAAGTATTCGTGCCCGTGTCTCTTCCGCTTCTCTCTCTCGCGTCCGGCCTGTAAGCAGAAGGATATCGGCCTGATCTTGGGCCATCGATCTGGTCAATTGATTGAAGACCGATCTGGCGGTTGCCGGGGTGTTAGCAAACACGAGACAGCTGGCTGGCCGGTCTGCTTCCGTGAGCAGGGATTTCGCGGTTTGGGCCATGGCCTTGCCGATGTCCCGGGCCACTGTCCGTATCTCGATCTGTTTGGGAGCGTCAAGGCGCCGCTGCACGATCGGGTGCGCTTCATCCTTGGCATCGAGATCGAAACGGTCCTTCACCGAAGCATCTCCGGTGGCAGTGAGCGAGACGACTTGGGGCCGTGAGCGCTTTCCTCCGAATAGCGCTCGGGCGCGGCGAGTACAGTCCGCGAGATCCGGAACCAGCCTGATCAGATGCCTGGCCAAATGTGCTTCGTCCACAAGAACGAGGCTGTCGACACCTGCTAGGGCGGCATCGATCGGACGCATGGAGCGGCTGCTGCCATAGCCGCGGAACAGGAGGCGGGAACCGAACATGGGAATCGTCGACAGCACGACGGCGGGGCGCGAAGGGTCGGTCGGTAGCCGGGACTGGACACCACCTCGAAGCCGAATCACCTCTAGTGGCTCAGCGCTGGGATCCGACCAGAGAGAGCGCAGCCGGTCCGCGACGGCGCGCACCACCATTGCTGGTTCACCCTTGATGTTGGCTGTCCCGGGACCTCGGAGTGCATCGCTTATGAATTGCGCGTGTTCGGCGGTGGAATCGACCAGTAGACGCCGGTTAACCAGCCACCAGATTCTGGTCGGCGCCGTACGGTCGGCCGCCGGCCGATCCGCCTGAGAAGCCAGCCACCAGATCGCGATTTCCAGACAGGCCGTCTTGCCCAGACCGGTGGGTACACCGACTTCGATGGGCCACGAGCCAGCGTCCGCTACGTGGCTCGCCAGCCGCGCCTGCCATGGAAACGGCGGTCGCCCATTGACGGCCTGGTAGAAGTCCGCAAAAGGCGGCATGGGCCACCGGCCCGTTTCCTCAGGCATATCTTGCGGAATCGCCATGAAGCTCCACGCAGAGCCCCAGGCCACGCTGACGCGCGGAACCCAGGACCACGGGCCCGGTCACCGGCACCTCGAACCAAACCTGGACGTGAGAATACGGGAGACCCGGTCTACCGGGCCGGTTGACCTCTGCGGGCGCAAGATCCACTCCGCCCGGAACCAACGGGCATCGCGCTGACCGGAATGCTGTGGGTTGCGGAAGGCCAGCGTGTGCGCACCACCGTGAGATTTCCTCAATGTCCAGCGGTCCCCTGCGTTCGTGAACTGCCGGGAATGCGGTAACCCAACATGGCGCCGTTCGCGTCCACCTTCCCGGACTGGCCGCGATTGGACGGCCCTCATGCATCTGGGGGCGCACTGCCACATCAAGTGCCCGACCGGTCAGCCGCTGTATGGAGAGTGAGGCGCTCCGGGCGCGTTCCCGCACGACCGCGCCGGTGCCGGGAGGCAGCCACAACGCAAGGCCGTGAATTCGGCCCCGCGACCGGGGATAGCCGACATCTGGAAGTGCCAGGTAGCGAGCCAGATCGAATCCCGTGCGCCGGAATCCATGCCCGTGAAGGATCGGGGACGGTTCACCGTGGATTTGCTGGTGCCGGCTCAGTACAGCTTCCTTGAAGAGACGGGTAAGCGCCGACACCCGGCGCCCTGACACGGCTTTCGCGAGACGGAGCCAGGCAACCACGCTCCCCCGATCCTCGTCGGTCCCGGCGGACGGCGACCGGTAGCCGACTTGATGGCGTAATGCGGGGAACTGGGCCCGACTGATGTCGGCGCCGTGCTCCACCCAGGCCTCGTACATCCTGTCCAGCAGTTGAAGATCGCCCTCTTCGGGAACGCTGATAGCCAGGTCTCCCGCCGGATCGGGTACGAACGTGTCTTCCGCACCGCCCGGCAAGTCCGGCATGCTCGTGCAGACCCTGACGCGCACAGGAGAATCCGCAGCCCCCAAATAGCCGATTCGGGCGGCTCGGCGTTGAAGTGCCTCGGCCACCTCCGGTGGTGACTCGGCGTCCCACCTGTAGATGATCCGGGGATGACGCGGCGTGACCCTGACACCTGGGCGAATCTTGCCACCCTTGCGCCCGAGGTACTCCAGATGGGCTGACTTGACCACGCTCTTTGGTGGCAGGACCACGTACCGCGGCTGAAGAGCTTGGTGGCAGGGCGATGCGTCCGCGTGGATTACCGGCGGTGGAAGCCGCTCGAACCACTTGAGTTCAGAGCCATCGGTCACTCTGCACCGCGACCCGGTTCCGTCGGCAGCTACCAGGGCTGCAAAGAGGCGCGACGGTGCCGGCGGCCACTCCCCCCTCGTCAGACTTCCGGTGTTGGCCGTGCCGTCCGGATCTCCGCGAAAGGTCCCGTGCAGGAGTTCGACAGAGATCGCCAGCATCAATCGGTGAGTTCCGGCCAAGTGGCCAGGATCGCTCCGCGAAGATTGTCTTTGGGCGTGAGGCGCAACGGAGGGCGATCCCAACCGTCGAGAGGTACGCCAGCGGACTTGGCGTGGGAAATCGCCGCGTCGAGGAAATCACGGGTTCCTTCGGAATCCCCGAGCTCAATGAGTCTGTCTCCTGCTGGTCCCAGCCAGGTCGCGCTGATTTCCGCCGGGCGAAGCTCGGCGCCGGACCGTAAAGCGAACCCCCGTCCGAACGCGAGCACATGTGCGTGCAGCCCGAGCGCCACGAGCAGTGCGCGGGCGGCAGCGTCAGCCTCTGCCCCGTGACCGGCCCCAAGGCTGACGCGCCTCAGTTGTGCGAAGGAGACCGTCGCTCTCTGCGTTACCCGTGCAAACGACACCGCAGCGGCCGAGGCGTCGGCTCCCATGAAGGGAATTTGGCCATGGCCGATCTCGGACAACTTGTCCTTTTTCCCTCCCTCCACCCGGACGCGCCCCATCTCCCACTTGAGCCGATCGTCCGGATTCGAGGTCAGAGCCTCATCCGTGTTCAGGTTAAGGGGGTCACCCTTTAGCCCGAGGACCTTGGTGTCAGTCGACGCAGGGCGCCACCCGACGATCTCTGATACCCAAGTACGAGCATGCTTGGTGTTGTGCCGCTTCTTCCCCAAGTGCGACTGCCAGAAGCCGTAGAGCAGTGCCTGTGGGAACCACGCCATGAGTGGACCGCACGTCTGCGGGGTGGCTCTGAGGATGGCCCTCCCCAGTTCGGTCTTCACGAAGTCCTGTTCATCGAGGCGCGCGTCGCGCAGGTAGGCGTCGGCGTTGCGGTGCGGGAACTCCAGGCTGGAGATCTGGCGTGGGAGGTGCGCCGGCAGGTTGGTCAGGTCAGTGAGGTCCAGGATCATTTCCGGCAGGCGCGCGGACTCCCGGCCTCGGCGAAGCGCCTCCTCAAGACGGTTCGCCTGAGAGGGGACGTTGTCGATCACGATTACCTGCGTGGGCTCGTCGTCCTTCGGCGAAGCCCACCGTCGGTCGGTCTGGTAGACTCCACCCTCGTAGACAGCGGGCTTAACGGATCCGCCTGGTCCCGCCAGCGGCTCCAGTTTTGCGTCGATCCGAATCCCGTCTTCAAACGAATCGTCGGCGCATCCCGCAACGACAGAGTCTAGAACCAGGTTGATTGTCTGGGCCAAGAGGGCTGCCTCCTTCTCCCTTAGGATCGGCGGTCTTAAACAACGGGCTGCTCAACGGTATCAGGTGGCGCAGCACTGCGCTATCCTACCTCCCCAAAGCCCGCTGCGATTGCTGGCTCCGAACTCCAAGGTCCGGCTTTGGACTGGTTCATCACCACGGGCGTCACCGTCGAGTATCGAACGCGGTGTTGCGGACAGGCGAGCGAGCATCGTCACCAATCGGGAATGCGGTCGCGCTGGTGTTGCCAACCCGGCGATCGTTGACGTGATTCCAGTGTCATGAACCCCGCGTCCCCCATTCGACTTCTCCGTGCCGGACCTGCGGTCGCCGTGCTGTTCGGCTCCGCCTGCGTCACCGGACCGGAACCGCCCTCGGCTGCCTGCACGCCGGACGGCGAACCTCTGCGCGTGGCCTTCTACGCGTTTTTCGAGCCCGTCAGCTACAGCGCCGACGAGAACCCGGCTTCACCGGGGTTCGGCACGCATCTCGGCTACGAGGCGGACCTGCTCACCGCGCTGGAGGCCATGGACGGGGTGCGGCTCTCCTTCGAGCGCACGCCCGTGAGCGATTGGCCCGGCATCTGGCTCCTCCCCTCGACGCCGGACATCGACATCGCGGGCGGCGGCATCACGATCCGCGAATCCCGGACCCGCAACGAGGACGGTGAAGTGGCCGTCGCCTTCACCTCCGGTCACATCGCCTTCCGCCAGTCTCTACTGGTGCGTGCGGCGGACGCGGAGCGGTTCGCGTCCTACGACGGACTGACCGGGGACGTCCGGGTCGGTGTCCTTCGGGGCACGACCGGGGAAGCCCGCCTGCTTCAGATCACGGGGCTGGCGAACGGGGACGGCGTACTGGCCGCCGGAACACGGATCGTCACGCCCGGAGGAACAGTGGTCGCGGACGGCACGGCCGCGTATGTCATCACGGCGGCCAAGGCTTCGGCGGCGCTGGAAAGCAGGACCCGCATCCAGCCGCCGGACGACTCGATGCCCGAGGTCGTCCACTTGGGCGACGCAAGAGGCGAGATAGAACTCTTGGAAGCCCTGGGCGACGAATCGATCGACGCTGTCGCGCGTGGGGCGGTGGGAAACGGCGAGGCCGCGCACGCCTCGGGCGGCGACTTCGTGGTGGCGGCACTCGATTCCCTGGTCGAGTACGGCGGCTTCGCCATGGACGCGCGGGAGCCGCGGCTTGTGGCCTGCATCGACGAAAGGCTCGAATGGCTCACGTTCGGCCGCCGGATCGGCTACCCGGAGTGGCGAGCAGATTCAACGGTGTTTCTCGAACGGGCGCGGCTATGGGACGGCGGATGACGGAGCGGACGTTTTGTCCTATGGTCCACGGCGCTTGGGCTCGCGCGCTGAGCCGGTGCACGGGTGCGTTGCTCCGTGCCCCGGATACGCTACCTCACGTCCCCTTCACGGGTGCGCTCGCAGTACGATGTGAGAGGCGTCTTTTTTCCTGCCAAACGGACTGGTTTTCCCGTTGCTTTGGCACCTTGGAATCAGATGCGATCCAAGGACAGAAAGCGCAGATCGTGCAGTCCTGTATGACTTTAGACGATTTTCTGCCTTGATTCTCGCACCTGGCACTCCGCTCAAACACCGCGATTGGGCGCGCGCGAAGAGGCACGCGGACGAATTCGCCGCAGGCTTCATCGACGCGCCCGACGGCAAGGCGGAGGCCGAACCCGAGCCGCTCACGCTGGACAAGCTGTTTGAAATCTACGGTGAAGAGGTGACGCCCACCAAGGCGGAGACATCTCAACGGTCGGACCGGGCGGCGACGCGGATGTTCCTCCGGTTCTTCGGACGGAACCGCGACCCGGCCACCCTGTCACAACGGGATTGGGACCGATTCATCCGGGCGAGGCGGTCGGGTAGGGTCGGCCCAAGCGGCAGGCCGGTGTCCGACCGGACCGTCGAGCACGACCTGAAGTTCCTGATCGCCGTGCTCAACTGGGCTGCCAAGTCCAGAGACGAGCGGGGCAAGCTCCTTCTCGCGTCGAATCC
>LXNI01003144.1_pt1 | contig 9998 bp, 9 predicted proteins | sample 809091 | NCBI WGS metagenome assembly LXNI01 (sample SAMN04870527, study PRJNA318959) | sponge metagenome | biome: 01000161; feature: marine sponge reef; material: water | host: Sarcotragus foetidus | place: Greece: Milos, Mediterranean Sea | collected 2013-05-29 | depth 5-7 m | reverse complement strand
CTCGTGCGCGACGGGGCCGAGCTGGACCGCATTGAAGGCTATCCTGGAGAGGATTTCTTCTGGGGCCTGCTTGGCAAGATGCTTCGGCAGGGCGATATTGACCTGACGGGCCGCGACCGGGCCGAATGAAATTGCAGGAGTGCCGGATATCGGCGTGAACAGGAGTTCCGAGCGCGGCGCGGCAGTGCCTCTTCCGGTCCACGACGGGAACACCCCGCAAATGGACCGGGAAATGCTGATGCGCAATGCGCAGCGGGCGTCGCGTTTCCTGAAGGCGATCAGCCATGAGGGCCGCCTGCTGATCCTCTGCCATCTCGCCTCCGGCGAGAAATCGGTGACGGAGCTGGAGGAGTTGCTGGCCGCCAAGCAGGCCGCCGTCTCGCAGCAATTGTCGCGCCTTCGCCTCGAGGGCCTGGTGACGCCGCGGCGCGAGGGGAAGGTGATCTATTACAGCCTGACCGACGACCGGCCGCGCCAGGTCATCGAGGTTCTGTACGAGCTGTTCTGCCAGGAGCCCTGAGCGCCGCCTGCGCGCAGAAGGCCGTCATGGAGGCCAGCACTGTGTGTGCCGCCTCGCGCCAGGGGGCGTGGCCGCATTCCGCCAGCAGCATGATCTCCGCCGGGCCCGACAGCTGCGCTGCGATGCGGTCGGTCTGCGCCCGCGTTCCATATGGGTCGGCCTCGCCCTGGAAGGCCAGCAGCGGCGCGGTGACCGCCGGCAGGTAACTTTCTATGTTCCAGCTGCGGAAGCGCGGGTCGAGCCAGGCCAGATTCCACGCATCGAAGGTGCCGGCGGCATCCCGGTGCCAACGCGCGAGCCGCCTGTCGAGGCCGCCGCTGTCGAAGGCGCGCCGGGCCTCCGCAATGGCGCGGATCGAGCACTCCTCGACGAACACATGCGGTGCCATCAGGACCAGCCCGGAGACGGCGTCCGGAAACGCGCCAGCGTGGATGAGCGCGATGGAGCCGCCGTCGCTGTGGCCGACAAGCAGGGGCCGTTCGATATCGAGGGCGGTGAGCATCGCCGGCAGGCGCCGTTCGGCCTCGACATGCATGTAGTCGAGCGGGAAGGCGCCGCCGGCCGGCAGCGACGAGCCGCCATAGCCGAGGCGCGAATAGACCAGCGCGGCCGCGCCCGTCTCCGCCGCCACCCGGTCGGGGAAGTCGCGCCAGAGCGCAGCCGAGCCGAGCCCCTCATGCAGGAAGACCAGTGTCGGGCGGTCGGGGCCGCCCTCGATCCGGCGATATTCGATCTCGCCTTCGTCGAGGGTCAGCCGGCCGGCCAGGACCGGCGGACCGCTCATGCCCTGAGCTTGTAACGCTGAATCTTGCCGGTCGCCGTCTTCGGCAGCTCGTCCACGAACTCCACCCAGCGCGGATATTTGTAGGCCGCAAGCTGGCCGCGGACGAAATCCTGCAAGTCCGCCGCGCTGGCCTCCCTGCCTTCCTGCAGCACGACGAAAGCCTTGGGCTTTGTGAGGCCGTCCGGGTCCTCGGCGCCGACCACCGCCGCCTCCAGCACCGCCTCATGCTTCAGAAGCGCGCCCTCGACCTCGAAGGGCGAGACATAGATGCCGCCGACCTTAAGCATGTCGTCGGCGCGCCCGGCGAAGGCGTAAACGCCGTTCTCGTCGCGGATATATTTGTCGCCGGTGCGCGTCCAGGCGCCGCGGAAGGTCTCGACCGAACGCGCCCGCCGGTTCCAGTAGAACACCGCGCTGGTCGGCCCCTTGACCTCCAGCGCGCCGAGCGCGCCCGGCTCCTCGATCACCCGGTCGTCATCACCCACCAGCCGCACCTCATAGCCCTCGACCGGGCGGCCCGACGCGCCGGGCGCGATGTCGCCCGGACGGTTGGTGATGAAGATATGCAGCATCTCGGTGGAGCCGAGGCCGTCGAGGATGTCCACGCCCACAGTGTCGCGCCAGCGGCGCAGGATTTCCGGCGGCAGCGCCTCGCCGGCGGAGACCGCAAGCCGGAGCGCATGCGCGCCCGGCCCCGGCACGTCGCCGCTCGCAAGCAGCATGGCGAACAGCGTCGGCACGCCGAAGAAGATCGTGGGCCTTGCCTCGCGCAGCAGGCGGCAGATCGATCCCGGCTCCGGCGGCCCTTCGAGCAGCACCGAGGTGGCGCCCGCCGCCATCGGGAATGTCAGCCCGTTGCCGAGCCCATAGGCGAAGAACAGCTTGGCGGCGGAGAACAGCACATCGTCTGCGCTCACGCCGAGCGTCGGCCCGGCATAGAGCGCGGCCGTCAGCGCCATGTCGCCATGCAGATGCACCGCGCCTTTCGGCTGGCCCGTCGTGCCCGAGGTGTAGAGCCAGAAGCACATCTCGTCCTCGACGGTGTCGGCCGCCGGGAATGCCGCGCTTTCGTCCGCAATCAGCCGCGCCAGTTCCCCGCCGTCCAGGATTATGCGGTCATGCAGGCCCGCGAAAACCGGAGCCAGATTCGCCGAGACGAAGGCCGCCTGCGCGCGGGCGTCGCGCAGCATGAAGGCGTAGTCGTCGCGGGTCAGCCGCGTATTGACCGGAACGGGCACGACGCCCGCCTTGATGGCGCCGAGGAAGCAGGTGTGGAAATCCGCCGTGTCATTCAGGCAGAGCAGGATGCGTTCCTCGCGCCTGATGCCGAGCGCGCCGAGGGCATGGGCGAACCGGCTGGCCGCCGCGTCGATATCGGCGTAGCTGTGGACACCGCGGCTGTCGATCACCGCCGCCTTCGCGCCGCGCCCGGCTGCGAGATTGCGTCCGATCAGGTCCGCCGCCGCGTTGTAGCCGGTCATTGCCCTCACGCCTCCGCCGTGGCGCTTTCATACCACGCCCTGGCCCAGTCCGCCGCCTCGTCCTCGGGCAGGACGCCGGAGGACGCATTGTGGCGCATCGCCTCGCCCACCCGCCTTGCGCCGAGTTCCGTCAGGATCCGGTCGAAGGTCATGCCGCCGCCGCAGAAGGTTTGCGCATAAGTCATGTCGCCGAGCGCGAACAGGCCGTAGCGGACATGGGCGAGATCGGGCCGTTCGCGCTCCAGCGCCTCGGCGAGCGCCTGGCCATTGTCCGGCACATCGCCCTGGCCGTAGGTGGAGCTGACCACCACATAGAACCCCGGCGCCGCGAACGCGCTCGCGTCCAGATCGTCCATCGGCTGGAGTTCGACGTCGGCGCCTTCCTCCTCCAGCCCGGCCTGGACTTCCTCGGCGACGAGATCGGCCGTGCCGGTCATGGTCGCGACATAAATGGTGACAGCCTTGCTCATACCCTGCATTATATTTCCTGTGTCAGATGTCGCCAAGCAAAACCTCGCCGCGCCGCTCGGCGCAAGGCTGCGTACGCTCCGGGCCGCACGCGGCATGAGCCGGCGCATTCTGGCGCGCGACAGCGCGGTGTCGGAACGCTATCTCGCGGAGTTGGAGAACGGAAGGGCGAACCCCTCCATCGGCGTGCTGGCCCGCATCGGGGCGGCGATTGGCGTGGAGCTTGCGGCGCTGTTCCCGCCTCCCTCCCGCGACGCAGCGGCCGCGGCGGCCCTGCTGGAGCGGCTCGGCCCCGAAGACCGGGCCGCCGCCCGCGCGCTTCTGGAGCGCCATTTCAGCCGGGCGGCCGACAAGGCGGAGCGGATCGCGCTCATAGGCCTGCGCGGGGCCGGCAAGACGACCCTGGGCCGGCTGCTGGCGGCGCGCCTCGGCTGGCCGTTCATCGAGCTCACCCGCGAAATCGAACGGGATTACGGCGCCGACATAGCGGAAATCCTGGCCCTTGCCGGCCAGCCGGGCCTCCGCCGGCAGGAGGGGCGGGCGCTGGGCCGCGTCGCGGACGAGCGCCCGCGCGCGGTGATCGCCACGCCCGGCGGCATCGTGGCGGAGCCGGCAAGCCTGGACCTGCTGTTGGCGCGGACCCATACGATCTGGGTGGCCGCCGCGCCCGAAGAACATATGGCGCGCGTCGCCGCACAGGGCGACCGCCGGCCAATGGCCGACAATCCCGAAGCGATGGCGGACCTGCGCACCATCCTCGCCGCCCGCAGCCCCGACTATGCCCGCGCCGACGCCCGCCTCGATACTTCCGGCCGCACGGTCGAGGACTGCCTCGACGAATTGGAACGCATGGCGCGGGGCCTGCTCGGCGCAAACTGCGGCTTGACATCCCCGTAACCGGAATTATAATGCATATATGACCGACAACATGCTCATCACCTACGACCGGGACCCGGACGATTACCGGCACTGGTCGCTGACGGTGGACGGCGCCGTGGCAGTGCTGACGTTGGCGGTGGACGAAGACGGCGGGCTCCGGCCGGGCTATGAGCTGAAGCGAAACTCCTACGACCTCGGTGTCGATATCGAGCTGAGCGACGCGCTCAATCGCCTGCGCTTCGAGCATCCGCAGGTCCGCGCGGTCATCGTCACCAGCGGCATGGAGCGCATGTTCTGCGCCGGGGCCAATATCTACATGCTCGGCCAGTCGAGCCATGCGGCGAAGGTCAATTTCTGCCGCTTCACCAATGAAACCCGCAATTTCATGGAGGATACGAGCCGGCATTCCGGGATTGCCTTCATCGCGGCCTGCAATGGCACGGCGGCGGGCGGCGGCTACGAGCTGGCGCTGGCCTGCGACGAGATCTGGCTGGTCGATGACCGCTCAAGCGCCGTCAGCCTGCCAGAAGTGCCGCTCCTGGGCGTGTTGCCGGGCACGGGCGGGCTGACGCGTATCACCGACAAGCGCCGGGTCCGGCGCGACCTGGCGGACCTGTTCTGCACCGACCCCGACGGCGCGCGCGGGCGCCGGGCGCTCGAATGGGGCCTGGTGGACCGCACCGCCCCGCCGCAGCGCTTCGAGGCCGCGGTCAGGGCGCGCGCGGAGGAACTCGCCGCCCGGCCGGGCCTGCCCGCGGGCGACCCGGTGGCGCTCACGCCGCTGGACCGGCGCATCGAGCCGGACGGCTACCGCTACCCGAATCTGCGCGTGCGGATCGACGATGCGCGCCGGCTTGCAGAGATCACGGTTTCCGGTCCCGCCGGTCCGGTCGCGGTCGAGCGCACCGCCGGCTGGTGGCCGCTTGCCGCCGCGCGCGAGCTCGAAGACGCGGTGCTGATGCTGCGCACCAATCACGAGCAAATCGGCGCCTGGGTGCTCCGGACCGAGGGCGACGGGCAGGCGCTGCTGGCCGTGGACGCGCTGCTGAGCGAGGGCGCCGAAACGGACTGGTTCCTGCGCGAGACTGTCGCCTGGTGGCGCCGCGCGCTCGCCCGGCTGGACGTGACCTCGCGCTCGCTGATCGCGCTCATCGAGCCGGGTTCCTGTTTCGCCGGCCCGCTCATGGAACTGGCGCTCGCGGCGGACCGCAGCTTCATGTTCCTGCCGCTCGACGAGCCGGAGACCGCGCCCCGGATCGCACTCGGCGCGCTGAACCGCGCCGGCCTCGAAATGGCGAACGGGCGCACGCGCCTCGACAGCCGCTTTGCCGGCGCTGTTCCGGCGCTCGCCGCCGACAGCTTCGGGCCGGAGGAGGCGCTTGCCGCCGGCCTGGTGACCTTCGCGCCGGACGAGCTCGACTGGGAAGACGAGGTACGCCTCGCGCTCGAGGAGCGCGCCGCGCTCTCGCCCGATGCGCTCACCGGCATGGAGGCGAGCCTGCGCTTCGGCGGCGCGGAGACGCTCGCCACCAAGGTCTTCGGCCGGCTCTCGGCCTGGCAGAACTGGATTTTCAGCCGCCCCAACGCCGTCGGCGAAGAGGGCGCGCTCAAACGGTTCGGCTCCGGCGCGCGGCCGGGCTTCGACTGGAGGCGTGTGTGATGGCTGTGGATTACCGGGGGCGCATCCCCAACAATATCGATCTTTCCGGCGACCGGCGACTGCAGCGTGCGCTGGAGCACTGGCAGCCGCGCTTCCTGAAGTGGTGGCGCGAGCTCGGGCCGGAGGGCTTCCAGGCGGTGGATGTCTATCTGCGCACCGCCACCGCGGTCGATGCCAGGGGCTGGGCCAGCTTCGGCTATGTGCGCATGCCGGACTATCGCTGGGGCATCTTCCTGGCCGAGCCGGAGCCGGACCGTGTCATCGGCTTCGGCGACGAGATGGGCAAGCCGGCCTGGCCGGAGGTGCCGGGCGAGCACCGGGCCGCACTCCGCCGCCTGATCGTGACGCAAGGCGACACCGAGCCCGCCTCGGTCGAGCAGCAGCGCCGCCTCGGCCATAGCTGCCCGTCGCTCTACGACCTGCGCAACCTCTTCCAGGTCAATGTCGAGGAAGGCCGCCACCTGTGGGCGATGGTCTATCTGCTGCATGCGCATTTCGGCCGCGACGGGCGCGAGGAGGCCGAGGAGCTGCTCTACCGCCATTCCGGCGACCCGGACAATCCGCGCATTCTGACCACTTTCAACGAGCCGATCGAGGACTGGCTCTCCTTCTTCATGTTCACCTATTTCACCGACCGGGACGGCAAATACCAGCTGAAGTCCTTCGCCGAATCGGCCTTCGACCCGCTGGCGCGCACCTGCTCCTTCATGCTGACCGAGGAAGCCCACCACATGTTTGTCGGCGAGACCGGCATCGGGCGGATCATTCGGCGCACGCTGGAGGTCATGCAGGCGCTCGGCACGGACGATCCGGGCGCGGTGCGCGCAGAGGGCGCCATCGACCTGCCGACGCTCCAGCGCTACATCAATTTCTGGTTCTCCTCCTCGCTCGACCTGTTCGGCTCCGAGACCTCCTCCAACGCCGCCGCCTATTTCGCCGCCGGCCTCAAGGGCCGCCCCGACGAGGCGAGTTTCGAGGACCATCTTTGCCTCGATACGGCCGAGCGCATCGCGGTGCCGGACGGCGCGGGCGGCATCGCCGAGGAGGAGGTGCCGACGCGCAATGCGATGAACGAGATCGCCCGCAGCCTCTATGTGAAGGACTGCGCCATCGGCATGACCCGCTGGAACCGGGTGATCCGCCGCGCCGGATTCGACGCCGAACTCTTCCTGCCCTCGACGCGCTTCCGCCGCACGATCGGGCGCTGGGCCGGCACCCCCGTCGCGCCGGACGGCGCGCTAATGACCGGAGAGCTCTATCGCCGCCGCCTGCCGGGCTGGCTGCCGACAGAGGAGGACAAGGCCTATATCCGCTCGCTGATGCACGCCGTCACCGAGCCCGGAAAGATGGCGGGCTGGATCGCCCCGCCCGCGCGCGGCATCGACGGCAAGCCGGTCGATTACGACTATGTGAAGCTGCATTGACGGCGCGCTTCGCCATTGTCGGGTCCGGCCCGGCGGGCTGCTATCTGGCGGATGCGCTCGCCCGCGCCGCGCCCGGCGCGCTCATCGATGTGTTCGAGCGGCTGGAGGAGCCCTTCGGCCTGGTGCGTTTCGGCGTGGCGCCCGACCATGAGCAGACCCGCGCCATTGCCCGCGTGCTGCGCCGGCCCTTCGACAAGGGCTGGGCCCGGCTCCATCTGGGCGTCGAGATCGGGCGCGATATCGCGCTGGGCAGGCTGCGCCGTGACTATGACGCCGTGGCGCTCGCGACCGGCGCGCCGGTGGACCGCAGGCTGGGCGCGCCCGGCGAGGAGCTGGTCGAGCCTTCGGGGCGCTTCATCCGCTGGATCAACGGCCATCCCGACGCCGCCCCCCCGGCCCGGCTCGCCGGCGCCAGCCGCGCGGTCGTCATCGGCGCGGGCAATGTCGCCCTCGATGCCGTGCGCCTGCTGGCCAAGCATCGCGAGATCGCCTGCCTGCGCCCGCTCGCGCTCGAGCGCATCGACCTGCTGATCCGGGGCGGGCCGGAGGATGTGCGCTTCAGCCCGGCCGAGCTTCAGGAGATCGGCGAACTCGCAAGCGCCTGGCCCGACCTGGACGCTTTCGGCGAGGCGCATGGCGAGGCGGCCGTCATCCTGAAGGAATTTGCAGCCCGCCCGCCGGGCCGCGGCATCCCGATCCGCTTCCACTTCCACACGCAGGCGACGGCCTTTCCCGGCGCCGGGCGGCTGGAGGCGGTGGAGACCAGCCGGGGCGCGCTGCCCGCGGACCTCGCCGTCACCTGCATCGGCTATGAGAAGGCCGCCCTGGACGGCATCTGGCCGAGCGGGCCGGAAATTGAACCCGGCCTCTACGCCGTCGGCTGGGCGGCCCGCGGCCCGCAGGGCACGATCCCGACCAACCGCGCCGAAGCCCGCCGCCTCGCCAGCCGCGTCACCGCCGGCCTCGAGCGGTAAGGCCGGCGGCCCCTGTCAGCCTATGTCATGCGATGTCATGTTTTGGATCCGGTTCCCCCCCCCTTTGCGATCCACTCCGTCAGGGCGGCATGGCCCGGTGTCGGGCATGACCACCGCGATCATTCCGGCGCCGCCCCCGGCAGTGGAACGCCCAGCGCTTCAGCCAGCATGGGGAGCGCTTCGGTGACCTCGCGCTCAACCTGCTCTTCGCGGCCGCGACCGCGTGGCAGCCGGAAGCCGCAATTCACCATGGCATCCAACAGGTCGCGGAAGCTGTCGACGCCGATGCCGTGTATCGCCTCTCGCGAGTCGATGCGGCCTTCGGAATAGGCCTGGAGGAACTCGGCTGTAGTAATGAGCTGTTGTTTCATTCTCCCGTCCTCCGTTGTTCATGGCGGCCGCACCGCATCTCCCGGAAGTGTCAGCATATGTCATGCGATGTCATGATCCGCATGCCCAGCGCGCATATGTTACAGTCAATTTCGTCATGCGTTTCTGTTCCGGGTCGGCTTTGCGGTTGCTCTTGTCCCGGCGATATAGTCGCGCCTGTCCGGCAGGTCCAGTCTTTATGAGCATTATTTCATAATAGGGAACAAGAGGGATGCGCCTACGGCAGGCCCGCAGGGACAGGGTTGGGTGAGGGCCCGCTTCCGCGCCAGCGGAAGCGGCGGGCGCAAGCCCGGGGGGCGCGGCAGGCTGGCGACGAGCAGGCGGGTCATGACGCGGACAGAAAGAAACCCCGGCGCACACGAGAGCGCGCCGGGGTGAGGTTGGTCTCTAGAGGTCCTGACCAGGACGGTTATTCGTATTCGGCTCCAAAGGCGCCGGCGACATGGCCGTTGACGAAGTGGCCATTGAACTCGCCAGCAACATCCCTCGGGTAGTTGTCGGTAAGGACTCCACTGCCACCATCATCATTGGCTGTGTTGACAGAGCCGTAGAACGTCGCCGTCCAATTGCCGGACTCTCCGCCACCGTGAGTTTCGCCCGAAACCATGCCGCTCTCTGCAATAAACTTCGAGCTCGTCCCCAGCTTCAGGTCGGCAAAGCCCAAGTTTGTGGAGCCATCCATGAACTTGGAAATCTTGCCCGTTACCTCATTGTGGTTGGCGGCGGCGATCCTGTTTCCACCGAAGTTGGCAGTCAGCATGGCGTCAGCCGTGAAGTGACCGTCGGTCACGACGAGTTTGTCGTCAGCCCCGTCCTTCTTCACATACACACCAGCCGCCGCTCCGTAATAGGTTGCCGGTCCTTCAAGTCCGGTTTCGAGGTCCGTGCGGGCAGCCATGCCGCCACCGTAGAAGGTGTGGATTTCGTGCTTGAGGAGGTCGGTGTCACGCTGCTCCGTCGCCTTGGCCCAGTAGCCGAAGCGCACGTAATCCATGTCGGGCTTGGCGTATTTGGCCATGGTCTGCTCGCCATCGTCCTCCGGATCATCGTCATAATTGAGCGGCGTGAAGGTCACACCTGCCCCGAAAGTTACCATATCCTTCGCGTTCCGGGTCACTGAGCAGGCGCTGCTGCTGGTGCACGTATATGTCCCCTGCACGCCGTAAAGCATGCCGGATACATCGGTGTTGCCAGCAATCGGAGCGATTTTGGCATCGTCCGATGTCGCTGCCGGAAGGATGCCCGAGAGGTGCATCGCATCCACCGCAGTGTTCGCGGTTATCGTGACTGTGCCGGTGGGGGCGGCGACCTCAAATCCTTCGAGGGAACCGAAACCAGTCGCGGTCCACGGCAGACTCCCGGCCATCTTGATGTCGGTATAGACCGCCGCCATTTCCGTGTAGGGCCTCTTGGCCGTT
>LXNI01003143.1_pt1 | contig 10002 bp, 8 predicted proteins | sample 809091 | NCBI WGS metagenome assembly LXNI01 (sample SAMN04870527, study PRJNA318959) | sponge metagenome | biome: 01000161; feature: marine sponge reef; material: water | host: Sarcotragus foetidus | place: Greece: Milos, Mediterranean Sea | collected 2013-05-29 | depth 5-7 m | reverse complement strand
TCCTGCTCCAGCACGGCGTCAACCATATCGACACCGCCGCCAGCTATGGCGACGCTGAGCTGCGAATCGGTCCCTGGATGGAGACGCATCGCGACCGCTTCTTCCTCGCCACCAAAACGGGCGAGCGCCGCTACGATGAGGCCAAGGCGGAGTTTGAGCGTTCGCTGCAGCGCCTGCGCGTCAACCAGGTTGACCTGATTCAGCTGCATAATCTGCTGGGCGAAGACGAGTGGGAGGTGGCGATGGGTCCCGATGGCGCGCTGGAATATTTGCTGGAAGCGCGCGAGCAGGGTCTGGTCAAGTATATCGGCGTGACCGGTCACGAAGTCGCCATCGCCGGCATGCATCAGCGCAGCTTGGAGCGCTTCGACTTTGACTCTGTGCTGCTGCCCTACAATTATCTGATGATGCAGAACGAAACCTATCGCGCCGGCTTTGAAGCGGTCATTGAGACCTGCAAGGCGCGCAACACCGCGGTGCAGACGATCAAGGGCATCACCCGCCGCCCCTACGTCAGCGACCAGCGCAGCCACGCCACCTGGTACGAGCCGCTGACGGACCAGCCGAGCATCGACAAAGCGGTGCATTGGGTGCTGGGGAATGAAGATGTCTTCCTCAACACGGTTGGCGATATTCAACTGCTGCCCAAGGTGCTGGATGCGGCGGCGCGCTTTGAAGAGCGGACGCCGGATGAGGTCATGGGCGCGCTGGCCGCTGAGTGGGAGATGGCGCCGCTGTTTGTGTGAATTGAGGGAACACGCAAGGCTGCACTGTTTTGACGCTCGAGCGTCTTTAAGCTGACGTAAGTGACTATTTTGCGGAATCACACGAATTGAGCACACCAGCGAAGCGCGTTTTGGATTTTGGTGTAGAGTTGTTGCGCTGGGCGCTCTACACAATCGCACTGCCCTTGTCACCAATGGGCTTGGCGCTGTTCATCCTTTCTGGACACGGCAAAAGCGTTGCATATGAAGATCTGCTCGGGGGCACCGAAGTCTTTTTGCTTTGCATTACCGTATTCGCGACTACTCATGTCGACTTGGAAAAGTCAAAGATTGATTTCTCCAAAGGAGTAATATACAGAGTGCTCAAAATGTTTGTTTTTCCGACAGCAATTGTGATCGCAATGTTATTTGGCGTTGTATTCCTAAACTCATTTATTGCAGACTGCGTCAGTTGCAATCTTGACACCGCTGCTGGTACAATGCAATTGACAGGTAATGATATCGTGCTTGGAATGCTTAAAGTGCCGAAATCGCATATTGCCAATTATGCAGTGTTTCTTGGCATCTTCACCAGCATCATTTGCGGATCGTTACGACTTTTTCTCATCGCGTCAGAGCTTTTCGAGTCGGAGTCCTAGCTTAAGGGCGATTCTATGGATACCGTCTTTGTTATCGTCTTAATCCTAATGTGTGTATATGCCGTCGTTGCCAGTTTTACCGTTGGACGTGATTTGATCACTGGTGGATACAAGCGCTTGAATGCTGCGCGAACAGAGATTCAAAGACGTCAAACAGAAGTTGAGGCCTGATATCGCTCCGGTCAACTTGCGCCAAATGCAAATCTACTCCTTCTTTGCATTGAGCAGTTTCTAGTTAGAGATAAGGGATCAAGTCCACCTGCGGCAGGAAGCGCTTCATGTCGGCAATGTCGTAAGCCGCCGTCCCCGGTTGCAAACAGACCGCCGTGGCGACCGCGATTCCCAGCCGCAAGCCTTCTTCCAGCGGCCTATCATGATGCAGCGCGTGCGCCAGCCCGGCGAGCACCGCGTCGCCAGCGCCGGCCGGGCTGCTGACCGCGACCGCAATCGGCGGGATGCGATAGCTGCGCTTGTTGAGTATCGCCAGCGCCCCGTCTTTGCCCATGGTGATGACCACTTGCGTTCCGTACTGCTCTTGAATCTCGCGACCGGCTTCGTACAATTCAGCGTCCGCTTGCAGCTTGCGCCCGGCCAGCGCCGAGAGCTCATGCTCATTGGGCTTGATGAATGTTGGGCGGGCTGCCAAGCCAGCGCTCAGATTCGGCTCGGCGGCATCGAATATCACCGGCACATCCTGGGCGCGGGCCAACTCAATCGCGTCCGCATAAAATGCTGGTGTCATGCCCGGCGGCAGCGAACCGCCGGTGATGACGGCCGACGCCGATGGCAGCGCCGCTTGGTAGCGTTCTCGCAGCGCCGCGAGATGAGCGGGCTCGACGACCATGGAAGCGGTTGTGATCGTGGTGTGCTCGCCGGTGGCTTCGTCCATGATCACGGTGTTGATGCGCGTCTCGCCGGCGACTTCGATGAAATCGGTCGTCACACCAAGGTCTTTCAGCATGCGCTTCACTTTGTCGCCGACAGCGCCGGCTGCCAAACCCAGCGCCAGACTGCCGACGCCCATGCGCCCCAGGATCCAGGCGGCATCGGTCGGCTTGCCGCCCATGCTGTGATAGGTCCGCGTGGCGCGGATGGTGGTGTTTGTCAGTAAGGCCGGGACGAAGACGGTCAGGTCAAGCGTGGTATTCGGCGTGAGCGAGACGATCATAGGTGTCAGTCGTCGCTGAAGTTCGCGATCGCCGCTTCCATCGCCTTGCGCTCATCGCGCAGAAGCGGGCTGGCGCCCAAGTATTGCGACATCATTATCATGTAGGCGTTGGTATCGAGGCGCTCGACGGCGTCCAGCGCCGCTTGCAGATTCTTCCCCATTAGAAAGAGGCCGTGCCAGGGCGCGAGCGTGCCAGCGGCATGTTTGGCGATCATCGCCTCGCGGCCGCGCATGGTGGCGACGATGCGCTCTCCCAGCTTGGGGCTGTGGGCGGAGGCGTATTCGATCACCGGCGTGACGCCGAATTTGCGCGTGGCTTCCATCACTGGCGGCATTTCCAAATTGGCGCAGGCGAAGACCAGCAAATTGCGCGGATGAGCATGAATGACAGCCGTCCCATAATCAGGGAAGTTCCGATGCAAGCCGAAGTGCACGGCGCTCTCGCGGGTCAAGCCGCCGTCACCGCAGAGGATCTCGCCCTCGTCGCTGACCACCAGCACCTCTTCCGGCGCCAACTGCCATTGCTTGTTTTGGCCCGCCAACGTGGGGGACATGCAGAAGACATCGCCGACCCGCAGGCTGATGTTTCCGCCGCCGGCATCGGTCAGGTGACGATCGAACAAGAAGCGCCCGATGCGCGCCACCAGCGCCCGCCCGGCAACCACCTCTTCCGTCAGCACTGCTTGCGCAACCTGCATTCGCAATTCTCCCCCGTTTCGCTATAATGCCAGTATAGCTTTCCACTTTGTAAAGACAAAGAGCGCGGTTGCTATTTGCGTATTCATTCGTCGGAATAATGTCACCAGTTCGGAATCTAGGCGACAGATTGAAAGAGGGATGGAGTATGAGCGAAGTCCACCCACGACGACAATCAGTAGCGATTTCGAATTCTGTAGCCCCCCCCAAAGTCTATAAGCCGAAGTTCAGCTTTAACCGTATCCTTACCGGCGACGCACGAGAGACACTGTCGCTGTTGCCATCCGGCAGTGTCGATCTTAGCTTCTGGTCACCCCCGTATTTTGTTGGCAAGTCTTATGAAAGGGATTGGAGCTTCGACGAGTGGCAATCGCTGATTAAGGAGGTTATTTCCCTGCATTCGCGAGTCTTGAAGCCCGGTGGCTTTATGGCGGTCAACATAGGGGACATTTTATGCTTCCAAGACGATTCCATGCCTCGTTATCAGGCTGATAACGTGCGTCGTAAGAAAAGCCCAGTTACGAGGGAACAGATAATCAAGCTGCAGCAGCAATATCCGAATGCGCGGCGCGTAGAATTAGCCAAGATGCTCGGCTGTAGTGAACAGACTGTTCAAAGACGACTCGAACATAACAATGTTCGTGGTGGCAAACAGATCGCATCAACTCGCGTAAAACTGACAGGCTGTATGGTCGAAGAATGGGCACTACAGGCTAAATTGTATCTCTATGATCAGCGCATCTGGCATAAAGACCCTTGTTGGGCGAATTGCCGCTGGCACTCCAATTCCTATCGGGCAGTCGATGAGTTTGAACATATCTATGTCTTTTGGCAACCTGGTATAACGGAGTACGATCGTCAGCGGTTAAGCAGTAGCGAATGGTCCGAATGGGGATCGCGCGGGGTATGGCAGATTCGTTCTGTGCAACGCAACGATCGTCACGAAGCCGAGTTTCCCGAAGAGCTTGCTAGACGCGTAATTCGACTTTTCTCGCCGGCTAAAGGAGTTGTTCTGGATCCATTCGTCGGCTCTGGTACAACAACTGCAGTAGCTAGACGGCTTGGCAGACGGTGGCTCGGTATCGAGCTAGATGACAGTTTCGCCGAAGAAGCCCGGAAGCGCACGTATGTCTCCTGAGCAAATGGAAACTTTGGAGCAGACGTCATTTTCGATGATAACACAGGCGCTAACGGATTATGCTGCGCAAGCTGTTGGTATTTTCAAGGAGGAAGTTGACCAGCCACAAGACATAGCGGAAGATGTAACGCGAGAGGCAATTGAGTCAATGGGGCTGCCTCAAATACATTTGCGATTGTATGGGAAGGTTGACATAAAGAAAGCCGTATATGTATTTCTGCCCGAAGCAATTCCTGTAGCGCTCATGATTGATGCAAAGGCTGAAAAGCCTAGCGGTAGTGGCACGGCGACAATTCAAATGTCACAGACGTCAATGCGTGTCAAAATGTGGCGCCAGGATGTGATCATTGATGAGCCTGGCAAATTGCCAACCTATATTGAACGTGACGGACGCTCGTTTTATGTTGTTACGGTATTTGCAAAGTACATTTATGATGTCATTGGTAATGCGCACGTTCTTCAAAGAGTAATCGCGGCTTGCTTGCCAAACGGTCTGTTGCAAGATCGATACAACCCCAGCGAAAACGACACGATCTGGCGTGTCGGCCGAAACGCGCCGACGCTGGGCGAAGATTTCCGTGTGCGTATCAGTTTTGCTGAACTTCGTAGCAGGGCCAGTTGGCGCGTCCAGGATATTAAACTTCCTTTCACAAATCCGTGATCTATCCGCCCCTCCACTTGCAAAGCGTCAATTAAGGACAAGCATGCATTTCGAATTCGCCAGCGCCGCCCGCATCATCTTCGGCGATGGCAGCGCGGAACAGTTGCCCCGGCTCGCGCGGGATATGGGGCGCCGGGCTCTGCTCGTCAGCGACAGCTTTGAGCCGGAAGCGGTATCGCGGTTGATTGATGCGCTGCGAGACGGCGGTCTGCGACTGACGCATTTCCCCGTCAGTGGCGAGCCGACGGTGGAGGTGATCGACGAGGCGAAAGCGATCGCCACATCCGCCGGCTGTGATTTGGTGATCAGCATCGGTGGCGGCAGCGTCATCGATACGGGCAAAGCGAGCGCCGCGCTGATACACAATGCGGGCGACGCCCTTGATTATCTGGAAGTTATTGGCGCTGGACGAAAGCTGTCAGCCGCGCCATTGCCCTTCATCGCGCTGCCGACGACTGCTGGCACTGGCGCTGAAGTCAGCAAGAACGCTGTGCTCGGCTCGAAGGCGCACCGGGTCAAGGTCAGCCTGCGCGACAATCGCATGTTGGCCGATATCGCCCTGGTGGATCCGCTGCTGACGCACTCTGTTCCGCCGGCGGCAACAGCCAGCACCGGCATGGATGCGCTGACGCAGGTGCTCGAGCCCTTTGTCTCCCACCTCGCCAATCCGCTCACTGATGGCATGTGCGCCGAGGGCTTGCGCCGCGCGGGTCGCTCGCTGCGGACGGTCTATGCCGAGCCGAATAAGGCCGCTGCGCGCAGTGACATGGCGTTGACGAGCTTGCTGGGCGGCTTGGCGCTGGCCAATGCCAAGCTCGGCGCGGTGCACGGATTCGCCGGCGTGCTGGGCGGGATGTACGACGCGCCCCATGGCGCCGTCTGCGCCGCCTTGCTGCCGCCGGTGATGGAGGCGAATATCAAAGCCTTGAATGCGCGCGAGCCCGACAATCCCGCCTTGATGCGCTACGAATACGCCGCGCAGTTTCTATTATTCGACCGTTCGGCGACCGCTCAAGACGCGATGGATTGGATCAGCGAGACCAGCCGAATCTTCGACATTCCGGGCTTGGGCGCATACGGCGCGCGCGAGGCTGACTTTGGCGAAATCGTCGAGAAGTCCAGCGTATCAAGCAGCATGAAAGGCAATCCGATCGCGCTTGGCGCTGAAGAACTCAGCGATATTCTCTACGCGGCGCTCTGAGCAAGGCACGGCATGATCATCAGGGCGCGCTCCCGCAAGACTAAGTTTATCACCGCCTACGTTTTGGTGGTCGTCATTCTCTTTCTTGGGCGGCAGCTCGCGTCGAACAGTCACTCCCCTGCCGGCGAGCCGGTCGAAAACGCGCTCATCTTCATCTCGGATGCCGACTCCATCGACGCCGGACGCGGGTCCAACTCGGTTTACCGAATCGGGCTGGACGGTGGCGGCTTGAAGCGCATCGTCGGTTCTATCCCGCATGGCAACGGTTACCTCCGCACAACCGATATCGACTGTCACGCGAGGTCTCAGGCGCTGGTGATCGCCAGCCATCGGCGCGATCTCAACGGTTTCCACCACGCGCTGCTAGATGGCACGGGCTTACATTTTGACAGGCCGGAAGACGGCGTCCCGCTTTTGGCGACGCGGCAGATCGCCATCGCCCCGGGCGGCACGGGCATTTTGCTGTCGCGCCAATTCGAGGAATTTTCGGAACCGCGCTTTGGCTTGGTCGGCGGCGATCTATTGATCCGCCACTTCAACATTGTAAAGCCGCCAAGCGCCACGCTGTCGTACCGCTCGCCGGTCTGGTCGCCGAGTGGAAAGTACATCGCTTACATAATTGAACGGCAAGACGGCGATAGAGCCAAGACTTACCAGATCGCCAGCGCCCGGTCATCCGGCGCTAACGAGTATATCTACCATGAGACAGCCCTGAGGATCAGCGATCTTGCCTGGGCGCCGACCCGCGAGTGGTTTGCACTGGTGATGGATCGGCAAGTCTATCGTTTTCATCGCTATAGCGGCGAACTCATTAAACTGACCGACCACCTCGGTGGCGCGTCCTCTCCCCGCTGGTCTCCCGATGGCGCGCAGATCAGTTATGTCAGCCCTTCGACCTTTCCCGGGCAGAATCAACTCTTTGTCATGAACGCTGATGGATCGGGGAAGCGGCGCGTCGCCAACATCCGCGGCGAAGTGGTCAACGGCTGCTGGGTCTAAATCAACTATGGCGACGCTTTAGCCAGTTTGCGCGGCGTGAAAACGCCCCAGATGATCGCGGCGCCGATCAGCAGCGAGGCGCTCAAGCAGAGCAGCGCCCCGGCATAACCCAACACAGCAATCGCAAAGCCGCCGAGGACTGGTCCCGCCACTTTGCCGAAGTTCTGCAGCATCCCAATCAAGCCCATGCCAGCGCCCAGATGCTCCGGGCTGATGCGATCGGAGACCAGCGCGATCGCCGCCGGGAAGATCAGCGCCTGCGCCAGCCCCATCAGCGCCGCCGGCAGAAGGAAAAGCAGACCCTGATCCAGCACGCGAACCAAGGGCAATGCCGCCGCCAGAAGCAGCATGCCCAGGCTGATCGCCGGCAGATATCCCCAGCGATCTCCCAGGCGGCCGCAGAAGGGCTTCCCCAACACATGGGTGGCTTCATTAAGCGAGAAATACAAGCCGACCAGCGCGATGCTCACACCGGCTTCCAGCGCATATAGCGGCAGGAAAGCTTTCAACGTGTAAAGCGCGATGAAGGTGACCGCTTCCAGCCCGCCGGTCAGCCAGACTGCCGGTGTCTGCCCCCCGGAGCGTATCGCGTTTCGGATATGCTGAAGAATCGGAGGGCGCGCCGACGCAGACCCGTCTTTACGCTTGCGCCTCGCGCGGTCAGTGTCTGCGCGACCCACTGACGGGCGCGTTTCCGGCAAGCTCAGGATCGGCAGGAAGACGGCGCAGCTGATGATGCCGATAAGGGTGAAGACGGCGGCCGCATCCAGCGAAAGCAGCAGCCAGCCGGCCAGCGCGGGACCTACGATATAACCGCCACTGCGCGCCATCTGAAACCAGCCAATGTCTTCGGCGGTGTTTTCATTGCGTGAAAGCTCGGCGATGTAGGCGAGGGTGACGGGACCATAAATCGCGGTGGCCAAGCCATGCGCCAGACGAATCGCTAATAGCTGTTCGGGCGTCTGAATGAAGCGGTAGAGGAAGGGCATGACAGCGAAAAATCCGGCGCCGATCAAGAGCCAGACGCGCCGCCCCCAGCGGTCGGACAAGATGCCGAATAGTGGCTTGAGGAAGAGCCCGGTCACGGTTGAGACTGATACGATCAGACCGAGGAATGCGCCGGACGCGCCCAAGCCCGCGGCGAAAATCGGCAGCAGCGGCGTCTTACCCATTTGATAGGCGGAGCGCGCCAGGAAGTCCGCCAGCATCAATAAGAGGAAGGGTTTCGAGCGTTTCATCTGGACAGGTCTGCAACATGTGACGGCTGTAGGGGCGCGCCTTGGCTCGCCCGGAAACAGCCGCAAGATCGGTGACGGGCGACCTGATAGGTCGCCCCTACATCGAAAATCGCGGAGGGCTTCATTCCACCTTCAACACAACCTTGCCGAAGCCGGCATTGCCCAGCATGGTATTGAACTCGGCCAGATTGCCATCGACGATATCGTTGAACTTATCGACGGCGCCGTCGATATCGGCGGCGATTTCGGCGAAGGCTTCATGCTCGTAGTCGGTCGGTTTGTAATCGCCTAGGTTGACGTTGAAGCTCAAGTTGCTCAACTGCGTCGCCAGGCGGTCTCCATGGTTCATCGCATCGGGCCAGCCGGCGCGCGTCTCCGGGATCATGAGCGCCTTTTCGACTTCGAGCACCTGCTCTTCCAGCGCTTTGGCCGCGTCGATGATGCCCGAAGCCGTCTCCAGCCCGGCGAGTCGCTCGCGCCAGGCTTTAAGCTGGGCGCGCACATCGCGCATCTGATTGATTGATTTGTGCGTCTCCGAGACCTTGTCGCGGATCCTCAGCAGCAGATCAAATTGCGCCTGCAGATCGGCCTGGCTCGCTTCGATGCCAGCTTCCTTCACGATCTCAAATTCTTCGCTAAGTTCCACGTCGCCGACCGTCAGCGTGACGCGGTAGCTGCCGGGCACGGCATGAGGTCCCTTGATGAAGCCCTGCTGATTGTCGTCGTGCGGGGCGACCTTGTGCGCGTCCGGGTAGCGCAGGTCCCAGATGAAGCGATTCCAGCCGGCGTTTGACGGGATGCGCAGTTCTTTTGGCTTTTCGTCGGCCTTGATTGCGGGCGTGGGCGACACAAGCGTCGCCCCTACATCCTCATCGGCGTGGAGGCTCTTGAAGGTCTTTACCTCGTTGCCGTCGGCGTCGTCGATGCGCAGCGTGATGGTCGATTCCGGCGCCTCGCCCAGGAGATAGGTGATGACGGCGCCCTTGGGCGGATTGGTTCCGCTATCGAGGTAGGTATGTCTGACGCCGCGCTCGGGCGTCTCCTCTTTGACATAAGCGGCGACCATGCCCAGTGTGCTCATATACTGCTTGCCATCGCCGCTGTCGAATAGGCCTTCGAAGACCTTGGGCAGATGACGCTCCACCGTGCCCGGCTTGAGCAGGCGAACCCCCTCCGCTTCTTCAGTGCTGTAGGGGCGAGCCATTGGGTCGTCCGCTAATTGGCGCAGCAGGCGGACATCATCCAGTATCCAGAACGAGCGCCCGTGCGTCGCCACGATCAGATTGCCGTCCTTGATCTTGAGATCGTAAATGGGCGAGACCGGCAGATTGAGTTGGAAGCGCTGCCAGGCGTCGCCAGCGTCAAACGAGACATACAAGCCGAACTCGGCGCCGAGATAGAGCAGCCCCTCGCGCAGCGGATCCTCACGCAGGACGCGGCAGAAATGATCCTCAGCGATGCCATCGACGATTGACGTCCAACTGGCGCCGTAGTCGGTCGTCTTGAAGACGTAGGGCGCATAGTCATCGTTCTTATAG
>LXNI01003142.1_pt1 | contig 10005 bp, 8 predicted proteins | sample 809091 | NCBI WGS metagenome assembly LXNI01 (sample SAMN04870527, study PRJNA318959) | sponge metagenome | biome: 01000161; feature: marine sponge reef; material: water | host: Sarcotragus foetidus | place: Greece: Milos, Mediterranean Sea | collected 2013-05-29 | depth 5-7 m | reverse complement strand
ATGCCCGCCAGCTTCTCCACCGCCAGGCAGTAGCCGAGGTTGTTCGACATGCTGCTCAGGTAGTCCGTGCGGTCGGTGAAGGGGATGTTCTGCGTGTAGGTGCGCTCCTCCGCCAGCTTCTCCATCGAGCGGTGCAGGTACCCGATCACCATCTCCGCATCGACTACCTGCTCCCCGTCCACGGTCGCCTTCACCCGGAACACGCCGTGCGTCGACGGGTGCTGCGGCCCGATGTTCATCACGAACGGTTCGGACTGGACGATGTCGCTCATGTGACCGGCCGTACCGGGGGCTCAGGCTTTGCGGAAGTCCCCGCGAACTCGTTCAGACCAGGCTGCAAGCCACCCGGCATCGAGAGGAAGTCCTTGCGCAGGGGGTGCCCCGGGTAGCCGTCCCAGAGCAGGATGCGTTGCAGGTTCGGGTGCCCCTCGAAGCCGATGCCGAACAGGTCGTAGGTCTCCGATTCCTGGATCCACGCCCCGTGCCAGATATCCACGACGCTCTGCACCGAGGGGTCCTCGCGGTCGTGCGCCTCCACCTTCGCGCAGGCCATCTGGTTCCGTTCCAGCGACTGCAGGTGGTACACCACCTCGAAGCGGTCCCACTGGTCCACCCCGCACAGGTTCGAGAGGTGCTTGAAGTTGGTCTCGGCGTCGTCGCGCAGGGCCAGCAGCGCCTCGTGCGCGTGTTCGGCGTGCAGGATGCAGGCCGTCTCCGTCGTCCTCGAGACGGACCCCGGCACCAGCCGTTCCGCCGCCTCTGCCAGCTCTTCGCCAGTCCACCAGCGCGTCATCAGTTCCACTCCAGTGCGCGCTTGCGCCAGGCGTAGAGCCCGCCCACGACGAACGTGCCCACGAAGATCGCGATCTTCCCCAGCCCCACCAGCCCCGCGTCCTCGAACACGACCGCCCACGGGAACAGGAACACGATCTCGACGTCGAACAGCAGGAACAGCAGGGCGATGTAGTAGAAGCGGAAGTTGAACTGCGTGAGCGCCGGCCCGCGCGTGACCATGCCGCATTCGTACGTGTCTTCCTTGACCGGGTCCGAGGGCACTTCGGGGCGGATGTTGACGAACTTAAACGCCCAAGACTGCACGATCGCGCCCGCCGGAAATATCAGCGCGATGATGACAAGAATGGCGATGTGGCCGTATTCGTGGAGCACGCCCTGGCCGTTTGTGAAATCTCTCGCTAAGACCGGCGGAACTATAGCACGGTCCCCCCCACAGGGACCAAACACCGGCGTTGCGAAGGCCTACTCCCGACCCGCCCCCGCGATGTTGGCGACCTCGGGAGCCGAGCGGATGACCCACCTGATCGTCACGCGTGAGGACAGCGCGCCATCGCTCACCGTCACCGTTGAGGTCAGGGAGCCTGCTGCGGTGGGGTTGCCCACGATCCGGCCCGTCCTGGCAACGATCTCCACGCCCGCCGGCAGCACGTCGACCGACCAGGTGAGCAAGTCGCCTTCGATGTCGGCGGCGGGGACACTCACGTCCACCGAGTCCCCGACGGCGAACGACTGCGCTCCCGGGTTCGTGATCACCGGGGGCGTGTTGCCCGCCTTGGTGGCCGCGCCCAGCGCCTCGAAGGCCGCCCTCGCCTCCGAGTGCGACAGGCTGGCGGAGACCTCGCCCACGGTGATCGCGACGGTCGCCACGACCGCCGTCCGTGGGTAGGCGCTGTAGACGTCGTAGGCCTCGTATTCGAACGAGTCGACGCCGGAGAATCCCTCGTTCGGCGTGTACCACAGGATCGTCCCGGACAACGGCACCCCGACCGCCGCATTGATGCTCCCGTTGGCAGGCGCCGTCACGATGCGGAAGTATCGCGGGCCGATGGGCTTGCCGAAGGCCGTAGCGGTCAGCACCACTTCGACGGCTGTGTCGCTCTCCGTGCTGAGAGTCTGCGACTCCGCGACGTAGCCAGGGACCGCGCTGATGGCTTCCGACACGACGACGCCATTGTTGGTCTCGTCGGTCTCGACCACGATGTCATAGGGATCGGACTCGGCCGCCAGGCGATAGTTGCCCGGCCTCAGATCAGACACATCGACCCACTGGAACGTGACCGAGCCCTCGTACACATCCCGCCACCCTTCGGTCACGCCCATGCGCAGGCTGTCCGCGTCCGGATTATTGGCGCGGCAGTTCTCGACAACCTCGGACTCGTAGGTTTGATCACCGGGATGCGGGTGCCTCTCGGGCAGGCTCTCCACATCCAGCATGCAGAAGCCAACCTTCCGGCCCGGCAGAATCTGGGTCGTGCCCGCCTCGTCCCACAGCGAATACGCCACAATCTCCATCAGGTGGAAGTGGTTATGTCCATCATCAGTCTCGTAACGCACGGGTGGCTTGGTCAGCTTCACCCAGTCGCCCGTTGACGTTATGACCCGTTGCCAGACGTCGTGACTCGTCGGATCCGACGGATCCGCCAACCGGGGGTCGCCCGCCAGATCCAGGGGGCCGTCGCCGAGATTGGTCACATACCCTTCGAAGCGCAGGGCCAGGAACTCCACCCCATCCCAAGTGAACGGTTGCACCTCACCCCACTGAACGGGCGGATCAGCCACCAGGTCGGGTAGCAGGAAGACCCGATCGTTGTCGGCGATGTACACCTTCGCCAGTGCCGCCTGCTCGTCGACCGTGTAACCGGGCCCCGGTGTAATCGTCGCCGTCACTGTGCTGGTCACATCGACCGCGCCGTCATCGTCCGTCGCCACCGAGAGGGTCGCCGTACGCTCCCTCGCCACGAACGTCACCGTCTCCGGCGCCGCGCCATCCAGCATCGAACCGCTCTCCGCTACGTCGACGGAAACGGTCACCGCCTCTGCTGCCGCACCTGTGCGCGTCAGCGTGAACACCGCGGGCGTGCCTTCCGTCGCCAGGCTCGGCCCCGCCGCGATCGACACCTTGGGAATCTCAGCCGGCGCCACGACCCCTGCGGAGGTCGGCGACTCCTTCTTCACCCCGGCGTCGGGGACGGGCTCCCGCGCCGTGGGCGTGTCTGCCTCCACAGCCGCTGGCGCCGCAGGCGAGTCCGCCGGCCCACTCGTGTCCGGGGGCGTAACCGCCTCAGGCACCCTCTCCGCCGCTTCCGGAGCCGTACCTGTCGGGTCGCTCCGCGCCGACACGAAAGCAATCCCCATGACCAGAACGGCCAGGACCGCCAGCGCCACGAGCTTTATCAGACCCGGCGACCTCGACCCCGAGCGGTCAGATGCCATGTCACCGCCTTGCCGCGCTCCTCGGGCAGCCGCGCCAGGGGGCCGGGCGACGTTCGCCGCTGCAGCAGCAACAGAACAGTGACCCCGCGCCTGAGCCTCGCCGAAGAGGCGCCCTCCGCGTCGCAACCTAGAGGTCAGTTCCGCGGGGCGTCAAGGCACCGAACCGCCTGGCCCGGAAGGGAGCCACGCGTGCCGCGCCCCGCCGGGGACTGAACACGCCGTCTCCCGCGCCCTGCAAGGCGCGAAGGCCCGCGCCCGAACAACTCTCCGCATAGTCGTCGCCCGCTGGATGTGGTCCCCGGAGGTCGCGCCAGCCGCCCGATTTGCCCCTGCGAAGCCTAGGCGTAACATTCCGTTCACCCTCTCCACCAGGGGCCGCATGACCACCGGCACCGACAGCGATCTGTACCCGCTCGGAGAAGCTCCGCCACTTGGCGAAGTGCCCGCGCGGATGCACGCACAGCTCATCCGCGAGTCCCGCTTCGGCGAACCCCTCCAGGCGTTTGCGCCCGAGGTCGTCGACATTCCCCCCGTCGGACCCGACGACGCCCTCGTCTACGTCATGGCGGCGGGCGTCAACTACAACAACGTCTGGGCCGGCCGCGGCGTCCCCATCGATGTCATCGCCGCCCGGCAGAAGGCCGGCGAGGCCGAGGACTTTCACATCGGCGGCTCCGATGCCTCCGGGATCGTTTATGCCGTCGGCGAGAACGTCACCAACATCAAGGTCGGCGACGAAGTCATCGCCCATTGCGGCATCTGGAACGTGCACGCGCCCGGGATCACCTCGGGTGGCGACCCCATGTACGACCCCTCCTTCCGCATCTGGGGCTACGAGACCAACTGGGGCTCCTTCGCCCAGTTCACGAAGGTCCAGGCCCACCAGTGCCTGCCCAAGGCTCCCCACCTCAGCTGGGAAGAGGCCGCCGCTCCCACGCTGGTCGGCGCCACCGCCTATCGCATGCTCTGCTCCTGGCAGCCCCATACCGTCCGCGAGGACGACGTCGTCCTCATCTGGGGCGGCGCCGGCGGCCTCGGCACCATGGCCATCCAGCTCGCCGCCCTCCAGGGCGCCAAGCCCATCGCCGTCGTCTCCAGCGACGCCAAGGGCGAATACTGCAAGCAGCTCGGTGCCGTCGGCTACATCAACCGCAAGAACTTCGACCACTGGGGCCGCCTCCCTGATTGGGAGGACCAGTCCGGCATGGGCAAGTTCGCCAAGGGCGCTCGCGCCTTCGGCAAGGCTATCTGGGACGTGCTCGGCGAGCGCCGCAGCCCCCGCATCGTCTTCGAGCACCCCGGCGAGGACACCCTCCCGACCTCCATGTTCGTGTGCGATACGGGCGGCATGGTCGTCATCTGCGCCGGCACCACCGGCTACAACGCCGATATCGACCTGCGCTACCTCTGGATGCGCCAGAAGCGCTTCCAGGGCTCCCACTTCGCCAACGACGAGCAGGCGGGCGCGTTCAACGACCTCGTCATCCAGGGCAAGATCGATCCCTGCCTCTCCCGCGTCTTCCCCTTCGAGGAGACGGGCGCCTGCCACCAGCTCATGTTCGAAAACCGCCACCCCGACGGCAACATGGCCATCCTCGTCGGCGCCACCGAAGAGGGACAGGGACGCCGCTAGGGCCGCGACCACGCGGCTGCATCACCCAACACCAGGAAGGGGCCTGCTGAATGGCGCGTGACTTCGCCGCCGACATCCTCGATCCCATCGCCCAGGAGATCGTTTCCAACGTTGGCGTCTGGGTGGACCGCGAGGTCAAGCCCGTCGCCAGCGAGTACGAGCACGCCGACGAGTACCCCGAGCCCCTCGTCAACGGCATGGCCGAAATGGGCCTCTTCTCCATCAAGATTCCCGAGGCCTACGGCGGCCTCGACCTCAGCTTCGAGTGCTACGCCGGCGTCTGCATCGAGCTCGCGCGCGGCTGGATGAGCCTCGCCGGCGTCCTCAACACCCACGTCCTCGTCGGCTACGCCATCTCCACCTACGGCACCGAGGAGCAGAAGCAGAGCTTCCTCCCCCGCATGATCGACCCCGAGATCCGCGCCGCCCTCAGCATCACCGAGCCCGACGCCGGCTCCGACGCGCAGGCCATCAAGACACAGGCCACCCGCGACGGCGACGACTACGTCATCAACGGCCAGAAGATGTGGGTCACGAACGGCCAGCGCGCGGGCGTCTACCTCGTCCTCACCAAGACGGACATCGAGGCCCAGCCCGCCCATCGCGGCATCAGCGCCTTCCTCGTCGAGCCCGACACCGAGGGCTTCTTCGTCGGCCGCAAGCTCGAGAAGCTCGGCTACAAGGGCGTCGAGACCACCGAGCTCGCCTTCGACAACGCCCGCGTCCCCGCCGGCAACCTCCTCAGCGGCGACGAGGGCCGCGGCTTCCAGCACGTCATGAGCGCGCTCGAGGTCGGCCGCATCAACGTCGCCGCCCGCGGCGTGGGCGTCGCCCAGGCCGCCTTCGAGGATGCCATCGTCTACGCCCAGCAGCGCCACGCCTTCGGCAAGCCCATCGGCGAACACCAGGCCCAGCAGATCCGCCTCGCCGAGATGGCGACCAAGATCCGCGCCGCCCGCCTCCTCACCTTCGACGCCGCCCGCCGCAAGGACAGCGGCGCCCGCTCCGACCTCGACGCCGGCATGGCCAAGCTCTTCGCCACCGAGGTCTGCCAGGAAGTCGTCCTCGAAGCCCTCCGCCTCCACGGCGGCGTCGGCTACAGCAAGGAGCTTCCCCTCGAGCGCTACTACCGCGACGCTCCCGTCATGGTCATCGCCGAGGGCACCAGCGACATCCAGAAGATCGTCATCGCCCGCAACCTCCTCCGCGAGTACGCCATCGACTAGCGAGTCTCGGGAGGGGCAGGCGGTGACCCACAGCCAAACCCAACAGCCAGGAGCCAGGAGCCAGATATGACTGTCCACGACGGGCGCGAAGACTTCGGTCGCTACTACGAGGAGTTCGAGGTCGGCGACGTGTTCAAGCACTGGCCCGGACGCACCATCACCGAGTACGACGACGTCCTCCACTGCATGCAAACCATGAACCACCACCCTCTCCACATCGACGCGCGCTACGCCGAGGAGGAGACCCAGTTCGGCAAGAACGTGGTCGTCGGCACCCTCGTCTACTCCATCGTCTTCGGCATGACCGTCACCGAGATCTCGGGGAAGGCCATCGCTAACCTCGAGGTCGAGTCACTCCGGCACACCGCCCCCACCTTCCACGGCGACACCGTCTACGCCGAGACCACCGTCACCGACAAGGTCGAGTCCCGCTCCCGCAACGACCGCGGCATCGTCACCGTGGATACGCGCGCCTACAACCAGCGCGACGAAACGGTCCTCACCTTCACCCGCAAGGTCATGGTCCCGAAGCGCGATCCGGGCGAGTAGCCCGGCTCCCTGGGCCCTTGCCCTCCACAACTCCTCCGCGAAAGCGCTACGATTAGTCATGCTGCTCGTCTGACGGTTCAGGAGTGCATCCATGATCGCGCGCATCCCACTGGTGCTGGAGCCCCAACCCGAGGGCGGTTATACGGTCACGTCTCCGCTGCTGCCGGAGCTGATTACCGAGGGCGACACGGTGGAGGAATGCCTGGCCAACGCCCAGGACGCCTTTGAGCTCGTCGTCGAGATATACCAGGACCGGCAGCGTCCACTACCACCCGGCATCTGTGTAGAAAATGAGCACCACCGAGTAGAAATTGAGACTCTCATCTCCGTGCCGTGAGATACCGCGAGGTAACGCGGAAGTTGCGGAGGCTTGGGTGTTACGAAGTCCCCAGCGGAAAGGGGGGCTCGCATCGCAGGTGGTTCAATCCCCAGACCGAGCAGGATGGCACCCTCCCGGATTGGGGCAGGCGTGATCTGAAGCTCGGAACGTTGCGTTCAGCCATTCGCCAGTTGGGCCTCGACTGGCGAGAATTCCGCGACACCTAGAGCCGTCGGGGAGGTTCCTAAACCCGCTCAAGCGGCGCCAGGCTCTGCAGGAGCCGCTTCACCCCCGCCTTCGTGTCGTCGAACGCCACCACCACCTCCACATCCCCCCGGCGCTCCTGGCAGCTCACCACGATGCCCTCCCCAAAGTGCGAGTGACGGACGCGTTCGCCCGCCTGCCAGTCCGGCTCGGTTGCCGCCACCGCGGCAGCCGAGGTCGCGGCCGGCTCCGCTGCGGGGGCGGGGCGCGGCGCCGGTGCGACCCGGTCCCCCACCGTCCGCCGCTCGCCGCTTCGGTAAGGCTGGAGCAGGTGCTCCGGTATCTCCGCAAGGAACCGTGACGGCGGATTCGTGAGCGGACGCCCGCCCAGGTACCGCCGGTACGCCCGCGTCAGGTACACCGATTCCTCCGCCCGCGTGATCCCGACGTACGCCAGCCGCCGCTCCTCCTCCAGCTGCCGGGGGTCATCGAACGAGCGGATGTGGGGCAGCACCCCCTCCTCCATCCCCACCAGGAACACGACCGGGAACTCCAGCCCCTTGGCCGCGTGCAGCGTGATCAGCGTCACCGCCTCCACCGCCCCCTCCAGCTCGTCCACGTCCGCCACCAGCGCCACATCCTGCAGGAAGCTGGCGAGGTCGGCCGCCTCGCCACCGGTCGTGTCCTCGTACTGCGCCATCACCGTCCGAAGCTGCAGCACGTTCTCCAGACGCTCCTCCCCGCCCTCATCGCGGTCGCGCAGGTACTCCACGTAGCCGCTCTCCTGGAGTACGTGGTCGAGCAGTTCCGCCAGGGGACGATCGCGCTCCCCGCGCATCGCCTCGACCGCGTGAACGAACCGCCGGATGGCCGTTGCCGCACGCGCGGCGATGCCGGGAATGGGCTCGCCCCGCGCCGCGGCCTCACACGCGTCCCAGACAGCCAGACCTGTAGAACCGGCGTACTCCGACAGCCGCGCCAGCGTTGTATCCCCGATTCCCCGCGCCGGCACGTTGATGATGCGCAGCAGGCTCGCCTCGTCGAGCCGGTTGTGGACCAGCCGCAGATAGGCGATCAAGTCCTTGATCTCGCGCCGCTGGTAGAAGCGCACGCCCCCGATCAGCCGGTACGGGATGCGGTGCCGCACGAGCGCGTCCTCGATCGGTCGCGACTGCGCGTTCGTGCGGTACAGCACCGCGATCGACCCGAGCGACCGGTCCGTCGTCGCGAGACGCTCCACCTCGCGCGCCACGAACTCCCCCTCCTCTTCGTCGTTGTAGGCCTCGTAGGTCGCCAGCGCCTGGCCCGACTCCTGCTCCGTCCACAGCGCGCGCTCGATGTGGCTGCGGTTGTTGCTGATGACGGCGTTGGCGGCGTCGAGGATCGGCTGCGTCGACCGGTAGTTCTGCTCCAGCAGGTAGGTCTCCGCCTCGGGGAAGTCGCGCAGGAAGTACTGCGTGTTGCGCGCGTCCGCCGCCCGCCACGAATAGATGCTCTGGTCGGGGTCGCCCACCACGCAGATGTTCCCGTGTACCGACGCCAGCTGCCGCGCCAGCGCGTACTGCGCCGGGTTCGTGTCCTGAAACTCGTCAACGAGCACGTGCCGGTACTGCCCCGACCGCCGCTCCAGCGCCTCCTCCGACTCCCGGAACAGCCGTACCGTCTCCGTCAGCAAGTCGTCGAAGTCCAGCGCCGAGGCCTCCCGCAGGCTCTGCTGGTAACGCTCGTAGGCGCGCGCCACCACCTCCTGGAAGTAGTTCTCGCTCTGGCCCTTGAAGTGGTCCGCGCCCCGCATCTCGCTCTTCGCGCTCGAGATCGCCGACAGCACCGATCGCGGCGTGAACTGCCGCGGATCAACGTGCAGGGCTTGCAGCACGCGCTTCATGAGCGCCGTCTGGTCCGCGTCGTCGTAGATCACGTAGTCGGGCGAGAGGCCGATGTCCTGGCCGTGGATGCGCAGCCAGCGCGCGCACATCGAGTGGAACGTGCCGAGATGCAGCTTGGCCGCATCCTCCCCGAGGAGGTCCTGCGCCCGCGAGCGCATCTCGCGCGCCGCCTTGTTCGTGAAGGTCACCGCGAGGATCTGCCAGGGCGCCACCCGCTGCTCCCCAACGAGCCAAGCGATGCGGTGCATGATCACCCGCGTCTTGCCGCTGCCCGGCCCCGCCAGGATGAGCTGGGCGCCCTCGGCGTGCTCCACCGCCGCGCGCTGCGCGGGGTTCAGGCCCTCGACGGCGGGGGATGGGGGCTGGGTCGCTGTCACCCCCGTATCGTATCGGCTCCGCCCCTCCCGCGCGCGCAGTCTGATCAGGCGACTGAACAGTTTCCGTCGCGCACCTACGGGGCGATGTTGTAACCTCAGATTCTGGCGGTGCGCCACGCTCGCGAGACGCCGATTGCGTGGCCGGAAGGTAAGGAACGCTCGATGTTCGACTGGCCCGGCGGCGAGTGGCAGGACACCGTACGGCTCGTCCTCACGGTGCTGGCGATCTACGGCGCCGTCATCTGGGTGGCCCTCATCTTCTGGGTCTTCCGCGACATCCGCCAGCGCACCCGCGACCCCATCATGCAGCTCATCTCCGTGCTGCTCGTCCTCGCCTTCTTCCTCCCCGGGCACTGGGTCTACCTCATCCTCCGCCCCCGCCAGACCCTCACCGAGCTCTACGAACGCTCCCTCGAGGAGGAGGCCATCCTCCAGGATCTCGACGACCAGAAGGCCTGCCCCGCCTGCCGCCGCCGCGTGCGCGACGACTTCCTCGTCTGCCCCTCCTGCCTGACCGACCTGAAGGAGCCCTGCACGGCCTGCGGCAAACCCCTCGACTACGGCTGGCTCGCCTGCCCCTACT
>LXNI01003141.1_pt1 | contig 10006 bp, 9 predicted proteins | sample 809091 | NCBI WGS metagenome assembly LXNI01 (sample SAMN04870527, study PRJNA318959) | sponge metagenome | biome: 01000161; feature: marine sponge reef; material: water | host: Sarcotragus foetidus | place: Greece: Milos, Mediterranean Sea | collected 2013-05-29 | depth 5-7 m | reverse complement strand
AAAATACAGGCGCGCGTCCATTTCCGCAGCCGGGATAACCTCAGTGCCGCAAGCGATGAACAAAACCAGGGTTGCCATAGTCCAGGATCGTATTAATTTCATTTTGCTTAACCTCCGCCAGTCGCGTATCTTATAATAATGCAACAACCGGATATCGAGAAATAACCCACCATTTGTGCACTTGAAGAACCCAATTTGATGATTATTTTAATGAGTTTCGTCGGCATGGTGGTGATCCTCTGCCTGGCCTTGCTGTTGTCCGAAAACCGGCGCGCCATCCGCCTGCAAACCGTTGTCCCCGCGTTTTTGACCCAGGCCACCATTGCCGGGCTGATCCTGTACTTGCCGCCGGGGCAGGCATTCCTCAATACCATGGTGGCGGGCGTGCAGAACGTGATCGATTACGGGCGCGTGGGCAGTGAATTTGTATTCGGCGACCTGGCCAAACAGGAAGGGGGGTTTTCCATTGCCTTTCACCTGTTGCCGGTCATCATTTTCTTTTCCGCGCTGATGTCCACCTTGTATTACCTGGGCATCATGCAGAAGCTGGTGACGATACTGGGCGGCGGTATACACAAGTTGCTGGGCACCAGCAAGACCGAATCCATGTGCGCGGTCGCCAATATCTTTATCGGCCATAGTGAGTCGCCATTGGTGATCAGGCCGTACCTGAAGAACCTGACCCACTCGGAACTGTTTGCGGTGATGACCGGCGGCATGGCGGCTATCTCCGGCGCCATCATGGCAGCTTATGCCGCCATGGGGATCGACCTGGGCTACCTCATCGCGGCCAGTTTCATGGCCGCGCCCGGCGGCCTGCTGATGGCAAAGATCATCAAGCCGGAAACCGAACGCGCGGAACAGGACATAGAACACGTGCAGTTCAGCGGGCCGGTAAAAGTGGTCAACATCTTTGAAGCCATCGGTAACGGCACCCTGGACGGGCTGAAGCTGGCGGCCAACGTGGGCGCCATGCTCATCGCCTTCGTAGCCATGATCGCCCTGCTCAACGGCCTGCTGGGCGGGATCGGCGGCTGGTTCGGCATCGAGGGACTGACGCTGCAAGGCATCCTCGGCAAGTTGCTGGCGCCGCTGGCCTTCCTGATCGGCGTGCCCTGGGGCGAGGCAGCCGCGGCCGGCAGCCTCATCGGGCAGAAATTCATCATGAGTGAATTCATCGCCTACCTGAGTTTCAGCGAGATCAGGGATACCCTGAGCCCGCATACCCAGGTGGTCATCACCTTCGCCTTGTGCGGTTTCGCCAACCTGACCTCCATCGCCATCCTGCTGGGCGGCATGGGCAGCCTGGTGCCCGAACGGCGCCAGGATATCGCCGCACTGGGCTTCAAATCCGTGCTGGCCGGCACCTTGTCCAACCTGATGAGCGCCGTGCTGGCCGGTTTGTTTGTTTCCTTGCAGATGTAATGCCGTTATGACCACACCACATATCAATGCCAAACCCGGTGACTTTGCCGAAACCGTGCTGCTGCCCGGAGACCCGTTCAGGGCAAAATTCATTGCGGATAACTACCTGGACAACCCGCGCCAGGTGAATGACGTCAGGGGCATGCTGGGTTTCACCGGCAGCTACCGGGGAACGCCCTTGTCAGTCATGGGTCACGGCATCGGCATCCCTTCCTGCTCGATTTACTGCACCGAACTGGTCAACGAGTTCGGTGTCAAGCGCTTGATCCGGGCCGGCAGTTGCGGCACGGTAATGAAGTCGGTGAACCTGCGGGATATTATTATCGCCATGGGCGCCTGCACCGATTCAAAGGTGAACCGCATCCGCTTTCGCGACCATGATTTTGCCGCGATTGCGGATTACCGGATGTTACGCACGGCAGTGGATAGCGCCGAACAGAAAGGGCTGGTGTTCCACGTAGGCAATGTATTCTCCTCCGACCTGTTTTACACGCCCGAGCAGGGCATCTTTGAGGTCATGGAACAATACGGAATGCTGGGCGTGGAAATGGAGACCGCCGGCCTCTACGGCCTGGCCGCACAACTCGGTGTAAAGGCCCTGGCTGTCTGCACGGTCAGCGACCACATCACCCTGGGGGAGCGGTTAAGCCCGGAAGAACGGCAATCCGGCTTCCAGGATATGATCGAGGTGGCGCTGGAGACGGCTGTTTCCTGACTTTCAATAATGAAAATCTCAAGAAAGGAAATCACCCGCATCATTGATCACACCTTGCTGGCGCCGGAGGCGACGCCGGAGAGGGTGGCGCGGCTGTGTCGGGAAGCGCAGCAGCACGGGTTTTACTCCGTTTGTATCGCGCCGGTTTTCGTCAGTCTGGCTTGTGAGGAACTGGCAGACTCGTCAGTGAAAGTCTGCACAGTGGTTGGTTTTCCCGCCGGCATGAACGAGCCGGACGTAAAAGCTTATGAGACTGAGCTGGTTATCCGGCGCGGCGCCGCCGAGGTGGATATGGTCATGAACATCGGCGCGGCCAGGGCGGGGGACTGGCAGCAGGTCCGCGCTGACATCGCGCGCGTGGTGGACAGCGCCGCCGGCTGTCCGGTCAAGGTCATCCTGGAGACCTGCCTGTTGACTGACGAGGAAAAACAACGAGCCTGCGAAGTCTGTGTCGCCGCCGGCGCAAGTTTTGTCAAAACCTCCACCGGTTTCAGCCATGGCGGCGCCACCGAGGCGGACGTCAGACTGATGCGTGCCGCCACCGGGCCGGACACAGGCGTGAAAGCCAGTGGCGGGATCAGGGACTACGAGACCGCGTGCAGGATGATAGCGGCAGGCGCCACCCGCCTGGGCACAAGTTCAGGCGCGAAAATCATTGCTTAACCACCAAGGAACCTCTTAAGTCAGAAGTTCCTTAGGTTAAAACCTGCGATACTTAATCCGTGACTGCCGAAATATTGATCAAAGCATTAGGTCTTGAAGTTCTCCCCGTTGAAGGTGGGCTTTTCCGGCAGACCTATCAGGCTGATGAGCGCGTCGCTGTTGCCGTACCGGGCCGGGACAGTCCGCGGTTGAAACCGCGTTCCAGCGCGATCCTCTACCTGCTCTCGGATGACCCGGACTCCTTCTCGGCGCTGCACAGCCTGCCTGCCGACGAGATCTATCACTTCTACCTCGGCGACCCGCTGGAGTTGCTGCTGCTTAAACCGGACGGCGACAGTGAGATCATTACCCTGGGCCAGGATATTCTCAACGGCCAACACGTGCAGTTTGCCGTCCCGGCCGGTGTCTGGCAAGGGTCTCGGCTCGTGTCGGGAGGCAGCTTTGCCCTGCTCGGGACCACCATGGCGCCGGGGTTTGTCGAGGAGGATTACATTTCCGGCGACAGGAACTCGCTGTTGCAACAATATCCCGACAGGGCTGAACTGATCACCTTGTTGACCCGGTGAAGCCGCGAGCAGAACCTATGAAACCGCCTTTTGACATTGTAGCCGATCTTGATACGCCGGTATCGGCGTTCCTGAAATTGAAGCCATTGGGGGCGCGCTTCCTGCTGGAGAGCGTGGAACGCGGAGAGCAGGTAGCCCGTTTTTCTTTCCTGGGGCTGGGTAGCGGCCTGGACCTGCACGTTGACTCCCGGGGCCTGACGCTGAACGGTTCGATAAAACCGCTGCCTGCGGGACGCGCGGCAGTGTTGTCTGCCCTGCGGGAAGGATTACGGGCCGCGCCGCAGTTATCCCCGCAAGTGGATGAAATACCGTTCCAGGGCGGCCTGGTCGGCTATGCGGACTTCGACCTGGTGCATGAACTTGAGCAATTCCCGGGCAACACCTGCGCCACGGGTTATCAGCCCCGGGCCGCCTACCTGTCACCGCGCTCCCTGCTCGTGTTCGACCACCTGACCCGGCGGGTGGCGTTGCTCCATGCCGGTTCCGAAGCGGAGCGGCTGGCCTTGCAGAAAGAGATCAGTGCGGCCTTGCGCGGCTCCGTTCCCGCGCTAGCCACGCGCAACGCCTGTTCAATGGCAAGGGCGAGTCTGTCCCGGAACGATTACCTGCAACTGGTTTATGATGCCAAGCAAAAAATACGTGACGGAGATATTTTCCAGGTCGTGCTGGCAAACCGGTTCTATGGCGCATGCGAGCTTGAGCCGTTCACGGTTTACCGCGCCCTGCGCCTGATCAACCCGTCCCCCTACATGTACTACCTCGAGATGGGCGACCGCACCATCGCCGGTTCATCGCCCGAGGCAATGGTGAAACTGCAAGGGGATACAGCCGCATTGCGGCCTATAGCCGGCACGCGCCCACGCGGGCAAAACGCCGGGGAGGACCGGGAACTGGAACAGGGACTGCTGAATGATCCCAAAGAGGTCGCCGAACACGTGATGCTGGTGGACCTGGCGCGCAACGACCTGGGACGCATCGCGTACACCGGCTCCATCCGGGTCGATCCCTGGCTGTCCATCGAACGTTACAGCCACGTCATGCACATCGTCAGCGGCGTCAGCGGCACGCCGCGTCCGGACCGGGACGCATTCGATTTATTCGCGGCATCCTTTCCCGCCGGCACCCTGGTCGGCGCGCCCAAGATACGCGCGATTGAATTACTGAATGGTTATGAACCGGTGCCGCGTGGGCTGTACGGGGGCACAGTGGGCTATTTCGACCATTACGGCAACATGGACCAGGCTATCGCCATACGCACCATCGTGTTCGAGAACGGCGGCTACAGTTACCACGCCGGCGCCGGCATCGTGGCGGACAGCGTCCCGGCCGCCGAACATGACGAAGTGCTGGCCAAAAGCGCAGTAATGCGCCAGGCCCTTACCTTATCCGCGGAAGGATTTTAACCCGCATATCTCACCAAGTCGCTTGTTGCAATCTGAAACATTTTTGCTGTCAATAAGTTATGATAATATTCGACCTTTTTCGACATTACACACTGCGCTTGATGCGCCCTCGCTGGTCTTTTTTCCGCCTGCGGGCACGTGCCTCCTCAACCATAGCTACCGCTATGCTTTCGGTCGCAGGCACCCGCAGGCGAAAAAAATCCTGCGCGATCTTCGCATCACTTGGTGAGATATGCGGGTTAATCACCCATCCCCCTGCGCGACTTTTGCTTGCCACTGTTCCTGGCTGATGATGCCACCCTCTTGCTCCGCGCGGCCCTGGTCTCTTGCAGGTAATACCTCCTGAATCTTGTCGATATGCTTCCAACCGGCCAGCGGTGTTGCACATTCGGTGCGGGGCACATATTTGGAGGGGTCAACTTTCTGGTACTTGTGCACGTAACGCGGGCAATTAACGAAGATCTCCGAGACCTTGACCCGGACGATCAGGTCCGCCTCCTTGTACAGGTCCATGGCCGGATCATCGTCGTGCAGCGTGGCCTCGCCCTGCAACCGTAACCGGTGCGGGACTTCAAAACTGATGAACAGCATGCCGATATTCGGGTTACCCTTGATATTTCCCATGGACAGAAACATGCCGTTGCCGTCATAACTGGGAAAGACGACAGTATTGTCATCGACCACCTTGACAAAACCCGGGTCACCCCCTTTATATGACACGGTCGGCCGGTTGTTATGATCCACCGTGCTCAGGAAAAACATATCACGGCTCTCGATGAAAGCCTTGTGCGGACCAACCACTTCCGTTTCCATCGCAACGTGCTCGATGGCGTCAGCCAGGCGCAGGGTTTCAAACTGTTCCTGCAATGCCCGATGGTTATCACCGTATAATCTACTCATGCTGTTCTCCTCGTTCTGCCAAAGGTTCTGCGGTTCACTCGCATCAATGCTTCAGGATGCTACTGTTGCCGGTATCATATCAGCCCCGGACGCGCAGACTCTCCTGATAACCCGGTAGGCAATGACGCCGGCGATGACGTTGCCAATAGCAGCCCCTGCGAAGAGGCCGGTTATACCCCAGTACAGGCTGCCAATATACGCCAACGGCAGGTACAGCGCAATCAGCCTGATGATTATCAGGAACAGGCCCAGGCGGGGGCGTTTTAACACGTTCAGTGAGACCATAACCAGTATCACGACGGCGTGGGCGCCGTAGGTCAGCGGCAATATGTAGATGAAGGTATTGATCACCTGCATCACTGTGGCGTCACTGCTGAATGCGGGGGCGATATACGGTGACAGGATGAGCAGCAGGACATAGACCGCAACCTGGAAGACGATACCGAATTTCAGGCAACCGAACAATGCCCGGTAGGCGCGCTCTGCCTTGCTTGCTCCCAGGTTTTGTCCGATGAACATGGGCAGGGTCGCGGACAAGGCAAAAATAACGAGCAGGCACAAGGTCTCTATGCGCGCGCCGACCCCGAAGCCGGCAACGGCCTCGGCGCCGTAACCGGCGATCATCGCGGTCATGATGGCCGCGGCAAACGGAGTCATCATGTTGGCGAGCGTGGCCGGTATCGCTATCTGCAACAATTCTTCCCAGTTTTCCCGGATATGCCGCAGGCGGGGCAATGTAAAAAGTATCAGTTGTTCCCGTACTGCCAGGATGTACACTGAGATGACGGACACGGTCGCGGCGGCGGTGACACTGGCGATTGCGGCGCCTTTCATGCCCAGCGCCGGGAACGGCCCCGGGCCGAATATCAATAACGGATCCAGCGCCAAATTTAACAATGCCATAATTGTGGACATCAAGGCCGAGGTCTTTATCGCGCCGATGGAACGGAAAGTATTGCCGCTGATGATTGCGATCATGATCACGGGCAAGCCGAAGATCAGGACGTGCATGTAATCCCTGATATGGGGCAGCACCTGTTGCGTTGCCCCCATGGCCGAAAAAATACCGGTGATGGAAAAACCGACCCCGATGGCGATCAGTATTGACAACAGCAACGCCAGTATCTGCGCATCAGAAACGTAGCGGGCGGCTACCTCGTGTCTCGCTTCCCCGACCAGCCGCGAAGTGATGGAACTGATGCCCATGCCTATACCCAGGCCGATACTGATGAAGATCATGTAGACAGGAATAATGAAACCGATGGCCGCCAACTGGTCGGTCCCCAGCAGGCTGATAAACCAGGTATCGACGAAGCCCAGCGTCATCATGGCGATGATGCCCATGATCATGGTGCCGGTCAGGCGCGCCAGCAACGGGCCGACAGGCTCGGAAGTGATCCTGCGGGTACGTTCTGTATTTTGAGTCACAAGGTCTGTTTCCCGCTATGCCGGGCAAGGTGATCCCTGTGTATGAGACCTGCGCAGCCTGCCCCCGGCGAGTTGCAAGCAGGGACAGGCTCGCGCCGAATAGACGGGATACGGGTTACTCAGGTTGCGGCACGATTCTCAAGTACGGCTTGGGGGCCTTCCAGCCATCGGGGAACTTCTCCCTGGCGGCCTCATCCGACACCGCGGGCACGATGATGACATCCTCGCCCTGGCGCCAGTTCACGGGGGTGGCCACCTTGTGCTGTGCCGTCAACTGTATGGAATCCAGCACCCGCAGCACTTCGTCAAAATTCCTGCCGGTGCTCATCGGGTAGGTAATAATCAACTTGATCAGCTTGTCCGGGCCGACGACGAATACGGAACGGATGGTGGCGTTATCCGCCGCGCTGCGCTGTTTTGCCTGGCCGCTGGCATTGGGGTGGATCATGTCATACAGCTTGGCCACCTCCAGGTTGGTGTCCCCTATCAGCGGGTAATTGACCGCATGGCCCTGGGTTTCTTCAATGTCGTTCAGCCAGGCATTGTGATCCTCGACCGAGTCGATACTGAGGCCGATCACCTTGGTGTTACGTTTGTCAAATTCCGGCTTGAGACCGGCCATGTATCCCAGTTCCGTGGTGCACACGGGGGTAAAGTCCTTGGGATGGGAAAACAGGATGGCGTAACCGTCGCCGATCCAGTCGTGAAAGTTAATCGTCCCTTCTGTGGTTGCTACTGTGAAGTTGGGCGCTTCATCACCAATTCGTAAAGGCATGTCATTCCTCCTGCGGGCGCATATTTTGTATTATCAGGACGATTATAACAGACGCGCGAGGGATCAATCCACCCTTGTCCAGGCTGAAGCCAACTCCTGCTCAGCTTCCGGAGCCTACCAGGATTGCCCGCTGCGGGGCCGGGTAGCCTTCGATGGTCAGGGTGGGATCTTGCGGGTGCAGGAAGTCGGTGAGGGACTGCTCGAAAGTCCATTCGGTCACGCGTTGTTCGACCGCGGTCGTGAGGGAGACGTCCAATACCTTGATGGCTGTGAGTCCCGCCGCGGACAACCAGGCTTGCAAGGCGCCAAGCGACGGGATTGCCCAGACATTTCGCATCCTGGCATAGCGCCCATGAGGTTGCAGGAGATCGCCATGCCTGGCGTCGATAACCAGGGACTCCAGCACCAGTTCGCCGCCGGGACGGAGGAACTTCAGCAGGTCGCAGAGATGGTTTTCGGGATCGCGACGATGGTAGATGACGCCCATGGAAAAGACGGTGTCGAAGCCGTCAGGGGGTATGGGGGTCCTTACCAGGTCTTCCAGTGAAAAGGGCAGGATACGGAAGGGGGCATCCGGCAGGTATTTTGCCACGGCGCGTTGCTGCATGACGTAACGCAGCGTGGGGTCGGTCCCGACCACCTGTTTTGCGCCGGCCCCAAGCATACGCCAGCCGTAATAGCCGTTGCCGCAACCCACGTCCAGCACGGTGCGCCCGGACAACGGCGTTATCCCGTCCTGCAGGCGCCGCCATTTCATGTCGGCGCGCCATTCCGCGTCGATGTCCACGCCGAACAGGTTAAACGGCCCCTTGCGCCAGGGCAGCAGCCGTTTCAGTTGCTGCCGGATGCTCTCGCGCTGGGCTGCGCTGCAATCCCCTGCCGCGCCGATTTGGATGGAGTCAGCGTCAAGTCTGAGCCGCGACGGGCTGAGCGCCGGCAGCTTGTCGATGGCGTCCTGCCAGTCCGGGTAATCGCCATGGCGCATCAGGTAGGGAAGAATGTCGATGTTGTATTCCCTGCGGAACCCGGTCAGGAACCAGACTCCTGCTTACGCAGGAGGGGTTCCCCTGCGCCCACTCCAATGTGTTTCTCTCCACGGCTCTCGGCCAGTTCCACCTGGCGCTGGCGTTCGCTGAAACGCCGGCGCTGTTCCGCGGTCAGGTTGTCATGGCAATGGGGGCAGGAAACGCCGGGGCTGTATTTTGCCGACGCCATGTCCGCCTCGGTAATCGGATGGCGGCAGGCGAAACATTGCTCGTAGTCACCTTCCGTAAGCTCATGGTTGACGGCGACCCGGCCATCAAACACAAAACATTCACCGTCCCACAGACTGTTTTCCCGATCTGTCTGCGCCAGGTAGTTCAGGATGCCGCCCTGTAACTGCACAACCTCAGCGAAGCCCCGGGACAGCAGGTAGGACGAGGCTTTCTCGCAACGTATGCCGCCGGTACAGAACATGGCGATGCGGGTATGCTTGCCGGGGTCAAGATGTTGTTCCACATAAGCAGGGAACTCGCGGAACGTTTCCGTCTGCGGCGTGTGCGCGTTGCGGAAACTGCCGATATCCGATTCATAGCGGTTACGCACGTCCAGCACCAGGGTATCCGGCTGGTTGATGACCTCGTTCCATTGCTCCGGCTCAACATGCCTGCCGCTGAGGCGTTCCGGGTCAATACCCTCAACACCCAGTGACACGATCTCCTGCTTGAGTTTCACCTTCATCCGGTGGAACGGGCATTCATCCGCCCGTGCTTCCTTGTGCGCCAGGCCGGCAAACCGGGGTTGGGCGCGCAGGTAGTCCAGGACACCGTCAACCCCTTCCCTGCTGCCGGCAACAGTGCCGTTGATCCCTTCAGGAGCAAGCAGGAAGGTACCCTTGAGCCCCAACGCGCGACAACGCTCCAGCAACGGCTGCCGCAACTCCCTGAAATCCGGCAGTTGGACGAACTTGTACAGCGCCGCGACGATGAAATTTTTAGTCGTTGTGCCCATGTTATTAATTAAGAATGTAACTACTCGCCCCCTGACCCGGCAGTTCCCGCTGAATGCCGGGGTCAGAGTAAAATCACCCCCCATCCTGCCATCAACCTCGATAACAGCGATTTTACTCTGACCCCACCGGTCCGACCGG
>LXNI01003139.1_pt1 | contig 10011 bp, 6 predicted proteins | sample 809091 | NCBI WGS metagenome assembly LXNI01 (sample SAMN04870527, study PRJNA318959) | sponge metagenome | biome: 01000161; feature: marine sponge reef; material: water | host: Sarcotragus foetidus | place: Greece: Milos, Mediterranean Sea | collected 2013-05-29 | depth 5-7 m | reverse complement strand
GACGGCACCGAGAACCGCCACCGCCAATACCGGATGCCGAACTGGGGCGAGTGGTACCAGAGTTGGATCGGCCTGGAGCAGCTCTACATGCTGGGCGAGGTGACGCTTGACGAGATGATCCAGAACGTCAAGACGGCCGCCGAAGGCAACCAGGCGCTCCAGATCGACGAGATGCGCAGCCGGGGCTGGATCTAAGCTAATGGACCTGCAGGCAGGCACGAGCTTCTCGGCTCGTGCCTGCCGTCGGCCGCCTGGCCGAGCTTGCGGGAAAGGACTACGAGGCACGGCCGTGCGCCGTCGCAGAAAACTCCCACTGATGCTTGGAAGCATGGTGGTTTGCACCACCCTGGTTCTAGCTGGCTGCGGCGATTCCAAGAGCGCCTTCGAGGACTATTCGTTTCCCAGAACCAGTTCCGAAAGCGGGCGCTATCTGTCCGACGAGGAGCACGCTCGCCTGCGCCAGCAGTGGCAGGAGAAGCAGGACGCCCAGGGCGCGACGCCGCCGGCGCAGGCGGCCGGAGGGAGTTGAGGAACCCGATAGCCGCGACACACTTGCAACGATGCTTGAATGGTCACGGTGTCACGCCGGACGGTTATTACCGGCACCAGGAGGCTGAGCGTGGCTGAAAGACCGAATCTGCTGTTCATATTCACGGACGAGCAGCGCGACGACACGCTTGCCTGCTACGGCAATCACACCATCCAGGCGCCGAACCTCAACCGCCTTGCCGCGGACAGTTTCGTTGTCGATCGTGCGTATTGCACGCAGCCGGTATGCACGCCCTCGCGGTCGTCAATCATGACTGGGTACTACCCCCACACGACTGGATGCCTGGAGAACAACGACCCGCTGCGGCCAGACCACCTGACGTTAGCCGAGCGAGTGCCTGACGACTACCTGTGCACCTACTACGGCAAGTGGCACCTGGGCAGCGAACTCATCGCGCAGCGCGGCTTCTCGGAATTCGTGGGGATCGAGGACGGCTACCGGGAGTACTACGCGGACCCAATCGAGGCTCAACGCCTCAGCGACTATCACTACTTCCTGGTCGAGCACGGGTTTGAGCCGGATTCCGGGAAGTCCCAGCGCGGTGACTCGTCGGCGGATACGGGAACACTGCGGACCTTCTCTCGCCAGTACGCCGCGGAGATGCCGGAGCCGTACACCAAGGCCAGCTTCCTAGGCGAGCGTTCCGCCAATTTCATTCGGGCTCACGCGCACACCCCATGGGTTCATTATGTCAACTTCCTCGAGCCCCACATGCCCTTCGACGGCCCGCTCAACGAACTACACGATCCGTCGAACCTGGAAACCGGTTCGGCCTTCCTCCAACCGCCGGGCGACGATGTTTCACTCATCCATCAGGCCCTGGCGGCCTACTACGGCAGCACGGACTGGCGAGGCTTCGATCTGAAGGACGAAGCCTCCTGGCGCAGAGTGCGTCGCAACTACTGGGGGCTGGTCACGCTGGTGGACCGCGCCGTCGGACGCATCCTCCAGGCCCTGCACGACTCCGGACAGGCGGATCGCACCATCGTCGTCTTCACGTCAGATCACGGCGACATGATGGGCGACCACAACATCCTGGCGAAGTGCACGCTCTACGAAGAGGCCATGAGGGTGCCGCTGCTCATGCGGGTTCCGTGGCTGTCTGGCAACGGACGCCGGATCGACGGTGCGATGAGCCTCGTGGACCTGGTCCCCACGCTGATGGACCTGATGGGCCTGGACGCGCCCGCCGAGGTCCAGGGCGAAAGCCGAGCAGGCGTGTTCGAAGGCAGCGACGATCTGTCCACTAACGACGTCATCGTCGAATGGAACGGCAGCCACAATTCCTGCGTCTGGCCGCCGGATGCTCCGCCCGAGGCGCACCGTGTGGAGTCGGATCCCTGGCGTTCCATCCTCAGCCACGACGGCTGGAAGCTGAACACCAGCGCCACCGACCAGTCGGAACTGTTTGACCTGAACACGGATCCCCACGAACTCACGAATCGGTTCAACGATCCCGACCAGCGCGGACGCATCTCCGACTTGCTGGATCGCATCCGCGCCTGGCAGGCCACGGTCGACGACACCGCGCCGCTGCCCGCCCTATAGAAGGCCACCTGGCTCACATGGCTTCGCCGTACCCCATAACCGTCGAGCTTGCGGCCGAGGCCGGCCGTTCCGTCCTGTTCCTCGACCTGCTTGAAGTCGCTGACATGCAGCGCGTGCGGCAGGTTGTTCGCCCCGCAGTCAAGCACGCCGCAAACCCGGTCATCCGCACGGGACCACTGGGCGCGTGGGACTCGCTGCAAGCCTGTCCATGGCAGGGCACGGTCATGTGGGACGCCGAGAACGGCTACTACAAGGCCTGGTACATGGGCATGGACGTCGCTGAGGCCGGCCTGCAGATTCCGCGCGTCGGCTACGCCGTCAGTCCCGACGGATCGACCTGGGAAAAGCCCAACGTGGGCGCGCACGAGTACGGTGGCTCGCGCGAGAACAACCTGGTCGCGTTTCTCCCGGGCAGGCGCACCAACGGGCCGGCGCTGAAGGACCCGGGTGAAACCGAAGCCTGGCGACGCTACAAGCTGCTGCTACGCGACGAGAATAGCGACCGGGAGATTTGGAACTCCCCAGATGGGTTGCACTTCACGCGTGAGGGCACTCCGAGCATCGCGACGCCGCCGGCCGCCGATGGACCGCGGCGGTATCTCCCGGATCCCCTCGCCTGGTTCGACGCGCACCAGCTTCTCTATGACCGGCAAGACCCGAACCCTGACCGGCGGTACAAGGCCTATGGCCAAGTGTCGGAACGCCGCGGCGACTTGGGGATCCGAAAAGGCGCCCTCATGTATGGCCCGGATCCCTGGACGTGGACCCATTCACAACACAACCCAATTATCGACCCCGACGACGGCGAGGAGTCTCAGATTCACTTCATCTCGGTTCTGCCTTACAAGGGTCTGTACGTGATGCTCTACGAGTACGGGTGGATGGAGGCGCACAGCTCCGTTTACGTGGCCGACATTCGATTGGCCGTCAGCCGTGACGGCGAGAGATTTCAGCGGGTGCAACCCGATCAGCCGCTCATCAGGCGAGGCGGGCCTGGCGATTGGGACGGCGGCTTCTTGGTCACGTCGAGCGACTTGGTGGTTCGTGACCACGAGATTCAGGTGTTTTACGCAGGCCAGCCCGCGCACTGGACCAACTGGCCTTCCGAGAACAAGGGCGCGTGGCCCCATGGCGCTGGCAGCGTGTATCCGGCGCAGACCGGGCTGGCGTCGCTTCCGATCGACGGGTTCGCCGCCCTGGAGACCCCGGACGGCGAAATGCCCGGCTCGGCGACGACGATTCCGATTAAACCTTCGACGGTGCCCGTAGGCCTTGAGGTTTCGTGGGGCAACGCGCTCCCGGCTCGAAATTGGATCGATGCGCAAGTGCTAGACATTGCAGGAAACCCGATCAGCTCCTCGCCGCCTGTTCGGATCGTGACGGAAGGATCGGCCGTGCCAGTCGACTGGGCCGACAGTCATGCGTTGCCGGTAGATCAAGAGTTCCGGTTGCGGTTTTGCATTCACGGCGCCGCACGACTCTTCGGGTTCAGCTTTACAAGGGCAACTGGCAGCGCATGAGTGGCGACGGTCGGTCCAACGTGATCATCTTTGGCATGGACACCACGCCAGCCAACCACCTGGGCTGCTACGGCTACCCGCGGCCCACCTCGCCAAATATCGACCGTCTGGCGCGGAACGGCGTGCTATTCGCCGACGCAAACCTGACAGGGCTGCCGACCACGCCGGGTTGGACCAGCATGCTCACCGGCGTGCATCCACTGAACTCGGGCATCGTGATTCACGCCGAGCCGCCCCAGCAGCACACGCTGGCACCGGACATCGAGTTTCTGCATGAGACGCTGGCCCGGCACGGGTACCGCACGTCAGCGCTGGAAGGACGCGGACGCGCCTTTCGCTCGCCGTATTGGATGCGCAACTGGGAGACGTACCTGGACCGTGGCGGCGAAGCCACCTATGGAGGTGGTATCCCAGCCGAACACATGGCCGACATCCTGGTGGAGTGGATCGAGTCGGGCGACGCGGATAACGGCCCGTTTTACCTGTTCACCCACTGGTGGGATCCCCACTGGCCTTATTTTCCGCCGGCACCATATGACCGAATGTTCTACGCCGGCGACGAGCACAATCCGGCCAATACCAGCCTCACCAAGTTCCGTGAGCATCCGTGGTGGAAACATCGAACGAGCGGCGGCGCGGGCAGGCGCGACCCCCGCCAGCAGTCGCACATCGACCTCGTGCGCGATGTAACCGACCTGCAGTTTCTGACTGCGTTATTCGACGGCGAAATCGCCTATATGGACGCCATGATCGGGCGCGTGCTTGCGGCTCTTGAGACACGCGGGCTGGCCGACGACACGCTCACGATCGTTGTCGCCGATCACGGCGAGTCCATCGTCGACCACGACATGTTCTATAACCACGGCGACTTGTATCAGACGAACGTGCATATCCCCCTGATCCTTCACCACCCGGCGGGACTGCCCGCTCGCCGAGTGGACGACACCGTCGAGCACATTGACCTGGTGCCCACCATCCTCGACCACCTGGGCATTGAGTCGCCGACCTGTGTGGATGGAATGAGCTTGCTGCCAGCTGTTCGCGGTCAGGAACTTGCCCATCCGCCGCTCTGCATGACCAACAACAATTTCGGGATGAACCGTGGGTGGCGCAGCGGGCGCTGGAAGCTCATCGAGCACATGTCGCACGGACATCTTGGCGCAACGCCCGGGTCAATGGAGCTCTACGACGTTGCCAGTGATCCGTACGAGCGAACCAACCTCATTGCCACCCATCGGAAGCTGGCGGAGACGTTGCGAGACGAAATGCACGCGTTTGTGGCTTGCATGCTGGACGGTCGGCCAGACCCGCAACTGACGTACGCCAACCATCCGTCGGCGGCCAGCGTTCCCTACTAACCTGCCGAAGGCCCGCGAGCCGGCCGCTTCAGTCGACGATGGTAAGCCGCTCGGACTCCACCTCTTCGAACCACGACTCGAGTTCCCGGAGAAGGCTTGCGGCGCGCTGCGGTTGGGCGTTCGCCAGATCGTTCTGCTCCTCCGGGTCGAGTTCGAGATCGAACAACATCGGCTGTTCTGGAGGCGCAAATGTCCGTTTCGCCAGGTCGGCCGGAATCGTCGTCTCGTAGAGCTCGGGACGGTACTTGAGGTCACGATCCATCTGCGAGTGCTCGGGTCTAACCCGCATCAACTCGGCGATCCGAGGACGCACCAGCTTCCAACGGCCGTCACGAATTGCCGCGTTGCACTCGACCTGCGGCGTGTAGCGATTCCACTGCCAGAAGCGACTCGGAGCGGCGGATGGCGGCTCGCCCTGGAGCGTGGGCAGTACGCTGACGCCGTCAATTGGTCGACCACCCACCTGCGAGGCGCCGGCCGTCTCCAGCAGCGTCGGCAGCCAGTCAACGTAGTGGACCAGGGCGTCGTTGCGCTGTCCGGCCGGTACCCCCTCCGGCCAGCGCACCAGCATTGGGACACGAATCCCGCCCTCAAATACGTTGCCCTTGGCGCCGTTGAAATTGCAGTTATAGCGATGGGTATCCACCTCGATGCCCATCGTGTAGTCGAACCCGTGCGAAAGCTGGGGCCCGTTGTCGCTGGTGAACATCACCATGGTGTTGCTGGCGCAGCCGTTGCGGTCCAGCGCCGCCAGAATCTGACCTACACCGGCATCCATGCGCTCGTTCATGGCGTAAATCAACGCCACGCCGTGCGAAAGTCCAGCATCCAGATAGGGCTGGACGAGCTCCTGTGGCGCCTGCAGCGGCGTGTGCGGTGCATTGAAGGCCACGTGAAGAAAAAACGGCCGCTGCGCGTTGCGCTCAATGAACGCCGAAGCCTCCGCCGCAAAGACATCCGTCAGGTAGCGGCCGTCGGAATGCTCGGTTGTCCCGTTCCGGTCGACCCGCCACTTGTAGTAGTCCGCCCAACCACCACGAAAGCCCAGAAAGTCGTCAAACCCGCGAGCATTCGGGTGGTACCGCGGATCCAGGGCTCCCAGGTGCCACTTGCCCACCATGCCGGTCGCGTAGCCAGCCGCGCGCAGGTGGTCTGCCAGCGTGACCTCACGCAGCGCCAGCCGGTCGAGCCCCTGGCCCTCCAGGGTGTCGATGGCCCCCGTCCGATGCGGATACCGCCCCGTCATCAGCGCGGCACGCGCCGGCGCGCAAACACACGAGCCGGAGTAGTGCTGGGTCAGGCACACACTCTCGTCCGCCAGCCCGTCCAGCACCGGCGTCCGCGCCGGACCGTCATTGAACAGCCCAAAGTCCCCATAACCCATATCGTCAGCCACGATCAACACGATGTTGGGCTGCGTCATGTTTCAGTTCTCTCCAGGTACAGCGGCGGTTCATCATCATGGAAGGCACGGAAACGCGCGTGCGTCGCCTTGCACGGCCACGGCCCCGACCTTTGTCGGGAAGCTACCATCGCACACAGAAATGCGCGCCGAGTCGAAGTTACCGGGGACGTCGAGCAGCCAACCGTGTCGGGACACACCTGTTGGCGCGTTCGGGGTGATTCCACCGGCGCGGCTACGCGTCGAGACTGTTACTTCGCCGAGCATGGCGATTCGGAGTTCGCATCGTCTATGACGACGGGTCGGAGGACGAACTCCCGTCGCATTGCAAGTTCGCGCGCGGCGCAGTCCTATGGTCGGATTTCGCGCTTACTAGGTTTGAATCAATTCTGAGGGCACTGGCTCTACAACCCGCGAGCGTCGCGGGAATCGTCAAAGCGGCTCTTGCTGGCGTGAGCGCGGCGGTCGCCGGCTATAGCGGACTCGTACTTGTCGGCGGGCCAGTCAGTCGGGTGCTCCCCAGTGCTGAAGCGCTCGTTACCGGCGCGCTGCTCGCGGCCGTCGCGTTTGGCGTCTCCTGGCACTCCAAGCGCGACCGACTTTTCTCAGGTGCAGCAGCAAGCCTTCTAGCAACCCTCCCTTTTCTGCTATTTGCAGCCGTGATGCATCTGAGTCCCTCGGTAGCTCACTTCGCAACCCAGACCAGCGCACTTGGGTGGGTGTTGCTGCCAGCGCTGTTGCTTGCCCAAGCCGCGGCATACCGGCAGGCGGCAGGGGCTGTCCTGGCGATGGACGTCGCGTACGGCGGGGCCGCCGGCATTGGGTGCGCCGCGCTGCTACAGGTGGCTATTGCGGACGGGCCGCTTAGCCTGCACTGGGCATTTCCAGGCTGGATGGCGGGAGCTGCCGTCGTGGCTGGGCTGTTGCGAGTCGCCCCCCGACCAGCGACTCGGCTACGAACTGGAGTCGGACTTCGCACGCTGCCGACCGCGGCAGCGTGGATTACGGCCTTGATTACGACGCTTCCGGCTGCCCCACGACACGAAATCGCAACGTCCGCAGGTGCCCAGTCGCTCGCGCTCTTCGTTGCCGGGTTGCTGATACTGGTCATGTTCATGCTTTGGCGAAGCGAGTTCTTGTGTGTCGAATTGAGTCCTTTAGAGCGGTTTCGTCATGCCCTTGATGGCTTTGCTCCGGGTATCGCCACGCTTGCGCTGTTGCTCGTAGGCGGCTTTCAGGCCGCCTCATACTCCGAAATCACAATTGACGACCTAGGTCAGTTCTGGGCAACTGCCGATGCGGTGGCAAATGGGGAGAACTACCCAATCTGGAAAAACAGAGCAAGCCTTCCCGGACTTCCGATTCTCCTCCTCGGGTCCTTTTCACTCTTCGGACGGACCTTTCCAGCTGCTCTTGCGCCGATGTTCCTTGCGAATGTGCTACTTCCCTGGCTGATCTATCGAGCGGCCCTGTCAGCCAAGGCAAGTCGTTCGGTGTCCTTCGCGATTGCGGTCGTGGCGACCGTGCTCCCTCCTGTCCAGATTTACAGCCTGGGGTCCGCTGAACCGGATCCGGTCTTCATCGCGCTGTTGGCCGCCGCAGCGTGGGGGTTCGTTCATGTACTACGTTCTTCCGAGCCTCGACACTCGATACTGGCCCTCGGCGTCGTGGCTGCCGCGCTGGCGGTGACACGCCCCGAAGGACCCCTCTACGCAGGGCTGTTGCCACTAGCGGCGTTTGCTGCGAAGCCATCGCGATGGACGGGTGCCGGAGTGGCGATCTGTGCAGTTCTTGTCCTTCCTTTGGTCGTCTTTAGCATGTTTCGACTCGGGCGTCCGTGGCCTGTTGCCACCCAAGATTTTTCGATTTCAAACCTTGTTTCAAACACGGGCATTGTCGGGAGCGAAACATGGCCCAAAGTGTCTCGTCTGGTTCTGTTAAATGACATACGTTTCCCCCTCCTCATAGCGGCCATTCTTCTCCTATGCCTGATCGGCTCAATTCATCTGGCACGCCGACGGTGGGCGTACATCGCTTTGCCAGCTGCCGTGATTGCCAACATTGTTGTGAAACTTGGAATCAGCGTATATATGGTCCGGCTTAGGCCCGACGCTCCCCAGGAGTTCATACGACACGTCGCCTATCCGATGCCCATTGTTGCAGTGTTGGCAGCAGTTGGAGTCACGGCCTTGGCCGGGTTCGCTCGTACGCGCGGAGACCTGGCTCTTCGCACCAGCCAGGCCATGGGGCTTGCGGCGGCGGTGTACCTTGCCGCGGGATCCCTATACATCCTGGGCACGCCCGAGGAATTCCATCACGGCAACAAGAGCGGCAGTCTACTCTCTGCCAGCATTTACGTAAACGCGCCGGAGCTGTGGCGCAACCCGATTGATCTTCCGCCGCCTGATTGGTCGTTTACCGATTTCCGCAGGGCGCTGTTTGCCTGGTATGAGCCCTTTGACAACCACAGCGTTTCCACTGGTGCGGCCTATCAGACACTGACCGGAGCGGCTGCGGCGGCCGGTTTGGCAGCGCTGGTGGTCGCTGCGCCCACGAGTCCGGCAAGATCGAACCGACGCTTCCGGACGTCCCCGGATCGATCGATGAAGGGAAGAGCGGCCTGACCATCGACCCGTCTCTCATCCCAGGCCTTCTGCTCCTGGCTCTTGAGTTGTTCGCACTCGCGCTGGCTGGATTCGTGGTTTCGCGCGTGCTATTGCGACAGCGCGACGGCTTCCTGGCGCTGGCCCAGGGGTTGGCCGTGGGTCTGGCGCTCTGGGGCCTGGTCGCGAACTTCGCCATGTTCGTTGCCCCCGGCTTCGTGGGCGTCATCGCCGCCTGGATTGTCCTTATCGGCATCGGAGCCGGGTTGGCTTGGCGCGCACCCACGGCGCTGCGATTGTCGGCGCGTACGGCCGCGAGCTTCATTGCCGCCGCCTTATCGATCTATTGGCTTGCACTGGCCGGCCGCCAACTCCTGTCGATAGCCGACGACGAGATTCACCACGGACTAGCTGCTTCCATACGCGCCGGCGGCTTTCCACCGGTCCTGCCGTGGAACCCAGGTCAGCCGGCGCCCTATCACTACGGGATCGACATGCTGGTTGGGATATTGACCCCACCCACAGGCCCGGACCTCGCATTCGTTAACGAACTCTTGGGCGCATATATCTGGACCAGCCTTGCTCTGGTTGCCGTGGCCTGCATTTTCAAGCACGGGGGATTGGTGGCTACCGTAACGCTCAGCCCTCTTCTATTGACCGCGGGCGCGTGGACGCTGTTTGGCTCACCCAACCCGCCAACTATCTTGCAGATTCCCGTGCTGACAGATGCCCCGGGAGTTGGGTTTCGCACTGCGCTAGCCGAGGTGTATTCGCCCTCCTTTGAACTGCCGCTCAATACAAACTTCGAAGCATCGCCACCGAACAGCTGGAGGCCGTCATTCCCCCTTGCGTACACGCTGGCATTCATAGTGCTGGAGCGAATCGCTGTTGGCGGCCGACGATCATGGACGTCAACTTTCACGCTCGCGGCGCTACTTGGATTCGTGGGATTGGTTGATGAGCCTGTCGCGTTGATAGGTCTCGGGTTATGGACTACGTATGAACTGGCGCGCTATCTCGGCGACTACAC
>LXNI01003138.1_pt1 | contig 10013 bp, 5 predicted proteins | sample 809091 | NCBI WGS metagenome assembly LXNI01 (sample SAMN04870527, study PRJNA318959) | sponge metagenome | biome: 01000161; feature: marine sponge reef; material: water | host: Sarcotragus foetidus | place: Greece: Milos, Mediterranean Sea | collected 2013-05-29 | depth 5-7 m | reverse complement strand
TTCAACATATATTGACTGGAATTCCCCTTTTCTTAAAGCAATACAAACCAGTCCCACTTGAAGAAAAGCCAGCCTGAAGCGGAACTTTTCCCAGTATCCAATTAAGTTCAATGTGTTGAAAACGGAGTTCCCCCAATAATCCGAAATCACTGAAGGGTCCATCTATCAACTTCTGAAGACTTCATCAGTAATTCTGAAGAATACGCAAACTCAATACATTCGCTGACCTGCAGGACGTGAATACAGGCAGGCCAATGTGGTACATTGAGCGGCTTTATTAATGCTGTTCAGTATCTATTTGTAAACTTCCAGGGGTTTAATAATGAGGTCTTTTGACGGTGTGCGCGTTGTAGACCTGTCGGATCGATTGTCCGGCGCGTTCGCGGCTCGATTATTCGGAGATTTTGGCGCTGAAGTGATTATGGTGGAACCGCCCGAAGGTCATCCGTTGCGTGCGGAACCACCGTTTCTGGAAGACAGACCCGGGGCCGACCGGAGCTCAGTACATGCCTATGCCAACTGGAACAAAAAGTCCGTTGCATTCACCAGCCCGGAGGAACTGGGTGATTTGCTTGCAAGTGCCGATGTGCTGGTGACCACTGCCGACCCACTGGCAAACACAGCCTGTGTCGACTGCCTGAACAGACTTCCCCCGGATGCTGTCCACCTGTCAATAACAGCCCACGGGCTTGATGGTCCGCTTTCAGGCCGTCCCGGCAACAATCTTACGATGAGTGCACGTACCGGCTGGTCATTTATCAATGGTTATCGTGATGAACCGCCACTGCAGATGCCTCGTCATCAGTCGGGTTATGTCGGTGGTATAGCCGGCTTTATCACTGCCGCCGCCGCATTGCGCCGGCGTAACCATGGGGATACCGCCGAACTGGTCGATGTCAGTGAACTGGATGCATTTGCACTCACCGTTCATACATGGGCAATTGGAGCAGTCTACGACGACAGGGGTACTCCACCGGCGCCGGGGGCAGGCGTCCCAGGGGAGAACCGGCGCCACTGTGGGATTTGGCTGATGGACGAATGCATTTCGGTATTGCTGACTTTCATAACTGGCAGGAAGCAATGCGCGCCGTTGGTGTGCCGGAACTGGCGGACGAAGAAAAATATATACAGGATATTGGCCGTCATTCAAAAGATTTGCGTGAAGTGGTGCATCAGATGGCCAGGGCACTCCCCGGGCTTGAACGCTGGCCGGTGTTTCATGAACTCATGAGATTACGTTGTGTGGCGGGTGTCATGCAGAATATTGAGGACATTACAGAGAACGAACAATTCAAGTCACGTCAATTTCTGGCCGAGACGCAAGTTGAGGGCCGCACTGTACGGACAGCGGGCGCCCCGGCCCGGCTGATGCCATCACCCTGGTCCATCAGACAACCAGCGCCTCGACATGGTGAACATGATCCGCTATCCCGATTTAACGCTGCGAAGGATGACCGGCAAAGGGCAGAAAGTATCAATCTTTCTTCTCGGGATCTTGCGGAAGGTCCCCTTGCCGGTGTGCGTGTACTCAGTTTCTGCCAGGCATGGTCAGGAACATTTGCATCAGAACTGCTGGCATTGCTGGGAGCCGATGTGGTCCAGGTGGGATCACTGCATCGTCCTGACGTATTCCGGCGTCTGACAGAACAGATTCCGGCCGGTGTTGTTGACAAGAGCCGGTGGCAGCACCCATTGAATACACAGGGTCAGTACAATTCTGTCAATCTGCACAAGCGGGAAGTAACGCTGGACCTGCGGCAGGAAAGAGGTCGTGAATTGATGTGGGAATTGCTGCCCCGCTTCGATATTCTGGTTGATAATTTCCGGCCAACGGTCATGCCTTCATGGGGAATTACGCTGGAAAAGCTGCATGAACTCAGGCCTGGAATGATATGGGGTTCCATATCCGGGTATGGAGAATCCGGCCCCTATCGGGAATATCCTGCCAACGGCGCGACAACGGAACCCATGGCTGGTTTTTCTTCCCTGCATGGATACGAGGGAGATCCAGGCATGAATTCAGGTGGATTGTATCCAGATCCCGTTTCCGGTTATTTCATGGCAGCCATGATATTGACGGCACTGCATCATCGGGACCGTACAGGCGAACCACAGCGGATTGACCTGTCGATGATGGAGGCCATCAATGTGGTCTGTGGTGACGCCGTGATTGAATACGACGCCACGGGCCGATTGCCAAAACCCATGGGCAATCATCATCCACGCATCGCACCGCACAATAATTATCCCGCATCAGAAGGTGAATGGCTCGCCCTTGCTGCGGAAAACGATGAAGCATGGCGGACACTGGTCCGCGAAATTGACGACAGCAGGTTGCTGGATTCACGATTCGAGACTATGGCATCCCGCAAGGCAAACGAACCGGCACTCGACCAGATCATAGGCGAGTGGTGTGTAAAACAAAATGCTGAGGAACTCGCTGACCGTCTGGGCGCACTCGGTGTCGCAGCTTCTCGGGTCAAGACATATTATGAATTGTACAGCCTGTCTGACCCTGATTTCCGTGAATCGGGATTTGTGACGCAGATAGATCATCCTGAAGCAGGTTTAACCTGGCTGCCGGGACGCCCGTGGCGATATTCCGCTGCACCCGCATCGCCCGTGCGGCCGGCGCCCTGCGTGGGTCAGCACAGCCGCGAGATATTAGTGAAGGAACTGGGTGTCAGCGCCTCCGACTACGAGGCATTGGTCGCGGCAGGCGTTACTGGTACCCTTGACGACCTTAAAAAACGGTAGGAGTTCGAGCTAGGAGTATCCATGAGCTTTAGCGCACTGCTCATTGCTAATCGCGGCGAGATTGCCATACGTATCGCGCGCGCGGCATCAGATCTGGGTATCAGAACCGTGGCTGTTTATTCCGAGGACGATGCCGCCAGTCTGCATACCCGGGTGGCGGACGAGGCCTATGCTCTCGAGGGTCTTGGCGCCCGCCCGTACCTTGATATTGAATTAATGGTTGCAGCAGCGAAGGCCAACGGTTGTGATGCGGTGCATCCGGGTTATGGATTCCTGTCGGAGCAGGGCGATTTCGCCCGGCGTTGTGGGGAAGAGGGCATTACCTTTATTGGTCCGAGCGTTGAGCACCTGCAGTTGTTCGGTGACAAGGCGCGGGCTCGTGAGGCTGCGATCGATGCTGATGTGCCCGTACTGAAAGGCATCGACAGAGCTGTATCGTTAGATGAGGCAGAAACTTTTTTTGCCGAGACAGGCGGTTCGATGATCATCAAGGCCATTGCCGGGGGTGGCGGGCGCGGCACCAGCGCAGTGACCGAATCAAGCGAGCTCGAAGCGACTTATCGTCGCTGCCAGCGCGAGGCGAAAGCCGCATTTGGCGTCGAAGACGTTTATGTCGAAGAGTTTGTGACCCTGGCGCGCCATGTGGAAGTGCAGATCCTGGGTGATCTGCATGGCGGTATTGCGCATCTGGGCGAACGCGAGTGCAGTATCCAGCGGCGCAATCAGAAGGTGATTGAAATCGCCCCGGCGCCGTTTCTGGATGATGATTTGCGTACCCAGATTATCGAAGCCGCCGTGCGTTTGGCGAAAAAGGTGGGATATACCAGCCTGGGCACGTTCGAATTCCTGGTGGACGTTTCACCGGAATCAACCCAGCCCTACGTTTTTATCGAGGCCAACGCCCGGTTGCAGGTGGAGCACACGGTAACCGAGCAGGTGAGCGACATTGATATCGTGCAGACCCAGATTCGCCTCGCCGCCGGGGACTCGCTGGAGGAACTGGGTCTCGGCAGCCCGATTTCGCCACGCGGTTATGCGATTCAGGCCCGGGTCAACATGGAGAAGTTCAAGAAAAACGGTAGGGTACTCCCTGCCAGTGGCACGTTTACCGCGTATGATGCGCCGAGCGGGCCTGGCGTGCGTACTGACGGATTCGGTTATGTTGGTTATAAGACCAGTACGGCCTTCGATTCGCTGCTGGCCAAGGTTATCGCCCATGCGTCAAGCACGGATTTTTACGTTGCCGTAAATCGCACCATCAGAGCATTGTCGGAGTTTCGCATCGAAGGTGTGGGCAATAACATCTCGTTTCTGCAGAATATCCTGGCACATCCGGACTTCGTTGATGCCCGGGTGCATACCCGTTGGGTGGATGAACACATGTCCTAGTTGGTGCAGGCGCCGACCGACATGCCCCGGCGTTTCGTGGAGTCGAGTGGGCCGGTAGGGCAGGGTGCCGATGGTTTTGCCGGCGCGCGGGTTGATACCAGCGATCCGCTGGCGCTTTTTGATCACGACGCCAGGGTCAAGTCCGAGCAGCCGGTGGTGGAGGAAGACCAGGCGCCCCCGGAGGTTGTTGGCCCCGATGGCTCCGCCGGTATGAGTTCGCCGATCCAGGGCACGATCATTTCCATCGACGTTAAGGTTGGTGATGAGGTGCGGTCAGGTCAGCAGGTGGCCCTGCTTGAGGCGATGAAAATGGAGCATGTCATCGCCGCGGAATTCGATGGCATTGTGCGCGAAATCACCATGGGGGCAGGGGACGTGGTGCGGGAGCGATACCCCATTGTGTTTATCGAAGAAGCCGAAGTGGCTGGGGGTACACTCTCCACGTCCGAGGAACTGGATCCCGACTACATCCGCGCCGATCTGGAGGAAACCTACCGGCGGCATGCGTTTACCCTTGATGAGAATCGCCAGGAGGCGGTAGAAAAGCGTCGCGCGCGTGGTTATCGAATGCCGCGGGAGAATATCAGCGAGCTCATGGACGAGGGCTCGTTTAAAGAATACTGGCCACTCATCGTGGCGGCGCAGCACAAGCGCTACGATATGGAAACGCTTCGCAAGCAGACGCCTGCGGATGGCCTGATTGCCGGTACCGGGACCATCAACGCGGATCTCTTTGGCGAGGAAGCCGCTCGCGCCATGGTCGTACATTACGACTACACGGTGCTTGCGGGCACCCAGGGCAAGCGTAACCACTACAAGCAGGACCGCATGTTCGAACTGGCGCACCGGTTCAGAATCCCGCTGGTGCTGTTTGGTGAAGGTGGCGGCGGTCGTCCCGGTGATGACTCGAGGGGACCGGCCGTTGCCTTCGATACGAACACGTTCACCACGTTTTCGCAGTTAAGTGGCCTTGTTCCGATGGTGTGTATCATTAATGGGCGTACTTTTGCCGGTAATACGGCGCTGGTTGCCTGCTGCGATGTCATTATTGCGACAGAGAAGACCACGGTTGCCATGGGTGGTCCGGCGATGATCGAAGGCGGTGGCCTCGGGATATACACGCCCGAGGAAGTTGGGCCCATGTCGTTTCAGGTACCCAATGGCGTCGTTGACATCCTGGTCAAGGACGAGGCAGAAGCGGTTCAGGTGGGTAAGAAATACCTGTCCTATTTCCAGGGTAGGATCGAAAATTGGGAAGCTCCGGATCAACGCCCTTTGCGGCATGCCATACCCGAGAACCGACTGCGTTTGTATGACATGAAGAAGATTATCTACACGCTCGCCGATGTGGATTCGGTCCTTGAGATTCGGGAGAAATTTGGCATCGGCGTAATCACTGCATTTATCAGGGTAGAGGACCGTCCCCTGGGGGTCATTGCCAACAATCCGCACCATCTGGCGGGAGCCATCGACTCTGACGGCGCTGACAAGGGCGCACGATTTATCCAGTTGTGCGACGCTTTTGACATCCCGATACTGAGCAGGATGGACTGCCCGGGAATGATGGTCGGGCCTGACGTGGAAAAAACGGCGCTGGTGCGGCACTGCACACGCATGTTCAATGCGGGAGCAAATCTAACGGTACCGCTTTTCGGCGTGGTCGTCAGGAAAGCATACGGTCTCGGCGTGCAGGCCATGTGCGGCGCTAGCGCACTGGTTGGCTTTTTTACCGTCGCCTGGCCGACGGCTGAGTTTGCCGGTATGAATATAGAGGGTTCCGTTAAGCTCGGTTATCGTAAGGAACTTGCGGCGATAGAGGATCCGGAAGAGCGCAAGAAGGAATTTGAGGATCGCGTGGCCCGCGCCTATGAGAGAGCCAAGGCGGTCAACGCTGTACCCGGGGGCGGCCTGGATGACGTTATCGATCCGGCGGATACCCGCAGCTGGATTGTCGAAAGTATGAAACGTGTACCAACCCCGGCACCGAGAACCGAGAAGAAATACCCTTACATCGATACGTGGTAGCCGCACCATTTTCTATCCGTTAGCTCATCAGTGACGACAAGCCAAAGGAGATTGCGGCGACACCGAACCAGGCCGCTGCTTTTGCCAGTATCTCCCGTTCTTCAGAGAGACGCTTGACCTCGCGTCGCAGTCGCCGGAGTTCTTTTCGTTCAACGTTGGTCAGTCCATCTTCACGCGCTCCGGTATCCCGATCCGCCTGGGCGACTCAGTTCAGAATCGTCTGCGCTGTAGGTTCAAACTCTTTCGCGAGTTCTTCCGGTGTTCGACCAGAACGAACCAACGCGATCATCTGCTCTCGAAATGCCCGTGGATACGGGGTTCTTGTTTTTGGCATAATAGACACCTCCTCTGTTAAGGATGTTGTGTCTACTAAAGCGGGTCAACTCCAATTACAGTAAAATGGCCCCCTTGGGGAGAGGTGATGAATGATTTGAAGACGCCTTTGCTATCGCTGATGCTGCTATTGGCTCCTGTTCTCGGGTTCGCCGACGATATTCCCGACACTCTGGAGTTCAAACACGGGATCGCGTTTTTTCATGAGCTGAAATATCCCCCGGATTACACCCATCTGGATTACCTCAATCCTGACGCCCCCAAGGGGGGCGTACTGGTAGAGGCTACGCAGCGAAACTTCAATACACTGGCGCCCGCATCCGTACGGGGCATCAGTGCACCGAGCGGATTCTGGTTAAATGCCGAAACGCTGATTATTCGTGCGGGGGACGAGGTCAGTGGTTTCTACGGCCGTCTCGCCGATGGCATCGCCATTACGGACGACAGGTTGTCCATCGTGTTCAGGATTCACCCGCAGGCCAGGTGGCGGGACGGCGTACCAATCACGTCTCGGGACGTTTTCTATACGGTCGAGTTTCATCGCAGCTACGTGTGGGGTGGCTTATTGTTCGAATTTATCGCTTCGATGGAGGAAATCGACGACCGTCACGTGGCCTTTCATCTGAAATCACCGGTGACGCTGAACAACATCATCGTTATTCAGTTCATCTCGATTCTCCCGGAACACTACTGGCGGGATAGGGATCCCGGTGCCAACACGCTGACGCCGCCGCTTTCCAGCGGGCCCTACAGGGTTTCGGCACTCAAGCAAGGCAGGTTTATCGAATACCAGCGCGATCCGGACTATTGGGGCAAGGACATTCCGGTCAATAAAGGTCGTTATAACTTCGACACGGTGCGCTACGAAGTCTATCGCGATGCGACCGTTACCCGGGAGGCTTTTCGCAAAGGCCTGATCGACATATGGACCGAAACAGATGTTCGCTATTGGCATCGCGCATTCGATATCCCCGCTTTTGACAAGGGTTGGATAAAGAAGATCCGCCGCAACTCTGGCATCGAGGTTGGCGTTCGGCGCAGTATTGCACTCAACAATCGGCTCGACAAATTCAGGGATCGCCGCGTGCGCGAAGCGCTGACCCTGGCGATGGATTTCGAGTGGCAGAACAGAACGCTGCACCTCGGCTATCACAAGCGGGCGCACAGTTATTGGCCGGACACGATCTTTACCGCCACCGGTCTTCCCGGCGAAGATGAATTGCAGCTACTGGAGCCGTATCGCGAGCAGCTGCCGCCGGAGTTGTTCGAGCGACCGTTTCGCTTTCCGGAAGTCACGTCACCGGAAGATCATCGTGCCAATATTGTTAAAGCGCGGCAACTCCTGGCAGCGGCCGGATGGCATGTCGTAGACGGGGTGCTGAAAAACGCCAGGGGCGAGCCTTTTGAAATCGAGTTTCTGTCACAGAATTCCGAGGATGCCAGAATCCTTCTGCCATACTTCCAGCAACTGGAACAGTTGGGCATTCACGGGACGATACGACTTGCCGATGGCAGCCAATTCGTCAACCGCCAGCGGAAATTCGACTTCGACGCCATATTGAAGGGGCAGGGCACGCTGATGCCGCCGGTCATCCTGCTCAAGTCGATGTATCACTCCGAGACCGTCTATCAACCGGTGTCTGGTGTCTGGAACGTTGCCGGGATCAGCCATCCCGCCGTGGATTATCTGGTAGAGCAGGCAAATCTCGCGACGACCCTGGCGCAGATGGTTGCCTCATGCCGGGCCATTGACCGTGTGCTGCTCTGGCAGTACTACCAGATACTGTTGTATGCGGTTGATCTGCCTCGGACCGTGCACTGGGACAAGTTCGGCAGGCCGGCGTTCGAATCGAAGTACTGGCCCGCGTTCCCGGATGGCTGGTGGTATGAGCCGGAGAAAGCCGCGCTGATAACAGGTGGTGGCGGGTCGCTCGTATCTTCACGAAAATAATTCGTTGGAGGACAATCGGATACGGCTCCTCTCCTCCTTATTCTGGTGGTGCTACGAGAACATCTGACGACTAACCAGCCTGTACGCGTTGCCGGGGCACTGGCCGCGGCACTCATAGCATCACCTGTCATTGCGGCAGCCGGGCAGTATCAAAAACGCGTTCTACATCAATAGAAAACAATTCTTCTGCCAGCGTCTGCTGGGTTTCACAAACAAACACTAGCGAGGTTTCACCTCAGACCGACAAGGCATGGTGATTGGCCTTACAACAGGATCGTCAGGCAGGATTCGATTATGTTCTGTCGATGCTGCAAGCCGAATTTGCCCTGACCCAGGTATTCGATCGCCCGCTGTCTGGGCGTTATGTATTTGAAGAACTGATACGGGAGAACCTGGATCTGCGTCGTCTCCGGCTGCACGGACTACTTGAATGTCAGGTCTTGTCCCAGGTATAGAACACGTGGATCAAGTGGTTGGCCAAGATCAAACTCCAAGGGCCCCATCTCCCAATCACATTAGACTATTTTGCAGTGATTAGTTCTACAGATCATTACCTATATCCCAACTGATTTTCCCCCAGTTTTCGGACACCGAGTTAAGTGTTCGGCAGCAAACGACAACATAAAGCTGATCGGCAACCAAGGTCTCCTTCTGGCCGGGTCTTGCCGAAACTTTCTGAACTGGCTTTCAAAACTCGATGACTGCAATGCTTCTGGTAGCCGACGATGGGTTGTCTATGTCAGATGACGCGCGAATGCCCGATTCATCGCAATGATCTTAGCCATTTAACATGGACATCCACTGCTTCTCTTATTTTTGGTGTACGGTTCGTTTTCAACATAATCCCATAGTGACAGTCCTAATCCATTGCAATAATAAGGTCCGGAGGTATAGGAAAAATAAACCGGCTGTGGCGTAGAGTCGGTCGAGAGTCGCCGATATGGGTGGCCGGGATTTTTCTTTTTGAATTCGATCAAATTCAGGGACACCAATGGGTGGGAGCGAAGCTATATGCGCGCTGAATTGACCGCAAAGTGCGACGGTCCCTGGGCATACGAGAGCGTTCGAATTCAACAGGGGAAGCTACCCCAGGGCATTTTTCTGCTTGGCGGGGAATTTTCGGGCGCGCCGGTAAGGGCGGGCGCCCGGCTCGTACAGGTGAGAGTCGTGAAACCCAGTTGCAATGGTGTCGTGTACGACGACAAGCACCTCTGGGTTCGGTTCGACATAGGAGGCGAACGGCCCAGGCGTTAAGACACTGACTCGACCCCTGCGATCCAGCGCCAGCCCAAAAAAAAGCGCACCCCAATGAGGTGCGCCTTTATTACTGCTTAGGATCCTAAAAGGATCTTAACGACTGTTACAGCTGATAGTTGAACGTGATGCCGATCCGGCGCTCATCGGTTACCGTGCCGGTAACAGGTGCGGTTACGCCGTTATCTTCATAAGCCTGTACCGCGACCAGATCAAGCAGATTGGTGACCCAGCCGGTAACCGAATAGGTCCCTGACGGTGAAAACCAGTTGGCGCGGAGATCCCAGCGGGTGTAATCCGGTAC
>LXNI01003137.1_pt1 | contig 10014 bp, 6 predicted proteins | sample 809091 | NCBI WGS metagenome assembly LXNI01 (sample SAMN04870527, study PRJNA318959) | sponge metagenome | biome: 01000161; feature: marine sponge reef; material: water | host: Sarcotragus foetidus | place: Greece: Milos, Mediterranean Sea | collected 2013-05-29 | depth 5-7 m | reverse complement strand
GGTCGAGGCGAGGTTGAGCGCCACCACGAACTGGCGCTCCTCGCCGGGCGGGTTCAGGTGGTCGCGGAGCAGCGCGCTGCCGCGCAACTGCTGCTCGGCGTCGCCGACGCGCAGCAGGCCGCCTTCCGCGATCCGCTCCTTGGCGACCACCGACACCCCGCCCGCTTCCAGGACGTCGGCGAGTTCCTCGAGCAGGTAGTCGTCGAACGTGCGCGGCGAGTTGTCCACCGTGACCTGCAGGGCGAAGTCGGGAGGAAACAGGTTGGGGGCCGCATAGATCCCGCAGATCACGACCACCATGGCGAGCACGATCGCCCGCCACAGCGAGCCGCCCGCCCGACCCGGCGTGGCGCGCGCCCCGCCGAAGCCGAAGCCGGCGAGGCCGGTGCCGGTCGCCCGGCCGCTGTCGCCGCTACGGCGGTTACTTGTCATCCAGCGTTTTCAGCGTGCCCTTCGGCAGCGACGCTTGCACGGAGCCCTTCTGCATGCGCACCTCGACGTTGTTGGCGATGCGGACCTTCACGAAGTCGTCATCGACGCGGGTGATCAGGCCCGTCATGCCGCCGACGGTGACCACCTCGTCGCCCTTGGACAAGCCGGATACCAGCGCCGCGTGCTCCTTGCGCCGCTTGCTCTGCGGGCGAAAGATCATGAAGTAGAAGATCAGGGCAAAGCCGCCGAGGAACAGGAACATCGTCCACGGGCTGCCGCCCGCCGGTGCCGCGGCGTATGCAAGTTCAGGGTACGCGGCGAACTCGAGCGTGTCGTTCAATGGGATTCCCAACCGCTGGTGACGGTACGAGCAAGGCTCGCCAATGTACCGGCTTCAATGGCCTCACGCAAACGACGCATCAGGTCGTGGTAGTAGTGCAGGTTGTGGATCGTCATGAGCATCCCGCCGAGCATCTCGCCGCAGCGGTCAAGGTGGTGCAGATAGGCCCGCGAGAAGTTCTCGCACGCGTAGCAGGCGCAGGCCTCGTCGACCGGGGCGGGATCGGAGCGGTGTACGGCGTTGCGTATCTTCACGACGCCCAGGGACGTGAACAGGTAGCCGTTGCGCGCGTTGCGCGTCGGCAGCACGCAGTCGAACATGTCGATGCCATGTGTCACGCCGCGCACCAGGTCGGCAGGCGTGCCAACGCCCATGAGGTAGCGTGGCCGGTCGGCAGGCATGGCCGGGGCGAGGTGGGCGATCACGGCGTCCATGTCCTCCTTGGGCTCGCCCACCGACAGACCGCCGATGGCGTAGCCGTCGAAGCCGATGGCGACGAGTTCGGCAAGACTTTCGCTGCGCAAGCCGTGGTACATGCCGCCCTGGACGATGCCGAACAGCAGGCTTGCGCGGCCGCCATCCACCTCGCCGTGGCGTTCGCGGCCGCGACGCGCCCACGCCATCGACAGGCGCATCGATGCCGCGGCTTCGGCTTCGGTGGCCGGATACGGCGTGCACTCGTCGAACGACATGACGATGTCGCTGCCGAGGTTGTGCTGGACCTCGATCGACCGCTCCGGGGTCAGTTCCACGGCGTCGCCGTTGATGGGCGACCGGAACGAGACGCCGTGCTCCGAAACCTTGCGCAGATCGCGCAGACTGAAGACCTGGTAGCCGCCCGAGTCGGTCAGGATCGGTCCCGGCCACTGCATGAACTGGTGCAGTCCACCAAGCGCACGTACGGCGCCGTCGCCGGGCCGCAGCATCAGGTGGAACGTGTTGCCGAGCAGGATCCGGGTACCGACCTCCTCGAGCATCCGCGGCGTCATGCCCTTCACGGTGCCGTACGTGCCGCACGGCATGAACACCGGCGTCTCGACGGTCACGTGCGTCGTCGTCAGGCGCCCGCGCCTGGCCGCGCCGTCGATCGCCAGCACATCGAACGTCATGCCCTACCCCCGCCACCGAGGTACGCTTACCGTCCTCGCCCGCACATGGACCTTGCACAAGACCTGAATGGCGGACGCGAACGTGGCCATGCGCAAGCTCACCCGCCACGCTCGCAGAACATCGCATCGCCGTAGCTGAAGAACCGGTACCGCTCCGCCACCGCCACCGCGTAGGCGCGCCGAACGCGCTCGACCCCGGCGAACGCCGAGACCAGCATGAGCAACGTCGACTCCGGCAGGTGGAAGTTCGTGATCAGCGCGTCGACCGCCCGGAAGCGATAGCCCGGCGTGATGAACAGCCGCGTCTCGCCGCAATCCACGCCGGTCGCGGCAGCGGCTTCCAGCGTACGCACAACCGTGGTGCCCACCGCCACCACGCGCCCCTGGCAGGCGTCGAGCGCACGGCGCGTCGCCGACGGGACGACGTAGCGCTCCGCGTGCATGCGGTGGAGGCTCAAATCCTCCGTGCGCACCGGCTGGAACGTACCGGCCCCGACATGCAGGGTGAGGCGGGCCAAGCCGACGCCCTTGGCCTGCAGATCGGCCAGGATCGTCTCGTCGAAATGCAGTCCCGCGGTGGGCGCCGCGACGGCGCCCGGCACGTTGGCGTAAACCGTCTGGTAGCGGTCCTCGTCCGCCGGGTCCGCCTCGCGGTCGATATAGGGCGGCAACGGGACCCGGCCGAAGCGCTCGAGATACGGTGCTACGGGCGTGCCGAAGTCGAGCCGGTAGAACTCGCCCTCGCGCCGGATCACGGTGATGGCGCTGTCGCCGACGAATACCCGCCGTCCCGGCTTGAGCGGCTTGCTCGAACGCACCTGGCACAGTGCCTGGCATTCCCCGTCGAGGCGCTCCACGACGATCTCCGCCTGGCCGCCGGAGTCCTTGCGGCCGACCAGGCGGGCCTTGATGACGCGCGTGTCGTTGACCACGACGAGGTCTCCGGGATCGAGCAGGTCCACGACCGCCTCGAAACGACGATGGCGCACCTCGTCGCCGGCGAGTTCGAGCAGACGGCTGCCGGCGCGTTTCGCGGGCGGCCGCTGGGCGATCAACTCACCCGGCAGTTCGAAGCGGAAGTCCGCCCGTTGCATGCCCGTCAGTCATCCGCCGGCGGAGGCACCGGCGCGGCGACGGCGAACAGCCGCCCATCGCGTTGAAGGGTCTCCTCGACCGCAGGAGCCCCCCTAACCCCAAGACGAGCGATGCCGCCGACGCGGGCTTCGAGGGTTTCCTCCGCCCACACGAAGGCCTGCGCCGCGCCATCGACATCGGCGACCACCCGCCGCGCCCGCAGATGCGCGCCCCGGTAGAGCACGGATCCCGAGACGTTCACCGTCGCCAGATCCGCAGTGCCGGCGACCACGGCCTGGGCGGCGCCACGCAGCTCGGCGGCGAAATCCTCGGCCCGGAATCCTGACGCCGACACGGTTCCGGAGCCGTCGACCTCGATGCGGACGCGCCTCGCCGGCACGTCGACCAGGTCCAGCCCGCCGGCCCCCGACACCGAGTAGTCGACCACCGGCGAACCCACGCCGCGGATCACGACGCGACCGCTGCCGGACACCGCCACGTTCGCGAGTTGCGGGACCGTCACGGTGAAGCGGATCGGCAAGGTCGGTCGAATGCCGTCGATCCAGTCGACGTCTCGCCAGACCACGAGCGTGTCGTCCCGCGTCTGGACCTTTAGCGTCGGCAGGACATTGTCCTCGGCCGAGGCGGTCACGGCGAAGTCGCCCGGCAGCACGGTCACCGTGCCGTCGGTGCTGAGCGCAATGCCGGAGAACGCCGCGACGTCGTACGTCTTCAGCGCGACCTCGCCGGAGCCTTCGCCGGTGTAGCACCCCGCGGCGAGCGAAAGCATCGGGATCGTCAGCTTCACGCCCCATCGCGACTCCGAGCGCGGCACCTCGGTCAGGACCCGAACCGGTAGCGGAGCTTGACGATGAAGTAGTCGACGACGGGCTCGCGCAGCGCATCGAGGAACAGTTCCTCGTACTCGTAGCCCGAACCCCGGACCAGGTTGGATCCCCGCGTGTAGACGACGAACAGGTCCGACATCGGGCCGATTTCCCAGCGGTAGCGGAACTGTCCGGTCAGCCGCGAGATGGTGAAGTCCTCGTCGCCGTCCGGGGGCTCCTCGTCGCGCGGCGTGAGCCACCCTTCGCTCATCGGGACGCGCAGGTAGTTGAGGTCCTCGGCATCGATGCCGGCCCACTGCAGGGTCAGGCGCATCTGGTGTCGGGCGTTGAAGAAGAAATCGGCCTTCACGACCGGCTGCAGGTCGGTTGCGGAGAAGGTCGCGAAGTTGCGATCACCGGTGTGCAGCAGCCAACCATCGCGCCGCATGTAGCGAAGGTCGAAGTCGAGCGACAGCCGGTCGGTCGGCTTGTAGGTGATGCCGAAGTCGGAGCCGAACGACTCGCCACCAAGCTCCTCCTCGTCGCGGGTGATGGTGCCGCTCCACGAGAACGGCTTGGCGGTGTCGGTGCCGAAACCGATCTGCGTGAACAACCGGCCCTCGACCTTGAACATGCCGTTGCCCCGGCTCGACAGGTCGTCCCAGCGCGACGGGAAGTAGTTGACGTACGCCTTCACCTCGGAGCTGTTGTTGAGCATCAGCGTGTGGCTCGAGAAGATGCCGACCCGGTTGGCAAAGCCCTCGGTACTGGCCTGGAAGTTCAAGAAAAACGAGTTGCGCAGTTGCCGAAACCGTTCGAGGTTCTGAAAGCGAACGAGGCCGTAGCGACCGACGACGAAGTCGTTGCGTCCAATGAAGCCCAGCGCCGACATCGACAGGTTGCGGTCGATGTAGTCGAGCCCGCCCTGGTGAATCAGCCCGCGGCGCTGGAAGAAGCTGAAGTCGTTGTAGATGCCCTGGCCCGTGACGGCGCCCGGATCGGTATCGTTGGGCGGCGCATCGCTGTACACGTACTGGCCGTCCCACTGGAATGCACCTCCCGCGGCCAAGGCGTGCGCATCGATGCCGTGTACCACGGACGGGTCCCGCTCGCCCGGCAGGTCCACCAACGTGCCCATATAGCCGAGCGACCGGCGCCCGCCCGCGCCGGCCTGCTCGTAGAGCAGGCGTACAACGCCGAAATCGCGGCCTTCACCCGTCCATTCGATATCGTCGCCGGCAGCGTCGGTACCGCGCAGCACGACGTCGTCCTCCATGGCACCGAGCACGCCGAAGCGCAGCCCCCCCGCCTGGCCGACCAGCTTGGCCGCACCGAGCAGATCGGTCGGCTTGCTCTTCTCGACATCCGTGATCTCGATGTCGTCCGGCACGTCGTTGACCAGTTGTCGGGCCGCGCCGCCGATGCGCCGGGTGTTGATGAGCGTGGTCGGTTCCGGCGTGAATGTCCTCGGCGTCGCCCGGGCGCCGGTGCCCTGCGGACCGCGGTAGCGGTTGACGTCCGCGCGCGGCGAGGTGAAGAAGACCTCGTTGCCCTCGAGGAAGAACTGGCGTTTCTCGGGGAAGAACGTCTCGAACGCCGTCAGGTTCACCACCACGTCGTCCGACTCGACGGCGCCGAAGTCCGGATTCACCGTCGCTGTGAGCTGGAGGTTGGGCGATGGGCGGTACGAGAGGTCCACGCCGGCGCGTCCGCGTTCGTCGTCGGCCATGTTGTCGACGGTCCCCGAGACGTAGGGGAACACGCCGTACTGCTGCTTGGGTTCAACGCCGGGCACGTTGACGGGCTGCAGCGCCGAGATGAACCGCCCGCCCGTGCGCGGGAGCGCGGGCCAACTCCAGGTCTCGTCCAGGTGCGCAACCTGGCGCTTCACCCAAACGCCCATCGTTCTCTCGCCGTTCCCCGGCGGCATGGCCATCATCGACCAGGGCAGGAACATCTCCGCGCTCCAGCCCGTTGCCGTCTGCGCCGTCGCCGCCTCCCACGGCCCGTCCCACTGTTCGGTGAGCGTGTACTCGGGCAGCACCTTGCCGTCCTGCACGGAGCCGCCGAGGTTGACGGAGAACCAGTACCCGTAGAGGCCGTTGCCGCTCGAGTCCAGGGCGACGCCGAACTGGTCGCGGTTGATGTACTGGTCGCGGGCGGAGAGGCGGGAAACCAAGGTATCGGGCGGTTGTTCCATGGCCGCGGCCACATAGAGGCCGCGGCCAGTGTAGAGGAAGCGGGTGACGGTGGCATAGGTCGCATCGGCGAGCGTGTCAGGATCCGTCACGCGCATGTTGTCGAAGCCGGCAACACCGCGCCATTCCGGCTCTTCGACCTGACCGTCGAGCCGGATCACCGCATCGGCGACGTAGGGCACATCGATCACTCCGCCCTCGTCGCCACCGCCCCGAAGACGCAAGCGCCAATCGCCCGGATCCTCCGCAGTCGATGGGGCGACGGCCGGCGACTGCGTCGCGGCGGCGGTTCGCGGCGGCTCGGGCTCGGCCGTGCGCACCGGTTGCACGACACCGCCAAGGGGCTCGGCCTCCATCGCCCGAGCCGGTTGCGACGCCAAGTACCAAGCCGAGAACCCACTCGCGCGAGCACGGGCGCCGAGCGCGCGCGCTGCCGACTCCGCCATCTGCGCCGAAACGGCCCGATGGTAGCGGCCGCCATCGATGGTCACGGCGACGACCGAGCACGCGATCCCGAGGCCGGCACTGACCCTTTCACAAGCCGCGTCGGCGTAGTGGGGCGTGATCCAGCTGCCGAAGACCACCGCGCCGGAGGCGCCGGCAGCCCCGCCGGACACAGACAAAACGGCCATCAGAACGCCGCACGCGGCGCGTAGAGAGAAGTGGGGGGACATTGAACCGCTAGGTTAGTCGAAATCGCCGGGCAGGGCTACGACGGCCCGGTTCACCAGAACGGTCCTGCGGGGTGAGGTCGGCGCGTTCCCTGCCCGCCAGCGACTGCCGAGCCAGCGAACTCTTACGCAGCGACTCGCAATCCAAGAGTGCGCGACCGCCTCTGTATACTCTGGCGTAGGCATCCGGTCGGGCACGGGCCGTTGAAAAGCCGAGCGCTCACGCGGCGGACGACCGGCGGCGCGCGGCGTGCTGGTGGACGAAACATGCTCACGCGCATCCAAATAGAGAACTTCAAGAGCTTCCGGAAAGTCGAATTGGAGTTGGGCACGATGAACCTGTTTGTCGGCCCCAACGCAAGCGGGAAGTCGAACTTCTTCGACTCTCTTCGCGTGCTCCAAGGCGTGGGCAACGGTTACAGCGTCAGCGAGATCCTGGACGGCAAGCCTCGAAGCGCCACCAACGAGATGTGGGAAGGAATCCGTGGCGGCAGCGCCAAGGCATGCTTTGAGGGACGGCGACGTCGGGCGACGTTCTCGATCACCATCCACGGCCGCCTTTCGACACGCAGGCGGACGTGGGAGTACGCCGTCGCAATGCGGCCTGACCGAGGTTGGATCGAGCGGGAAAGCCTCAAGGTCGGAAGAGACCTCATCTATGAATCCAAGGCACCCGAGTCAGACAATCCAGTGCAAGCCGTAAGGTACCTGACCGGCAGGCAGGGTCGCCCCCCGGAACTAGCCTTCGAACGATCTCGGCCCGCGCTCCGCCAGTTCGAGGAATCCGACAAGGCGTCTCTCAAGCATGCTTCGCTGGCCGCCGAAATCGCCGAACAGCTCGCGGACATGCAGAGGATCGATCCGTCTCCGGTTGTTCTTCGCGGTTACTCGCAAGCGCCACTTGTGCGCCGTATGGGCGAACGAGGGGAGAATTTCGCGGCCCTGATCGGGCGGATTTGCCTGAACGATGACGAAAAGGCGAGCTATCTGGAGTGGCTGCGCGAACTTCGGCCACAAGAGGTCGACGATGTCGCGACCTTGCATGGCGCGGTTGGCGAGCCCATGTTCGTGTTGCGCGAACGCGGGCGAAAATTCCCCGCACCGGTCCTGAGTGACGGAACGCTGCGCTTCGCTGCCGTGGCCGCAGCCTTCTTCCAGCCCGACATGCCGGGGATCATGACCATTGAAGAGATCGAAAACGGCGTCCATGCGAGCCGGGCCCGGCTGCTTGTCGAACTAGTCCGCGCCAAAGCGGGACGCGCGACGCAAGTCATGGCGACCACCCACTCGCCGCTCGTGCTTGCTTGGCTCGAGCGCGACGAATACGCACACACGTACTATTGTCGGCTCGACCCAGATACCGGTGCAGCCAGCATCACCCCTCTGTCGAGGCTGCCGCATCTGGAGAGAGCCATTGCTGAGCACTCCATCGGCGACCTCTTTGCGGAAGGCTGGATGGAGAGCGCGTTGTGAGCGTGCGCGTGCTCGTGATCCCGGAGGATCCCACGCACAACGGCTCATTCTAAGACCCTTAACTGAGATGGTTCTGGCGGACGCGGGTAAGCCGTCAGCAAGGGTAACCATTCTTTCCAATCCAAGGCTCCGCGGGTACGACCAAGCTATCTCCGCCGTCCGAACTGATCTGGCTTCCCGCTATCGCTTCATGGACCTATGGCTCTTCTTTCCCGATGCCGACCGTGCCAGCGCCCATGCCATGTGCCATCTTGAAGCCGACCTCAGTGAACAGGGAGTCAACCTACTGTGCTGTCCTGCAGAGCCCGAGGTCGAGATATGTGCCTGCGCGGCCTACCGTAGCGAACTCGACATGGATTGGAACGCCGATGTACGGACACACCCACAGTTCAAGGAGCGGGTTTTCAAGCCGTTGTTGGAGAGACACGGAGACGTTCGGTCGCCAGGCAACGGTAGGACGCAAATGACTAAACGGTCCATCGGCTCCCCCGACCGTTTCTTCCGGCTCTGTCCAGAGGTCAAGAGGCTCCGTGATCGAATCGCCGATCTACTACCGCACTGATCGGGAGCGCGGCGAATCCGTCGCCGGTGCGTGGCCGCCATCCAGGCGTCCGATGCATTTTGCGATCGGGGCAACGGCAGCGTCCCGCCGAGCAAGCGCGGGGTTCCGAATCCGCCTTGGGCTAACACGACCAAGTCCGTCTAAGCGTGCCGTGCGCGGGCCTCCCGGCCCCATCAGCAGCTTGCTGGCCCATCGAGCTACCGATCGCAAGTTCACCGCCCCATCGCGTCCCGGGAGAGGAAGATCGGGAACTCGGCCCGCAGTCTTGCGTCGATTTCATCGGGGACATGACGCGGCACATGCCCTGCGAGAAGTTCCCGTGTCTTCTCGATGGCGAGGTCCAGCAGAACGGGTTTGCCGAGTTCCTCCCAGACCGTCGGACTGGTGCGGTCGCTGTAGTCCGGGTAGATGTACTCGCTTTGCATCACCTGCAGCGTATTGCCGGAGCCCAGGTAATGACCTTCGCCGCTGGTGCAGATCCGTTCGATTTCATCGAAGCTCAGCGTATCGGCGTTGACTTCGATGCCGCGGACAGCCCGCCCGACGGTGCCTAGGACGTCGTTGTCCAGCAACAGGCTCTCCGGGCACGTGCCCAGGAGGCTCGCGTACATGCCGGCGGACTCGTAGACGATGTTCGCCCCGGACAGGGCCGCCGAGAGCACCGTCGCCGCGCGTTCGGCACCCGCCTGGAAGTCGGGGAACTTGGCGTCGCTCATGCCGCATGCGGTGCCGAAAGGCAGGTCGAAGTGGTTGCCGACCTGGGCGCAGGCAGCGGATAGCAGGCCCTGTTCCGGCGAGCCGCCGCTCATGGCCCCGGTACGCAGGTCCGAGACGAAGGGCCAGGCGCCGAGAATCGCCGGCGCGCCGGGCTCGATCGCGTTCACGTAGACCAGCCCGCCGAGGCACTCCGCCCAGGCTTGGGAGACCGTCCCGGCCAGGTAGGCCGGTGCCGTCGCGCCGGCCTGGGCCGCGGACAACAGCAGGACCGGCATGCCGCCCTGCACCGCCACCCGCAGGCACTCGAGGGCATCGGTCGCGAACTTGAGCGGCGGCACCACGAAGCAGTTGGACTGGCTGACGAAGGGGCGCGCCCGCCACTCGGCCTCGCCGCCGGCGATCATGTGCAGCATGTCGAAGCTCTTCTCGAGGTGCTGGTACACCGTCCAACTCGAGCCGACGTGCTTGGCTGTCCCCATCACCGAGCAGTACAGCGTATTGATGTCCAACGCGTAGTTGTCGGCGATGTCCCGGGGCACGCAGGTGCGTTGGAACATGTGAATGTGCTCGCAGGTATCCACGATTCGCGCCATGTCGTACAGGTCCTGCGC
>LXNI01003136.1_pt1 | contig 10017 bp, 8 predicted proteins | sample 809091 | NCBI WGS metagenome assembly LXNI01 (sample SAMN04870527, study PRJNA318959) | sponge metagenome | biome: 01000161; feature: marine sponge reef; material: water | host: Sarcotragus foetidus | place: Greece: Milos, Mediterranean Sea | collected 2013-05-29 | depth 5-7 m | reverse complement strand
CTCGAAACCGCGGTCAGGCAAATTGACAAGGCAATATCAGCCCTTGCGGCAAACGAGATGGCATTGGAGGTGACCCCGCCCGGGCTGGCAGCAAGAAGCATGAGTCCCACTGCGATTTCCGCCGGCACCGGCAACAGGCGGGTTATCAGCAAACCCCATAAGGGCAGCAGCACCATCTGTCCTGCAAGACCTAACAGGGCGGCCTTCGGTTGCAAGAGGACAGGTCGAAAGTCATCCGTTCGCAGGGCCAGTCCCATCCCGAACATGATGGTAAAAATAATGGCGGGAAAAACGTACTGGGTCAGAAACTGGAATGTCAAGTGGATTGCCTATACAAAATCCAGGGTTTGGTACAGTCCCAGCGCCTTCAGCACCGAACGGTACTGGGATTCGAACATCTCTGCGCCGGAGACGCCCGCCATCGGCGCTTCTTTTCTCAGGTAGAGTCTGGAGCCGTCTTTACCGGTTGCGGCCACTTCAAGCACGGCACGTTGCGCGGCAGGATCAGCGATCAGCCGGCCCTGACATCGGTCTGTTCCGATTGTCGCGAGTGCGCAGGCTACCATCACGTTGACGTTTCGGGGAAATTTGCGCGCGATGCCTGATACCGGGCCGTCGTACAGTACGGTTTCCTTGCTGCCGGCGCCGACGTGCTCCGGTAAATCCTGGATATTCAGGTGTTCAGGATGCTTGCGCATGGAGATAGACACTTCCTGCCACATATGTTTCCATTCAACCAGATTGTCGCATCCCATCAGCGCGCCATGTGGAATGAATAACCGGTGGCCATTTTCTGCCGCAATTTCGACCAGTTTTTTGAGCAGGGTCGCATCGACGAGGCCGTTCACGGAAAGCGGCATATAATCCGCGCACCTGAGAAAGCCGGCGCCATACTGCTCAGTGATTGACGGGTGAGCCATCTCTACGATCAAATCACAACCACGTTGCGCTGCAACGTCTGGATCGTCAAGAATAATCTCCTGCGGCAGTCCTGCCAGCGCCGGGCGGCTGCGGTTGTAAACGAAGCCGATTTCCACGTCGGGGTGGCGTTCCGTCAACCTGTGATACAGCCTGCTGCCAACAAATCCGAAACCGATTAATCCAACCCGCTTTACAGGCATTCGCATCTCTCACTGCCGGGGCGCTGACGGGTGTTCACTCAGAAATCCAGCCTGGTTCTGATGCCAAATGTGCGCGGGCGTATGGTGGTAATATCATCCGGGTTCTGTGAATCGGCGATGATGTCCACGATAGCCCTCTTGTCAAACGCATTGTCGAGAAACGCCGTTACGCTCCAGGCATCCTGCCTCAATATGGCAGCGCGAACATTGACCACAGCATAGTCCCCTGTCTCCCGGTTGAAGGGATTGCGCGCGTTGCCTTCGGTCGAGGATGACCCGACATATGATATATCTCCGCTGACGGTCACCTCAAGCCCTGAAGCGGCCAGTGCGCGTGAATACTGGGTGAACAGTGTTGCAGAAAATTCGGGCACGCCGGGGACATCGTCACCTTTCATTAGCGGCGTGCGGATGAGCGGCACGGGAGGTCCCAGAAATATCTGGGGTTGATCCTCCACAATTTTGGCATCGGTATAAGCCAACGCCGCCGAGAATTCCCAGTTTGCAACCGGGATAAAGTCTGCCTGCATTTCCAGGCCGCGGATACGCGCCTCCCCGCCATTGCTGACGAAATTGAATATGCCGGTAATCGCATCGGCCTGCACGATTTGTATATCTTCCCAGTTAATCCAGTAAACGGATCCGTTCAAGGTCAGGCGTCGGTCCATCCAGGTCGTTTTCCATCCCGCTTCAAGATTGCTGAGGTTATCCGGGTTATAAGATGGAGGGATGGGCGCGAACGGCGTACGCTGGTTAATTCCCCCTACCCGAAAGCCTTCGGCATAGGTGAAATACAGCATTGCATCCTCCGTGACGTCGTAAGAAAAAGACACCTTGGGAGTGAAACGGTTGCTGGTGAAATCTGTATTCAGTACCGGACCGGCGCCGATAGCGCCAATCGGCTTTATTGCCTGCTCCTCTATTTCCTGGTCGGACCAGAAAAAACGGCCGCCCGCCTGAATGCTGACCCGGTCGGTAAAGTCAAATGTCAGCTCGCCGAACAGCGCAGATTGAAACAGGGAGTAACTCAGGGTGCGACCAAAGGCCGCGTTGCCGGGTTTCCCGGTCCCGGGTCCGAAGTAGCCCTCGGTATCGGGGTTAAATGGCAGGCGCCGCCCCTCCGGCCCGCTGACGACGATCTCCACGTCATAGTCGGCCTCTTCAACCTGTGTATAGCCGCCAAGAACAAAATTGAACCTGCCGTCGAATTGCGAGGCCAGACGAATTTCATTGCTCCATAACGAGCGTTCCTGGGGAAATGAGGCGGTGCTCACGAAAGGATAGCCGACACCCCTGAACGTGAAGTCGGTCGAGGCGGAGTCGAAACCATACAGGTTCTCACGGTCGTACCAGTTAGTGGCGCCTGTGAGGGTGACCTGTCCGATGTCCCATTCCACCTGAAAACTGTAAATTTCAGACTTGTCTTCCCAGGGTTGAAACACGTAGTCATGATTCAGCAGGTCGCCCCCGGGTATGCGGGTGGCCGCCAACGCCGGTCCGCCGGCAATGGTGTCAAGAGGCGGGGCGGGCGGCGTCAGTGATGCCTCTTTGGTGTAACGTGAAACATCATCGACTTCCGTATCCTGGTACAGCGCCATCACATTGAAGCGAAGATAATCGGCGGGCTCATAGCGCAATTGCAAGCGTGCGCCATAGGTATCTTCTTCATTGGCATCTTTCACTCCATGACGAATCTGGTCGATATATCCCCCATTATTCTCGTACCAGCCCACCAGACGCAGGGCTAGCTGATCATCAAGCACCGGCATATTGAGCATGGCGCTGCCGTTATAACTTTCACTGCCTTTTTCAGTCGTGGAAACCAGCCCCTCAACGTATGAGTCAAACTCGTTGAATTGCGGTTGTTTGCTGATGATTTTTACCGTCCCCGCCATGGAGTTGGCGCCGTACAGGGTTCCCTGCGGCCCCTTCAATACTTCAATTCGCTCAATATCGTACAACTTGATCTCCGCATTGCGCCCGCCACCCTCATTGGTAGTGTTATTGGCGGTCAACACTGCCTCATTGAAGTACACGCCGACGGGTGAGGCTGCACGCGAGGCGACGCCGCGCACGATATACTGTTTGTCACCTGGCCCGTTGTCCCTGAATTCAAGTCCCGGGACAGCATAAGCCCAGTCCGCAAACTCAACGACACCGCGCCTGTCCAGCATTTCGTCGCTCAATGCCTGGATGGCGATCGCAGTGTCCTGGATACTCACCTGGCCCCGTTTTGTCGCGGTCACCACAATCTCCTCCAATACGTTTTGAGAATAGACTGTCTGAGCGGTTAAAACCAACAAAGAAAACAAAATTACTGCTTGTTTGAGTATGTCCTCTGGGAATTTATTCATGATTGCCCCCGGATTGATTACTGATTTGACAAGATATGATGTTATGTTACTGCCGCCAGTTGGTTGAACCGGTCCTGCTGCCACGCCTGTTCTTCCATAACGGCGACAATCACGGCGACTGCCTCCCAGATATCCCGGTATCTCGAATACAGGGTTGCCAGTCCGAAACGAACGATATCCGGCGCGCGAAAATCACAGATCACGTTACGTTCGATCAAGGCTTGTACGATGGGATAAGCCTGTTCGTGCCGGAAACAGACCTGGCTGCCGCGCCGTTCGTTTGCCGCTGGTGAGGCCAGCGTAAAGCCGTATTGATTGCAACGTTGTTCCATCAGGCGGATGAAACACTCGCCCATTTTTGCGGATTTCTGCGCCACCGCCTGCATATCGATATCTGCAAAGACGTTCAGCGCTTCGTCCAGGCACACCAGGCCGGGCACCAGGTGTGTGCCGCACAGCAGGCGCCGGATATCCGGGGCCGGCTCGTATTGCCGGCTCATGGCAAACGGGTCGGCATGTCCCATCCAGCCGGTCAGCGGTTGTCTGACCTGCGCTTGCAGGTCTTTTCTAACGAACAAAAACGCCGGCGCGCCGGGCCCCGCATTCAGGTATTTGTAGCCACAGCCGATAGCCATATCGACGTTACAGGCGTTAAGGTCAAGCGGCATGGCGCCGCAACTGTGTGACAAGTCCCATAGCGCCAGCGCGCCGTTGGCCTGTGCTCGCCGGGTGACTGCGTCCATGTCGTGCAGATAGCCCGTCCTGTAATCGACGTGAGTCAGCGTAAGCAGGGCTGTCTCCTCGTCCACGGCGTCAAGAAATTCGTCCGGTTCCAGGATTTTGAGTGCGATATCCCGACCCAGGGTTGCCGCCAGTCCCTGCAGGATATACAGTCCCGTCGGGAAGTTATCTGAAGTGGTGATGATCTTGTTGCGCTGCGGGCGCAGGTGCAGCGCCGCGACAGCCAGCTTGTAGAGGTTGACCGAGGTGCTGTCGCAAACGACCACCTCTCCCTTATCAGCGCCGATCAATCCTGCCAGCTTGTCGCCCACGGTTTGCGGGAGTTGAAACCAGTCATCCCGTAACCAGCCGCGCACCAAATTCTGCCCCCACTCCTGCAGCGCCAGTTTCTGCAGGCGTTGCGGTACGGTTTTCGGCAATGCCCCCAGTGAATTACCGGCGAAATACCGCGTATCAGGGGGTAATTCAAAACGTTCTCGCACATACGCGAGCGGATCGCTTGCATCAAGCGCTTGTATATCTGCAAATGTTAAATCTGCCATGTGTCAGTTGCCTCTGGTATCAAGAACAGAATATAGTCAGGGAAGATAAATTAGTAAAATTCATAATTCTCATATAAAATATGAGAAAATCTCATGGTTAATTATGAATCTGAAGCTGGAAATACTGCATTTGCGCATGATCAAGGCCATCAGCGATACCGGTAGCGTCACTGAGGCAGCCCGGCAACTCGGTGTCACCCAATCTGCCCTCAGCCATCGGCTTCATGATGCAGAGAGAAGGCTGGACGCCCTGTTATTTGAAAGAAAAAACAGAAAATTGTTTTTGACGGACGCCGGCAGGAGATTATTGTTTTCGGCGGAGATTATTCTCAAGGAACTGGAAAACGTCGAATATCAAATCAGCACCGCGGCAGCAAAAAATTTCGAATCCGTTCGCCTCGGCATGAAAGCCTACGGCACCTATCATTGGTTGCCCCGGGTGATTCAGGGTTTTCGCCAATCAAACCCGGACGTGGAAGTGGAACTGGTCGCTGACGTCGTTAATGATCCCGAGCAAGCGCTGCAAGACAATGCTATTGACCTGGCCATCGTCTCCTATCCCTGTAATGGTGATAAGCTGGAATCGATAAAACTGTTTCAGGATGAGATGGTGGCAGTGTTACCGACTGACCACCCCAAGGCCGCGCAGGCTCACCTTGAAGTTGAGGATTTCGCTTCCGAAACCTATTTTGCCTATGAAACAGTGCCGGAAAAAGGCAGGGAGTATGACCTGTTTTTCAGTCATTCCCGCACCAGGATCAAGAAAATAATCCGCATCGGCAGGACCGATGCCATTATCGAAATGGTCAGCGCCGGACTCGGCGTAACCGTGCTTACTCAATGGATACTGGCGCCCTACCTGAAAACCCATCCGGTGACCACCCGGTCATTGACTGAAGAGCGATTGTTTGTTGATTGGTATGCGGTAATACACAAGGAAAAATCCTCATCTTTCGCCCACGCTGTGATTGATGAAATTAACAAGTGTTTGAAATAAGACCGCAGATGAACAGAGGAGTACAGGTATACAATTAATAGCGTATGCAGCGTGCGCAGTTAATGCAAAACTTTCATGTCTACCACTCTCCACCAACTTATTCACCGGACCGAGCAACAGTTCATCCAGGCTGACCTGTGTTACGGCCACGGTACCGATAATGCCCTGGATGAAGCTGCCTACCTGGTGCTGGGCGCGCTGGGGTTGCCGTTTGATTTGAGCAGGGAGCAGTTGGATGGGAACGTTGCCGCGGCTGATGAGGAACGTATCCGGGAGCTGGTTGCCCTCAGGATCGGTTCACGGAAACCCGTCGCCTACCTGCTCAACCAGGCCTGGTTTGCCGGCCTGCCGTTCTACGTGGATGCGCGCGTGCTGGTGCCCCGGTCACCGATTGCCGAGCTGATCCGTAACGGCTTCTCCCCCTGGATTAAACCTGATGGGGTTGCCCGCATCCTGGACCTGGGCACCGGCAGCGGTTGCATCGCCATCGCCTGTGCCGCGGCATTTCCCAAGGCGGTTATTGATGCCACGGATATCGACCCCGAGGCGCTGGACGTCGCGCGTATCAACTGTCAACAACACGGGTTGACGGGACGGGTCAACCTGATCGAAGCAGACCTGTTCAGTGCCCTGGGCGACCGGAAATATGATATTATCGTCAGCAATCCGCCCTATGTCAGCGCCGGGGAAATGGCGGCGCTGCCGGCGGAATACCGGCATGAACCGTCCCTGGCCCTGGCCGCGGGCAGCACCGGCCTGGACCTGGTGGACGAAATATTGCGTAACGTCCACAGGTATTTAACGCCGCGCGGCATCCTGGTAGTGGAGGTTGGTAACGGCCGCGCCGCGCTTGAGGCGAAATACCCCCGTACTCCTTTCATCTGGCTCGACTTCGAGCATGGCGGAGAAGGGGTTTTTTTAATTACGAATTAGGAATGGGTGGGTCAGGCCCCTCCGTACTTTGTTTAATATGCAGGAAACTCGAGAATCATTGAAAAACGTCGCTGCAGGCGGCACATTCATTCCCAAGGAACCATCTGATTAAGTCAGAGCTTCCCTAATTCATAATTCACACAGATGCGTATTATCAAGCCTGCCCATTTTGCCCCCAGCGCCGGCAACGGTCTGCTGGACCGGCGCCTGTTCCTGCAAGGCGGCCTGGCGCTGGGGGCCGCCCAACTGGCAGCGGGTAACGTGCAGGCTGCTGCGGCCCGGCCGGAGTGGATGAACGTGCCGGGGGAACCGTTCTCTCACTACGGACAGCCGTCGCAATCTGAGAGTGAGGTGGTGCGCTTCCCTTCCGCCAACCGGGCGTTGCCTGGCAACGGCGTCTCCTGGACGCCGCTGCACCGGTTGGAAGGCATCATCACGCCCAACGGCCTGCATTATGAGCGGCACCACAACGGGGTGCCGCAGATCAACCCTGATGAACACCAACTGCTGGTGCACGGCCTGGTGCGGCAACCGGCGTTTTTCAGCATCAATAACCTGCTGCGCTACCCCTTGCGTTCACAGATCTGTTTCGTCGAGTGCGGTGGCAACAGCAACGCGGGCTGGAATAAAACGCCGGCGCGGGCCGAGGCGGGTTATTTCCACGGCCTGGTTTCATGCAGCGAGTGGACCGGCGTGCCCCTGTCCACGGTGCTGACGGAGGTGGGCATTGATAACACGGCCAAATGGCTGATCGCTGATGGCGCCGATGCCTTTGCCATGAACATCAGTATCCCCATGGAAAAAGCCATGGACGACGCCATGCTGGCCCTGTACCAGAACGGTGAGCGCCTGCGGCCGGAGAACGGCTATCCGTTGCGCCTGATCCTGCCCGGCTGGGAAGGGGTATTGAACGTGAAATGGCTGCGGGCCTTGAAGGCCGCCGACCGGCCCATCAGGGCCAGGAACGAGACCGCGCGCTATACTGAGTTGTTACCGTCCGGCAAGGCGCGCATGTTCACCTTCACCATGGATGCCAAATCCCTGATTACCTCGCCTTCAGGCGGCATGGTATTGAAACAGGGGCCGGGACTGTACCAGGTCTCCGGCCTGGCCTGGAGCGGGCGGGGCCGGATCAAACAGGTGGACGTGTCCGCGGACGGCGGCGACACCTGGGCGCCGGCAGAATTACAGGAGCCGGTGCTGCCCAAGGCGTTCACCCGCTTTCGCATCCCCTGGCAATGGGACGGGACTCCCGCCATCCTGAAAAGCCGGGCTACGGACGAGACCGGCTACGTGCAACCGGAGCGGGAGCAACTGCTTGCCGCACAAGGCCGGCACGGTTTTTACCATTACAACGCCATCGTCACCTGGAGTGTGGACAAGGCGGGAAGCGTGACACATGTTTATACTGCCAAACAAGAGCAGTCTGGCGCTGATCTCGGTATTGACGCTGGTTGGGATTAATCCCGGCGCCGACGAGGTGCGGCCCGGCCCCGACCTGGGCAAGCCGGCGCACAGCCGCGCCGTCAGCAGCCTGGACTGGGGCGTTATGCCGGATGGTACAGGTCTCCCCGAAGGCAGCGGCACGGCAGCGCAGGGCAGGGCGCTGTACGGCAATCTATGCCTGTCCTGCCACGGCCCCGGCGGCCTCGGCGACAGCGCCGACCAACTCGCCGGCGCGCAAATGCAACTCACCGACGAGTGGCCGGAAAAAACCATCGGTAGCTACTGGCCCTACGCCCCCACCCTGTTCGACTTCATCCGCCGTTCCAAACCCATGATGCGACCGGGCAGCCTGAGCGACTCCGAAGTGTATGCCTTGACGGCCTACCTGTTGCACCTGAACAAGATCATCCCCGCAGACCAGGAAATAAATGCAACCACCCTGGCCGGGGTAAAGATGCCGAACCGGCAAGGTTTTATCCAAATTCTTGAATAAAACGGTCATTGTGAGCAAAAATAGCTTCAGCTTTCTTCCTTAGCAGCGATAAATGATTGACATTAAAATGACTGGTCAGATATACTAGTCACATGGAAACAATTAACGCATCTGATTTCAAGGCCCAGTGCTTGGCAATTCTTGACCGTGTGCAAACGACGGGTGAGCGCGTGCTTATATTGAAGCGTGGTCGGCCCGTTGCTGAATTGCAACCGGCGCGGCAATCTCAGGCTGAATATCCACAAATGGAGTTGAAAGGCACCGTTACCATATTGGGAGATATTATTGAGCCAGCTATTCCGGAAGAAGATTGGGACTGTCTCAAGTAATGGGTTTGTTACTCGATACACACATACTCATTTGGTGGCTTGACAAACAGGAGTGCCTCTCCAACACTCAGATGAAGCTTATTCAGTCGGCTGATGCCGGCTCACCGTTACTGGTATCTGATATATCACTCTGGGAGGTAGCCATGTTGCATGATAAGGGACGTATCAACTTGCATCTTCCATTACGGGAGTGGCTGGACAAAGCTGCAGCACCGCCATTGGTAAGGCGTTATGGCATCTCTCCGGCAATAGCGGCCGAAATTTCTACTTTACCAACCACATTCCATAGGGACCCGGCAGATCGGATCCTGGTCGCGACTGCTCGTGTACTCGGTGCTACGCTTTTGACACAGGATCGCAGGATCATTGATGCATCGCTGGTTGATACTGTGGGTTAATCCTTGAAATGCCAGTTTTCGACAAGATCAGCTTCGGTGTTGTCAGCTATTCGGGGGGGATTTAATCGTTTTTCTCCCTTGGCAACGATTCTGCCCACCTCAAAATCCCGCACCCGACCCTGATCCACATCATCAAGGCCCTTGTTTATATCCTGTTTCAATGTATTTTCTCTATTCGAGAATAGTTCCTATTAATCATAGTGATGATATTGTCTAGCCTGCGCAATAGATCATCATAAGTCATGATATCAATGATATTGGCATATTTTCGTTTGATTATTTCGAAATCAAACATCTGTTCATCTGTGAAGTCATAGTCTCGCCCGAGGATAATCATCGCTCGAGGATTAGTGGCTCTGATTTCGAAATTGGGAGGCAATTCGGCTGCCTTTTGCTTTAAAATTTCCTTTTCCCCCTCCCTTCCCCACTTGTTAAGATGGAAAATGTATTTCTCTACCTGCATAACCGTACCGGAAAGCTCATTTTGAGGTACATAATTGTCCCGATATTTATTTTTTGCGAGCAGGTGTTTAGTTATGGGCTTTTTGATCTCAACGATATCGATTGCCCCGTTGGCATCGACAAGTGCCATATCGATGCGCCGGCTTTTAGCTTTTAGTGGATTGGAATAGAAATCTTTAACCGGACATTCTTCAATCACCG
>LXNI01003134.1_pt1 | contig 10018 bp, 6 predicted proteins | sample 809091 | NCBI WGS metagenome assembly LXNI01 (sample SAMN04870527, study PRJNA318959) | sponge metagenome | biome: 01000161; feature: marine sponge reef; material: water | host: Sarcotragus foetidus | place: Greece: Milos, Mediterranean Sea | collected 2013-05-29 | depth 5-7 m | reverse complement strand
ATCTCGACGTCGCGGCCCCGACAGTTGCGCCGCAGCCACGCCCAATCACGGGTCTGGCTGGCCGCGGATGTCACGACCCAGAAGTCGTCGTCGCCCAGCCGGGTCACCGTCAGGTCGGCTTCGATGCCGCCTCGCTCGTTGCACCATTGGGTATAGACAGCGCGGCCGGCAGGCACATCGATCGACGCCACGCTGAGGGTGTCGAGCACGTCGAGCGCATCGGGACCGCTCACCGTGAACTTGGCGAACGATGACTGGTCGAAGAGCGCAACTCCGTTGCGCACCGCATCGCATTCCCGGCCGGAATTCTCGAACCAGTTCTGCTTGCCGTAGCTGTAGCGGTACTCGCGCTCCTGGCCGGGCTCGGCGAACCAGTTGGCCCGCTCCCAGCCGGCTGTCTCGCCGAAGACCGCACCCGCCGCATCCATCGCGTCATGCAGAGCCGAGCGACGCTGGTCGCGGGCGCTCGTGTACTGGAAGAACGGCCAGTGCATCGCGTACAGCAGCCCCAGGCTCTCGCTGATGCGCTCGGCCAGGTAGCCGTTATCGGCCTGGAACGGCATGGCACGCCGGATGTCGACCGCAGAGAGGTCCATCGGCGGGTGCCGATCGGCGATCCAGTCGGCCAGCACCCAGCCAGCCCCGCCGGCGGACTGGATGCCGACGGAATTGAAGCCCGCAGCGACGAAGCAGCCGTCGACCTCAGGTGCCTCGCCGAGGTAATAGGTGCCATCTGGTGTGAACGACTCGGGACCGTTGAAGAACAACTGCACGCCGCAATCGGCCAGCGCAGGCACCCGGTGACACGACCGCTCGAACACCGGACCGACGTGGTCCCAGTCTTCGTCGAGCGTGCCAAAGCTGAAGTCCCGCGGGATGCCGTCGAGGCGCCACACCTTGGCCTCGGGCTCGAAGAAGCCGACCATGAGCTTGCCGGTCTCTTCCTTGAAGTACGTGTAGTTAGTGGGGTCGCGAAGTATGGGCGTGGAGGTGTCGAGCTCCTCAAGCGGTTCGGTGACCACGTAGAAGTGCTCGCAGGCTTGCAGCGGGACGTTCACCCCGACCTGCGCAGCCAAGTGGCGGGTCCACATGCCGGTTGCGAGCACAACGGTCTCGGTTTCGATCAGATGACCCCCGTCATCGTCGGTGCCGCCAGCGGTTTCCGTCCGCACACCGCAGATGGCACCGTTGCGGGTTTCGAGGCCGGTGACCGCCACCCGTTCGATGATGCGGCACCCGCGGGCTCGTGCCCCCTTGGCCAAAGCCATGGTGGCGTCCACCGGCGAGACCAAACCGTCGTCTGGCAGGTACAGCGCGCCCACGAGATCGTCGGTGCGGATCAGCGGCCACATCTCGGAGAGCTCGTCCATGTCGATCTGGCGGGACTCGACGCCGACAGTGGCCCCCATCGACGCGCCGCGCAGGATCTCCTCCCAACGCTCGGCATCAGACGCGACGGAGATCGAGCCCGGCGCCCGGAAGCCGGTGGCTTGGCCCGTCTCGTCCTCCAGCGCTTCGAACAGGCGCACCGAGTACGTGGCGAGCTTGGTGAGGCTGTACGTCGCCTTGAGCTGCGCCGCCAGCCCGGCTGCATGCCAGGTGGTGCCGGCGGTGAGCTGGTTCTGCTCGAGCAGCAGCACGTCGCGGATGCCGCGACGCACGAGGTGGTAGGCGATGGCACAGCCGACGATGCCTCCGCCGACAACCACCACTTCGGCTCGGTCGGGGATCGTGCGGTTCGGCGTTGCGCGCTGCGACAGGGTCTGATCCGCCACGAGGTGTGCCTCAGACTCTCTCAAGCAGGTCGGGCGTCAGATCCGCAGTCGAGCGGACGCCGTTCAGACGCATCGTGCGGGTCATGCCCTCGACGAAGTAGTTGAGCACCCAGTCCACCCCCGTCTCTCCCGCTGCACCGAGGGCATACAGGTACGCACGGCCGATCATGGCCGAGTCGGCTCCCAGCGCCAACGCCTTCACGATGTCGCTGCCGCGCCGAATGCCGCCGTCGCAGATGACCTCACAGCGGTCGCCGACCGCTTCGCGAATGGCCGGTACGCACTCCACGGGGGCGGGCGCCCCGTCAAGTTGGCGCCCGCCGTGGTTCGACACGATCACGGCGTCGAGCTCCATGTCGGCAGCGATCTTCGCGTCGTCCGGAGACAGCACGCCCTTGAGCATCACTGGGCCGTCCCAGCGGTCACGGAACCACTCGATGTCGTCCCACGACAGCGACGGGTCGAACTGGCTGTTGATGTACTCGGCCAATGCAACGGCGTCGCCACCGTCGCCACCGGTGGCCCCCTCGCAGTTCGAGAACTTGATCGGCTCGTTGCTGAGGAAGTCCAGCAGCCAACGCGGGTGCAGCAGGCCGTCGACGATGGTGTCGGGTCCCAGCTTGGGCGGCAGGCTGAAACCGTGGCGCACGTCGCGCTCGCGGCGACCCAGCACTGCTGTGTCGACCGTGATCATGATCGCTTCGTAGCCCGCCGCCGCCGAACGCTTCAGCAGGTCGGCCATCAGCTCGCGGTCACGCCAGACATACACCTGGAAGAACTTCCTGCCGTCGCAGACGTCGGCAACCTCCTCGACAGAGCGTGTGCCCATCGTCGACAGCGAGTAGGGGATGCCGGCACGCTCGGCCGCTCGGGCCACGGCCAGCTCGCCCTGGGAATGGGCAATGCGGTCGAAGCCCGTCGGAGCGATCACCAGCGGGATCGGCACAGACTCGCCCAGGACTTTGCCCGAGATGTCCACCTCGCTCACGTCGCGCAGCACGCGCGGCCGGAATTGCCAGCGGTGATACGCGGAGACGCTGCGCTCGGCGCTGACCTCGTCCTCAGCCGCCCCGTCGATGTAGTCGAAACAACCGCCGGGCATTCGACGCTTCGCCATGCGGCGCAAGTCGGATACGTCGGCTGCGCGGATCAAGTGCCGCTTGTCGGCATCGTGCTCGAACTCGCCGAATTGCATGACGCTGCGGGCCGTTCCGTAGGCCTGCGATACCCATTTCGTCAACCCCGCCATGAACGCGAACTCTACGATGTGCCCGAACTTCCCCATGCCCGTTCCGCATGAATCGGAGACTGCGGTTCGGGCATCCGATTTCTTCAAGCAATGCGAAAGTGAGCCGACATGGCTGCTACCGCCGAACTCGCGGAGCGCTACCGCGCGATCCTGCCCAGCTTCATCAGCCCCTTGTACGACCGGCCGATCTCGATCGACCGCGGCGAGGGCAGTTACATCTTCGACAATGAGGGCAACCGCTACCTGGACTTCTTCGGCGGGATTCTCACCACCATGATCGGGCACGCCAACCCCGTCGTGGTCGAGGCCGTGCAGGCCCAGGCTGCCAAGGTGATGCACACCTCCACGCTGTACCTGAATGAGGAAATGATCTCGTTCGCCGAAGAGGTCGCCGCTGTATCGGGCATCCCCGACCCGAGGGTGCTGTTCACCACCTCGGGCAGCGAGGCGAACGACACCGCGATCCTGCTGGCCACCAACTACCGCAACAGCAACCAGGTGCTGGCGATGCGCAACAGCTACCACGGTCGCTCACTCACGGCCCAGGCAATCACCAGCCACCGCGCCTGGTCGACGAGCAGCTTCAGCGGGCTCGACGTGCAGTTCGTGCAAGGCGGCTACCGGCTGCGCAGCCCGTTCAGGAACCTCGACGACGACGCCTTCACCAACGCCTGCGTGGAGGATCTCGTCCAGCTCATCGACATGACCGATTCGGGTGGCTTCTCGGCGCTCATCGCCGAGCCCATCCAGGGCGTCGGCGGATTTGCAACCCCGCCCGACGGGTTCTTCGGGGCGATGGGCAAGGTGCTGGCCTCGGAAGGGATCCTGTTCATTTCCGACGAGGTGCAATCGGGCTGGGGACGAACCGGCGAGCACTTCTGGGGCTACGAGGCGCACGGCATAACACCCGACGCGATCACGTTCGCCAAGGGCGTCGGCAACGGCATCACCCTGGCGGGGATCGTTGCTCGGGCAGATCTCATGAACTGCCTGACCCGCAATTCGATCACCACTTTCGGCGGGAATCCACTCTCCACAGCCGCGGGCCGGGCCACCCTGCGCTACCTGCTCGAAAACGACCTGCAGGGAAATGCCGCTGCCCGGGGCTCCCAGATGCACGAACGACTGGCGCCCGTGTGCGATGCCTCGCCTCATGTCGCCGAGTTGCGCGGTAAGGGTCTCATGCAGGGTCTCGAGTTCTGCCACCCCGGCAGTATCGAGCCCGACGCCGGGACCACCTCGGCAGTGCTCGAGTCCACCAAGGACCGCGGCCTGCTCGTCGGCAAGGGAGGCCTCTACGGCAACGTCATCCGCATCACACCGATGATGAACGTGACCGAAGCCGAGTTGGACGAGGGCCTCGACATCCTCGTCGCCGCCATCGAAGCGCTGGACTGAGCCAGCGGCGAGTCAGTCGAAGCTGACCGAGACTTTCAGCGCTCCCGCATCGTGTGGCTCGTGGGCGAGGCGGAAGGCATCGCCGATGTCGCTCACGTCGAATACGTGGCTGAGCAGCGGCGACACGTCAATGTCGCCCGAGGCGATCAATCGCAGCGCCTGGCGGAATGACATGGAGCCGGGCTCGTCCTGGGCCCCGTAGGTGCTGGCGGCCGAGAGCCGTTTGCGGAAGAACTTCTGGAAGCGGACGTGAATGTTGTCGTCGGTGGATGGCAGCCCGAACCACAAGAGCTGTCCGTCCATGCGTACGAGCTCGACCGAGTCCAAGAACGTGTCGGAGCGGCCGACCGCCTCCACCACGTAGTCGGCACCGCGACCGTCAGTCATGTCCTTGATGGCCTCGATCACGCCGGCGTTGCCGAGCTCGGCGGCATTCAGGCATTCGTCGGCGCCGTAGGCCTCTGCCACGGCCAAGCGTGTCGGCGAGAGGTCTGAGACGATGACCCGCTCAGCCCCGGCGCGCTTCAACAGGTACGTGAAGAACAGCCCTGCGGAACCTTGGCCCATCACGACGACGGTCTCGCCGGACACGTCGCGGGGATGCTGGCGCATGGCGTAGATGACGGTGCCGAGTTGCTGACCCATCAGCAGGTGAGAACGAGGCACATCGGTGGCCGGCAGCGGCACGCAGTAGCTGGAGTTGATCCGCTGGAAGGCGTTGAAGCACTCGCCGACCGGCGGATTCGGGAACGTCAGCACATGAGTGCCCTCGGCGATGTCCGGCGTTCGGCTCTCGACCACCGTGCCGATGCCTTCGTGGCCCGGGAATCCATGCGGGCACGGCGGGCGGTGCGCGAGGCCGGCACCCATCATCACCATGTGCAGGTCGCTGCCGCAGATCGACGCCATCTCAGAGCGGATAAGCACGTCGTAGTTGACAGCCGTCATGCCCAAGGCGGCGTCTGGCCGAGACGACGGAGCAGCTTCTGAGGAGGCCTCGTCCAGCGGAGGCACGGGAATCTCTTCGCACTCCATGCGCCCGATGTCGACCATCCGGCCGGCCTTCATCATGTCCATCGGCTCGCTCGCTCCTCACCCGCCGCCCGGGGGCGGAACTTCCCTACTGGTTCAGCGAATACTTGCTCATGAACGTCCAGCCGTCAGCGGTAGCGCTGATGCCTGCCCAACTTGCGCTGGCTCGACAGTGCCGCGAGGCGCCGCGGGAGTTCTCGGAATTGATGCGGACAAACGTTTGTTTTTGGTGGCGTACGTGTGTATGCTTCTCTCATGTTCACCGACCGTCGCCCTGAGGACTCGCCCTGCGGCCACCCGGCCGTCATCGGCGGGAAATCGGCTGGCGCTTCTGGTGCTTGTGACGCCGATGAACCCTCGGCGGCGCAGGGCGTCGATCGGGCGCGCTGGGCTGAGCTGAATCGGGCGGCGGGCCGGGAGCGGGCTGCTGCGGCAGGCGCTGAGCGGGGTGCGTTCATGGATGCGAGTTGTGTGGCGGAGATGGGCTTGGAGTTCTTGGCTCATGACGATCTGGTGGATCGTGTCGTGGAGCTGGCCGCTGAGCGGTCCCGCGCCGAAGCGCGATTTCTGGCCGCGGTGGGCGAGTTGGTGTGTCGTGACGGGGCGCGATCGGCTGCGTGGCAGCTGCGCGAATACACCCGCATGAACACAGCGCAGGCTCGCAGCGAGACCCGTCTTGCCGGGGCGCTGGCGGACCATGAGCTGGGCGACACATTCGACGCGTTGGCGGCGGGCGAGATTCATGTGTCTCACGCACGGCTGGTCGCTCGGGAGGCGCCCAAAGCCCACAAGCTCGATGAGAGCGATCTGCTGGAGCTGTGCGAGGCGTATCCGTCGGACATGATCGCGCGGCGCACGCTCGACTATCGGCGTCAGTACGAGATCGAGCAGGTGCAGGCCCAAGCCGACAGCGGCGAGATAGACCCCGCCGACGCGGAGCTGGCCTTCCAGCGCGCCGAGCGCCGCTGCTCGCTGCAGCTCGGCGACGACGGCATGTGGCACCTGCATGCCGACTTGGACTATCTCGCCGGGCGCCAGGTGAGCATGCAGCTCGCCGCGGCCGAGCGGGCCGTGCGCCAGCGCGACGAGTCTGCCGAGGACACCTTCGCCCAGCGCAGCGCCGACGCGTTGTGCGATCTGATCTCGGGCCGTCAGCGTCCAGGCGCCAGCCTGGTGATCGCGGCGGACTACGACATTGCCTCTGGGCGGCTCGCCAACGCCCGCCTCGACGACGGCAGGCCACTGTCAGCAGCACAGCTTGCCGAGCTGGCCGCTGACGCCAAGATCCTGCCTGCCATCTTCAGCAGCGACTGGAGCCAACTCGCTTTGGGCCGGGTGCGCAGCGCCTCTGAGGCTCAGCGGATCGTGCTGGCGATCCGCGACGGCGGCTGCATCGCGTGTGCCACCCACTCCGAACGCTGTCATGCCCACCACATCGACCACTACGACAACGGCGGGCACACCGACCTCCCGAACCTCGCCCACCTGTGCGAGCCCTGCCACACCGACCACCACCAACACCACTGGCCCATCGAAACCCCACCCAACGGCCGACCCCGCCGAGCACCACCCGAACCCGGTGGGCCAACCGGATCAACCAGGCCAACCGGGCCAACCGAATCGGCCAGCGACTCGCACGGCGAACCACAGCAGCTGGCCGTCCCTACTGGTCCAGCGAATACTCGCTCATGAACGCCCAGCCGTCGGCGGTAGCGCTGATGCCTGCCGCCGAGTCCACGCCGTTCTTGCCGCTGCCTTTGTCCCACGAAGTGCCCGGCCAGATGTGGCCGGCGCCTTTGATTGCATAGAAGCGCAACTCGACGCCGCCCTCGCAGCCGGTGTACCGCGTGAGCGACGTCGTGGCGTCGAACTCGCTCTGCGTCACGACCGTGCAGTCGAACGCAGCGGCGAACTCGGCCAGCTCGTCGGGAATGATCTCAGCGAAGAACGCTTCGAGCTCTTCGGCTTTTCGGTCGTCGATCTGCCGGCCCTTCACCAACACCGATTCCCGGCTGTCGTCGAAGGGCACGACCTCGTCGTCGGTGCCGTGCATGGCTCCCATGGCCACGGGGCGAGACGGTTGGCACCCCTCGGGATGGCTGATGCCGCCGACGGAGAACGTGGCAGCAATCCGATCCGCCAGCTCGCACACGAGGTAGGCACTGAAGTAACCGCCGTTGGAGAATCCGGTGGCGTAGACACGTGAGCGGTCGATGCAGGCCTGAGCCGCAATCCGGTCGATGAGGTCGCTGACGAACTGCACGTCGTCTCGTGCGGAGGTGTCTGCACCGATCCCCTCCCAGCTGCGGACCGCGCCCCACGTGCTCGCCCGGTCCGGGCTCTGCGCGACGAGCCCCGATGGGTGCACGGTGACGAAGCCTTCTGCGTCGGCCAGATCGCTGTAACCGCTGTATGCCGCCTGACCAGCGCCATCCCCGCCCAAGCCGTGGAAGTTCATGACTAGCGGTGCCAGCACTGGGGCGGACGCTGGCACGTACAGCAGGTACTCGTATTCGTTGCCCCCCGAAGCGAGACGGTGGCGACTGCGCTGTGAAACAACATCGGCGTCTGGTACGCAGCCGTCCGGGGCATCGGTGCTCGTCGCCTGTGCACCCCCCACCGTCGTCTCGGTTGCCTGCCCTGATTCGACGCCTGGCGTCGATGTCGGGCGCTCCGTCGTGTCGGCGGTGCCAGCCGTCGACGTGCACGCCGCAGCGATGAGCGCAACCAGCGCGGCCGCACGCACGACCCGCCACGAACCGCTGAGGATGCAGTGCCGCAGCAGACGCATCGGGGCAAGTTAGCTGGCAGGCTGTGCGGCGATGAATGTGCCGGTGGCGACTGCTGAGCGCAGCCAGCGGTTCGTTCGCGGCTGGGTTGTCCTGACCGGCGTGTTCCTCATCATGACGATCACGTCGGGCTTTGCGTTCTATTCCCAGGGCGTCTTCCTCAAGGCCTTGGTGGACGAACAGGGCTTCAGCACCGGAATGGCCGGCGCGGGAACCGGCGTCTTCTTCGGCGCGTCTGGCCTGTGCGGCTACTACACCGGCGGGCTCATCAATCGCTTCGACGTGCGCTGGGTGATGACCTTCGGCACCGTCGTCAGCACGGTCGGGCTTGCACTGCTTGGGCAGGTGCGCAGCGAATGGCAAATGTTCGCCGTCATGATCGTCTTTGGCGCCGGCTTCGGCCTGACGGGGCTCGTCCCGACCACCACGGTGGTCACCCGTTGGTTCCAAAACCGTCGTTCGATCGCGTTGGCCATCGCGTCGACCGGGCTCTCGCTGGGAGGTGCGCTCATTGCCCCGCAGATCGGCCGCCTCATCAACGCGGATTCGCTAGTGCGATGGGCATTTCCGTTCGCCGTGATGTTCTTCGTCTCGGTGCTGCTGTCGACGTGGTTGTTGGTGAAGGCGTCGCCGCAATCGGTGGGCCTCGAGGCCGACGGTGCCGCTTCCCACGACGACTCCGATGGAACCCCTCGGCCTCCGCCGATGGGGACTCCGTTCGCGGAAGCAATCCGTTCTCGATTCTTCATCCTGTTGTCGATCGGCTTCGTGCTGGTCATGGGAAGCCAGGTCGGCGCCATCCAGCACATGTACAAGCTGACCAGCGATCGCCTCGGCATCGCGGCCGCCGGCAGCGCTCTCGCTGTGCTCGCGATCACGAGCATCGTCGCTCGCCTCTGCGGCGGTCTCGCTGCGGTGAAAGTCCCGCTGCGCTACCTCGCGATGATCCTGATCGGGGTGCAGGTGTGCGGGCTGTGCATCTTGGCAGTCGCCGACAGCGGACTGGAAATCCTGATCGGGGTGATCGTGCTCGGCAGTGCCATGGGCAACCTGCTCATGCTGCACCCGCTGATACTCGCCGACGCCTTTGGCGTGCGGGACTATTCCCGCATCTACGGGCTCGGCTCCCTGCTGATGATCAGCGGTGTCGGAACCGGGCCGTTCCTCGTCGGTGTCCTGCACGACCTCTACGACTACAGAATCGGCTTCTTCACGATCGCGGCGCTCGCCTTGGTCGGGCTGACCGTCTACAGCTTTGGCGGCGCTCCCGCCCGCGACTATCTCAAACCGCCGCCCGAGTCTGAGTGGGCAGCTCCGGTTCGGCCCTTGGCCTCGCGGCCGACACCGACACCGGTGCTGACCGTTACGCGTGACCTTCCCAAGGGGGTGCGCCAGCCCGCGCTCGTCGGTAACGGAGTCAACGGCGACCTCGACGAGATAGTTGAGCTAGACGAGATACGCCACCGGACCGCCCCCACCGTCTGGGTCGTGGAGTCTGTTTGATCGACACTGCGTGATCAGCACGCAAGATCTCGTCGCGACTTCGATCCATCCGATCCACCCACAAAGATGTGGTCGTGAAGATTGCGGTGCTCGGAGCGACGGGGTACGTCGGCGGTCGTCTCGTCCCGCACTTGATTGACGTCGGGCATGAGGTGGTGTGCGTCTCGCGCAACCCGCAACGGCTGGCGAATCGATCTTGGCGCCAAGATGTCGACGTTCGTGCCGGCGATGTCGCAGACGCTGCCTCGCTCGAAGCTGCGCTGGGCGGATGC
>LXNI01003132.1_pt1 | contig 10021 bp, 4 predicted proteins | sample 809091 | NCBI WGS metagenome assembly LXNI01 (sample SAMN04870527, study PRJNA318959) | sponge metagenome | biome: 01000161; feature: marine sponge reef; material: water | host: Sarcotragus foetidus | place: Greece: Milos, Mediterranean Sea | collected 2013-05-29 | depth 5-7 m | reverse complement strand
TCACGGGGCCCTTCACGGGGCCCTTCACGGGGCCCTTCACGGGGCCCTTCACGGGGCCCTTCACGGGGCCCTTCACGGGGCCCTTCACGGGGCCCTTCACGGGGCCCTTCACGGGGCCCTTCAGTAAGAGAGGGGGAACCCGTGGGTCTGCGGATTTCCGAAATGACCGGGCTGTCCGGCCGCCGAGTGCGGCGAGAGGGGACACTCGCCCGGCCTTCCGACCGCAGTGCCTCGTTCAGGCTCTTCTCCCGACGGCTTTTGCCACCATACGCGACAACCGCACAGGCGGGGCGCGCTTTCCTTTCGACACCCGAAAACCAGGGGGGGAACTCATGAAGACGAAGACGAGAACGGACGGCGTCATCGAGTTTATCGGCGATGACGGCGACGACAAAGGGCGCGGCACGGACCAGAAGGATATTTTCTGGGGCTTGGGCGGCAACGACACCTTTCATGGTCTGGGCGGCAATGACGAGCTTTACGGCGGCATCGGAAATGACACGCTCTATGGCGGCGACGGGGATGACCGGCTGGCCGGCGTCGGCGGCAACGACACGCTCCGTGGCATGGGCGGCAATGACGAGCTTTACGGCGGCATCGGAAATGACGCGCTCTATGGCGGCGCCGGGGACGACACGCTGGCCGGCGGCTTAGGGAAGGATGAGCTCTATGGCGGCATCGGGAATGACACGCTCCATAGCGGCCCCGGGGGTGATGAGCTCTATGGCGGCGCCGGGAAGGACATGCTCTATGGCAGCCTCGAGAACGACACGCTCCATGGCGGCACCGGGGACGACACGCTGAGAGGCGGCACGGGCGCGGACACCTTCATATATGACGGCAGGACATTCGGTCACGATATCATCGAGGACTTCAAGGTCGGCACGGACAAGCTGGACTTCACCGGTTCAGGCCTGTCGCTTGCCGACCTGACGATCGACGAAAAAGATGGCAATACGGTTGTGACGGTCGCGGACACGGGCAGCACAATCACCCTGGAGGACGTTTCCAAGTCCGACATCCTGGACAACTTCAAGGAAAACTTCACTGGGCTGGAGGGCATCTACGGCACCGGTGACCTCGTCGAATTTCTGTTCGGCACCGAGGACGACGACAAGATTTTCGGACTGGGCGGCCTTGACCTGATCGAAGGCCAGGGCGGCGATGACGAGCTTTACGGCGGTGACGGGAACGACACGCTCTATGGCGACGCCGGGAATGACACGCTGACCGGCGGCGAGCATGCCGACCGGTTCGGGTATCGCGGCAAGATATTCGGCAACGACATCATCAAGGATTTCGAGGACGGCACTGACAAGCTGGACTTCTCCTTTTCCGACCTTTCGCTTGCCGACCTGACGATCTCCAACAATGACGATGGCTATGCGGTCGTGAGCGTGAAGGGCACGAAGAGCACGATCACCCTGGAGGACGTTTCCAGGTCCGACCTCCTGGACAATTTCAAGGAAAACTTCACCGGGCTGGAGGGCATCTACGGTACCGATGGCGACGACGACGGGGTGAGCAACGAATGGCTGCTCGGTGACGCGGAGAACAACAGGATTTTCGGGCTTGCCGGCAAAGATGCGCTCTATGGCGGCGATGGCGACGACGAGCTTTACGGCGGCGACGGAAACGATGGTCTCTATGGCGGCGACGGCGATGACGACCTTTACGGCGGCGGCGGGCACGACACGCTCTATGGCGACGATGGCGACGACGATCTTTACGGCGGCGACGGCATGGATGACCTCCATGGCGGTGCGGGCGCCGATACCATCCGTGGCGGCGACGAGAACGATGTGCTCCAGGGCGGCACGGGCAATGACGACATGGACGGCGGCGGCGGAAACGACGCGCTCTATGGCGGCGGCGATAACGATGTGCTCCGTGGCGGAGACGGGACCGACACGCTTTCCGGCGGCGCGGGCGCTGACACGCTTTCCGGCGGTGCGGGCGCCGACACGTTCTCCGGCGGCGCCGGGAACGACACGCTGAGCGGCGGTGAGGGCGCGGACGTCTTCGCATATGGCGGCAGAACGTTCGGCCAGGATGTCATCGCGGATTTCGAGATCGGCGTGGACAGAATGGACTTCACCGATTCCGGCCTGTCGCTTGCCGACCTGGAGATCGCCGAAAAAGACGGCGATACGGTCGTGACGGTCACGGAGACGGGCTCCACGATCACCCTGAAGGGCGTGAAGGGGTTGTCCAAGTCCGCCTTCCTGGACAATGCCGTCGGGCTGGACGGCATCTACGGCACCGATGGCGACGACGACGGGGTGAGCAACAAGAAGCTGGTCGGCACCGCCGCTGACGACAAGATCTTCGGACTTGCCGGCAAGGATGTGCTCCAGGGCGGCGCGGGCGACGACACGCTCTACGGCGGCGCGGGGGCTGACAACTTCGCGTATGACAGCGAGACGTTCGGCGCGGACACGATCAAGGATTTCAATGTCTCCGAAGACAAGCTGGACTTCACCGGTTCCGGCTTGTCGCTTTTGGACCTGAAGTTCACGAAGGAGTCCGGCGGAACGGTCGTGACGGTCACGGAGACGGGCTCCACGATCACCCTGGAGGGCGGACAGGGTTTGCCCGAGACCGACCTTCCCCCACCTTGGATCGTTGGACTCGTTCCTCCTCCTATCGTTGGTCCTCCGAAAGATCCAGTCCACGGCACCGACGGACATAACACACTGGTCGGCACCGTGGATGACGACTGCATTTTCGGCGAAGGCGGCAACGACTCGATTTACGGCAAAGGCGGAAATGACGAGCTCTACGGCGGTGCCTCGTCCGACATTCTGTATGGCGGTGACGGGGACGACGATCTGTATGGCGGCGGCGATGCCGTGATCGACGGTGCCGTGCTTGGGGCCGTCGACTTCCTGGATGGCGGCGCCGGAAACGACGACCTGCATGGCGGTGCCGGGAACGACGTTCTGGTCGGCGGATCCGGGGATGACAGTCTGGCCGGCGGCGCAGGCGCGGACCATTTCCGGTATGGCGATGAGCCGTTCGGGGATGACACGATCCGTGACTTCGAGGACGGCACGGACAAGCTGGTCTTCGAAAGGTCCGGGCTGACCTTCGACGATCTCACGATCGCGGACAACAGTAGCGGCGATGCGGTGGTGACGGCGACGAAGGACGGTGCGATCCAGGGAACGGTCACGCTGGAGGATGTCGCCGCGTCGGACCTGACCGCGGCGGATTCCTGTTCGCCGCCTGAAGGGCGCTGCCTGTTTCGCTCGCGCCCGCCATGCCTTCAGCCTGGCGGGCGCATTTCCCTGTCGATCGCATTTCCGCAGTGCGGCTTTGCGCGGGCGCCTGTCCGGTGCGCCGCCGCACGCAAGCGCGGAGAGGTTGTTCCTCCATGACCGGCGACATTCCCGAGTTCCGGGTTACCCACGCCCTGCCGGCGCCGGGTTCGGGCCCGGTGACGATAGGCTGGCTGCTGAAGGAGCAGCGCGGCTCGGCGATTTACGAGGCGCCCCGTCGCGTGCGTTCGGCGGAGATGAGCCGGACGCACGCAAAGTCGGCCTCGCGCTGCCCGGCGATCCTCAATCTGGAGAGCCGCCATGTCGAGGTGTCCTGCCCGTTCGACCTGCATCTTGCCTTCATCCGCGACAGGGAGGGCCGGGCGGGCCTGCGCAACCTGGCAGGGCCGGCCTCGCCGGTGCGGGCGAACAGGCTCTCCGACGTGATCCATCTGGTGAACGAGGCCGAGTGGCGCTACCCGGACCGCCCGACCGTCCAGATGAGCCTGCCCTATGTATTCATCGCCGACGAGCCGGTCTATCTCTCACAGCTTCCACCCTTCCAGCATTACCGGAGCGATCCCTGGCCCGGCACGCTGTTCGGCGGGCGCTTCCCGATAGACGTCTGGCCTCGCGCGCTGATGTGGGCGTTCGAATGGCATGACACGGAGAAGGAGCTTCGCCTTTCCCGGGGGGAGCCGCTGTTCTGGTGCCAGTTCGAGACCGTCCCGCCGGACCGCCCGTTCCGGCTTGTGGAGGCGGCGCGCACGCCGGAACTGGACGGGTATCTGGAGCAGTTGTCGGGCGTGGTCAATCATGTGAACCGGACCTTTTCGTTGTTTCGCACGGCGAGGGAGCGCCGTCCGCCGGTCCTGGTGCGGCCGCGGAAGCTGTGATGAGGGCAATGTCGATCCGGTTGCAGGGCAACGACCGGGCGGGCGTCGGGCGGCGCGCCGTCCGATGAGCGGTCCGGTCGGAAGTGACGAGATCCGGGAGGCGCTGTCGGGGAGCCGGCGTCTTCTTGCGACGATCGGCGTGTTCAGCGCGTTCGTGAACCTGCTGATGCTGACGGGCCCGCTGTTCATGCTCCAGCTCTACGACCGGGTTCTGGCGTCGCATTCGGAGGCGACGCTTGTGGCGCTTGCGGGGATTACAGCGTTCCTGTTCCTGACGATGGGGCTACTCGACCATGCCCGGGCCCGGGTTCTGGCGCGCGTGGGGGCGCGGTTCCAGAAGCGCCTCGATGCGCGCGTCCTGGGGGCGATCCTGGACCGGGCGGGGCGGAACCCCCGGGACCGTTCGCAGCCGGCGACCGGGCTCCGGGACCTCGAAGCGATGCAGCGCTTTGCGTCGGGTCCGGCTCCGTTCGCGTTTTTCGACGCCCCCTGGACGCCGGTGTTCCTGGCGGTGCTGTTCGTGTTTCACACATATCTGGGCGTTCTGGCGGTGGTTTCGGGCGTGGCGCTGCTGGCGCTGACGCTGCTCAACCAGTCGCGGACGAGGGCGCTGTCGGCCGAAGCCGGGGAGGCGGGGGAGGAGGCGGTTCACATCGCCGACCGGTTCCGGGCGGGCGCGGAGACGGTGCGCGGCCTCGGCATGGCGGATGCAGCGATCGCACGCGCCTCGGCGGCCCGGGACCGGGCGCTGGAGGCGACGATCGCGGCCTCGGACCTTGGCGGGGCGTTTTCGGTGACGGCGCGCACGCTGCGCCTGTTCCTGCAATCGGCCATGCTGGGCTTGGGGGCATGGCTGGCGATCCGGGGGGAAGTGACGCCGGGGGTGATGATTGCAGCGTCGATCCTGCTGGGCCGGGCGCTGGCGCCGGTGGACCAGGCGGTGGCGCAGTGGCCGGTTCTCCAGCGCACGCTCCAGGCGCGGCGGTCGCTGTCGCGGCTGCTGGCCGGGACGCCTCCGGAGCCGGAGCCGATGGCGCTGCCGGCGGCGCGGTCCCTGCTGGAGGCGCGCGGGCTGACGATCGTTCCCCCGGGCGGGGAGCGCCCGACGGTGCTGGATGTGTCGCTGCGTCTGGAGCCGGGCCGGGCGGTGGGGATTACGGGGCCGTCGGGGTCGGGAAAATCAACCCTGTCGCGCGCGCTGGCGGGCGTGTGGGCGCCGGCACGCGGCGCGGTGCGGCTGGACGGGGCGTCGCTGGACCAGTATGGCGACGCCGCGCGGGCGTTTCATATCGGCTGGCTTCCGCAGGAGATCGTGCTGTTCGACGGCACGGTGGCGGAGAACATCGCGCGGTTCCGGCCGACGCTGGATGCGGAGGCGGTGGTGCGGGCGGCGCAACAGGCGGGCGCGCACCGCATGATCCTCGGCCTGCCGGGCGGATACGGCTTCCGGGTGGCGTCGGGGGGCGCCATGCTTTCGGGGGGTCAGCGCCAGCGGATCGCCCTGGCGCGGGCGTTCTTCGACGATCCTGCGGTGGTGATCCTGGACGAGCCGGATGCGCATCTGGACCGTGAAGGGTCTGCGGCGCTGAACGGGGCGCTGAGAGCCCTGAAGGAGCGGGACGGCGCGGCGGTGGTGGTGGCGCACCGGCAGGGCGCGTTTGCGGAATGCGACCTGGTTCTGGAGATGCACGGGGGCCGGCTTGCGATGCCGCGCCCGGCGGTTCTGGCCGACCGGAGCGAGCCGGTGCGCCTGCAGGGCGGGCGGACACGGCCGGGCAATGGCCGGCTGGCCGCGGGGCGGGAGTGATGGAGCGTGTCCTGCCGGTCGAGGCGGCGGCGGTGCGGGATGCGGCGCCTACCCTGCCCTCGTCGTCTTCCCCGGCGGCCCTGCTGGCTCCCCGGACGCTCTCCGTGCGCCGGGGCCTGGCTCTGGGGCTGGCGTCGCTGGCGCTGCTGGGCGCGGGCATGTTCGGCTGGGGGCTTCTCGCGTCGATATCGGGGGCCGTGGTGGCGGCGGGCCGTGTCGCGACCGAGGGCGGCGAGCAGGCGGTGGAGCATGTGGACGGCGGCGCGGTGGCGGCGATCCGGGTGCGGGACGGCGACCGGGTGGCGGCGGGGGATGTGCTGGTCCGGATCGACGGGGCGGCGCTGGAATCGGCGGCAGCGGCGCTCGCGGCGGAACTGAACGAACTGGTGGCCCGGCGCAACCGCCTGGAGGCGGAGGCGCTGGAGGCGGACGGGATCGCCTGGGATGCGGGCCTGGTCGAGGCGGCAAGGGCGGACCCGGCGGCGCGGGCGGCGATGGACGGCCATCGGCGCCTGTTCGAGGCGCGCCGGGCGACGCACGCGGGCCTGGTGGCGCAGCTTCGCGAACGCATCGGCCAGACGCACCGGCAGATTGCGGGCCTGGACGCGCAGGCGCAGGCGCTCGGGCGGCAAAAGGCGCTTGTGGCGGAGGAACTGGAGGCGAAGCAGCGCCTGCTCGACCGGGGCTTTGCGCAACGGCCGGAGGTGCTGGCGCTGAAGCGGTACGCGGCCGGGCTGGAGGGCGAGGCGGGGGACGTGGCGGCGCAGATCGCCGCCGCGCGCGGGCGCATGGCGGAAATCGGGGCGCGGATCCTGCAGATCGGGGCGGAGCGCCTGGAGGGAGCGGAGGCCGAAGCCCGCAACGTCCAGGCGCGGGAGACTGGCCTGCGCGAGCGTCTCGGCGGCCTCCGGGAGCGGCTGGGCCGGCTGGAGGTGCGGGCGCCGGCGGCAGGCATCGTGCACGATCTCGCGGTGTCGGCCGCGGGCGAGGTGCTCCAGCCGGGCGAGCCGGTGGCGAAGGTGGTCCCGGAGGGGGCGGCATTCACGGTCCGGGCGCGGGTGGCGCCGACTGATGTCGACCAGGTGAGCCCGGGCCAGCCGGCGGTGTTGCGCTTCTCGGCGTTCCCGGCCCGGACGACGCCGGAATATGAGGGCGAGGTGGTCAGGATCTCGGCGGACGCGCTCGCGGACGCACGGAGCGGCCTCGCCTGGTATGAGGTCGAGATCGCCATCGGCGCGCCGGTCGGGGACGGCGGGGCGCAGCCGCTGGCGCTGGCGCCGGGCATGCCGGTGGAAGCCTATCTGCAGACCGGAGAGCGCTCGCCGCTCGGCTGGCTCGTCAAGCCGCTCACAGACTATTTCGCCCGCTCGCTCAGGGAGGAGTGAAGACCGATGCGCCATTTGCAATTTCTTCCGGGGCATGTCCGGCGGCGGATGCCGGGCAAGGGGCGCCTGTTGTTGTCATGGGAACGCCGGGTTGGTATCGTCGAGGGGCTGCGACAGCGCCTGTCTTGGACGGATCCGCCCGCCCGGTTCGCGCCTTGTGACCGCCCGGCTTGCACGGATGCCGTGTTCCCGGCCATGGCGGCCGGGAGCGCCGGGAGCCGGGCTTTGCGCCAGCGGCGGGTGGGGCGCGGAAGAAGGGAGGGTTCGGTGATTATGCGGAAAAGGTATGCGCGATCCTTCCGGGCAGTTCTTTTGGTGGCCTTGGCCGCTGCATGCCTGGCCTTCCCGTCGGCGAAGAAAGCCGGGGCCCACGCAAGCGTGAGTGGGACCGTATGGACTGATTCGAGCGTCATCACGTCTTCCGATCCCTCCGCCTGCACGGTCTCTGCGGCCAGCCCGGCCCAAGCGACTCGGGCCATGAACCAGAGAGGCCCCTACGCCTTCGCGCAGGATACCCTTGCCTGGCTCTTCGACGCCAGTTGCGACGGCGGGGCGAACAGCTTCGAGATCCGGGTTCATGGGGACTTTACGGAGGCGGAAGCGGCGAGTGCGGCCCAAGAATACGGCAAGGCCGCAGGCCGCCTGCCGAAGGTGCTACGATCCGGAATCGGTGCGGCAACCGGGGTTCGGATACTCAGTATTCACAAGGGAAGTCATAGTTGGGCCGTGTCCAATTGGAGTGGGCATATCCGTATCTATACGGAATTCGCACAGGGTAAGTATGACGAGGAAATCCTCGTCCACGAGGCGGCGCATGTAGCGCTGGACCGGAAGATCAAATCCGACTCCAGGTGGCCGGCGGCGCAGAAGGCGGATGGGGCGTTCGTCTCGAAATATGCCAAGAGCAATCCCCAGCGGGAGGACGTGGCGGAGTCCTTTCTGGCGTATTTTTCGGCCCGGTATGTGCCGTCGAGAATCAGCGAAGCCTGGAAGGCGACGATCCTGCAGACGATCCCGAACCGGATCGCCTATTTCGACGCCCTGCTGTCCACCGGCGACATGAAGCCCTTCGCCAGGGCTTCGCTGCGCGTGGCGGCGGACAACCCGGTGTCGCTGTCGGTGAGCGGCAATGGCGCCGCCGCCGAGGGCGGTCCGGTGCTGACGGTCACGGCGACGCTGGGGACGGCGAACGCGACGGGCGCGGCGCTTGCCATCCCGGTGCGGGTGCGTGCGGCCGGCACGACGGCAACGGCCACCGACTACACCCTGGCCGGCACGATCTCCATCCCCGACGGCGGCAACAGCGGCACGACGGGTTTTGCGGTCGTGGACGACGGCGACGACGAGCCTGAAGAGACGGTCGTTGTCGAGATGGGCAGCCCGCTGCCTTCGGGCATTGCGGCGGGCGCGACGGATCGTGTGACGATCGCGATTGCCGACAACGACGACCCGGCGCCGGTGGCGAAGGGCTGCGTGTCGGCGGCGCTTCTGACCGAGGTCGAGGAACGCATCCGGACCAACGACGCGGCCCGGTGGACCCGCGTGCTGAAGGCTCTGAAACAGGAGAACGGCGGCATCCCGCTCGCGGAGGTGAAGGAGATCCACGACCGGCGGGCGCGCAATGGCTGGTCCACCGCGCAGTGGGCGCCGGTGGTGGCGGCGCTGGCATGCCTGAAGGGCAGCGGCGACACAGCCCCGCTGGTGGCCGTCACGGGCGGCAACGCCATTTCCGAGGGCGGGACGGCAAGCTTCACCCTGACGGCCAGCCCGGCGCCTGCGGCGGCGCTCACAGTGGCGTTGACGGTGGACCGGAACGGGGACTTTGCGGCCGGCGGCGAGACCGGCGCGAGGACGGTTACGGTACCGACCGGAGGCAGCGTGACCGTGGATGTCGCCACGCTCGATGACAGCGTGGATGAGCCGGACGGCTCGGTAAGCGTGACCGTCGATGCCGGCACGGGCTACACGCCGTCCGACACGAACGGCGCGGCCTCGGTCGCGGTCGCCGACAACGACGCCACGGGGGTGACGCTGTCTGCGCCTTCGGGCGATGTAGCCGAGGCGGGTGGACGCAAGGTGCTGACGGTGGCGCTGGGCCGCGGGCTCGCCCAGGGCGAGGCGCTGACGGCGCCACTGGTCTTGGGCGGCGCGGCGACGCCCGGCAGCGACTACGTGCTGTCCGCGCCCGCCATGCGCCCGCAGGGGGTGAGCTACGCCAATCTTGCGAGCGCGGACCCGGCGGCCCCGCCGGCGGTGACCTTCGCCGGCCCCTCGGCGTCCTCGGCGATGCTGATCCTGACGGCTGCCGCCGACGCGACTCCGGAGGGTTCGGACGAGACGGTGACGGTGGGGCTCGGGACGCTCTCGGCGACCGGCCTCGACGGCGGGGCCGATGGCGCGGGCACGGCGGGCTTCACGATCCTGGAGCCGCCGCCGGAGGTCGCCATCGCGGCGACGGGCGGCTCGATCACGGAAGGCGCCGATGCGGCCTTCACGGTGACGGCGAGCCGGGCCGTGGGAGCGGACCTCGCGGTGAGCCTCGCGGTCTCGGAGGCCGCCGGCAGCGACATGGTGGCGGCCGGGAACGAAGGCGCGGCCACGGTGACGATCCTGAAGGGCGGAACGGAGGCGTCGTTCACGGTGGCGACGGTGGACGACGCGGCGGACGAGCCG
>LXNI01003131.1_pt1 | contig 10022 bp, 7 predicted proteins | sample 809091 | NCBI WGS metagenome assembly LXNI01 (sample SAMN04870527, study PRJNA318959) | sponge metagenome | biome: 01000161; feature: marine sponge reef; material: water | host: Sarcotragus foetidus | place: Greece: Milos, Mediterranean Sea | collected 2013-05-29 | depth 5-7 m | reverse complement strand
GAGACCTTCGACATCTCGAAGTTCACCTTCGGCACCGACTACCCACACGTGCCCGGGGGACTGCGCCCCTTCGTGGAGACCCTCCGGGATGCCGGACTGTCAGCGGAGGATCTCGCCAGAGTGGGACGGCACAACGCCGCGGCGTTGCTGGGCATCGACTGATGCGCCCCGAGGGAGGGGGCAGGGGGCCGATTCGCGACGCCTTGGGGCCGCGCCGAAGGAGCGAACGGCACCCCGACCCCCGACCGGGCGGCCGCGGACTCCCGACCGGGGTGCCGATGACCCGGCGTGAGCGGCCGGCATTACGCCCCGATGGCCTATCTCGGAGCGGTGGTGGTAATTTCTCCGACCGTGCGGGGAACCACGTGACGGCGCGGGGGGACTGATGCCGCAACCCACCGAAGTGTCCGACTTCGTCAAGGAGCGGCTGGCGCGGATCCGGGGCGGGCTTCGGCTCTACAAGGACCTGCAGCCCGGCGACACGGCCTTCGTGGTCATCGACATGCAGAACGCCTTCGTGGCTGAAGGAGGCGTGATCGAGGTCCCGGCTAGCCGGGAGATCATCCCTGTGATCAATCACATGGCCGCCGAGTGCCGCGAACTGGGCGTGCCGGTGATCTGGATCCGCTCGCACCACCCCAAGGGCGGTTCGGACTGGCGGCACTTCTTCGATCACTTCGTGCGTCCCGAGCGACGCGAAGCCGCTGCCGCCGCCCTCTCCGACGACGCTCCAACCTCTCGGTTCCACCCCGACATGGACGTCCGGGACGAGGACTACATCGTGTTCAAGAACCGCTACTCGTGCCTCATCCCCGGCTCCTCGTCCCTGGAGCGGCTCGTGCGCAGCCTCGGCTGCGACACCCTCCTTCTCGCCGGCACCAAGACCAACATCTGCGTCGAGTCGACGGCGCGGGACGCCATGATGCTGGACTTCCGGGTGGTCGTGCTCAGCGACGCCACCGCTGCGCTCACCGACGAGGAGCACCAGGCCTCGCTCAACGTGCTGATCCAGGAGTTCGCAGACATCCTGGTGACCGACGAGGTGCTCGACGAGTTGCGCACCAACGCAGGAGGCGCCGACCTATGACCGACACTGTCGCCCCCGAGGATCTCATCGGCGCCGGCAACGGCGCCCTCGACCCGGTCACCTTCGAGATCCTGCGGTCCCGCCTGTCGGCCATCAACGACGAGGCGGCCATGACGATGCGCCTCGTGTCGGGTTCGCCGGTGGCCAACGAGGCCTACGACATGAACGTGGGTCTCATGGACGCCGGCGGCGACTGCTTCGCCATCGGCATGTACATCACCATCCACGCGCTGGCGCTGAGTTCCACCGTGAAGGACATCGTGCAGCGCTTCGCCGCCGATGACATCGGTCCCGGCGACGTGTTCATGTCCAACGACCCCTACGTCGGCGCCTGCCACCAGATGGACGTGGCCGTTGTTGCGCCGATCTTTGCCGGCGACCGGCTCGTGGCCTGGACCGGCTCGACGGTGCACCAGATCGACCTCGGCGGCCCCGTCGAGGGGCAGGTGCAACTGGGCGCCACCTCCATCTGGAGCGAGCAGCCCATTTTCCCGCCCATCAAGATCGTCGACGCCGGCGAGTTGCGCCCCGACGTGGAGCGGGGCTACCTGCGCCGCACCCGCCTGCCCCACCTCGTGGGCCTCGACCTGAAGGCCATGATCGCGGGCTGCAACGTGGGTGTGGCGCGGGTCCAGGACCTGGCCGAGCGCTACGGCACCGATGTGGTCCTCGCCGCCATCGAGGGCATCAACGCGGCGACCGCGGCGCGCTTCCGGGCGCGGCTGCGCGAGCTGCCCGACGGCACCTGGTCGCACCGCGGCTACATCGAGTACGACGAGGTGTACCCGGTCGTCGTGGAGATGACCAAGCAGGGCGACTCGCTGACCTTCGACTACACCGCCAGCGCCGATCAGGCCGGTGCCGTCATCAACTGCACCCGCCCGGCGTGCGTGGGCGCCGTGGTGGCGGCCGTCCTGCCGTACCTCTGCTACGACATGGCGTGGTCCCCGGCGGGGTTGCAGCGGGTCGTCGAGGTGCGCACCCGCGAGGGCACCGTCGTGCATGCGGCCTGGCCGGCGGGCACGTCGAAGGCCACCACCACCGGCAGCTTCATGGCCACGATCTCCGCCGGGGTGTGCCTGTCCAAGCTGCTGGCGGCGAGCGAGGACCACCTGCGGCAGTTCATGTCCACCTGGATGGGCGGCCTGTACGTGGAGGACATGTTCGGCGTGGACCAGCGGGGCGAGTTCTTCGGCGCCGCCATCCTCGACGCCATGGCCGGCGGCTCCGGGGCCCGGGCCTTCGCGGACGGCCTCGACGCCGGAGGCTTCCTGGACTCGCCCTCGGCGATCATCGCCAACATCGAGGACATCGAGTACAGCTACCCCGTCCTGTACCTGTCCCGCCGGATCCAGCCCGACACCGGCGGCGCCGGGAAGTACCGCGGTGGGAACACGCTGGCCATGACCTACATCGTCCACGATGTGGAGCATCTCCCGACGAAGGTCCTGCACGCCATCGGCACCTACCAGCCCGGCTCCATCGGCGTGGCCGGCGGGTACCCCTCCAACACCAACCAGTTCGTGATCAAGCGCAACACCAACGTGCGCGAGATGCTCGACGGCGGCGCGGTGCCGGACGACCTCGGCGACCTCGACGGCGAGACGGAGATCTTCGCCGACAGCATCGTCAAGACGTCGCAGGGGCGCGACGACGTGCACCGCTACGTGGCCATGGGCGGCGGCGGCTACCTCGACCCGCTCGACCGCGAGCCCGACAGGGTGCTGGACGACTATGTCGTCGGGGCGGTCACCGCGGCGCATGCGCGCGAGACCTACGGGGTCGTCATCGACGGCGACGAGTTGTGCGTCGATGCGGCCGCCACCGAGCGCCGCCGCCGCGAGATCCGCGACGAGCGCCGTCGATCGGCCTCGCCCGCAGGCGAGCCGGCACCGCAGACCGGTCCGGCCTGAGCAGCGTGGACCGCCTCGTCGCCGTCGACAGCGGCGGCACGTTCACCGACTGCGTCGTCCTCGACGCCGCTGGGCGGGTCACCACGGCGAAGGCCCCCTCCACGCCGGCGGACTTCTCCGAGGGCGTGGTTCAGTCGGTGAGGCGTGCGGCGGCCACCGAGGATCTGGATCTCGGGGGAATCCTGCGCGCCACCACCTCGTTCTGCCACGGGACCACCGTGGCCACGAACGCGCTCCTGACCCGGTCGGGCTCGGTGGTCGGCCTCGTCACCACCAAGGGGCACGAGGACGCCATCATCGTCGGCCGCACGATCCAGAAGGCGGCCGGCCTCACCGAGTCCGAGCTCTCCAACCTGGCGCACCTGGAGAAGGCGGTGCCCGTCGTGCCGCGGCCTCTCATCAGGGGCGTCACCGAGCGGATCGACTACCGCGGCTCGGTGGTCGTCCCCGTCGATGTCGACGAGGCAGCCCGCGCCGCCGACGAGCTGGCAGACGCCGGGGTGGAGGCCATCGCCGTCTGCTTCCTGTGGAGCTTCATGAATCCCGACCACGAGCGAGCGGTCGCGGAACTCATCAGGTCGCGCCACCCGAATCTCCTCGTGACCGTCTCCCACGAGGTGGCGCCGGTGATCAAGGAGTACGAGCGCTGCGCCACCACCGTGCTCAACGGCTACCTCAGCCGTACCACCCACGCCTACATCTCGAAGCTGCAGGAACGCCTCGCCGAGGGCGGCCTCGGCGCCGATCCGGTCATCATGCAGTCCATCGGCGGTGTGAGCAGCGCCGAGGCGAGCAAGGGACGCGCCGTGGCCCTGCTGGGTTCGGGCCCCACGGGCGGGGTCTTCGGTGCCGCCGCGCTCGGCCGGCTGATCGGCGCCGACAACATCGTCACGACCGATGTGGGAGGCACGAGCTTCGACGTGGGGCTCGTGACCGAGGGTGAGCCCCTGGTGGTCGGCACGCCGGTCTTCGACAAGTACCACACCGTGCTTCCGGTGATCGATGTCACCTCGATCGGCGCCGGCGGCGGGAGCCTGGCCTGGATCGAGCCCGGGACGGGGCTGATCAAGGTGGGCCCGCAGAGCGCCGGCGCGGCGCCGGGGCCGGCGTGCTACGGGACCGGCGGAACGCTGCCGACGGTGACCGATGCCAACCTGGTGCTCGGGCGTCTCGACCCTGGCTATTTCCTGGGCGGCGAGCGCCGGCTGCACGCGGGTCTCGCCGGCGACGCCATCCGGACCCACGTCGCCGAACCGGCCAGCCTGCCGGTCACCGAGGCGGCCATGGCCATCGTGGACATCCTCGATGCGCGTATGGCCGACCTGGTGCGGACGAGCACCATCGGGCGGGGCTACGACCCCCGGGAGTTCGCCCTGTTCGCCTTCGGCGGCGCCGGGCCGCTGCACGTCGGCGCCTACGCCGCCGATGTGGGCACGCGGCTCACGGTCGTGCCGACCAACTCGGCGGTGTTCAGCGCGTTCGGCATCGCCGCCTCCGACCCCGTGGCCGTCGTGCAGGCGAGCGACCCGATGGTGGCGCCCTTCGACTCCGAGCGGCTCGAGGCGATCTACGTGGCGCTGGCGGCCGGTGCCGTCGAAGAGTTGGCGGCCAACGGCGTGGCGCCCGAGGACATCACCACCAACCGGGAGGTGGAGATGCGCTATCGCGGCCAGGTGCATGAGGTGCGCGTGCCCGTCCCGGACGGGCCGCTGGGCGCCGAGAGCCTGGCGGTGGTGATGGAGGAGTTCCGGCGCCGCTACAACCGCCGCTACGGCTCGGGCGCGGCCGCCGACGCCGCCATCGAGGCGCGGACGTTCGTGGTGCGCGGCGTCGGCCGGCAGGCCAAGCCGGAGCTGCGCCCCGCCGCTCTCGGGCCGGAGGACCCGAGTCCCGCGCGCGTCGCCGAACGCCAGGTTTACTTCCGCCCTCTCGGCGGTTTCGCGCCCACGCCCGTCTACCGGCGTGAACTGCTCCGGGCCGGGAACTCCGTGGGGGGCCACGCCATCATCGAGGCTGTCGACACCACGATGGTGATCCACCCCGGCCAGCGCGCCGAGGTGGATGCCTGGGGCAACATATTGCTCGACACGACAGGGGGTAGACGATGACCGCGCCGCCCGGCAGGCCCACGCCCGAGCACTACGAGGCGGCGCTGGCCGCCATCGACACCGACGAGCTCGTCGACCTGTCGTTGGAGTTGGCGCAGATCGACAGCCCGCCCGGCCAGGAGCAGCCCGTGTCGGACCGCGTCTTCGAGTGGCTGACCGACAACGGCTTCGAAGCGTCGCAGGTGGGCATGTTCGCCGACCGTTCCAACGTCGTGGGCCGCCTGCGGGGCTCCGGCGGGGGCAACACGGTGATCTTCAACGCCCACATGGATGTGGCCTGGGGTCCCGAGGAGCGGCGCTGGATGCACGACCCCGACAACCCCATCTACTACTCCGCCTGGCGGGAGGGCGACACGCTCGTAGGCAACGGCCTCATCAACGACAAGGGCCCGCTGGCCTGCACGCTGATCGCCGCCAAGGCGGTAGCGGCGTCGGGCGCTCCCCTCGCTGGCGACCTCATCGTCACCGGGGTCGCCGGCGAGATCGGCCAGGAGCCCGTCGACGAGTTCACCTCCCCCGGCTACCTCTCCAAGGAGGTCGGCGCCCGCTACCTCATCACCCACGGCATCATCGGCGACTACGCCGTGGTGGCCGAGGCCACCAGCTTCGGCGTCACCTGGGTGGAGGCCGGCAAGGCGTTCTTCAAGGTGACCGTGCTGGGCGGCAGCTCCCGCTACACGCCGTACGTCACTCATCCCGAGAGCTTCGCCGAGCACGGCAACGCCCTGGTGCGCGTCGCGCCGGTGATCGAGGCCCTCACGGACTGGGGGCGGCGCTACGAGACCGAGCACGAGTACCGCTTTGCCGGCGGCCGCTGCGTACCGAAGGTGAACATCGGCGCCATCCGCGGGGGTCAGCCGTTCCTGTCGATCGTGAGCGCCGAGCGCTGCTACCTGTATCTGGACGTGCGGCTCACGCCGGCGCAGACCGCGATGGACGTGCAGGCCGAGCTGGCCGAGGTGCTGGCCGGCGTGGACGTTCCCACCGAACTCGAGTGCACGCTCTACCGCCGCGGCTATGAGGCGGTCGGAGTGGGGGAACTGCTGGACGCCACCGCCGTCGCCCACCGGGCCGAGTTCGGCACAGACCTGGGCGAGACGGAGCCGCAGATGTCGAGCATGTGGCGCGACACCAACCCGTTCATCGAGATGGGCATACCCGCCGTCACGTACGGGCCGACAGGGAGCGTCGGCGGCGGCCGTTACTCGGCGGAGATAGCCGACTTCGTGGCTGTCACGAGGATCTACGCCCGGCTGGCGCTGGACCTCTGCAACCGACCGCGCAGCAGGCGCGGCATACCGGCATGAGGATCACCCACCTGCGCGGCGTCGAGCTGACCGACCCGACGCCCGAGGGCATCGCCGGGTTCTACGAGCAGATCTGGGGCCTGGCACGGGTGGACGCCGCCGGCCCGTCGGTCTACCTGCGTGGCACCGGGCCGGAGCATCACATCTTGGCGATCCACCCCGGTGAGCAGGCCACGGTGCGCGGCTACCGCCTGGGACTGGCCGACCGCGCCGCGGTGGACCGCGCGGCGGCGGAGCTGGCGTCCCGTCCCGATGTCCGAATCGTCGCCGGGCCCGGTCCGCTCGAGAGCCCCGCTGGCGGCTACGGGCTGCGGATCACCGACCCCGACGGGCGGGAGATCGAACTGTCGGCCGAGGTTGCGCTGGCGGGGGAGCGGGCAGCCGCCCCCGACGGGCCACCGATCCGGCCGACGAAGGTGAGTCACGTGGTGTTGAACTCGCCCAACGCCAAGGACTACCTGCGGCTGCTGATCGAGGCGCTGGGCTTCCGGGTGGCGGACGAGACCGACCACATGGTCTTCTGCAAGTGCAACCTTGACCACCACAGCGTGGCGATCGCCCGAGCCCCGCACGCCTCGCTCAACCACGTGGCCTTCGAGGTCCCAACCGTGGAGAACGTCCTCTCGGGCATCGAGCACATGGCCGCCCACGGCTTCGAGACGCTCTGGGGCCCCGGCCGCCACCCGCAGGGGATGAACGCCTTCGGCTACTTCCTGGCCCCCAACGGCCAGGTGGTGGAGTACACCGCCGAGGTGGAGCAGATCCCCGACGATCAACTGGCGCCGCGGTTCTGGGTGCCGGAGGACTACGAGGTCTACGACGACTGGGCCGACGTCTCCTCGCTGCGCCCCACGCCGGAGACCCGGACGCTGATGCGGGGCGTGCCGGAAGTGTCCCCTCACGGAGGGTCGTAGCGATGCTGCGTGCTGCTCGCTGTTGCCCCCGCCGTCCGGTGTTCCTCGGTGGAGGGTCGTAGCGATGGCGCGGCTGAACGAGCAGATCGAGATCGTCGGCAGCGGCAAGGGCGCTGTCGCCGTCTGCCGCTGCGGGCACGAGATCGGTCCCGCGACCGAGAACTACAAGCTGCACCTGCTGATGCGCGAGGGCCCGGTGCAGAACGCCGGACCGTGGGTCGACCCCAACGGCATCGGCGGCGACCGGTTCGTGTGCCGGGAGTTCTTCTGCCCCGGCTGCGTCACCCTGCTGGACGTGGAGATAGCGCAGTGCGACGAGCCGATTCTCTGGGACGTCCGCCTCGATCTCGACGAGGACTGACCGATGCTGAGCGTCGAGGACATCCACGGCGTCTACGTTCTGCCTCCGACGCCGTGCCTGCCCGACGCCGGCGGTTGGGACGCCGTCGACTCGGTGGATCGCGACGAGACGGCCCGCATGACCGACTGGCTCATCAAACCGGGGGTCACCGGCCTGGGCTTGTTCGGCACCACCGGCGAGGGTCACTCGCTGCTGTGGGACGAGAAGCTGCGCTGTGCCGAGACCGTTGTGGCGGCCGCCGCGGGCCGGGTGCAGATCTTCGGCGGCGTCACCGCCCTAGGAACCCGCGAGGTGATCCGCCAGATGCGGGGCCTGCGCGACGTGGGCGTGGACGGGGTTCTCGTCGGATTGCCGCTGTGGCAGACGCCGACGGTCCGCAACGCCGTCGGGTTCTTCGCCGACCTCTCCGCGGCGGTGCCCGACATGGCTGTGATGGTCTACTCCAACTCGTGGTACTTCAAGTTCGACTTCCCGCTGGAGTTCTGGGCGGGCCTCACCGACGCTGCGCCGACGGTGGTCGCGGCCAAGGTCACGCACGGGTTCCGGAACTACCGCGCCGAGGTCGACGCCACCGCCGGGCGGATCAAGATGATGCCGGGCGACCCGGGGATCTTCATTGCGTGGGACCTCCTCGGCAGCGCCATCGACGCGGTCTGGTCCACGCAGGCGGCCCTGGGCCCCGAACCGGTCGTGGCCCTGCTGGCTGCCATACGGTCCGGCGACGCTGCGGCGGTGGAGGACATCATCGCCGACTTCCGGGCGGTGCCGAAGTACGTCCCACCGGGAGCGATGGCCAACCGCGACTACACCGACGACTTCGCCCGCTACAACACGCAGGTGGCCAAGTACCGGCTGAACGCCTCGGGCCTCATCGCCGCCGGCCCGATGCGGCCGCCCTACACCGACCTCCCCGAATCGTGGAAGCGCCAGGTGCGCTTGGAGGTTACGGGCTTCGCCGCGCTGCGGGCCAAGTACACCGCGGACGCCGCCGAGCCGGCCGTATCGAGGCCACGGGAGACTGCCGGATAGTGTCGCGAATGTCCGGCTTCTTCCCCTCCGACATTCCGGCGAAGGCCGGAATCCACTCTGAGTGGGCTGGAGCACAGGGCTAGAGACGGGCCGAGAGAGAGCCATGGGGATCCGCACCGGCAAGGACTACCTGGAAGGTATGCGGGACGGCCGGCAGGTCTGGCTGGACGGCGAGTTGGTGGACGACGTCACGACACATCCCGCCCTGGCGGGCTGCGCCCAGACGCTGGCCGACGTCTACGACCTGCAGCACGATCCCGAGTTCGGGGACCTACTGACCATGGAGTCGCCGTCCAGCGGTGACCGGGTGAGCCTCAGCTACATCCTCCCGCAGTCGCTGGAGGACCTGCACCGTCGCCGCCGCATGATCGAGTTCCTGGCGCGCCGCTCCGGCGGGACCCTGGGGCGCCTGCCGGAATACATGGCGTCGATCATCGTGGGCCTCTACGACGTGCGGGCCACGCTCGCCGAGGTGGCGCCCGGCTACGCCGACAACATCGCCGCCTACATGGAGTTCTGCCGCGAGAACGACGTGGCGCTCACCCACAGCTTCGCGGACGCCCCCAAGGACATGCGGATCCCGCGGGAGCGGTTCGAGAACCTGCGCCTGCAGGAGCAACGCAGCGACGGGATCGTGGTGCACGGCGTCAAGTCGGTCGCCACGCTGGCGCCGTTCGCCGATGAGTACGTGGCCCTGGCGCCCAACCGCCCCGGCCTGGCCGACGACGAGATCGTCTACTTCGCGGTGCCGATGGACACGCCCGGCCTGCGGGTCTTCTGCCGCCCCTCGCTGGTGCCGCCCGCCGTCCCGGATCGCCGCCTCGCCGCTGGCTTCGACGAGATGGACTGCTGGGTGGTCTTCGACAACGTCTTCGTGCCCGCCGAGCGGGTCTTCTACCGGCAGCAGACCCATGTGCACCTGGGTCTCCTGGGCCAGATCCTGCCGTGGGCCTTCTACCACATCCTCATCAGGATGACCTGCAAGGCAGAGGTGCTGGCCGGCATCTGCGCCCAGGTCACCGAGTACCTCGGCAAGGACAACCAGCAGCATCTGCAACTCCAGCTCTGCGAGGTGTACGGCTACGTCGAGACGCTGCGGGCGTTCCTCGCCGCCGCCGAAGAGCAACACCTGCGGACGCCCGACGGCAACCTGATCCCCGATCCCACCCAGGTCACCCTGGGGCGGATCCACGCCGTGGAGCACCATCCCCGGATCCTGCAGATCGTCCGCGAGATGTGCGGGTCGGGCATCCTCATGGCCCCCGGCGCCGCCGACCTGGCCAACGCCGAGGTGGAAGGCGAC
>LXNI01003130.1_pt1 | contig 10024 bp, 3 predicted proteins | sample 809091 | NCBI WGS metagenome assembly LXNI01 (sample SAMN04870527, study PRJNA318959) | sponge metagenome | biome: 01000161; feature: marine sponge reef; material: water | host: Sarcotragus foetidus | place: Greece: Milos, Mediterranean Sea | collected 2013-05-29 | depth 5-7 m | reverse complement strand
GGGGTAGGAGCCCTGTTGCGGCGGACGGCGTTTCTCGCGGCGCTCCTGCTCGCCGGCGCCGCCGGCGCCGCGCAGCCCACGATCGCGGTCCTGGACAGCAGCATCGATTTCCGGGAGGACCGGTCCTACGCGCTGCCGGTATGGCTGTTCGCCGCGCCAACCGGGACCGTCACGGTGTCGGTCGTGATCGAGGACACCACCGTGGCCACGGTGGACACCGCCAGCCTCACCTTCCTTCCAACCGACTACTCCATGCCGCAGACGGTAACGATCTCCGGCGTGGACGACAACGTGGCCAATCCGGGAGGAGCCCGCAACACGGGGCTCGTCCTGACCGCGAGCGGCGCCAACTACGCCGGAGTGACATGGCGCGTCACGGTCCGGGTCACCGACAACGAGGCCTTTCCGCTGAACCCGATTCTCGAGGGAACCTCGCTCCTCCGGTGGTACTGGTGGAGCGCCTCGCCAAGCGTCAGCACCCGGAGCATGAGCCTAACGCCCGACGACACGAGTGTCGTGACGATCGAGCCGACCACGCTGACGTGGACGAACCAGGAAACGAGAGTGCGCTTCTGGACCCTGACCGCGCCCGACAACGACGCGACGGGAAACGGCACTACCGTGATCTCCCGAACGGTCACCGACGACAGCAACGCCCCGCAGTCGATCTCGGCCCTTGCGGCGACGGTGCTCGACGACGAGTCTCCGAGCCTCTACCTGTCCGCCAACCAACTCGCGGTCGCCGAAGGCGCGCGACGCACCTACTCGGTGCGTCTCGCGACGCAACCGACGGCGGAAGTCACGGTGGCCGTCACCGGCCACGCGGGCACCGACCTGACGGTCAGTCCGACGAGCCTGACCTTCCCGCCCGCGGACTACGCAAGCTGGCGGACGGTCACCGTGACGGCGGCCGAGGACGACGACGCGGCCGACGACCATCCAACGCTGACGCATACGGCTTCGGGCGGCGACTACGAATCGCTGAGCGCGGTCCTTTCGGCAACCGTGAACGACAACGACGACGTGAAACTCGTCTTCGACCCCGTCGGACCGCTGGAACGGAGCGGGCATCAGCAGCCGCCGACGATCGAGATCCTGGAAGGAGGCGGCGCCAGCTACAAGGTGGCGCTCGACTCGCGGCCGACGGCGGAGGTCACGGTGGCCATCACCGGCCACGCGGGCACCGCCCTGACGGTCAGCCCGACGAGCCTGACCTTCCCGCCCGCGGACTACGCGAGCTGGCAGACGGTCACCCTCGCCGCGGCCGACGACAACCTGACCACGACGGCCGGCACGGTGACTCTGACCCACACGCCGACGGGAGGCGGCTACGGTACGGCGACGGTGAACGTCGGGGTCAGGGTGACGGAAAACGACGTGCCGGGGTTCCTGGTTTCGACGCCAGATCTGATCGTCCCGGAAGGAGGCAGCAACAGCTTCACCGTCCGCCTCGCTTATGCGCCGTCATCGGACGTGAGCGCAACCGTCTCGAGTAGCCTGGATCCAGACGAACTCGATGAGTTCACCCTGGCTTTCAACCCGGCGAGCCTGACGTTCACGCCGACGGACTGGGACCAGCCGCGGACGGTGACGGTGACGGCGGGCGAAGACGACGACGCCCTGACCGGGAGCCGTTACGTCAACATCCTCTCGTCCGCCAACGGTACCGGCTGGCCGGTTACCAACGTGTTCGTGCTGGTGGCCCAGAACGACAACGACACGGCGGGGCTGGTGATCTCGCCGACGACGCTGAACGTCACGGAAGGAGGCAGCGCCAAGTTCACGGTCAAGCTCGCGACGCTGTCGAGGGCGCCCACGACCGCGGTAGCGTTCGGCACGGTCGCGGGTTCGGATTTGACCCTGAGCACCGGCGAACTGGTCTTCACTACCGACTACCTGACCACCGACTGGAACGTGGCGCAGGAGGTCACGGTCACGGCCGAACATGACGCCGACGAAGCGGACGATCGGGCGCTGATCAGGATCGTTACGGTTTCCGGCGAGGCGGGGTACCACCTGAAGGTACTCGGCCTGACGGTGAACGTGATGGACGACGACCGCGTCCCGCCACCGCCACCGCCGCCGCCGCCACCACCGCCGCCACCACCACCACCACCGCCGCCGGGGCCGGGGCCGGGGCCGGGGCCGGGGCCGGGGCCGCCAGCACCACCACCGCCGCCGCCAGCACCACCACCACCGCCACCACCACCCCGGCCCCCGTCGGCAAGTTTCCTGATGTCCGGAGCGGACTGCTCGGCCGACCTCTGCGTCGCCTTCACCGGCGCGGCGGTCACCCTGATGGACACGAGCACGGGCGACGTCGCACAACGACGGTGGGAAACGGGAGACGGCGGCCGCGGCGCGGCCGCCAGCTTCGAACACGCCTGGGAGGAACCCGGTTACTACCGCGTTCTGCTCCGCGTGACCGGCGCGGGCGCGGTCAGCGAGGCGTCCCGGACTCTGCTCGTTCGACCCGCGGCGCCGGCCGGGACCTGCACGCCCGGCGCGGATGTCCTCTGCCTGCGAGACGAGCGCTACGCGGTCGAGGTCGACTGGAGCACCGGACGGGGAGAAAGCGGCCCCGGCCGGGTCGTGCGCCGCGGCGCCGACGACTCCGGAATGTTCCGCTTCTTCGACGAGGCCAACTGGGAAGTCCTGATCAAGGTCCTCGACGGCTGCGAGGTGAACCGGCACGTCTGGGTCTTCGCGGCGGCGACAACCGATCTCCAACACGAGATCCGGGTCACGGACACCAGAACGAACGAGGTCCGCTCCTACCGGAACCCGGCCGGCGCGCCGGCGCCGGCGACCACCGACACGAAGGCGTTCTCCAACTCCTGCGAGCCGTGACCGCGCCGACGGACGCGCGCGGCCCGGCTCTCTCCAGTTGGCTCTACCCTCGCAGTTCCGGACGGACCGGCTGCGCCGGCACGTGGCCGCGACGGTAGACGAGGATCGTCCGGTCGAAGGTGATCACGGCGCGGCCGTCCTGGTTGTAGCCGACCGTACGGAACCCCACGATGCCCTGGCGCGGCCGGGACTTCGACTCGCGAACGGAGAGCACCTCGCTCTGGGCGTACAGGGTGTCGCCTTCGAACACCGGATGCGGCAGACGGACCCTGTCCCAGCCCAGGTTCACCGCGTTCCGGGACAGGTCGGCGACGGTCAGCGCGGTGACCAGGGACAGGGTAAAGCAGGAGTTGACCAGCGGCCGCCCCCACTCCGTCTGCCCCGCGTACTCCCGGTCGAAGTGGATCGGGTTCGGGTTCAGCGTGATCATGGTCAACCAGACGTTGTCGCCCTCGGTCACCGTCCGGCCCAGGGAGTGACGGAAGATCTGGCCGACCTCGAAGTCCTCGAAGACCCTGCCGGCGCCGTCCGCTGGCGGACCGTCGTGCGTTCTTGCGTCATTCATGCTCTCAGAATCGCTCCATTCCGTTCGAGTCCGTCGATCTCCCCGGCGCTGTAGCCAAGATCGGCCAGGACCTCTCCGGTATGTTCGCCCATCCGCGGCTCGCGCCGGCGAAGGTCGCCGGGAGTCCGCTCCAGCCGCGGCGCGGGGGCGACGTGAATCTCTCCGTCCGGGCCGACCGGGAAGGTCCCCCGCCGTGCGTTGTGTTCATGGCGCGGCGCCTCGTCGAGGTCGAGCACCGGCGACACACAGGCGTCGAGCTCCCTGAACACCGCTGCCCACTCATCCCGCGTGCGGGTCAGGAAGGCGCGCCTGAAGGCCTCGATGTGCGCCGGCCAGCGGTCGGCGTCCATCTGCTCGTCGGCGACATCCACGCCCGTGCCCTCGCACAGTCCCGCGAAGAACCGCGGTTCGATCGCGCCGACCGAGACGTAGCCGCCGCACTTGCACTCGTAGCAGCGGTAGAAGGCGGCGCCGCCGCCCAGAAGCCCCTTGCCCGGCGTCGAGCGGGCGCCCTTCTGCGCGAAGTGCACGGCCATCAGGGAAGCCGCGCCGTCGATCATCGCCGCGTCGATGTACTGGCCCCGGCCGGACCGTTCACGCTCGAACAGGGCGCAGAGGATGCCGAAGGCGGCCATCAGGCCGCCGCCGCCGAAATCTGCAACCAGGTTCAGCGGCGGCAGAGGCGGGTCCTGGCCGTTGCCGATCTGCGACAGAACGCCCGCGAGCGCGATGTAGTTCACGTCGTGCCCGGCGGCCCGGGCCATCGGTCCGGTCTGGCCGTAGCCGGTGAGCGAGCAATACACGAGGCGCTCGTTGAGCGCCGCAAGCCTCTCGTAGCCGCAGCCCAGCCGGGCGCAGACGCCGGGCCGGTTGCCCTCGAGGAACACGTCGGCGTTCGCCGCCAGTTCGTGCAGAATGCGCTGCCCGTCGACCGTCTTCAGGTTGAGCGCGATGCTGCGCTTGTTGCGCGAGAGCATGTCGCCCGAACGAACCGGCCCGCCGACCGCGTTGTCGACTCGCAGCACATCCGCTCCCATGTCGGCGAGCAGCATGGAGCAGTAGGGCCCTGGCGCGAGCCGCGACAGGTCGAGAACCCGTAATCCGTCGAGCGCGCCCACGGCGGCGGAGGTTAGCAGCCCGGCGACGCGGGAGTAGCCGCGCCGGGACGGACACCGCTTCGCGGAGGGAACTTCCGGAAGCCGGCCAGAAGGCCGGCGCACCCGGTCGGTCGGAAAGCCGCACCCGGTGGTCAGGGAGTGCAGCCGCTCGGGAACGCCTTGACGTCGGTGACGGCCGGCGCCGGCGTGCCCGGTTCGTTCGCGAACTTCTTCTCCGCCCCCGTCGCCGTGTCAGTGACGAGGATCTCGTAGCCCAGGTCGGTCGTCGACGCGGCGAACACCCAGAAGTGGCCGTTCACCTCGCAGCCGTCCAGCACCTTGACCAGAACCTCCCAGTTCGAAGGATCGAAGAAACGGAACAGGCCGGAGTCGTCCGTGCCGGCCGGGACGACCGCGCCGGCGCCGCCGTCATCGTCCGCGGTCCGGTACGTCACGTTCACGGCAAAGCGGGAACGACGCAGGCAACGGGTCGACGAGCCGCTCTCGCAGTACCCCAGAGGTTCCGAAGATTCCACCAGGAACGTCCGCGACGCGACCGACTCGCGGGACCCGTCGCCCACGACGAGCACGACTTCGAAGAAGCCCGGCGCCGCCCACTCGTGCAGCGGATTCGCGCCGCGGGAGGTCCGACCGTCGCCGAAGCGCCAAACGCGCTGACGGACCGACCCCGTACTCGCATCGCGGAAACGAACCGGTTCCCCGGTGCGCACCCGGCACGGATCGTCCGGGCAATCCAGATCCACCGTGAACGCGGCCCGCGGCGGACCGCTCGGTGGCGGTGGTGGCGGCGGAGGAAGAGGAGGTGGAGGAGGTCCCGGTGGACCGGGCGGTGGTCCGCCACCGCCGCCGCCACCACTACCTCCTCCGCCTCCGCCTCCACCTCCACCGCCGTCCGCGTCGCTGATCGTCAACGTCACCCGGCGGGGAGAGCCCGGCGTCACGTCGGACGGCAACGTTCCCAGCGACACGACGACCGTCTCGTCGTCCGCGTCCCCGTCGTCAAGCGCCCGAAGAGCCACCGACGCCGACGTCTGGCCGGAAGAGACCGTCACGGCGTCCGGCGCAACGTAGTCCCCCGGTTCGGCCGTCCCCGGAGTCACCACCAACGGCACGCGTAGCGGGCCCGCGAGCGAACCGGACAGCGTCGCCGTGATCACCGCGAACGAACCCTCCCGCACCGGATTCGGCGCCACTCCGAGACGAACGGACGGCGCCCTCGTCGTATCGGTGATCGTGAACCCCACGCTGCTCGGCGAACCGCGCCTCACCTCGCCCGGCAGGGCGCCCAGCGACACCGTCAGCGTCTCGCCGTCACGGTCCGCGTCTCCCTTCGTCACCAGCGGCGTCGTGCCCGACAACGAGCCGGAAGCGATCGCGATGGCGGAAGGCGCGTCGAAGTCCTCCGGCTCGGCCGTTCCCCGGGTCACCGTGACGGGAATCGTCACCGCCGAACTCAGCGTCTTGCTCAGGGTGGCCGTTACCGTCGCGCTGCCGCCCTCCGCCACCGAAGCCGGCGAGACGCCGAGACTCACCTCCGGCTTGTCCGCCGGCTTCGCCGTCGTGTCTTCGATGACCACCTCGACGCTCGAGGCGCTCCCCGCGGCCACGCCGGCCGGAAGCGTCGCCGGCAGCCTCACCGACAGCGTCTCGTCGTCCAGATCCGAATCGTCCACCGTCGCAAGCGAACCGGCGGCGGACGTCAGACCCGCGGCCACGGTGACGGCGCCCGGCGGCGTGTAGTCCGTCGACTCGGCCGGCGACGAACCGCTCGGCGCGGTCGCCAGCGCGAACGTGAGCGATGAACTCCATGCCTTGGTGAGTTCCACCGTCACCGTGGCGCTCGAACCCTCCGTGACCGGATTCGGTGAGATCTTCAGGTTCGCCACCGGCGTTCCATCCTCGATCGTCACCGTCGCGGCGGCGGGGCTGCCCGCCTTGACTTCGGGCGGCAGGTTCGCCGTGTCCAGACTCACCGTCACCGTCTCGCTGGCGGCAAGATCGGTGTCCGGCGCGGCAACGAGCGACACGGAAGAAGTCAGGGAGTTCGCCGGAATCGTGATGCCGGACGGCAGCGTGTAGTCCGAAGACTGAGCCGTCCCGCCCACCGTCAGCGGAATCGTCACCGCCGCGTTCAGGGCGGACGACAGGTTCGCGGTGACCGAGGAGCTCGCTCCTTCCCGGATCTGCAAGGGAGACGCCGACAGCGTGACGGTCGGCGTTTCGTCCACGTCGGTCACGGTCACCGCGATGGCCTTCTCGGCGAAGCTGCCTTCCTCGTCCTCCAACCGGAGAGTCACTTCGTAGACGTTGTCGTCATTCGCGTCCCGGGGGGCCTCGAAATCCTGCGGCGAAAGGATCAGAAAGGTCTTGAAGGCGTCGAAACGGAAGCGGGATGCATCCGCGCCGGACATTGTCAGCGTCGCGGCGCCCAGGGGCTCTCCGACGAACTCGACGGGGCCGCCGATCCAGGAGGCGTTCTCGTTCACCGTGCTGCTCACCGGTTGCCGCAGCTCCAGCGGGCGGAGCACATTGTCCACGATGCGCACGGTGATGCTCTCCGTCTTCGTGTTTCCGTCCTCGTCCGTCCCCTGGAGCGTCACCTCGTAATCGTTGTCCCCGTTCGCGCTCTCAGGGTTCTCGTAGTCCTTGGGCGCCAACGTGAGCCTGCCTTGCGACCATGTGAACCGTGAGGCGTCCGCCCCGGTCAAGGACCAGGTCACGTCCCCGGACGGGCCGTCGTCGACCAACTGAACGCCGTTGCGGGTGATGATGTCACCCTCCAGCGCCGGATAAAGGACAAGGCCCGTTCGCTCCGGGAGCTTCCTGCTGCGGAAACGGGTGATGACGAGCGTTCTTGCCTCCGCCGCGTCCGTCACCGTCACCGAGACGGCGGCCTCGGCGTAGTTCCCGTTGTCGTCCCCGGCCACGACCGTGGCCTCGTAGACGTTGTCGGCATTCGCGTCCCGCGGCTCTTCGTAGTCCCGCGGCGCGAGGCTGACGACGCCCGTGGCGGAATCGATCGCGAACCCCGGGTCCCGCGCCGAGAGGACCCAGACGACCGTCCCCACCGGGCCGCCGGTCACCGACGGCGCGGCGGAGGTCCAGGCGGAATTCTCGGCCACCGAGTCGTTCGCCAGGCCGCCGATGGAGAGGGAGGGCGTGGCGATCCCCGGGTCGAAGGAAACGGAGTGGTCCTTTGCCGAACTGAGGTTGAACACGGGGTCACCGGTCGCACCCGGCGGAAACCCGATGCCGATCGTCTGGGCGAGCGCGCCGTCCGTGACTTCGACCAGTCCGGTCCAGACCTCGGGAGTCGTCCATTCGAACCATTGGAGCGAGCCGCCCGACACCGTCGGGCTGGCCCAGCCGGCCGAGTTCACGGCCTCGTTCCAGCGAACGGTCAGAAGGAACGGAGAACTGCTGGCGGTGGACGGCGACATCGTCGCGGCCGGTCCCGTGTTGTCCACGTTGTACGCACGTTTCGCGGCCGCGGGCCAGGTCGACGAAAGCGCCGTGCCGGAAAGGTCCTCGATGTTCTGGGCGGGCGCGAAGTCGAGCCGGACCTCGCCGGTGAAGGAGGCCAACCCGCCTCCATAAGCTTCGATATCGTAGACGCGCTGGCTGCCCGTCCTTGCCGTCACGACGACGGTCGGCGAACCGAAGCCCGAGCCGGCCAGAACGGTCAGCGCGAAGTCGTCTGCGGAGACGTTCCGGACATCCTTCGTGAAGGCGATCCGCCAGCCGAGCGTGTCCGCCACGGTCCAGCCGGGAGTCGGCACGCCGGACCGGGCATCCTCCGCCGTGCGCTCCAGTCCGATGACGGCGGGGCCGCTCGTCGGCGGCGCGCGAAACGCCGCGACCACCGGCGCGCTGGCGTTCAGGGTGGCGACGGCGTCGGCCGGTCCGGTGAACAGGCTCGAGTCCGCCGTGGAGGCAACCCCCACGGGATGGCCGGTTGCCGTGATCTGGAGGTTGGGGTTCGAGAAGTAGCCGATCTCTCCGCAGGTCACGGCGCCGTTGCCGTCCGTCAAGCCCATGTGCCGGCACAGGGTGCTGTAGGACATGAGGGTCCACCAACGGACGTTTGGAGCGGGCGCCGCGTCCTCCAGAATCCTCAGGTTGACGTAGCCGTAGGCGCCGGCGTGGGGCGTGTTCACGAATCCTCCCAGGCCCTCGGCATTCGCCTGGAAGCGGTCGTGATTCAGCCCCATGTTGTGGCCGATCTCGTGAGCGAACGTGGTGCTGCCGCAAACGAGGTTCGTCGCGCCGAAGGCGCGGCTCGCGAAGCTCGCGCTGATGCTCGACATGCGGTACGCAATGCCGCAGTAGTAGCCTGTATACCGTTCGACAAGGTGGACGACATCGGCCCCCACCGCGTCCCGCATCGCGTGGACCTCGTCCATCAGTCCGTCCCCGGGAAGGACGAGGGGGTAGAGGTCGAACGTCTCCGGAGTCTCCTCGTAGTCGACCTCTCCCGCGTGGGCCAGCCTGAGTTGGGCGTTCACTCCGCTCTGCGAGAAGTACAGGTTCGCTTCGGTGATCCAGAGATCGATCCGCGCCTCGATCGCATCCCGGCCGAGCCCCTTCCGGACGGCGGGCGTGTAGACCATGAGCACGTCGATCGTCGAGGTCTGCGTCTGCGCGCTCGGCACGAACGGCGGGTCGGCCGCGCCGGCCGCGGCCGGCGAACGTCCCGCCCCGAGCGGCGGCACGGCGGGAGGCGCGACCCCGGGCGGTCCGTCGCCCCCTGGCGGCGCCTCCAGCGGCTCGGCGCGCTCCGGCAGCGCGCTCGGGTCGACGTGACGGATCACGACATGACCGTCGGCGCCCCGCTCGATCGAGTAGTTGCCGGCCGGCGCGCGGACGGAACCCGCTATCTCCAGTCCGTTGACGACGATCGCGAAGCTGCCGAAGGGCACGCCTTCGAGCCTCCCCGTGATCGAGAAGCCGGCCGAGGTCGGCGCGGTCTCGATATCGGTGACGCGGAACCTGGCGTCGTCGAACAGGTTCAGGTCCAGGAGGCCGGCCGGCGCGGCCCCCGAAACCGCGGCGACTCGCACCCGCTCGAGCAGTGTCCCGTCGATACGCGCCAGACGCCGCCTGAGGGTCGCGCCGCCGAGTTCGACCGCGGGTGCGGCGCCGGCCGCCTCCGCGACGGCCGCGGGATCGGCGGCGGCGGCGCCGGAAGACGGATCCGGCGGCAGGAACAGGTCGTCCGCGCGGGCCATGCCCACAGCGGCCGTGAAGGCGCCCGCCAGCAACCACGCACGCAGCCCTCTCGAGAGACTCACAACCAAGGAAGGCTAACGCTAACGTCGGCTGCCGGGCAATGGCCGCGGCCACCCCTTCCCCGGCGCCTTGCCCCGCGCTTTCACCGGCAGTGGAAGGCCGCGGTGTCGGCCCTGGGGGCGGCGGTTCGTCCTCCGGTGTTCCGGTGGGTCCATCTTTCGCCCGAGGGGCTGGTGACGACCAGGTGGAAGCCGAGGTCGGT
>LXNI01003128.1_pt1 | contig 10033 bp, 7 predicted proteins | sample 809091 | NCBI WGS metagenome assembly LXNI01 (sample SAMN04870527, study PRJNA318959) | sponge metagenome | biome: 01000161; feature: marine sponge reef; material: water | host: Sarcotragus foetidus | place: Greece: Milos, Mediterranean Sea | collected 2013-05-29 | depth 5-7 m | reverse complement strand
CGACCCTGCGATGCAGGATTCGTTGATAAATGCATGATCTTCCAAAACGACCGGATCGGGTTGCCAATCGTTCGCATTATGCACAGCCTGTCGACCGTTTCAACCGGTCTTCGGGTTTCCATGCCAGCAGCGATGAACGCCCCCGCCCATGCTTGGCAACCGTTCCGTCATGTCGTTTTCCGCGTGTCCGTCAAAACCGGAAGATGATGACCACCGGTTCAGTGGCCGATGGCCAACCTACTTCCAGCCGGCACGGTCCATCAATTGCAGTGCCTCCTTGTTGTTTTCCCCCAGCAGGGTCAGATTCAGCGTATCGGGCTTGAATGAACCGAAAGAGCGCATCAACTTGGAAACCGGTGCATCAGGGACCACTGGAAACTCGTTGTTGACCTCGGCATACCAACTCTGGGAATCCGGCTGGATCAAGAATTCCAGCAATCGCTGTGCCGCATCGGGATTTTTCGCATGCTTGGTGATACCCGCCCCGCTAATATTCACATGGGCACCCCGACCCTTCTGATTCGGCCAAAACAGCCCAACCCCTTCAGCAACCGCCCGGTCCTCAGCATGGTCACTATTGGCCAAACGACCGAAATAATAGGTATTGACAAGTGTCACATCACACTGACCGGCGGCAACCGCACGCAGTTGGTCGGTATCGCCACCGCCCGGTTTGCGTGCAAAATTGGTGACCAGTCCCTTCGCCCACGCTTCGGTTTGCTCGATGCCGAGGTGCGCAATCATTGAGGCCACCAGCGACTGGTTGTAGATATTGCTGGATGATCGGATGCACAGGCGATTATGCCACTTTGCATCGGCCAGTGCCTCGTAGGTCGACAGTTCCGAGAAAGCAACACGCGCCTTGGCATAAAAAATCACGCGGGCTCGACGCGACAGTCCGAACCAGTAATTGTCCTTGTCACGCAGGTGCTCGGGGATCGTCTTGATCAATACCGGATTGTCAATCGGCTGTAATATCCCGGCGGATTTCGCCCGTTGCAGTCGACCTGCATCCACCGTGATAAACAGATCGGCGGGGGTTGCCTCGCCCTCAATTTCGATGCGTTTCAACAGCCCGTCCGCCTTGCCGGTAACCAACCGAAAAGGGATCCCGGTTTTTTCCCTGAATCGTTCAAGAAGCGGTAGAATCAGCGCTTCCTTGCGTGCCGAGTAGATATTGACCTCTTCTGCCCCGGCGGACACTGACACGCTGCTCAATCCCAGCCCGAGGCATACAACCAGACAAAGAACGGAACTCAATGACCCTTTTCCATCCATTGAATGGCAGTGTTTCGGATACATATTCTTGCGCAACATAAACTACCTCTCACCTGCTTGTTATCAAATTGGCAACATAAAACAAGAATATAAATAAAAACAATTCGCATTGCAATATAAAACAACCCTGTGACCCGAACGCAACGAGGCCCTCGTGACTGACCGACCCGCGCCCGTAAAATAAGATACACTACCGACTGGCGCTGACACCTAACCACAGGACACGAGCCACGTGAACAAAAACAAACTGGCCGGTCACCTCGCGGCACTGGAAACATTGAAATCCGATGACAGTTCAGAGCGGATTTACGATGACTGGTCAAGAGACTACGATCAGAATCTGACCGGGGACTATCAATATATTGCGCCTCAAATTGCGGTTGATGCGTTCTGTGTCAACACGCAGCCGACTGATGCCGCCATTGTAGATTACGGATGCGGCACCGGGATCGTCGGTGAACTGCTCGCCGCCCGTGGCTTTGAATGCCTGGACGGCATGGACATTTCAGCCGGCATGCTGTCCGTCGCCCGAACCAAAAAAGTCTATCGACATCTTGTTAAAGCCGATCTGACCCGGCCGATTGCGATCGATGATGGTCATTACGACAGCATGATTTGCGTCGGCTCTTTTGCGGCCGGTCACCTGCACCCCGCCCATCTTGATGAAATGCTGCGAACCGTCCGCTCACAGGGACAGGTGGTCCTGTTCCTCAACGAACAGTTTTATCTCAAGGAGGATTACCCGGACCACTTTCGCCGGTTGGAGACACGCGGAATATGGAAAATCCATGTTCAGGAGCGGCACAATTACATGGCATCCCTGGACCGCCCGGGCTGGCTCGTGGTCGCAACCCGTCGCTAGTCCTCCCACCGCCCGTCAGGGTGCTCGAAAATCACCGCAACAGTATTGACAATGACCGCGGCACATCGTCGATGATCCGCTCGCGACCTTGTGATGTTTGGCTGAACCGCGGGCGCTAGCCGGCGTGTGTCCGATGTGGGAATACGGTATGGATCTTCCGTACTGTCCCAGTTTCCCTAAAGCGTGCCCTTGACCGCTTTTAGCGCAATTTCGCTATACGCTTTGGCGCTGAACCGAATCGGATTGGTCGAGGCCGACGGATCGGCGACCGCCATCTCTCCAACATCCTCTAACCGAGTCTGATCAATACCGATCTGGCGCAAGTCATTGGGAATACCGATCTCCTTTCTCAAGGTGACAACCCAGTCCAGCAGCCCATCGAAATCCGGTGCCAATCCCAAATAGCGTGCCAATCGGACGGTTGACGATTCAATCGCAGCACGATTTGCGATCAGCACATAGGGCATCAATATGGCATTGAGCGTACCATGGTGTGCATCATAGATCGCGCCCAGTGGATGAGCCAGCGCATGCATCCCTCCGAGTCCTTTCTGAAACGCCGTAGCCCCCATCGAAGAGGCCACCAGCATCTGCATTCGTGCCTCCCGATCCGTTCCATCCCGGACCGCCTGCGCCAGATTTTCCTTGATCAACCTGATGCCTTCAATCGCGATGCCTGCCGCCATCGGATGATAAACGGGAGAATAAAACGCTTCAAGATTGTGTGAAAGCGCATCCATCCCGGTCGCAGAGGTCAACCTGGCCGGCAAGCCGGTCGTCAGTTCAGGGTCCAGAATCACACAGCCAGGCAGCATTTTGGGATGAAAGATAATCACCTTTCTTTCCATTCGTTCGTTGACAATGACCGAGGCACGGCCAACTTCAGACCCGGTCCCCGCCGTGGTCGGGATCGCGATAATGGGCGGAATGCGATCAGGATCGGCATTGAGCCAATTATCACCGACATCCTCCAGGTCCCACAGCGTACAACGCTGATGCACCGCCACCGCAATGGCCTTGCCCGCATCCAGACCGCTGCCGCCACCCAGTGCGATGATCCCGTCATGTCGGCCACTGCGATAAGCCACCATACCATCTTCGATATTCTCACCGGTGGGATTCGGTTTGATCCCGCTGAACAACCCGATCTTCAAACCGGCCTGTTCACAATCACCCACGAGCTGTCTCACCATCCCCATTTCAGACAAGCCGGGATCAGTGACCAGCAAAGGAGCTATGATGCCGAACTCGGCACAAACGTCGGCAATCTCGTTCACACGACCGGCACCGACACGGACAGCGGTCGGATAATTCCAGTTTACATTCATTTGAAGATTCTCCTGCAACGGTTCAATGACCAGGCTATCGTTGGGTGGCCATTACAAAAACTAGACGCTTTTAAGGTGATAGGATTTCGGCCGGGTCAGGTGCTCGAAACCGATCCGGGACAACGTGCAGCCACGACCGGAATGCTTGACACCTGTCCATGCCAAAGCCGGATCAAGATAGTCGCACCGGTTCATAAACCAGGTACCGGTTTCAATCCGGTTCCCGATGTCGATGGCCGCTTCCTGATTCTGGGTAAACACGCAGGCCGTCAGGCCATAGTCGCTGTCATTCATCAACCTGACCGCCGCCTGATCACTGTCAACCGACATGATGCCGACAATCGGGCCGAAACTTTCTTCCCGCATCACCCGCATCGAGTGATCCACCCCGGTCATGATTTGAGGCGCCAGATAAGGCGAACCGGTCTGATCCAGTGCAAAATGATGCGGATTGATATGGGCAGTCGCCCCCGCGGCAAGCGCCTCCGAGGTCTGGTCTCTGACAAAATCGGCCGCCGTGGCCTTGACCATCGGTCCGAGCGTCGTCGTTGGCTCATCAGGCCGACCGAGAACATATTGCCGGGTTAACCCGATCGCACCCGCCAGAAAGTCATCATAGACCGATTGATGGACATAAATCCGTTCAATGCCGCAACACGACTGACCGGAATTGAAAAAGGCGCCATCGACCAGGGTTTCAATCGCATAATCCAATTTGGCATCCGCACGCACATAGGCCGGATCCTTGCCGCCCAATTCCAGCCCAACACCGATAAACCGGCCTGAGGTACTGTCTTCCACCATCTTCCCGCCTGCAACGGAACCGGTAAACGCCACAAAATCAATGCCGTCCGTACCGATGACCTTCTTGGTATCGGCATGATCCAGATGCAGATATTGAAAGACCCCTTCGGGTAACCCCGCCTCGGCAAATGCGTGACAGAGCCTCTCTGCACATAACGGCGTCTGTGCAGAATGTTTCAGGATGACCGCATTGCCGGCCAGCAAGGCCGGCACAATCACGTTGACCGAGGTGAGATAGGGAAAATTCCACGGGGCAATGACGCACACAACCCCCAGCGGATCACGTTGTATATAGCGGGTAAAACCGGATTGGGGACTCGGCGTGATCGGTTCGAGTGCCTCGGGAGCAATCTTGATCATGTATCGCGCACGCTCTTCAAAGCCATCGACCTCAAATGGTGCAAAGGCGATGGGCCTTCCCATCTGCCAGGTCAATTCTTCAGCAATATCTGCCTTGTTGGCGACAAAATAATCGACCGCCCTGGAACACAGACGTTGCCGCTCGTCAAGCGATACCGCCTTCCAGGCATGGTGCGCACATCGTGCCGCAGACAGGGCCCGTTCAATTTGCGACCCTGACGCATACGGGCGCTCGACATAAAGACGATGATCGATCGGTGAAATGCATTTCAGTGAAGACATCGGGAGGACTCCGAATCAAGTATCAGGGATGATGGAGACGACAATGCACCGAACCCGGCGGCGGCAACAGGATCACAGCGCGACCAAACAGGAGAAAATCAGGCACGCTCAAAGCCTCGTCGAACCTCCCAGTCGGTGACCCGGCGATCAGACTCGACCTGTTCCCAGTTCGCCGCATGGACATAATGGTCAATGACGGCATCACCCATCACCGATCGCATCAACACCGATCGGTCCAGTGCCACCGCAGCCTCCCGCAGCGTTCCGGGAATTTCCCTCAAGTGCGCACCGAGGTAGGCATCCCCGACAAACTCCGCCTCAAGTGGCAGCTTGTTTTCAATCCCATCCAAACCCGCCGCCAACTGCCCCGCGATCGCGAGATAGGGATTGAGGTCAGCACCACCGACCCGACACTCGATCCGAATCGCCTTGCTGTTCGGGGCACACAATCGATAGCCGGCCGTCCGGTTATCCAGGCTCCAAACGGCTTTTGTCGGGGCAAACGTCCCCGACTGAAACCGCTTGTAAGAGTTGATATACGGTGCCAAAAAACAAGTCGTTTCATCGGCATGTGCCAGCAGGCCGGCCAGATAGTGTTTCATCAGACCGGAGAGGCCGTGCTCGGCGGTCGGATCGTAAAACAGCGGTGTCTTGCCGTCAACGCTCCACAAGGATTGGTGGATATGCGACGAACTGCCTGCATGGCCATCATGCCATTTCGCCATAAAAGTCACCGCTTTGCCCCGTGACCACGCAATCTCCTTGCAGGCGTTCTTGACAATCACATGCCGGTCGGCCATGGTCAGGGCATCCGCATAGCGGATATTGATTTCCTCTTGGCCCGAACAGGCCTCTCCCTTGGTGTTTTCCACCGGCACATCCGCCCCCTGCAATCCATTGCGAATCGCCCGCATGACGTCCTCTTCCTTGGTCGTTTGGAAGATATGATAGTCCTCGTTATAGGCGCTGGACGTAGCAAGCTGCCGATAACCCTTTTCCTGTGCCGCTTCATAGCTGTCCTTGAACAGGAAAAACTCAAGTTCCGTGGCCACCATTGCCTTCATGCCATGGCTCTCGAGACGGGCAATCTGCCGCTTGAGCACTGCCCGAGGTGAGTGCGCAACCGCTTCATGAGTCTCATGATCAAGCACATCGCATAAAACCAATGCGGTTCCCGCAAGCCACGGAACCCGCCGCAGCGTGCTCAAGTCCGGTTTCATAATATAGTCACCGTATCCGGATGCCCAACTGCTGGCTTGATACCCCTCGACCGTTTCCATTTCCATGTCAGTTGCCTGGAGGTAGTTACAACTGTGCGTTTCTTGCCAGGCGCTTTCCAAAAAGAAATGCACCTGAAACCGTTTGCCCATCAACCTGCCCTGCATGTCGACCTGACAGGCCAGCACCGTATCAATACACCCTGTATTGGCTTCCTCTCTCAATTGATTCAATGTCAATTTTCCACTCATTTTGGTGTCGTGTGCTGAATGTGGGCGATCAATTATCGTCTGCAATGGCGGCTAATGGCTTACACACCGGATTGTAATGTGAAAAATTCGGCAGCGATAGAACGACTTTATCCTGCCGGGTTCATCCGAGGCGGACGGTGGGTGCTCTGAGGCGTTGATTCGGTATCAACCGGAGTGCCTCTGCATTCAATTCGGGGTATCATGAGACAGCCATGTGGACTATCCTGGCATCGGGCAATGCCGTCATCGTCATCTCACAAAAAGCCTTGTCTGCACCTATCAAATCAAGCAATAATTGCATCCTGACCACCCTCTCGGGATCGCTATACTTCACACTGAAAATGGAAAAAATCATTGTCGCGGGTGCCGGTATCATCGGGATTTGCTGTGCACTCTACCTGTCACGAAAAGGGTATGAAGTCACCCTCATTGATCGTCGACCACCGGCCGAGGAAGCCAGCTACGGCAATGCCGGCATTATCTGCAACAGCGGTATTGTGCCACTCGCCAGCCCCGAAATACTGAAACACCTGCCCTACCTGATCACCAATCGCCATCCACGATTTCGACTTCACTGGCCCCATGCCGTCTCGCTTCTGCCCTGGGTTTATCACTTTATCCGACATTGCAACCGTCATTCCAAAGAGTACTGCATCGAAGCGCTCAGTTATCTGCTGGCAAACACCGTATCGGACCATCTTGAGCTGCTAAGACAGACCGACACAGAAAAATACTACCACGATACCGGTTGGTTACGCCTCTATCGAAAGCCTGGTCAGTTTCAAAAAACCAGGGGTGAGCGACACCAGTATCGCGCACATAACATCCCTTTTCAGGTGCTGTCCGGCAATCAGATCAGGGAACTCGAGCCTGCGCTGACCCGACGCTACAGTGATGCGATCTGGTTGGATGGGACGCCTTCTTTATCCAATCCCGGACAGGTCTGCAAGGCCTATGCCGCGCATTTCCTTGCCCACGGAGGTCGATTCATACAAAGCAAGCTCGATCGATTGAGGAAATTGGACAAGGGATGGTCAGTGGATGGCGGTGGCAAGCGTTTGACCTGCGATCAGGTGGTCGTCGCATTGGGGGCCTCTGCCCCCGCTTTGTTGCGTACCGTCGGCGTAAAACCCTTGCTTGCGTGTGAACGCGGCTACCATCTTCTCTATCGTCCCGCGCCCGGCGTGTCCTTGAATCGCCCAATACTCGATGTACAATACGGCTTTGTGATGACCCCCATGGAAACCGGTATTCGAGTGACTTCGGCCACCAATCTGGCCGCTCACCACGCCCCACCGACACCGACACAGATTAATGTGCTAAGAAAGGAATTCGAAAACACCTTGCCGTTGGACAGTCAACTTCTGGATACCCCCTGGATGGGAGAGCGGCCCAGTACACCGGATTCCTTGCCGATCATTGGCCCAACGCCAGCCCTGCCCGGTTTATGGCAGGCCTTCGGTCATGGCCACCTTGGCCTGACGCTTGGACCCACCACGGGAAAGCTGATCGCCGAATCCATCGCGGGCAAACCCGCCACCAAAACCGAACAGGCCTTCTGGCCTTCACGATTCAACTGACCGGAAAATTCTTATGAGTAAAAAGACACCCACTCCCATCCAACCCATCAGCGGAACCATCGTTCCGCGGTACGCCGGACCTGCCACCTTTTGTCGACTCCCCGAGCTGCGGGACGTTCCGTATTGTGATGTGGCCATTCTGGGCATTCCGTTTGATTCGGGAACCAGTTACCGGCCCGGTGCCCGATTCGGACCCCAATCGATCCGTCAGGCCTCCCGGCATCTTCGAACAAACTTCCATCCGGCCTACGATACCGAACCTTTCAAGGCGCTTCAGGTGGCCGATGCGGGCGATGTCGCCTGCAATCCCTATCAGATCGAGGAGGCCATCGATCAGATTGAGAAAGCCGCTTCAGACCTGTTGGACAAGGTGGATGCGATGATCAGTCTGGGCGGTGACCATACCATTGCCTTCCCGTTGCTCAAGGCGGTCAATAAACGGGCCGGACCGGTTGCCCTGGTACACTTCGATGCCCACCTGGATACCTGGGATACCTATTTCGGCGCCCCCTACACCCACGGAACGCCTTTTCGCCGGGCCGCCGAAGAGGGACTGTTCAACGAGGCAGCTTCGATGCACGTCGGGATACGGGGCCCGCTCTACAGTAGGGAGGATCTCCTGAATGACGAGGCCCTGGGTTTCAAGGTGGTTCACTGTGATGAGCTTGAGACGCATGGCGTGGAACATGTCATCCGGCGGATCAAGGACCGGGTCGGTCATCATCCGCTTTATCTCTCGATTGATATCGATGTACTCGACCCTGCCCACGCACCTGGAACGGGCACTCCGGAAATTGCCGGTCTTTCCAGCCGGGAACTGGTAAACATCATTCGAGGGCTGCAGGGGCTGGATCTGATTGCTGCCGATATCGTCGAGGTGGCACCGGCCTATGACCATGCCGAAATCACGTCGCTTTCTGCCGCAACCCTCGCCTATGAAATCATCAACCTGTTTGCCTGCAAACCGGCTCGATAGGTACAGAGGCACTTGCGCTGTCGCTAACTGCCTGTAGATAAACGGTTTTCCGGGACATTAAAAAACACTTTACCCCACATCGATGGCGTCATGGCGGGGTTTTTGGTTGGTCGGTGGCGGCCAACGCCGGATTTCACCCCAGGGACATCGACCCGGTCAGAGCCCCCGAATGACGCCGGTTGTTGAGGCTCATTTCTCGTTGGAATCGACCCGTTGGATCGAAGGGTGCAAAGCGGGCCGTCATGGGGTTCAATCAGCGTTTACCAATAACAATCCGAGAGGTTTTCCCCATGACAGCCAGCGAGACCCGACGATTGTTTTCATGGGACGATGTCAATGCCCTGCCAGACCTTCAGCGGCTGGATTTCGTGCGGTCGTGTCTTTTGGACGAGGAAGTGATCGCGGCCCTTGAGGCGCACCGTGGCCGGGGACGCAACGACTCTCCGGTGGCCGCGTTATGGCGGGCCCTGGTGGCCGGGGTGGTGTTCCAGCATCCGTCGGTGGCGGCCCTGGTGCGAGCACTGCAGCGCAAGGCGGCGTTACTGGACCGATGCGGCTTTAATCCGCTGCCGACTCAGGGCCGCCCGAAGCGCTGGGTGGACGAAGGGGGCGTGGCGCGGAGGGTGGTGCATCAGCTGCTCCGTCACCGGATTGTGGGGGAATGGACTTTCTCGCGGTGGCGGGTCAATCGGGTCAAGCTGGCCGAGCAACAGGGCCTGGTGAGTGGGAGGGTGGATCAACGGCGTACTTCGCTGATGGACGCGTTGCCGGATTATGGCAAACACCTCGGGGCGGACGGCAAGGCGATCTGGAGTCATTCCACCGGCCAGGCGGACCGCCGCAGCGGTCAGACCTCCGACCCGGAGGCGAACGGGGGGAAGCACAAGACGCGGGGCGTGGACCGCCAGGGCCGGGCCTGGGCGAAGGTAAAGACCTGGTTCGGCTACGGACTGCACCTGATCGCCGATACACAGTATGAACTACCGCTGTCATTCCGGATCACCCCGGCCTCGGCCTCCGAACCGCCGGTGCTCGGTGAGATGGTCAAGGAGCTGTTCACGGACGCGCCGACACGGGCGCAGCGGTGCCACGAC
>LXNI01003126.1_pt1 | contig 10034 bp, 8 predicted proteins | sample 809091 | NCBI WGS metagenome assembly LXNI01 (sample SAMN04870527, study PRJNA318959) | sponge metagenome | biome: 01000161; feature: marine sponge reef; material: water | host: Sarcotragus foetidus | place: Greece: Milos, Mediterranean Sea | collected 2013-05-29 | depth 5-7 m | reverse complement strand
GGTCATGATTGAGTTGGAGTCGCAGTTGTATTGGATCCGGACTACGCAGACCTTAGCGCTTTGGCGGGAAAGGATCAGGAGGCATTTCCCTGTCGAGCTCACGGTGCCTCAGCAGAGGCGTTTGCAGCTGGCCTTGGACCTGACGGGTCGCTTCGCCGGACGCCCGCTTGGTTTTAATGAAATCTGGGACATGCTTGATGAGATTCCTGCGGGTGAATTCGAAAACTCATTTAACATGATGGACCGCGACTTAAGCGCGCTAGTCAAGATGGGCATTTTGATGAATGACATGGTCGCTTACCAGCCAAATCTGGAACTTGTGTACAGCCTGTTTGGAAACAGCGGCGTAGAAACGCAGTAGTCCTTTGTCTTGCTCCGACTGCCTAGAAACGAAAAGAGCGCGCCAGTCGGCACGCTCTTTTCAATTCTAATTCCGAGTCGATTATCCGTTTGGCTACTCCATCATCGCGCCGACCAGGTTCTCGCCCATGTTGATCTCGGCTTGCGCCGCAATCGCCAGCTTGCCTGAAGGGCCGGTCGGCGGGTTCGGCGCCCAATCCGCAAGATACTCAATGGTGAAGGCCTTGCCGACGTCATTGGCCGCCAGTGACGCGGCTTCGCTGTCGAAAATGCTGATGCCTACCACCGTGTCCTCGCCGTCATTTAGCGCGAATTGCGCGAACATACCGCCTAATTCTTGCAGCGCCGGCAGCAACTGCGCTTTAGCCAGCTCATTGGCTTCATCAAAATGCGTCAGATCGAAGCCGGTATAGAAGCGTATGCTGGCATATAGCTCGCCATCTCCCCCGAGACCTTCGGCGTCACTCAGCGCAGCAACTTGGTAGATCGATAGTGTACCTTCGACGACAGTTGGCGCGTTGGGCAGCAGCGGCGCCAGATTCTCCACTACGAACTCCCGCGCCTTTTCGGTGGATGCCGCCGCCTGCTCGGCCGAATTGAATAGGCTGATCGCCGCCAGCGATTCCCCAGCCGGCATCAGATAGTAGCCGACGAAGCCATCGCTCTCGCGCATAATGGGCAGGAATCCTGCAGCCGTCAAGCGCGCGATCTCAGCCTGATCGGCCGGGTCAATGCCATCATAGACGCGGACGCTGGCGAATACGCTGTCCTGCGTCGTCTCGCCGACCAGGTTCTCGCCCATTTGTATCCCCGCCAGCGCCGCCACCCCCAGCTGTCCGTTGACGCGCAAGGGATCGTCCGGCAACCAATCCATATTGTGTTCCGCTATGAATGCGGCGGCAATATCGCTGGTTGCCAGCGCATTCTCCTCGGACTCATAGACGTTGAAGCCGACAATTGTGTCCTCGCTGTCGCTTAGCGAGTAGTAGCTGAACAGACCTCCGGCTTCATGCAGCGCGGGCAAGAGGTAGGCTTTCACCAATTCATTTGACTCTTCAAGCCTGCCCATGTCGCTAACATGATAAATGCGCAGCGACGCGTAGAGCTCAGGCGTCATCATGTCGTCGGCATCGTCCACGTACGCGATGTCAATATGTCCTTCGACAATCAGTGGCGCGTTGGGCAGCAGGGGCGCCATAAATTCGGCGACGTAATCCCGCGCTTTTTCGTTGGACGCCGCCGCCTGCTCAGCAGAGTCGAACAGGCTGATTGCCGCCAGCTTATCGCCCGCCGGCAGCAGATAGTAGCCGACGAAGCCATCGCTTTCGCGCATGATCGACAGGAAAACCGGATCCACCAAACGCACGATTTCATCGCGATCCATCGGGTCGACGCCGTCGTAGACGCGGATGCTAACGAAAACGGGCGCATCGCCGATCAGGTTCGCGCCATCATTCAAGCCGGCAAGCGAGGCGATTCCAACGCGTCCGCTGACAATTGCGGGAGCGCTCGGCAAGTAGGCCGTCAGATTCTCGGCGACAAACTCACGCGCATTTTCGTTGGACGCCAGCGACGAGGCTTCTGAATCAAAGATGCTGATGGCAGTAACTGTTTCCGCGCCGTCGTTCATCAGATAGTAGCCGAAGAAACCATCCGTCTCGCGCATGATGGGCAGGAATCCGTCTTCGACAATGGCGACGAATTCGGCCAGGTCATCGGCTTCAAAGTCGTCGTAGATGCGTACGCTGGCATGCAAGCTGCTGACAGCGCCATCGCCCATGCCGTCCAGCATTTCGACGAAGCCGATATCGACCTGTCCTTCAACCGTCCTGGGAGGACCCTGCACCAGGTGCGCGAGGTTCGCGGCGACGTATTCTCGCGCCGACTCACTGGATGCCGCGGCCTGCTCTTGGCTCTCGAACAAGCTGACAGCCACTACATCTTCGCCTTCGTGCAGCCAGTAGTAACCGATGTAGCCCTCGGATTCGCGGATCAGGGGCAGAAATCCTTCGGCTGTGAGACGGTAGAGTTCGTCCTGTCCATCCGGATCCAGGCCAGCATAGTGGCGTATGCTGACAAACACGCTGTCGCCCGTGGAATCGTGCGCGCCCGTAGGTATGGCCAACGCTATCAGAAGGACAAGCATCAATACGATTGCAGGGAAGTTTCTCTTGCTCAAGCTGGCAAAACTTTGCATGTTACTCCTCCTCATTGGGGTTCAATCGCTAGTCAGAATTGATAAAGAGTTCAGCGTTTAGACTAGGTTCTCAATTCTCAGTGTAGAGCAATATCGGAATGAACTCAATCTTTTCGCTTCAAGCCGAAATGTATATTTCCCAAAGCGCTATCCCAGGGAAAACCTATACAGCCTAAAGCCGACCGGTTTGTAGCCTATTCCCCGCATCCGTTGAATGATTCTTTGACTCATCCCGCTAGAGGCGCACAACCTCGCCGCTGCGGCTGCTCTCCAGCGCGGCATCGATGATCCGCATATTGACCAGGCCTTCCGCAGCGCCGGGGTTCGGCTGCCGGTCCTCGCGGATGCAGCTGACGAAGTAGGCCAACTGCGCGTCATACATCTCTTGCGGGCAATGCTCTTCACGCGCCAGCGGGTAACCGGGGTCAACTAACTCCACGGCTGCCGCTTCACGATCGGGCAGCTCCAAACGGGTGGGAAACAGCTGACCAAAGCCGCGCGACCCATAGAGTTGCGTGCTGGCTTCGGGGCCGTCAGCATGCGGCCACCACCAGCCGGACTCAACGATCGATGTGGCGCCGCCCTCCCAGTTGATCCAGATCGTGCCGCTGTCATCGACATCGTAGTCGGTGTATTGGGTGGCGATCTTGGCGTAGACGCTGACCGGCTCCGGATCGCCAAGCAAGTAGCGCGCCGCATCAATGGCATGCACGCCCATATCGGCCAGCGCGCCGCCGCCGGCATAGCGCGCGTGGTGTATTCGATTGGCCTCCGCGCTATCACATCAAGTTGCTACGCCGGTAGACCAGATCTCGCCCTGGGTTATGGGAAGTATTCGCAATGTCGAATACTCAATTGGCACTGGCCGCAGAAATCTCTGACGACAATTTTATCCCGCTATATCAGCGCCGAGACGTTCCGCAATGGGATCAATGCCTAATTCCTGCTCAATGCGCGACAGGCGCTCGCTCAATTGGCGTATCATGCCTTGCTCAGCGCCCAGTAACATTCTGAAGTTGTCCTGAACATCGACAACGAACAGCAATGATATGATTGCTAACACGACTACTGCGAGGATCACGACGAGTCGTATTTTGTCCATACTTTACCTTGTACAATTATACAGCCCCGGTAACTGGCCGGGGCTGATTGAACCAGGCGGGCGTTAGTGGCAGCGTTCGTTATACCAATTGCACCATGCGTAGGAACGCATCGCATGACCGCGAATGGCAGCGGGCGTTACGGCTATTGAGCCGTCCAGCCAATAGAACTGGCCTGGGAACCAACGGTAGAAAAAGTACGTGCTACCATGGCCGTTCTGCCAGTAGGAATTGATTCTGACGCTCGACGATACATATTCCCTCAAGTTGCTATTGCAAACGTCGTCCATGGGGGTGATATAGAATGCATGTCTATATGGGGTACCCCGATTATGATCGGGACACTGGTAGTTGCGCGTGGCTAAACCGCTGCTCCCGGTTTGCGCCGATCCCCATACCCGGCCGGAGCTATGAGTCAGAATCATAGCTTTGTTTCGTTGATATTGCTCGTTATTTGCTTCGTGCCCGAGGTGACATATCCAATTAGTGGAATTGTCGTAATATCCGCGTAAAACATCTGCCTTCGATGTTTTCGGACCGCAGCCAAGTACATTGCTGCTCCGCGAAAGCATACTGTTATACGTCTCGCGGACACTCTCAATTGTGCTGTAGTAATTGCCGTTAAACTCAATCTGCCCGGTTGACTGGCCAGCAACTGTCGGACTTAATGACAGCACCACGATGAGAACCGCTAACACCTTTGACATAACAGTGTGACTCCCTGACTAATTCTTGAACCGAGTAGTGTTGTCTGGCGCTGTGCTTTTGTCAATGGCCAAGACTTTATTGCAACTGGAGAAAATGTAGACGGGGGTCGAGCAACTTCGTATGCTCCGCACTGGCAGACATGTCGCCTTTTTCCTCATCGCGACGGCTTCCAGGTCCGCCAGACCCCGCGCCGCCCGCGCATGTACACGTGATATATGGCCCGTTCCCGTGAAAGCGATTTTCAGCGTCTTCATCAGACTCCTCCGCGCCTGCGTTTTGCCCGAGAATATAAAAATTTGCTCTGTATGCGCAGTGACGTATAGTTACAAGGTAATGAAGTCGTCGCGCTTTTCATAGGCTCACTAGCAGAGCAGGAGGCAATATGTTCGATCGTCTTGGCTTCACCACCATCTTCGGGCGCAACCTTGTCGCCGAATTGCCCAATATCGCCCACCAGCCCTATCTGGTGGTGACCATGGCCGACCTGTGGGAGCTCTTCGCCCATCACTTCGACGACAACGCAGCCGGTCCTTATCTGGTATCGACCATCGACGGCGACGAGTTGAAAGACGAAGTGGCTAAGCTGCCGCATTGCCGGTCGATTATCGGCTTGGGCGGCGGGCAAGCGCTTGATGTCGCCAAATACTTCGCCTGGTCGCTGCAGCTGCCGCTTTTTCAGGCGCCGACCTCCATGTCCGTCAACGCCGCCTTTGGGCATCGCGCCGGCCTGCGCTTCCAAGGCAATGTGCGCTACGTCTCTTGGGCAGTACCGGAGGCGGTCTACGTTGACTACGATGTCATCCAGAATGCGCCGGCGGTGGTGAATCGCTCGGGCATCTGCGAAATCTTGTGTTATCACACCGCCCATGCCGACTGGCGCTATGCCCGGGACCGCGGCCAAGTCGAGGCGAAGTGGCCCTATGACCAAGCCATGGTCGACGAAGCGCAAGCGGTGATGGCGACGGTGATCGAGGCCCTGGACGACATCCGCGAGGTAAACGAAGCAGGCATCCGCGCCTTAATGACGGCCAACCGTTGGGGTGGCGCGGCCTTCCATAACTTCGGCTGGAATCCCCGCCCAATTGAAGGCGCCGATCACTTCCTTTTCTACGCGCTGGAATATTACACCGGCAAGAAATTCATCCACGGACAGCCGGTCTGCCTGGGCATCTATGTCGGCTCGCTGCTGCACGATGACCGGGCGCAAGACATGCTCAATGCCATCGCGCGCGCCGGCGTCGATATCCGCCCGGAGGCGATGGGCATCAGCTGGGACGATGTCTCGCGCGCGCTGCTGAATATGCGCCAATTCGTGCGCCAAGCCGGCTTATGGTACGGTATTTTTCATGACGCGGCCATCGACCAAGCCTTTGCCGATCACGTGCGCGCCAATGTCGAAGCCGCTTATGAAGGCGCATAATCGAATCAGTCAGGCGCGCCGGGCTCGCTAAGGGGCTGAGGCGCCGCTACTCGGACGAATCCGCCAGCTCAATGGCCGCCGGTTTCTGCTGCGCCGCGCGGATGCGAGTCAGGTCGAACTTTTGACTGCGGTCGAAGCCGTAGATGCCATTTTGCTCCTGGAGAATGTCGGTCAGTTGCGTATAGCAGTAGCCGAACATATTCACGTCATCAAGCAAGATGGCGCAGAGCTTTTCGAAGCGGTCGTAAAACTCCTCCAGATCAGCGGGTCTCGTGCCATAACCCCAGGAGTCTTCGCCGTCCCTGACATCAGGACTCCACCAGGTACCGCCGAATTCGCTGACGAAGTAGGGCTGACCGGCGTAAGGAATCGACCAGCGGATATCGCCCATCATCCGCTCGGGCAATCCCCATTGGCTGGCATCGTTGAGGTAGGGTTCCCCCTGCGCCAAACCGGCGTGACGCTGGCGGAATGTATCAGGATCCTGCGTATAGTCGTGGCTGTCGTAGACATCAGCCTCTGGCACGCGATGCGAGTACCCGGAGGTATCGAGCACCGGCCGCGTGCTGTCCATGGCCTTGGTGGCCAGGTACATGCCGCGCGTGACATCGTCCAGGTCGGTGATCGTGTCCAGTATGGTTTGCCAGGTCTCGTTGAGCGGGCACCAGCCCACGATGCTGGGGTGCGAATAATCGCGCTCCAGGCATTCCAGCCATTGCGTGATGTAATCCGGCCCCGGCTTCTGATGCTCGCCGTTTAGCGGTCCTTCGCCGCCGCATCCCCAATCGCCGAATTCGCCCCAGACGATATAACCCAGGCGATCGGCATGATATAGGAAGCGCTCCTCAAATACCTTCTGATGCAAGCGCGCGCCGTTAAACCCCGCCGCCATGCTCAGCTCAATATCTTCGATCAGCGCGGCGTCGCTGGGCGCGGTCATAATGCCATCCGGATAATACCCCTGATCAAGCACCAGCCGCTGAAAGACCGTCTTTCCGTTGATCTTGATCGCCTTGCCTTCAATGCTGATTGCGCGCATGCCGGCATAGCTGGTCGCCCGGTCGATCACGACGCCGGCGGCATCCACCAGTTCAATCGTGAGGTCGTATAAATGCGGCTCGCCCACAGCCCACAGTTGCAGGCGCTCGTCCGGAATCGGCAAATCCAGCCGCGGCGCCAGGTCAAATTCAGCCGAGCACTCCGCCGTGACGATATCGCCGGCGCTGTCGGAGAGCGTCGCCCGCAGGCGCATGCCGGCCGCGTTGCCGCTGATGGGCTGCTCGAGGCGGAAGGTCTGATTGGCCAGATCGGGACTGATGCGGCTGCGGCGCAAATGCAAATCCGGCACAGGCTCGAGCCAGACGCTCTGCCAGATGCCGGTGGTACGCACATAAATGGCGCCCTCGGGCCCGTAGGGACGCGCTTGCTTGCCGCGCGGCTGCGGCCGCTGCCCATCATCGCGGGCGCGCAGCACAATGGTGATCTCGTCGCCCGCTTCCGCCACGCCGCTCAAATCGCAGCTGAAGGGCGAGAAGCCGCCGCGATGCCGCCCAACCTCGATGCCATTCACCCAGACCGTGCTGTCGTAGTCAACAGCCTGGAAATGCAGCAAGACGCGCTTGCCCGCCCACGAGGACGGGATGGTCGCCCGCCGCCGATACCAAACCGCGCTGTAATAATCGTGGTCGCCGATGCCGGACAACTCCGACTCCGGGCAGAAAGGCACGGTGATCGTATCGCTGAGTTCGCGTTTCAGCAGGCCGCGGTGAATGCCGCTGTCGCCCCGGTCAGTCTCAAATTGCCATTCGCCATTGAGGCAGAGCCAGTCTTCACGGACGAATTGCGGCCGCGGGTATTCGCTGCGGGGAATGTCGGTCATCTTCTGCTCCTGCTTTTTGGGCCTGTTCAATTATGTTATTCAAAATAAGTCGCTATGACATTTGATGATCGCTTTATGAGCCAATATTGTACAAACAGGGCGAGCCCGAAAGCCCGCCCCGTTGCTAGTTGCTGGTGACTCGCCTTGACTGTTACGTCAGCGCGTGTCCCTGCCTACTACTCAAACAGCGCGAAGTCTTCCAGACGGGTCTGAGCATCGGCCAGCGCTTGCTCGGGCGTCTTCTCGCCGATCATCGCGGCCGACAGCTCCTCGTCCATCACGGATTCGAAAGCGGTGCTCCAATTCTCGCGCGGCGGAATGACAGCGCTGGGGACAAATTCGGCGTATTCCTGACGGTGCGGATACTCGTTGTATACATCGCTGTTGACGACTGAGGTGTTCACCGCCGAGTGACCCGTGCGCGCCCATTCGATATTGTTGTCATTGAGGTAACGCAGGAAGGTCAGCGTCGCTTCAAGCGTCGCCGGGTCCGGGTCCTCGCCTTGCGGAATGATCCAGGCGTGACTGCCAGCCCAGGCCGCCGGTTGGTCGAACACCGTTGGGAAGTTGTGCACGTAGTAATTCTTCAGCGCGCCTTCCGGATCGGCCACTTGGTTGTCGTAGAAGTTGACCACCCAGGTGCCGTTGATGTGGCCGCCATTCTCGCCATTCAAGAAGATCTCTTGCGACGCGGGGTAATCGACATTGTCGGTGATGTGCCCTTCGTCGCGCAGCATGATCAGGAAGTTCAGCGCGTTCAAGCCCGCTTCCGTGTTGATGTCGGGCATGCCGTCTTCGGCTGCAACGGTGCCGCCTTCTTGCTGATAGACCAGCGCCATCCAGTTGCGGCTCAGCCCATTGGTCCACATGCCCAGGAAGGGCAAGCCCGTGGCTTCCTTGAAGGTCTCGGCGTGCGACAAGAATTCGTCCATGCCATAGGGGATATCGGGACTGCCATCATCGTTGACCAGGCCGGCTTCCGCCCACAGGCCAACATTGATGTGCCAGAGGTGGCCGTGGAGATCCAAGGGGATGCCATACAGTTCGCCATTCCATTCGACGAAGCCGCGGGCGCTGTCGGTCAAGTCGTCAGCGTCGATGCCGGCGCCAGCCAGCACGTCACTCAAGGGCGTCAGCAGACCGCGCGAAGCGTAATTGGGGATACGGCGGCCGTGCAGCACCATGATGTCCGGTGGCGTGCCGGCGGCCAGGTTAGCATTCAATTCGGTGACGCCGGGCCAATCGACAACCACGGTGTCGACGGCGATTTCGTCTTGCGTCGCGTTGAAGGAATTGGCCAGCACGGTAATGATGCCGCATTCGCCATACGCTTCGGCCAAGTCGGTGACATCGCCAAATTCGTCGGCGCATTCGCCGAAGAAGCGCATAAAGGTAACCTCAGCGGCGTCCTGCGCAGCAACCGGTACCGCAACCAACGCAAGCAGCATAGCGACCACTAGTATAGCTTTCATTCTGTACATGATTTGCATCCTTTCAGGATTGCTATTTGAAACGTAAACGAAAGTCAGCATGTGCACAGGTCTATAGGCATTCCCTCTCTACTTGATGCCGCTGTTGATAGCGATGCCGCTAATGATGCGACGTTGGAAAACAAAGAAGAAGATGATGATTGGCATGGCCGTGAAGACCGCCGCCGCCATGTCGCGCCCATAGAAATTGACATCGCCCCAGGCCTGATTCAATTTGCGCAAGCCAATGACGATGGTGTAGACCTCGCTGCTGGTGGCGGAGATGATGGGCCACAAATAGCTGTTCCAATTGCCCAGGAAGGTGAAGATCGCCAGAGCGGTAATCACCGGCGTCGAAAGCGGAATAATGATGGTGAGGAAGATGCGGAAGCGCCCGGCGCCATCCATCATGGCCGCTTCCTCCAATTCCAAGGGAATGCCGCGGAAAAACTGCGTCAACAGAAAGACGGCAAAAGACGAAGCGATGCCCGGCAGAATCAAGGCGATCAAGGTATTGTGCAGCTTCAGATTGGAGAACAACAGATAGACGGGCAGGAAGGTTGCCTCAAAGGGCACCATCAAGCCTATCAAAACCAGAATATAAAGCGGGCGCTTGAAATAGAAATCCAGGCGAGCAAAGGCATAGGCCGCCAGCGAACAAACTATCAACTGAGCAAGCGTATGGGTGGTGGAGACAAAGGCGCTGTTGCCCAGCCATTTCCACAACTGGCTGCTCGACAAAATAAAGGTCCAATTCTCGACGGTGAAGGGATAGGGAATCAAGCTTGCCAAGTTGCGCTGCAGTGCCGGCTCGGGCCTGAAGGATGTGACTACTGTCCATACGACCGGCAACATCCAGAGAAAGGCAAATAGTCCCACCGCCAACACATATAGGCTGCCG
>LXNI01003125.1_pt1 | contig 10039 bp, 10 predicted proteins | sample 809091 | NCBI WGS metagenome assembly LXNI01 (sample SAMN04870527, study PRJNA318959) | sponge metagenome | biome: 01000161; feature: marine sponge reef; material: water | host: Sarcotragus foetidus | place: Greece: Milos, Mediterranean Sea | collected 2013-05-29 | depth 5-7 m | reverse complement strand
CATCGCCCCCGGGGGCGGCAGTGATTAGCTGGCCTTCGGATCAGCGTTGCGGCCAGCTTCTGTTTGGGGTCTGTCGTGTATGCGGCGACCCTGTGAAGCGGCGAGGCGGCAGACTCTGCGCCTCCTGCTGGTGGGCTGCACATCCGACGGGAAACGACGAACAGCCTCAATCCGCTGGGGCCGAGCCCCGACGTGACGGCGAAGTCTCCGTGGCGCGGCTGCCCCGTTGAGAGCAGACTCGGCTGCTGGATTTGCGGGAACGACGCGGCCGCCCACCGCGGTGATGCTGTCGTAGCGTCAAGAGATTGCCGGCGAATCGCGAGGCGAACCGTGACTGGACAACAGCGAAGAGCTGATGAACTAGCGGCCCTGGCCGCGTTGCGCGCTCTGGAGGATGTCGCTGAGTACGAGTGGCTGCCCGCAGGCCGTGTTGATGGCGTACGCACACCGGATCTGAAGTTGGTGCTTCGCGGCGGGCGCTAGGTCGTAGCAGAGATCACGATGGCAACCAACAGGCCCGACAACGAACTGCGGGGCGCGGCGCGCCGGATGTGGCCGATCCGATCCAAGAAGCTGTCGCGCGAATGGACGGTTCACGTCTCAGATCACGACATCGCTACGCGTGACAGTCGGCGCACGCTCAAGGACCTCGTGGCAGCGATGATCCCGGTCCTCGCGGCCGTAGAGCAACCCGGCGGCACGGCTGAAGAGATGCGGTCGCGGGCGAACCGGATTCTCGATCCTGACCGATACAACCCCCACGTCTCGCAGTCAGTGTGGTGGGCTGGGGCATGGCAGGCGGCTCAGCCCTGGAACGGATCCTTCGAGGACTGGGCGCGTGCTCACCTGGCCGAGCATTGCGGCTATTGGTACCCCGCCGACATCGTGGACTGCGTTGTCGACAGTCTGGAACCCCGCCGTGTGTCCGTTCTCAAGCCTCCCGTTTCGACGGGAGGCACCTACGGCGGGGTCTATGTCGATGCGGCGTCGATGGAGCCCGGGTTCTTTGTTGGAGACGTCGGGTATGTCGTCCCGGCAGTGCAGGCAGCCATCAACCACAAGCACGACCGCGGCCAGGCGGAAGGAGCCTCGGCGGACAAGTGGCTCGTTGTGGCTCTTGACGGCGGCAATGCCGCTGCCCAGCTTGAGGCCTGCTTCGGGCCTGAGGCCCGGTCGCCTCATCCGGATTTGAGCGATGCTCTCGATCTGATGAGCTTTGACGAGGTGTGGGCCATCGCCAAGACATTCCATGGCGGATGCTGCGTGGTGCTGAGGCTCTTCAACTCGGGCGCCGAGCCTCAGTCATGCACCATTGAAATGCGCTAGCGGACCCTGCTCCGAGCGGTCTGCGTTGGCACACCTGAGGACGATGGCGAGCCGGTGGCTGAATCTGGGCATCTTGGCGGTGAGCCCGTGAGCGTCGCAGGTGCGCGGTACGGTCTCGCAGTGTGAGCGGCGTCGGTAGCAATGAGCGGATGTTGTTGACAACATGAGGACCTCGAAGAACTGCGCGACGTCATCGACAACGCAAGCGACGAGCGGCCAATCCAGGCTTACCTTGGGAATTATAGACGTGAGTGACAAATCCGGCTGGTCAGCCGTCGCCGTCCTCGGCCAGGTAGCGCCATTCGTCTTCAGCTTTCGGGGGTGTGTTGACGATGGCTCGCATGATGTTCTCGGGGATGTCAGGGATCGGGTCGGGCATGGTGCGCTTGGCTTGTCTGCCGCGCTTGCGCTTGGTGGTGGTCATGGCGTGTCTCCGTTCGGGTGCATCGGGTGAAGCCGGTCTCGCAACTGACCCTCGAAGTCAGTGCGCGAGATCGGGGTGGCAGCGAGAAGCTTCTCGCACGACTCTTCAAGCGTCAGGACTTCCCAGTGATCCGCTCGGAGTCCTGTCGGTGTCGCTTCGGGCACAAGCCAGATCACGTCACCGGCGTCGAGATCGCGGCTCGGGTGGGTGGACGGTCCGCCTACCGCGTCGAAGAACGGGCGATCCACCGCCACCGCGAGTTTCGATCCCCACCGGCGCATCGTCGGAACCTTGATCTGCAACTGCGGAGCAAGCCGCTTGGCGCTAGAGGACCGCCAGTCGGGGCGGCGAGTCTGTGACGGGAACGGCGGACGGGAGCCTGCGGTGGCACCGATGAGCCGGAACTCCGAGTCCATGCCCGGCCCCGAGAAGTAGACAGCCTGAATCTCCAACCCGTACCAGCGCAGTTCGTGATACTCGGCGGCGATGACCAGATCGACCTTGCCCGCCGGTCGGCCCGTTGCCCCGACCATGAACGGGACTTCGCGGGCCAGCATCGCCGCGGGAGGGTCGAAGCCGACGACCTCGGCGAGCCAGCGGGTCAGTGTCCCGTCCTGCTCGAAGCGGTAGGGGCACATGATGACGGACGCGCCGGCTGGTTCGTTGATGTGGATGCCGTCCGCGGTGTAGGGCCGCATAGAGCACACTCCGCCCGACTTGGTGCAGGAACCTCCCCGGAACGGACAGGGCCGCTCGTGGCCGTTCAGTGCGGCGTCAGCGAGCGTATGGCGCTGGCGTTCGGTCAGGGCGCGGAAGTCGTGGCCGTACCACTCCGCTATCCCATACCGGGTTGTCATGCGAACAGCCGGTCGCGGGTTATGACCAACTCCGGGATGCGGTCGTGGTGAGTGTTCTTCATCTGCACTGTCACCGCCTCGAAGCCGTGTCCGCTGACCAGTTCAACGATCTCTGGCGAGCAGTCATAGGTCATCAAGAAGTCGCAGCCCGACCGGGATAGGGCCTCGAAGATGCGGCGATGGCACACGGCGTTGTGGGCGTAGAGCCGCGATCCGGCGCGTTTGCCGCCCGCGCCCGTATAGGGCGGGTCCACGAATAGGCGCACCCCGTCGATGGTCGCCGTCAATTCAAGCACCGCCAACCCGTCGCCCTCACAGAACGTCAAACGGTCGGCGTGAGCGGCGATATGTGCGAGCCGGTCAGCGAGAGTCTGCGGATACCACCGCGACCCCACTCCATTGCCGTTCTCGCCGTTGCGGCTCAGCGCTGCGCCGGGGGCGAGAACGCCACCGCGGCGGGTTCGGTTCAGGACCAGCGTGCGGAAGCCGTGATCGAGGACCGTCTCCGGTACGCGCCGCTCCAGTTCCTCAATCGCCGGTCGGCTCACCGGGAACTCCAGCACGCGGTCAATCAGTTCGTCGCCGTGCATGAGCGCAGCCCGCCAGAACGCGGCCACGTCGCGGTCCAGGTCCACCATGAGCGCCCGGTCAGCGAGTCCCTCCATGACGGCCGTCAAAGACACGATCCCGCCGCCCACGAACGGCTCCACCAGCAGCGGACTCGGCTCAGCGAGCCAATGACGGATGTGGGGAACCAGCCACGTCTTGCCGCCCGGATAGCGCAGCGGGCTGCGCTGGGGCACCGACGCGACATTGACCGCCGGGATGGTCGAAGTCGGAGCCACGGTCACGACGCCACCAGTTCGGCGTAGGTGAGCTGCTTGCCGACCATGCCCCGCACGCTCGCGGCTATCATGTCCTCGGTGTCCATCGGGTGCCGGTTGTGGCGGCCCGCGAACTCGGCCACGTACCGGTCCAAGTGCTCCGGCGAGACATGATGGAACGTGCCGTGATAGCCGCGCTTCAATGCGGCCCAGAACGACTCGACTCCGTTGACGTGGGCCTGTCCGTTCACATACTCCGCGACACCGTGGCGGACTGTCCGGTGGCGAGGCAGACCGGCATACGCCTTGTGCTCGTCGGTGTAGACCATCGCACCCTCCGCGGCGTGATCCGCGATGAACCCCTTCAGGGTCGCCGCGTCGGTGCTGTCTACCACGGTTGCGGACACTCGGCCCGAATCCCGGTCCCTGACCCCGACAACGGCGGTCTTGTCCACCGCTCCACGGCCGATGATGCGCTGTCGCCGGACCCTGGCGTGCATGTTCTTGGCCTTGCCGCCCACATACGTCTCGTCGCATTCGACGCCTTCGACCGCGCCGAACGGCTCGCCCGTCATGTCGTCCCAGCACTGGCGGATGCGGTGCGCCAGATGCCATGCCGATTTCTGCGAGATGCCGAGGTCTCGGTGCAGCTTCATCGAGGACACCGACTTGAGCGACGTGTTGAACAGGTAGACGGCGATGGCCCACTCCTGATAGCCGAGCTTCGAGTCCTGCATCACCGTCCCGACCCGCACCGAGAAGAACCGGCGACAGCCCTTGCTGCGGCACCGGTACGGCATCGTCTTGTGCGCCGTTGGCTGCTGCACATTGCCGCATCCGCAGTGCGGACACTCGGGGCCGTTCGGCCAGCGAATCTCAGCGATCCACGCCTCAGCGGCCTTGTCGTCGGGGAACTTGCGGATCAACTCCACCAACGTCATGCCCTTGCGGAACGACTTGCCGGGGGCCTTGGCCCGAACGGTGCTCTCATCGGTCATGCCACCACAGTAGCGAGGGGGTGTGACAGCGAATCTAGCACATGACCTGCGCTTTGTCACTCACGTCTATAATTCCCTTACCTTGACGCCCACCCACAGCTCTTGGCATCGGTCTTCAAGGGCCCCCATCGCTATGTGCGTTCTCAGGTCCGGCTGGGTGCCGAGTACGTACCCGACTACCTGCTCGCTGACGCCGACTCCGCCGGTCTGCACTGGATCTATGTCGAACTCGAGACGCCGAACTCGCCAGTCCTCCTAAGGGACGGCAAGGCGCTCCACGACAGAGCCCGAGCCGGGGTGAACCAGATCAAGAACTGGCGGGAGTGGGTAACCCAGAATCTGGCATACGCCCGTCAACTCAAGACAGAAGATGGGTCGGGACTTCCCGGAATCCGCCCGGGTGACGGAGGACTGGTGCTCGTCGGCCGCCGTCAGTCTCTCATCGACGACCGTGCGAGCGTTCGCCGACAGCTCCAGGAACAGACCGGCATTGCCGTCCATACCTACGACTGGCTGCTGGAGATCATTGAGAGGTCGATGTCGTCAATGGGTCCACCACCCGGCGCGTCCCATCTGTTGCTGCTGTAGCTGAGGGACCAGACAGCGACTCGACGGCTAACCGCAGTATTCGCTCGGGGCGTGTCGCGTTTCGCTTCGCTCCGGCCGCGGGCCTCTCACCTCAGTGTTTCCTGGTTCGCCCCGCACGTCCTTCACCGCCACACCCGTAGACGTGTTGTCCTCAGCCAGATGCCAATAACGGGAAGGCTCCACATGAGGCCGGTTGAGCACCGGCTGGGTGATGTGATCAAGCGGCACTGACGCCGAACCACCGTTGGGACGATCCGTCACCGCAGGCACTCCGGCGTCCGTCGATGCGTCACGTCCCTGCCACTGTGGCGAGCTTGTGGTTCTCGATCTGGTTGTGAATCACCTGCGTGGACACGCCAAACTCCTCGGCGAGATCATCGACCTGTTCACCATCCACTGCCGGATGGGTGATCCGATCTCTGAGACTCTCCGACGGAGCCAAGAACTCCGCAGCGAACGCACGGTTGCGCTGTTGTCGCCGGGTTGTGCCTCTAGTCACAAGCCCATCACCGTGGGTGGCAATGGCCTCACCGAGCGCACGACAGAACAAGAACCGCCTGCCGATCTCGCCCCTCGCCTTCAGGCCGAATGACACGGTGCCAGAGGCTCCCCGTGCCACCACGCCGTCTACTAGCCGCAGGCGGCTCAAGGGCTCCGACGGCGCGGTCGCCGTGTCAAGCGCCGCAGCGTCCTGGTTCAGCGCGGCGGCCAACTCCGCTCCAGTCTGTAGGGGCTGGCCGTCGAGGCCTACACGGTTTCTTGTCTCTTGAGCGAGTCGATAGCCAATCTGCCAAGCGGGCGACCGGCCCGAGTCTTCGACAGTGATATCACTTAGAATATCTCCAAATATCAACTCATTTGGCCTGGCAGCCGCTACAGCAGCAACAATGGCGGAACCGTCGCTGCCAGGATCCTGCCAATCGATAACGGGGACCGCTTCTTCCCGTAGATCCCCCAATTGGTCGGCCAACATTGTGACCTGCTTCTGCTTGTCGTCGTCGAGGCCGTAAGGGTCCCAGCCCAGACCAGCCGCCATCTCGCAAAAGCTGGACTCCTCTTCGTCAGAAGCCTGGATCGCGGCCCACTCGTCCTGGAGGAACGTAGAGCAAATGTCGTGTTCGAGCAGTCTGCCCACCACACCATCGATGAAAGACGCGCAGTCGTGCATGAACTCGTCACGGTCCACAATGGCGGACCCCGAACTCCAGAATCCGACTCTGGTGTGAGCAGGTGGTCGCTCGCCCCATCTGACCTGCGTTCTCCCGCCGGACGGGATGATGGTCAAGTCAGGCAAGGCATAGCCGTCCGTACTGGTTCCTAGCGAATGCCGCCGGATGAACGCAGGGTGCTCCTTCTTCTGTGCGTTCTCGTGCTCGAACGCCATGAACCACCAGTTGGAGGCCAGCCATTCCGCTACCGGATAGAGCGGCACGAAGACTTGGTTCCTCACCGTCCGCGCAACCTCGTCAAAGACCCTCGTCAGTGGCTGCCGACCCACATCCATCCTCAAGGACGCGAACGTTGCTGCCAGTTCGGGCCCGCGCAGTCCGTTGCCGTCGAGCCAGTCAAATCGGAAGTCGATGGCAGTCATCGGCGCTCTACCAGATGCAGCGGCCACTCACGGTTGCCCAGGGGGTATCCCTTGTGGGTGCCATCGCCGCGGTTGACCAGTCTCGCTTCAAACACGGTGTCGTCGTGCCTGTGCCAGACGTAGCGAGGGAAGCCGCCTTCCCATTGGTCACCGGTCGATCCCGACCGGACAGCGGAGCGCAACCAGCGAGTGGCAAGCGCCATGTCGTTTGGCGGGCGCGGGCAGATCGACGCGTCGGCTCGTGGCCGCGGCATCCCCGCGGTGGTGATCATGTCCTTGTGCTCGGGACTACCCACATACCTGACGCGAGCGGCCACCGCGTCGAGATCGATACCCTCCGGCACGAGTCTCTCTCGCCGCCTGGGCCGGCGTCTCTTCGGAGACCGCATGACGACATGTTACGCCGAGCACTCTGGGCCTGCGCGACGCGAGCTGGGTGGCTGAGACTGCCGGCCCCGGGGCCCTCAGAGAGCGCCGTCGACGGTGATGCGAACGAGGGTGCGCTCGACGTCGCCGTAGTCGTGCACGCCGTAGTGCATGGCGCAGCGGTTGTCCCACGCCACGAGATCCCCGGGGGTCCACGAGTGGCGGTAGACGTTGTCGGGCATCACCGACTGCTCGTGCAGGAACTCCAGGATGGGGAGGCTCTCCGCCTCGGTCATGCCCTCGAACTGGGTCATGGCCTCCCCGGGCCGGTTCAGGTACAGAGCCTTGCGCCCGGTTGCGGGATGCCGGGGTGCGACGAGGTGGTAATGGGCCACCTCCTCCTTCTCGTTGTCGGGTAGGAGGTCGGAGATCTTGTCCATGTGCCGTACCGCGCCGACCGGCCTGGTCCCGACGAACCGGACCCGGCGACCCTCCAGGAACTCCTTCATGCCGTCGGAGAGACGGTCGTAGGCGTTGTACTGGTTCGAGAACATCGTGTCGCCACCGACGGCAGGAATCTCTCGCCCCACCGCGATCGACACCGTCGGCGGGACCCGGAAGTGCGATCCGTCGACGTGCCATCCCTCAGACGGAGTCCTCTCCTTGCCGAAGTTGGGGATCACCGCGATGTGTGGATACCCCTCCACCGAGTTGGCCTGGTAGTAGTGGGGCAGGAACGGCTCGCCCCAGAGCCGGGCCACTCGCATGTGGGCGTCGGGGCTGAGGAACTGCCCCCGCACGACCAGCACGCAGTTCTCGTGGAGCGCCTCTCGGATCAGGGATCCCGTCGCCTCGTCGAAGTCGTCGTTGAGGTCCACGCCGGCGACGATCGCGCCCACCGAGCCGGTTGCCCGCCGGATCTGAATGCCGTCGGGGCTGGGCTGCCGACTGGCTGGAGCGTCGGTCGAGTCGATGGTGCTGGTCATTGACATCCTCCCCCGGAATCCCACCCGGCCCGAGGTATAGAGTACACCGTATTCCCAGGGTCTAGCGGCTGCCGCAACAAGCCCCGCAGCGCGGCGGCCGACGATCCGAGCGCACGTCCGTCGAGATCCCGAGGAGCGGCCGATGACCAAGACCGCACGCACACGTCCGGGGCGGTTCGTGGCCCTGACCGTCCTGCTCGCGCTGATGGCGGCCGCCTGTGGCTCCGACAGCAGCGAGCCCGCCAGCGAGGCCGCCCCGCAGCCGGCGCCGTCGCAGGAGGCGCCGGCCCCGGACGAGGTCGAGCAGCCCGAGAGCCCCGCGGACGAGGCCGCTCCGGCCGACGACGGGCCCGACGACACCACCGCCGACGAGGCTCCGGCCACCACGGCGGCGCCGGACGAGGCGGACGCCTCGGCCGATGAGCCGCCCACCACCACAGTTCCTTCGCAGATCGTGCGCATCGGCGTCGCGTTCCCCGACCTGGCCGCCTTCGCGGTGCTCAATCCCGAGTTCGGCATCGGCGATCCCGAGGCTCAGGCTCTCGCCGTGGTTGACCAGTGGGCTCGGGAGGGGCTGTTGCCCGCGGGCATCGGGGTTGAGTTGGTGTTCGGCAAGTACAACATCATCAGCGACTCGGCGAAGCTGGGCGTGTGCACCTCACTTGCCCAGGACTCCGAGGTGTTCGCGGCGGTGAGCAGCGTGAGCTTCACCGTCGGAGCGGAGTGTCTCGCCACCCGCTTCGAGATCCCTGTGATCGATGCTGACGGCGCTCCGCCCTCGCTGTATCAGCGGGGCGCGCCGTGGTTCTTCAGCCTGCGGGCCGACCACGGCAAGCTCCTGCGCAGCTACGTCCAATGGGCCATCGACAACGGCATGTTCGACGGCAACGTCGGGGTCTACTACGAGACCCGCCTTGATGAGGGCGTGGACGAGATGCGCGAGCAGGTGGCTGCGGCCGGCCTGGAGATCGCCTCGGAGACGGCCACATCGGGCGAGGGCGTGGGCAGCCCCGAGGATCCCATCGCGGTTCAGCGCTTCATCGCCGACGACGTCGACTTGGTGCTCCCGATCATCGGCGGCTCCAGCCTTGCGGGCGTGCTGGGGTTCTCCGAGAGCCAGGGATTCCGGCCCATGTACCTGTCGACCGACTACGGGGAGCAGACCGCCGACATCCAGGCGAAGACGCTGCCGCCCGAGCAGTACGACGGGGCCATGGCCGTCACCATGAAGCGGGTCGGCGAGGTCGCCGCCGGGATGGTCAATGAGCAGGCCGAGGCGTGCCTGGCCAACTACGAGCGGTACTCGGGCACCGACATCGAGCGGAGAGCCCCGGAGTCGGGCGAGTACGGCAGCATCCTTCGGACCTGCGATCTGCTCTCGCTGGTGCTCGCCGGCCTGCACGGTGCAGCCGACGACCTGACCAAGGAGAACTTCGTGGACGCCCTCGAGAACTCGGGTGACTTCACCCCCGCGGGAGTGGCTCCCGGCTCCTTCGGTCCCGGCGACCACTCCCTGGTCGACCACTACCGGGCCATCCGCTGGGACGCCGGCTGCCCGTGCTGGCTGGCCGTGTCGGACTTCACGCCCCTGGTCTCACGCGACAGCTGACCCGCTCCGGCAGCCCGGGGTTGAATTGGGTATACTGAGTTTCGATCTCTGACCGGCAGACAGCCGGTCGTTCGACATCCCAGAGGGAGGGCACCATGTCGAGAACCTGGAGGCTCGCATTGGTCGCGGCCGCCGCTGTCTTGCTGGCCGCTAGTTGCGGTGATGACGGCGAGGACGCCGTCGAAGAGACGCCGGCTCCAGCCGTCGATGAGACACCCGAGCCGGCACCGGACCCCGAACCCGAACCGGCACCCGACCCCGAGCCTGAACCGGCACCGGAGCCTGAGCCCGAACCGGCACCAGAACCGGAGCCGGTCGACGAGTTCGATGCGGAGGCCGCCGCTGAAGAGGTCACTGCCAACGTGTCGCTGTTCTTCGACAACCTGGCCGTGGTGGGCACCGCCGAAGGCGACGCACAGCAAGCGATCATCGACGAGATGGTGGCCGTGCTGGAGGGCTCTGACCCCGCC
>LXNI01003123.1_pt1 | contig 10039 bp, 7 predicted proteins | sample 809091 | NCBI WGS metagenome assembly LXNI01 (sample SAMN04870527, study PRJNA318959) | sponge metagenome | biome: 01000161; feature: marine sponge reef; material: water | host: Sarcotragus foetidus | place: Greece: Milos, Mediterranean Sea | collected 2013-05-29 | depth 5-7 m | reverse complement strand
CTACGCCAACGGGCGGGCATTTGATGAAGATTAGCCCGCGCATCGCGTGCCAGCCGCGGGCAACTATTCGGGCGCGCACGCGCAAGACAACTCCGCAGCCGGTGGGAATACACTCCATGTTGCCACGGCACGGTACGGGAGATGAGCAATGGCCTATCCAAACACCCTGATTTTCGTTGATCTCGCTTCCGACGACCCCGAAGCGGCCGGCGCCTTCTACGCGGAAGTGTTCGGCTGGGTCAACGAAGGCCGCCCGGCAGGCGTTTTCCACCGGCTCGACCCGGGCGACAAGTTCCTGAACCCGGACCAGTCAAAGAGCGAGATCGGCAACCTGCACCTCGGCATTCACAACGCCGCCAACGCCCGGCCCCACCCGAACCCGGACGGCGTCGAACCCCGCGGCTTGAGCGAGGGCGGGCGCAAGGCGCGGATCTGGATCCTGGTCAGCGACGACGACTCCCCCGAGCGGATACTTGACACCGCCGAGCGGCTCGGCGCAGAAATTCTCTGGCGCGACCACTACTGGTCCGAGTTCAACGGCAAGAACTCCGCGTTCCGTGACCCCTGGGGCAACGAGATCGTACTGTGGATAAAGGCCGGCGACCCGCCGCAGATTCCGGAGAATTTCACGCGCGAGTAACCCCGGCTTTGGACGGCACCTCGCGTCTTGTTTGTACCGTACGTGACGATCCGCCAGTTTGACCGGTGACCAGAACAGCATTTTTCACGTACGGTAATAATTTGTTGTTTCCGCACGCCGGACTTGCTATTTTTTACCGAGCGCTCATATTTTGGGTGGATTATGGCAAGTGAAAAGGTGCGATACGGCGCGGTCCGATCCGTTGAGGAACTCGGCAAGCTCACGCGTGCCCACCGGAAACAGCGAAAGCTGACGCTGGAAGCGACTTCAGGCCTGGGCAACTTCAGCACCCGATTCCTGTCCGAGTTTGAGCGAGGCAAGGAAACCGCTGAACTCGGCAAAGTGTTGAAAGCCCTGCATACGCTGGGTCTGGAGTTGGTCATCCAGCCACGCATGGGTTTGCCGGCCAGGCCACCATCAACGCGGGAATGTGGACGCCATGGTTGACCTGGACGGTTCGAACATCTGGTGCGATCAGCAACTCGTCGGCTTCTAAAACGCGTAGCCGGTAAGGGACTGGCGGGGTCCGGGCACACTGGCTCGCAGCGAAAGGGACCACCGTCACAGGCCGCGGAGCCTCCGGCTCCGTACGATCAGGTGAGGCTGGATGTTGCGTTGACACAGCCGCCACCGCCGATGGGTTGAACTCGGAAGCGGCCGCGGTGTGCGTCATGCCTCCGTGCCGGGTGTTCCGAATCCTCCACCGCCCGGCGTGTGCATCTCCACCTCGTCATCCGCGTGCATGGCTTTTTTACGCGCTTCGAGGCTGGATTGGCCGTTGATCAGGAATGCGCCGGCGGCGCCCGGCGCGCCGCCGAGCAACCCCTGTGCGGAGGCGTTCAAGCGGCTGGGAATGGCATTGATCAGCCAGTCCCGGCCGCTGCGCATGCGGAAACCGATGCGCTGGCCGTCGCCGCCGCTGAATTTTCCGGCTCCGCCGGTGCCGCGGATCAGTTCCTTGCAGTGGAACTCGATGGGTATGGACGCTTCGAGCACCTCGATGGGTACGGCCGAGACGCCGGTGGGATAACAGGTTGCCGGCAGGCCGTCTTTGCCCGCCCGCGCACCCATGCCGCCGGAGTAGTTGAACATGGAACTGGTGAACGGGCGGTTTTCCCGGTCGCGCCCCTGGATCTGGATCGTCCAGACGGCGCCGGACCCTTCTGCCACCACCCGCTCGGGCATGATTTCGGCCAGCGCGTTGAGGATCGGGAACGGCACGTACATGCCGACGACATGACGGGCGTTCACGGGCACCGGGTATTCCGCGTTGACGATGCAGTCGCCCGGCAGTTTCACCTTGATGGGCGCGAGGCTACCCGCGTTGTTGGGCAGGTCCGGGTTCAAAACGCTGCGCACCGCGAAGGTGCCGTAGGCGTGGGTATAGGCCGGCACCACGTTGATGCCGTGCCGACTCGGCGGGGAACTGCCCGCGAAGTCGATCAGGATCTCGCCCTTGGCGGTGTCGACCGTAACCGCGGTCTTGAGGGTGATTACATCGCCGCCGGGTACGTCGAACGAGGTCTCGCCGTGCAGGGTTCCGGCCGGCAGCTTGCGGATGTCGGCGCGGGTCGCCTGTTCCGAGCGGCCGATGACCTCGTCGGCCAGTTCCCGGATGTCGTCGAGCCCGTAGCGGTCGCACATGGCGTTGAGGCGGTCCGCACCCATCCTGCCGCTGGAGCGCTGCGCGGCCAGGTCCCCGAATATCGCCTTCGGCGTCCGCACGTTGGTTTCGATGATCTTGTGCAGCACGGCGTTCGGTTCGCCCCGCTCGTAGAGCTTGAGCACCGGTATCCACAGACCTTCCTCGTGAATGTCGCGGGCGCCCGCGCCGATGCCGTAGCCGCCGATATCGGTGTGGTGGATGGTGGAGCCGCAATAGCCGATTAGTGCATCGCGCCGGAAGATGGGCGTGAGCACGGTGATGTCGAAGAAGTGCCCGGCCGACATCCAGGGGTCGTTGGTAATCAGTACGTCTCCGGGGTGAATCTCCTCCGGTGGTATGACTCCTACCAGGTTTTTGGCCGCGGCGCCCAGGGAGTTGATATGACCCGGGGTACCGGCAAGACCCTGGGCAACCATGCGCGCATTCGCATCGAAAAGCGCAGTGGCCAGGTCGCCGGCTTCCCGCACGATCGGGCTGAACGCGGTGCGCTGCAGCGCCTTGGCCTGCTCGCTGACGATGCTGACCAGGTTCCCCCACATGATCTCGAGTTCGATGCCGTCCATCTTCAACCTGCGCTGTCGTGTCCGGCTTGCCGTACCGCGATCAGGCTGCCGTCCGCATCGACCCTGAGCCGCCAGCCGGGCAGCACGAATACCGTGGTCTCCCGTTCCTCGACGATCACCGGCCCTTCGATCGACTGTGCAGCGGCCAGGCTCGAGCGGTCGAAGACGGGAACCGCAATCTCCGCCCCGGCCAGGTACACGGGCCTTTCCCCCTTTGCTGCCTGCGGCGCCCCGGCGGGTTCGAAACGCGCTTCGCGGCCGGTCTCCCCGCCGTGGGCGGTCACCCGCCAGTTGACCACCTCCACGTCCATGTCGTCGAGCCGTACGCCGTACAGCGCTTCGTAGGCGGCGTCGAAACGCGCCCGCAGATCGTAGCTGTCGCGAACCTCTCCCGGGTTGCCGTCGAACGCCACCGTCACTTCCGTCTGCTGGCCGGCGTAGCGCATGTCGGCGGCGAACCGGTAGCCGACGAGTTCCGCATCGATCCCCGCTTCCAGCAAGGCATGCCGGCCCTCGGCGAGCATGCCCCGCATCAGGTCAGCGACGCTGTCCCATTCGATCTCGTCGAGCCGGCACAGGCCGCCCCGGGCGAGGTCGAGGCGGGTGGGCGTCACCAGGGTTCCGAATGCGCTCAACACGCTGGCCATGGGTGGATAGATCACCTGCCGGCTCTCGAGCCGTTCGGCCACGTAGCAGGCATGAACCGGCCCGGCGCCGCCGAACGCCAGCAGCGGCAGGCCCCGGTAGTTCACGCCCCGTTCGGTGGCATGGGCGCGGGCGGCGGCGGCCATGGATTCGCCGACAACGCTGAAGATGCCGTACGCCGCATCCCGGGGAGCGACGCCGAGGCCGGCCGCGAGGTCCTCGACCGCACGCCCGGCGGCTGCCGCATCGAGCCGCATGTCGCCGCCGAGAAAGTTGTCCGCATCGAGGATGCCCAGCACCAGGTCCGCATCGGTGACGCAGGCCGCGCTGCCGCCGGCCCCGTAACAGGCCGGGCCCGGGTCCGAACCGGCGCTGTCCGGCCCCACCTTCAGCAGCCCGAGTTCGTCCACACGGGCGATGGAACCGCCGCCGGCGCCGATCTCGATCATGTCGATGGAGGGCACGGTAACGGGCATGCCGCTGCCGGGCTTGAAGCGGTAGCGGCGGTCCACCTCGAATTCCCCCGAGACCAGGGGATTGCCGTCCTGGATCAGGCAGGCCTTGGCCGTGGTTCCCCCCATGTCGAAGGAAATCAGGTTCTCGATACCGTATTTCCGGGCGATGTGGCCGGCCACCAGGGCGCCGGCCGCCGGGCCGGATTCGATCATGCGAACGGGCTGGTTGCCCGCGACCCGGGCGCCGACCACGCCGCCGTTGGAGAGCATGATCAACGGCTCCCTTTCGCAGCCGCGCTCGCGCATGCGTTCCATCAGCGCATCGAGGTAGGGGCGGGACGTCGGTACGGCGTAAGCGTTCACCGCCGTGGTGCTGGCGCGCAGGTACTCGCGCATCTGCGGCGCCACATCGCTGGAGAGGGAGACGAAAATATCCGGCGCCGCCACCTCGAAGGCTTGCAACAGCGCCTGTTCGTTGGCGGGATTGCAGTAGCTGTTCAGCAGGCAGACGGCGACGGAGACGATCCCTTTCGCACGCAGTTCCGCCGCCAGTTCCCGCGCCGCATCCGCATCCACGGCACGGCCCACGGACCCATCGGCATAGGTTCGCTCGGCGACGCCCCAGGTGCGGTCGGCGCCGATCAAAGGCTCCGGGTACTCGATCTGCACATCGAACATGTCGTAGCGGTGCTCGTCCCGGATGTAGAGCACATCGCGGAAGCCTTCGGTGACGATCAGGCCGGTCGGTGAGCCTTTGCGCTCGATGAGCACATTGGTGACGATGGTGGTGGCGTGGGTCACCACGTCGTTCACCTGGCTCATGGAAACGCCCGCACGGCTCAAGACCTGGTCCGAGACGCGGAAGAACCCCTCAAGCAGGTCGTGGTGGGTGGTCAGCGCCTTGTCGGTCCAGGCCTGCCCGCCGCTGCCGAGCAGCACCGCGTCGGTGAAGGTGCCGCCGATGTCGACAGCAAGCGCGTACCGGGTTGCGTTCAACAGGATGCCCTCCGAGTCAGCCGCGAGAACGCGTAGTCAGCCGCGAGAACGCGTAGTCAGCCGCGAGAACGCGTAGTCAGGCGCGGGAACATGTACCCGTCAACGGCAAGCGCGATGCCGGCGCCACCGGGACCGCCGGCGGCTCAATCGTCGAACTCCGCCATCTGGTGTTCCACCAGGTGGCGGTAGTCAGCGCGGATGGGCGCGAACACATCCAGGTTCAATACCTGCTCATCGCCGATCGGCTCACCGAAGTGCTCCACGTCGGGCGGAATGCGGATGAGACTGCCGGCGCCGGCGATCAGTTCCTCGCCGTCCACCACGAAGCGCATGGTGCCCTGGACGACATACACAAGCTGTTCGCACGGGTGGCTGTGCGGATTCACCTCCATGCCCGGTTCCAGCCAGTTCATCACCATCAGGACGTCGTCGCCCCGGAAGCCCGCGCGCTCGACCCCCGGCCGCACCACCTCCTTGGGCAACCCATTCCACTCATGGACCCGTGTTCTGCCGGACTCGCTCATGTCGCCTCCCCCGCTGCAGTCGATGACACAGTTTATCCTCCCGAACGGCCGAGGTGTCTTGCGCATCCGCGCCCGAATCCTTTGCGGACCCGGGAGCCTGCGACTCACTGCGCCGCAAGCTCTCGGGTCGAGCGGTTCCGGCTGGCGAAATGTCCGCCGCGCAAGCAGAATCGAACCTGACCCGCGGACGGGCCGGGCCCGCGTGCCGCGCGAACCCGAAAGCGTCCGCGGCAACCTGTACGTCCGCACAGACGCAGGGAGGATGCCATGAACATAGCGGCACACCTGGCGCGCGCCGGATTGTCCGCCGCCGACCGTCCCGCCATCGCCATCGGCGCCGACACCCTGCTCACCTACGCAGAACTTGCGAATCGCGCCGCGAAGCTCGCGGGCGCAATGCGCAGAGACCTCGAGCCCGGCGAACCCGTGGCCCTGGTCATGGCCAACCGCCCCGAATACCTGGAAATCCTGTATGCGTGCTGGCACGCGGGGCTCATCGCCGTTCCGGTCAATGCAAAGCTGCATCTCAGTGAACTCACCTACATCCTCACCAACAGCGAAGCGCGCATCTGCTTCGCCTCGCCGGCGTTGGCGCAGGGGCTCTCCGGTTTGAGCGGCCGCAAGCTGCGCAATGTCATCGACGCAGGCAGCAGCGAGTACGAGGCCATGCTCGCCGGCGAACCGCTGCCGATGGAGGAGGTACCGCCCGAAGCGCCCGCCTGGCTTTTCTATACCAGCGGGACGACCGGCCGGCCCAAGGGCGCGACCCTGAGCCACCACAATCTGCGCCTGATGTCCTGGTGTTACTTCGCCGATGTGGACCGGCAATCGCCGTGGACCGCCATCCTGCACGCTGCGCCCATGAGCCACGGCTCGGGCCTGTACGCCCTGCCCCACATCATGCAGGCAAGCTGCCACGTCATTCCGGAGAGCGGCGGCTTCGATCCCGCCGAGGTCTACGAGTTGATCGCCGCCTGGCCCAATCTGGTCTTTTTCGCCGCCCCCACCATGGTGAAACGGCTGCTAGACCATCGCACCGCCACTGATACCTCCAACCTGAAAACCATCGTTTACGGCGGTGGCCCCATGTACACCGCCGACTCCGTCGCCGCCATCGAGCGCTTCGGCCCGAAGCTCGCCCAGCTCTACGGGCAGGGAGAGACACCGATGACGATCACGGCGCTCCCGGCCCGTTTTCATGCGGAAACCGGGCACCCGCGATGGCTGGAACGCCTTGCATCCGTGGGCCTGCCCCAGAGTGCCGTGGAGGTGCGCACGGCCGGTGCAGACTCGAGACCGCTCGGTCCCGGTGAGGTCGGCGAGATCCTGGTGCGCGGGCAGACGGTGATGAGCGGCTACTGGCGCGATCCGGAAGCCACGGCGCAGACACTTCGCGACGGCTGGCTGTACACCGGTGACATGGGCTGTTTCGACGAAGAGGGCTTCCTCACGCTCAAGGATCGCGCGAAAGACGTGATCATTTCCGGTGGCAGCAACATCTACCCCCGGGAAGTGGAAGACGTGCTGCTGCGGCACGGCGCGGTGGCTGAAGCGGCGGTGGTCGGCCGCGACGACCGCGAGTGGGGTGAGACGGTGGTCGCCTACCTCGTCCCCCAGGCCGGAGCAACCATCGATACGGCCGCGCTGGACCGGTTCTGCATCGACCACATTGCCCGCTTCAAGCGACCGCGCTTCTACCGGGTCATCGACGACCTGCCGAAGAACAATTACGGAAAGGTAGTAAAACGGGTGCTGCGGGACCGGGAAAAAGACAGTGAGCGTTGACGCCACCGACACCGCTCGTGACGACGCGGCGGACGCGAGGCTTGCAGCCGATACGCTGCTCTCCGGCGGCACCCTGGTGACCATGGACGGCACGCGCCGCATCGTACGCGACGGCGCCCTGGCGTTCCGCGGCGACCGTATCGTATTCGTCGGCAAGCGCCTCGAGGCAGAACGGCTGGTCAGCGCACGCGAAACCATCGACGCCAGCCGCTTCGTCATAACGCCGGGATTCATCGATGCGCATATCCACATCACCGGCGACCCGCTGACGCGCGGCTACGTTCCCGACGAGATCGATGCCGGTTTCGGCGAAAAGCTGACCCGCTGGGTCATCCCCCGTTTCGAGGCGCACACCGCGGGGGACGAACGCCTGTCCGCACAGTTCGCCGCACTGCAGATGCTGAAGAGCGGCACCACCTGCTTCCTGGAAGCGGGCACCATCCGCCACCTCGACGTCGTCATCGAGGGCCTCGAAGACATGGGCATCCGCGGCCGGGTGGGAGCCTGGGTGGAAGGCCGCTCGAACGACCCCGCCTCGGCATCGGCCGCCATCGACACCGCCGTCCGGCTGCTGGAAGACGAAGTGGCGCGCTACCCCGCGGACCGGGGCGCCAGGATCGCCGCCTGGCCGATACTGATCGGCCACACCACGAACCCCGACGAGGTCTGGCTGGCCGCCAAATCCCTGGCCGATGCGAACGCAATCGGCGTCTCGGCACACATGAGCCCGCATGCGTCCGACGCGGAGTGGTTCCTCGAGCGTACCGGGCGGCGGCCCATCAGCCATCTCGCCGGCATGGGCGCCCTCGGTTCCAACGTGTCCCTGACCCATGCCGTTCACATCGACGCAGAGGAACTGCGGTGCCTGGCGGACACGGAAACCAACGTCATCCACTGTTCCCTGGCAGCGCTCAGAAACGCCAGCGGCGTCACCTCCGCCGGACTTTTCCCGGAGATGGCCAAGGCAGGCATCAACCTCTGCCTGGGGACCGACGGCGACATGTCGGATCTGACCCACACCATGAAAACCGCCGCCGCAATCTTCAAGGATGCGCGCCAGGACGCCAGCGTCTTCTCGGCATACGACACCCTGACGATGGCAACGCTCAACGCGGCTCGAGCCCTGCGGTTGGAGCAAGAAATCGGCTCCCTGGAAGCCGGCAGGAAGGCCGACTTCGTGCTGCACGACACCGATCGCCCCGAGTGGCGGCCGGTGCTGAGCGTCGTCAACCAGCTGGTGAACTGCGCGGACGGGCGCGGCGTGCACAGCGTCTGGGTGGACGGCGTGCGGCTCGTGGACAACTACCGCGCGACCATGCTGGATGAAGCCGCGCTCTATGCCCGGGCCCAGAGCGCCGGCGAAGCCATCGCCGCCCGCTCGGGCGTTCCCATGATCTGCCCCTGGCCGGTCGAGTAACGGTGCCGGCCGGATCCGCGCTTTTCACCAGGCCCACCGGCGTGGTGGCGGCCTGCACCGTCGGCAACGCGGTGAGCGTCACGCCGATGGTCTACACCGTGTTCGGCCTGTTCCTGATCCCGCTGACCACCGAATTCGGCTGGAGCCGTGCGGGCGTCTCGTTCGTGCTCACCATCATCGCGATAGCCAGCGCCCTGGGTTATCCGGTCATCGGGCGCATGATCGACCGTCATGGTGCACGCCGCATCATATTGGCGGGCAACGTCCTGTTCGCAGCCTCCATCGCTTCCGTATCGCTGATCGGCGGCAACCTCATGCACCTCTACATCGCGTATGCCCTCATCGGGCTGACCGCCGCCGTTCCCAGTTCCGCCATGTTCACCAAGGTGATCGCAAGCTGGTTCGACCAGAACCGGGGGCTGTTCCTCGGCATCGTCGGCGGCCTCGGCAACGGCACCGGAGCGGCGCTGTCTCCCGTTCTGGCACACCTCTTGATCAGCGCATTCGGCTGGCGGGGCGCCTTCCAGGGCATCGCGCTGACCGTACTGCTCGTCGGTTTCCCGGTGCTTTTCCTGTTGCTGTGGGATCCGCCGCGTGCGGTGCAGCCGAAGCGCGGGCAGCCGATCCCCCAGCCTCAGGCCTTGCCGGCATCGAGCGGCAACAAAGCACCAATCGGCGCGGTCACGCCCAGCGGTCCCGACGCCGAGAAGTCCGCAGACCCGGTTGGCGCTTCGGATCCCGCCGCCGGCATGACCCTGGCCGAGGCGCGGCGCACCGGAACCTTCTGGATCATCCTGGTGGCCATCGCCCTTGGCGCCGGCTGCATGACGGCCGTGTTCGCGCACGTCGTCCCGATGCTCGAAGACCGGGGGTTGCCCCGGGCCCAGGCGACGACGGTACTCGCGACATTCTCCATGGTCACCGCGGGCTGGCAGATCGGCGTCGGCTACCTGCTCGACCGGGTGCCCAGGCCATGGATCGCAGCGCCCTTCTACCTGGTCGCCATCGGCGGCCTGTTCCTTTTGGAGTCGACGTCGAGCTTCCCGCTGCTGCTTCTTGCCGGCCTGCTGCTCGGGTTCGGTCTGGGCACCGAGTACGGCGTGTTGCCCTACTTCATTTCACGCTACTTCGGTGTAAAACACTACGGCGCCATCACCGGCACCGCCTACGCGGTAGTGGTGCTCACCCAGGGAATCACGCCGTTCCTGATGGCACTCGTCTTCGACCTGACCGGCTCCTACGATCTGGCCACCGGCGCCATCGGTTTCGGCCTTCTGCTCGGCGCCGTGCTGATCCTGCGGCTGAAGCCCTTTACCTACATCCCCCGGATGCAACCCGCATGACCTGG
>LXNI01003122.1_pt1 | contig 10045 bp, 7 predicted proteins | sample 809091 | NCBI WGS metagenome assembly LXNI01 (sample SAMN04870527, study PRJNA318959) | sponge metagenome | biome: 01000161; feature: marine sponge reef; material: water | host: Sarcotragus foetidus | place: Greece: Milos, Mediterranean Sea | collected 2013-05-29 | depth 5-7 m | reverse complement strand
CCGCAGCCTGGCGACGCATGCCTCGTCGTCCGCGCAGCTGTAGTGGGCCACGCCGCTGACGCCGGTATGGACGGCCGCGCCGCCCAACTCCTCCCTGTCCACCACCTGCCCGGTGGCCCCCTTCACCAGATTCGGTCCGCCGAGCCCCATGAAGCTCGTCCCCTCCACCATGAGGATCACGTCGGAGAGTGCCGGCAGGTACGCGCCGCCGGCGATGCAGGGGCCCATGACCGCCGCGAACTGGGGAACACGAAGGTAGCGGCGCATGATGGAGTTGTAGTAGAAGATCCGGGCCGCGCCGTACTGACCCGGAAAGACGCCCCCCTGGTACGGCAGATTGACCCCCGCCGAATCCACCAGATAGATGATGGGGATCCGGCAGCGCATGCCGATTTCCTGGGCCCGCAGAATCTTCCGGATGGTTTCGGGCCACCAGGAGCCGGCCTTGACGGTGGCGTCGTTGGCCACGACCACGACCTCGCGTCCGGACACGACACCCACGCCGGTGACGACGCCGGCGCCGGGGGCCTTTCCTTCGTAAAGGTCGTGCGCAACCAGCAGGCCAACCTCGACCCACGTCGCATCTCTGTCCAGCAGAAGGTGGAGCCGGTCGCGCGCGGTCAGCTTTCCCCGGTCGCGCTGCCGCTGGATCTTCTCCGTGCCGCCACCCAGCCTCAGGCGGCGGCGCAGCGTCTCAAGCTCGCGGCAGAGCTCGGCAAGCCTGCCGGTGGGACGGGAAGAATCGTCCGCTGCTGGCTGTTCCGGTGGGCTAATAGGGATCCTCCCGTTCGGCGAACCAGTCACGGATGTACTCGATCGCTTCGGTGGTGGCGGTTCCGGGCCCGAAGACGCGTCCGACACCGAGTTCGGCCAGAACCGCCGCGTCGTCGCCGGGGATGATGCCTCCCCCGGTCAGCAACACATGCTCCAGCCCTTCCCGTACAAGGAGTTCGCGCACCCTGGGAAAGAGGGTCATGTGGGCTCCTGACAGCACGGACATGGCCACTACATCCACGTCTTCCTGGACCGCGGCCGCAACCACCATTTCCGGCGTCTGGTGCAGCCCGGTGTATATGACCTCGAAACCGGCGTCCCGGAAGGCCGCGGCGATCACCTTGGCTCCCCGGTCGTGTCCGTCCAGGCCCGGCTTCGCGACCAGGATTCGGATCCTCCTGTCGGAAAATGACATTCAATCTCCCGGATCGGAGCGGGTAGTGGAGTGGAATGCTACAAAATAAGGCAATCCCCCGTCTTGCGGGCGGCGCCCGCGGGCGAGCCACGCCCTCGCAACGGGATGGCGCGCCCCCTCCCCAACACCCGTTGAGCCCTGCTACACCACCTCTGCGGCGGCGGGGCTGGCGCCCTCTTCCACAACCTGTCCGTCGAAGAGGTGGATGGCGCGATCCGCGGCATTCACGTACCTCGGATCATGGGTCACCATGCAGATCGTGGCGCCGTCTTCGTGGAGTTCCCCGAGCAGGTCCATGACAGCCTGCCCATTGCGGGAATCCAGGTTTCCCGTGGGCTCGTCGGCCAGCAGGATAAGGGGGGTACCGACGATGGCGCGGGCCACGGCAACCCTCTGTTGCTGGCCTCCGGACAGTTGCGACGGGTAGTGGTACACCCTGTGGGCCATCCCGACGCGCTCCAGGGATTGCTGCACGCGCTCCTTCCGCTCCTTCCCCGGTATGTCCCGGTAGGTCAGGGGAAGCTCCACATTCTCGAAGACCGTCAGGTCGCCGATCAGATTGAAGGCCTGGAAGATGAATCCGATGGACCGGTTCCTAATCTCCGCCCGCCGGGATGGAGAGAGTCCGTCCACCGGCTCGCCGTTCAGCAGGTACACGCCCTCCGTTGGCGAGTCGAGCAACCCGAGGATTGACAGAAGAGTCGTCTTGCCGCACCCGGAGGGGCCCGCGATGGAGACGAATTCACCGGTCTTGACTTCCAGGGTGACGTTGGAGAGTGCGTGGGTCTCGACCTCGCGGGTGTGGAACACCTTGCCGAGCCTGTCGAGCGTGATCAAGTGTTTTTCCATTCCGGCCTTCTCTTTGCGGATTCGCTGATGACGAGCTGAATCGATGTCCGTGATCATGCGACAATCCCGGGCATCCCGACACCGATGGGGCAGGTCCCGAGCGACCTCCCGGGACAGTATACACCGTGACCCGCGCGAGTTTCCCTGACCGGGGCTTCGGGTTCGCTGAAGCGAAGCGTTGCCGGGACGGGTCTCCGCGGTGTTCTCGCACCAGCAGGACAAGGGCTCCGGCCGGACCCCAAACTCCCCAACCCCACATCCCTGGCCAGAAACGGCCACCGGCCGAAGCCACTTGTCCCTGCTGTCCTACCCATAGTGAAAGAAGCATGCCACGATGGCGGACATGCATTTATATCGTTGTGCTACAATGACTTACTGTAAATTGCGGGGACAGGTCATCGCGCACGGTCGTGACCGGTTCCGGGACGGCGGTGTGCGCCTTCGGACAACCGACGGAACAACTCCGGGGAGTTGCCGTGCGGCAACTTGGAGGCGAGACTTCAAGCTGATCCCGCGCTCAAAGCCACTTCCCCCGGCCATCCACCCGGTGAAGAACCCGGAACCGTCGCTCCTCGACCACTACGCCGCCTCCGTCGACCCCGATCGGGTTCGCCGTGCTGTCCCGCTGGCGCCACTGACCACCTTCAGGATCGGGGGCCCGGCCGACCTGTTCTATCGGGCGCGCTCAGCCGAAGAGCTCCAACGGGCCGTGGGCCGCGCGCGGGAACTGGAGATTCCATGTTTCGTGCTCGGGCGTGGCGCGAACATCCTTGTGGCGGACCGGGGATTCCGCGGCGTCGTGGTGAAGTGTGACATCTCCGGCGTGGAGTTCTTCCCGGAAGGGCGGGTGCGGGCCGGTGCCGGGGTGGACACCTTTCCGGACCTGATCAATGAGACGGTGGCGCGCGGGCTGGGCGGAATCCACCACTTCGTGGGAATACCCAGCACGGTCGGCGGTGCGGTCTGGCAGAACCTCCATTTCCTGTCGCCCGCCCCCGCGCGGGAGCGCACGATGTTCTGGGAAGAGGTCATGGAAGGCGCCACGATCCTGACCCCGGCGGGGGAGATTCGCGAGGTCGGCACCGAGTATTTTCGCTTCGGGTACGACTACAGCGTCATTCACGACAGCGGCGACCTGGTGCTGGACGTGTCGCTGAAGCTGCACCCCACGCCGGTCGATGAACTGCGCAGGGTCGTGCGCGAGAACCTGGCCTGGCGGGAGGCGCGTCACCCCGACCTGTGGCTGTACCCCTGCGTGGGATCGATTTTCAAGAAGATCGAGGGGATCGGCGCGGGCCGCCTGATCGACGAGTGCGGTCTAAAGGGGTACGTGCGGGGGGCGGCGGAGATCTTCCACAAGCACGCCAACATCATCGTGAACCTGGGCGGGGCGACGGCGGCCGAGGTCGTTGCGCTCATTGATCTGGCCCGCTCGACCGTGGCGCGGGAAACGGGCTACGAACTCGAAACCGAGATCTGTTTCGTGGGAGAATTCTGACCCTGCCCGCACCCGGCCGAACCGGACGCGGCGGCACGCCTACCTCGCCGGCTCCGTCCAGCCGGGATTCCTTGCACCGCGCGACTCAACGCGTCATCCGCCGTGCGTCAGCGAGAAGCGCTCGAGCGGTCCGCGCAGGCGAATCCACGTCCGTCCCAGCAGCAGGACGGCAACCGCGCCCAGTCCGGCCGCCAGTCCCCACCACAGGCCCTCCGGCCCCATGTCGGCCCGGAAGCCCAGCCACAGGCTCAGCGGCATCCCGAAGAGCCAGAACCCCAGCATGTTGTAGATCATTGGGCGCATCGTGTCGGCGACCCCGCGCAGCGCGCCTGTGCACACCACCTGCAAACCGTCGAAGAGCTGGAACATGCCGGCGACCGGAATGAGACCCGCGGCCACCGCGGCCACCCTGGTTTCCGTCGTGAACTGGTCCGCCAGGACACCGGGCAGACCCAGGAAGACCGCCGCGGTCGCCGCCATCACCAGACAGCACACCACCACCGCCCCCCCCGCCGACCGTCGCGCCGCTCCCGAATCACCGCGCCCCACCGCCCTGCCCACGAGGATCGCGGCCGCCTGCGAGATGCCGAGCGGGATCATGAAGGCGAAGGCTGCCAGGTTGAGGGCGATCTGGTGGCCCGCGATCGCCACGGTTCCCAGCCATCCCATAAGGATTCCGATCGCACCGAAGGCGCCGAATTCCAGGAAGAGCTGGAGACCGATCGGCGATCCCAGACGCACGATCCGCTTCAACGGCCCCGCCGCGAAGAGGTCGCGCCGCACACGCCGCAGGTAGGGGGTCAGCACACGCCATCCCAGCGCCAGCGAGCAGATCCACATGAACCACCGGGAAATCGCGGTGGCCCAGCCGGACCCCACCGCGCCGAGTTCGGGCACGCCCAGGTTGCCGAAGATCAGGATCCAGTTGAGGAATGCGTTCAGGACGTTGGCCAGCAGAATCGTCCACACCACCGGAGCCACCCTGCCAACCGCCTGCAGCACTTGGCGAAAGACGATGAAGCCGTAGAACGGCAACATGCCGGGGATCTGGGTGCGGGCGTACGCGGCGGCAACCGGCACCACCTCCTCGGGCTGGTTCAGAAGGACGAACACCGGTTCCGCCACGGCCAACAGTACGCAGGCCGCGACGGTAATCGCGACACTCAGGACCAGACCGCGCTGGATGGCGACTTCGATCGCGTCCTCGTCTCCCGCCCCAAACGCCTGCGACACCAGCGGGTCGAGGGCGATGAGAAGCCCCATGCCGAAGACGGCCACGGTGAAGAAATAGAGATTGCCTAGCGTTACGGCGCCCAGTTGCGCCGCGTCGACCCGCCCCACCATGGCCGTATCCACCAGCCCCTGGGCCACCAGGCCCATCTGCACCACCGCCACGGGCAGGGCCAGCGCGACAAGGGCGCGAAGTTCCGGGACCCGGGGTCGGAAGGCGGAGAGGCGGGCCCGTGGAACGGCCGCGGCGGGAGCGGACAATCAGGACGCGGCCGTGACCGGCTCGTAGCTCTTCCGGGGAAGCGTGATCCTGAATTCGGTGCCCTCCCCTTCCTTCGTGTCCACCTCGATCTTGCCGCCGTGCTCCTGAATGATCTCGTGGGAGATCGAGAGGCCAAGACCCGTCCCCTGGGTCCCCGATTTGGTGGTGAAGAAGGGATCGAAGATCTTGCGCAGGACCTCGTCCGGCATCCCGGTACCGTTGTCGCGGATGGTGATGCGCACATCCTGCTCGCGACCATCCGTGCTGACGGTCACCTGGGGAAGGTAGGTGTCGTCTTCCTTGCGACCGCGGGCCTGGGTCGCGTGGCAGGCGTTGGTGATGATGTTCAGGAACACCCGGCTCAGATCGCGCGCGATTCCGTCGACGGCTCCCGCGTCCTTGTCGTACTGGTGGATCATGTCGACGTTGAAGGTGGAGTCGGTTCCACGAATTCCGTGGTACGCCAGTTTGGCGTACTCCTGGACCATCAGGTTGATGTCTATGGACTCCACTTCTCCCGCTTCGTCGCGGGAGTGCGCCAGCATCCCTTCGACGATTCGGTTGGCGCGTTGGCCGTGCTCGTTCACCTTGACCACGTTGGTGTTGAGGTCCCCCAGAATCTCGTCGAGATATTCCCGGTCCAGCTCACCGTCGCCGTTGGTGGCCTCCTCCAGCTCCTCCTTCAGCTCGTCGATGAGCTCCGTGGACAGCGCGGCGAAGTTATTGATGAAGTTCAGGGGATTCCTGATCTCGTGGGCGATGCCGGCGGTCAGGGCGCCCAGCGACGCCAGCTTCTCCTGCTTGACCACCTGCTGCTGGGTGCGGCGCAGGTTCTCGAGCGTGTCCTCGAGCTTGTCGTTCTTGGCCTGAACCTCGGCCGCCAGCTTCTCGACCAGGTTTAGGCGCTGCACTTCAACTGCATGCTGGCGGAAGACTTCCAGTGCTCCGGCCATGTCGGTCAGCTCGTCGTCCCCCTCGATCTCCACCTGGACATCCAGGTCACCCTTGGACATCTGCCGCGTCGCACTGGAAAGGCTGCCCATCCTCACCAGCAGTCGCTCGCCGAAGAACTTCCAGGCCACGTAGCCCAGGAATATCGTGGCGGCGGTCACCACGAGCATGAACACCACCCCCAGATTCACCAGGTCGCTGGAGCGGCTCGCCGCGTCCCGGGCCGAGGTCGCGGCCTCTCCCTTGAGGCGCTCGACCCGGGTGAGGAGTTCCTCCGTAATCTGGTTGCTGTGCGCAACCAGCGAGTCCGCGGTGGCCAGTTCCACCAGCTCGCCGGTACGCGAGGGGAAGACCCCGTTCGATGCGGTGGAGAGGTCCGACAGCTGTTCAACCAGCCCCTGCAGTCTGGCCCTGGGACGGGCACGGATGTCGGCCAGGGCCTCCTGTACATCGTTGAGAGCCGTCTCGAAGCGTTCAAGGGTCGTACGCAATACCTGGACATCGGTCTCGGTCATCGCCTGCGCGGCCTGGGCCGTGACCTCGTTCTGATACGCCTTGAAGAGCAGCAGCCCGCTGTAGTGATCGAGCTCCTCGACAGATCGCCGGCGGGACTCCGGGACGGGAGAATCCGTCAGATCGCGCAGTCCGGTGCGCATGAAGAAGTGCTGGTCGTCCAACTCGCCCTCCACATCGTTCTGCAAGCTCAGGCTGAGGTCCGACAGTTCGACGTCCAGATCAAGCAGGCGTTCCCGATGGGTCATCCGGTTGAGGACCGACTGGTGGATCTGGTTGACGATCTCCACAAGACTGTCTACAAGAGGCACAACCTCCTGGCGGACCCCGCCTTCAAGCCCGGTGTCGTCTTCCGTTCCGGTGATCCTCGCGACGGCCTCGCGGAGTTCGTTCTGCGTGCCCACGAAGTCTCCGCGCACGCGGTCGAGTTCCTCGGGACGTGAAGCGGTCAGGAGTTCGGGGGTTGCGCGGGCCAGTTCGGCGCTGAGCTGGGCGACGTCGAAGGCGCCTTCCAGCGCCGGCATGTGCTCCTCGGTCACTTCGGTCTGGCGGGCACTCACGATGGACATGAGGATCAGGGCCAAAACGATCGAGACGACCGTTAGCAGGACTCCGCCACCCAGGCCCAGCACGATTTGGGTGCCGATCCCCAGGCGTCCCCCGGTGGCCTTCCGGACGGGGTCGCCCAGCCGGCTGGGCAGCCGCTCGAGGATCCACTCGAAGGCGGAGTGCAGCCGGTGGTCGAGAGTCTTGGGTGAACCGCTCATCGTGACAGTCGTTCCACCGCCACGAAGCGGCCCTGCCGGATCACGGTCAGGAAAACCCTGTCCGATCCCTGATTGTCGCGGGAGCCGTACCGGACCTCGAACCCGCCAAGGTCGAGGGGGCCGGCCTCCTGCAAGTACCGAAGGAAGGTCTCTCGCGTCGGCAGAGCACCCGCGGAGTCCGCCGAGGCTCGGAGCGCTTCCACCACCAGACGGCCCGCAAGGTACCCCTCGAGCGAGACGAACCCCGGCTGTGCCGACACATCGATTTCCCTGATCGCCTGCTGGTACTCGGCAACGACCTCGACCGATCTGTCCCGCGGGAAGGGGACGACCTGGGTCACCACGACACCTTCGCCCGAGGAGCCGAGTTCCCGGAGCAGGTCGTTGCTCCCCACGAAGGAGATGTTCACCATCACGGTGGCCCGCATCCCGATCTTGCGGGCCCACTTGATGAACTCTGCCGCGGGACGGTAGGCACCGATGATGATCACCGCCTGCGGGTTGGACTCCCGGATCTTCAGAAGCGCGCGTTTCACCGCCGTCGTATTGCGGACGTAGGTCCCTTCGCTGACCAGCGTCATGTTGCGGCGGTCGAGCGCGCTGCGGACACCGTTCAGCCCGGCGTACCCGTAACTGTCGTCCTGGTACAGGATGGCGATGCGGGTGAAATCGAGGTCGGTGGTGAGCCGCTCCACCATCTCCTCGGTTTCCTGGTCGTACGAGGCCCGCAGGTTGACGACATAGCCCTGTTCTTCGCGCCTGAGAAGCGAAGCGCCCGTGAACGCGCCGATATAGGGCACTCGCGCGCGGCTGGCGATGGGCTCCGCGACCATGGAGGTGGGAGTGCCCACCGCCCCGATGAGCCCGAAGACACCGTATTCAATCAGTTCACGCGTGTTCGCCACGGCGGCTTCCCCCTCGTAGCGATCGTCCCGGACGACCAGCTTGAGCATCCGGCCGTGAATCCCTCCCTGGCGGTTGGCCTCCTCGAAGGCCGCGCGAACCCCCAGGCTCATGTTGCTGCCGAGGCCACGCGAATCCCCGCTCATCACCGCCGACTGCCCGAAAACAATCGAATCGGGAAACACCCCGTCCCCGCCCGTCCCCGCCTCCGCCTCCTGCCCCCGCAACCCCGGCACGAACACGGCACAGGCCACCGCCGCCGCGGCGATGATCCCGGTAGCCGCCCGACCCGGGGACATGCTCACTACGACTCCCTCAGGAACTTTAGCGTCAGACAGGTGATGTCGTCGGACTGCGCGGCCTCGCCGGCGTGCTCCTGCACGGCCTCCACCGCCTTGCGGTTGAAGGTCGCCGCGCTCGAACCCGCGACCTCCTCGAGGACGGCGGCCAGCTCGTCGTCCCCGAACTCGACCCCCTCTTCGTCCATGGCCTCGGTGATGCCGTCGGTGTAGAAGAACACCACGTCGCCGGGCTCCAGCTGAATCGATCCGCCGGGAAACACGAAGCCCGGCATGACGGCCAGAACCAGTCCCGAGTCACATTCGATGGGGTGCACATCGCCGTTCGCCTTGACGACGTACGGCAGATTGTGTCCCGCGTTCGCGTATTCCAGGATGCCGGTCGCCGGATCGAAGCTCCCGTAGAAGACGGTCACGAACATGGACTGCTCGTTGGACTCCACCAGCAGCTGGTTCACCTCCTCCAGGCACTTCGCCGGATCGTTCTCTCCGATGGCAGTCCCCTTCATCAGGGTGCGGCTTACCATCATGAAGAGCGCCGCCGGCACCCCCTTGCCCGACACGTCCGCCATGACGATCCCTATGCGTCCGTCCTCGAGCTTGAAGAAATCGTAGAAGTCTCCGCCCACCTCCTTGGCCGGCGTCATCCAGGCGTGGATCTCGTAGCGGGGATCTTGCGGGAAGCTGGTAGGGAGGATCGACTCCTGCATGCGCGCCGCCACACCGAGTTCCTGACGCAGGGCCACCAGTTCGTCCCGCGAGCGGAGCGCTTCCCGCATGACCTCCAGGTGGGCCAGGGTCTTGGAGATTGTGGTCTCCAGGTCCTTGAAGTCGAGGGGTTTGGTGACGAAGTCGAAGGCGCCGCGGTTCATAGCGGTGCGAATGTTCTTCATGTCCCCGTACGCGGTTACGATCACCGCCCGCAGATCGTAGTTCAGCTGGTTCAGCTGGTGCAGGAGCGTGAGCCCGTCCATCTGGGGCATGTTGATGTCCGACAATACCATGTCGACATCGTGATGCACCTTGAGTTGCTCCAGAGCCTCGACCCCGTTCTGGGCGAAGACCAGGGTCAGCTCACCCTTTCGGACCTTCCGCCGGAACTTCTGGCGGAGGAGGAGTTCCAGATCAGGCTCGTCGTCAACGACCAGAATCTTCGCCATCAAGTCGCATCCAGGTTGGGGATGTGGAGGGATCGGGTCACACGGGGGCTCGCGCGCGCCGTCCCCTCCGGCAAGGTGAACCCATAAGTCTAAGCACTGCGCACCATTCTGCCCACCACGGGACTGGCATGGGCGGATGGACCCTACACGTCGGGCGACCCCTGGTCTGTCCGAAATGGGGAATACCCGAACCGGATACCCCTGCGGCTCCGGGGACCAATATTCGGATGGCCACGGGGTCCCGTCAAGCAGATCGGCACGTTTGGACGGACTCTTCCTGCCGGACAAGTCTTGCGGGGCTTCAGTGTTTTCCAACCCGGACATGAGCATGAACGAGCCGGTGGGTGGGGCGGGGGGGTGCGAAGGGTGAGGAGGGATGGGGGGATGGAGTTTGGGGTTGGGGGGGTTGGCGGGCAAGGTCCGC
>LXNI01003121.1_pt1 | contig 10047 bp, 9 predicted proteins | sample 809091 | NCBI WGS metagenome assembly LXNI01 (sample SAMN04870527, study PRJNA318959) | sponge metagenome | biome: 01000161; feature: marine sponge reef; material: water | host: Sarcotragus foetidus | place: Greece: Milos, Mediterranean Sea | collected 2013-05-29 | depth 5-7 m | reverse complement strand
GTGGGGCTGATTTGCACGCGCATGCCTTGGTTACGCAAGGCATATCGCGATAAATCGAGACCGCTGAAGAAGCCATAGATAATGTTCATTATGATTTGGCTGTGTTTATTGCTGGCTCCAGTCATCTCAATGAGTTCTCCGTCGATGTACTCGTACCTCTGCTCCTGCTGCAAAGCCCAAGCAAAGTATTCTTCCACCGCCATGAGTTCTTTCGTTTGGATCGCCATATTCGACCTCAGCGCGTCTCTTCTCACCAATATTATAACGCGCTCCTTCCATTGTGTCATCGACAGCCGGGGCTGCCGCGTTAGGGCCGCGCGGGGCTGCCATCGGGCAGGCGCGTCTGCGTCCAGTCCTCCACGATATCCTGGCAGGGGTACTGCGCCGCCAAGTCCTCGTCGATATCAATGCCCAGCCCCGGCTGGTCATTGGGATAAAGATAGCCGTCCTCTACAACCGGCAAGCCGGGGAAGAGGGCGTAGTCCAACTCCGACGGGCGGTACCACTCTTGCACGCCGAAGTTGGGATGCCAGAGATCCAGCTGCAAGTTAGCGGCGTGCCCCACAGGCGAGGTATCGCTGGGCCCGTGCCAGGCCGTGCGCAGGCCGTACATATCAGCGACGATGGCCACATTGCGCGCCGGCGTGATGCCGCCCATCTGACTGATGTGCATGCGAATGAAATCGATGAGGCGCTCCTGAATCAGCAGTTGCCACTCCTGCGGATTATTGAAGAGTTCGCCCATCGCCAGCGGCGTGGCGCATTGAGCGCGAATCGTGCGGAACCAGTGAATATCTTCCGGCGCCAGCGCGTCCTCCAGGAAGAATAGCTTGAATTGCTCAACGTCCTTGGCGAACTCAAACGCGTGGATGGGCGCCAGGCGCTCGTGGATATCGTGCAGCAACTCAATCTCTTCGCCGAGTTGCTCGCGCGCGTAAGCGATCATATCCAGCATCTGACGGCAATAATCGCGCGGGTCGAAGTAGGCGCCGGGCGGGGCGTTCTTGGGCTTGACCATAGGGCTGCCCTTACCGCCGTAGCCGCCCATCTGCACACGAATGAAGCGATAACCCTGCTCCATATAGGCGCGCGCGCGATCCGCGACTTCCTGCTTGTCGCGCCCGTCAGCGTGCACGTAAACATGCGCCGCCTCGCGCGACTTTCCGCCCAGCAAATCGCAGACGCTCATGCCAGCCCGCTTGCCCTTGATGTCCCAAAGCGCCTGGTCGACGCCGGAAATGGCGTTATTGAGCACGGGGCCGTTGCGCCAATAGCCGTGCACCATCGACATATTCCAGATCTCTTCGATGCGGTCGACATCGCGTCCCAGCAAAAAGGGCTTCAGATGGCGTTCGATCGCAGTGGCTACAGCGAAGATGCGCTGCGTAAAGGTGGCGCAGCCCAAGCCGTAGAGTCCCGGCTCGGATGTGATCACTTTGACGATGCACAGCCGAGACTTGCCCGGTTGTGTCAATATGACTTTGATATCTTCGATGGTGACGGGCTTGGACATGTCTCACTCCTGCAAAGGTAAGGTCAGCGCGAACCTAGGGCGATTTCACAGCATGCGGCAGCTATTCGTCAATTTGCCGATGACTTCAATCTCCACGCTGACGACGCTGCCCTCGCCCAGAAATTCGGGCGGATTCATGGCTTTGCCAACGCCGCTCGGCGTACCGGTCAGGATCACATCGCCCGGATTCAGCGTGAATGCCCGCGACAAATGCGCTATCAAGAAGCTGACCGAGAAAATCATGTCGGCTGTCGAGCCATTCTGCTTTTCGACGCCGTCCACTGTCGTCGCGATGCGCAGATTTTGCGGGTCGGGGATTTCATCGGCAGTGACGACTACCGGCCCCAGCGGGCAGAAGGTGTCGAGTCCCTTGGCGCGCGTCCACTGTTTGTCCCGCGTCTGCAAATCACGTGCGGAGACATCGTTGGCGATGGTGTAGCCGAAGACGTAATCCAGCGCCTCCGCATGCGACACTCGGCGCGCCGTCTTGCCGATGATGACCGCCAGCTCGCCTTCCCAATCCACCTGCGACGTCAGCGCCGCCTCCCATTCGATGACATCGCCGTCGCCGATGACCGCGCTGGGCATGACGGCGAAGACCAGCGGCTCGGCCGGCGCCTCGTTGTTCAGCTCGCGGGCATGCTCGGCATAATTGCGGCCGATAGCCAGAATCTTGCCGGGTATCAGCGGGGGCAGAATCGTACACTGATCCAGCGGATGGACGATGCCAAGCTGCTCTGCCACGACTCCATCGAGCATAAGTTCGCGCAAGTCGGCGCTGGCAAGCGCTGCTGCCTTATCGCCTTGAACCAGGCCGATACCCTCTCCATCGTCATGCCTATATCGAATCAGCTTCATGTCTCTGCCTGTCTCCCACTCAGCCAAGTCGCGCTAGTCTAGCAAATCGCAGGACGCAGGACTAGCTGGCAACATTCTCCGAGACCAATCGCAATTAACCGCGATTGGAAGCGCCGCCGCCCATCGCCTTTTACAACATCTGATAGAATGCACTTGTTGCATACTGGACGTGATTCTTCGCGGAGACGCCGATTGAAGCATTTGAGGATTTTCGCGCTTTTGTCGCTGCTGCTGATTCTTGCCGTCGCATGCAGCGAGACGGGCAACACGCCGAACGACGCGACATCGGCGCAGCGACTCCTGCCTAACTTAGCGGCCTACTCCGCCACTGACGTTGACACAACAGTCGACGGCGCCTTCGCGGCTTTCGGCGGCGCATCCTTGCTGAGCGGTCAAGTGGGTATTACGGCCGTACTCGCCAAAGCGGAACAAATTCTGCAGTGCTTCCAGGATCGCGGCGCGCTGGCGGCCAAGTTTTACCGGCAGCTCGATTCGACCGTGACCGCGCCCAAGATTGGCGGGGCGCTGGTCCTCAATCAGTCGCGCATCAACCAGGAGGTCATCAATTGCATCCTGGGCGGGCAGGAGGGCAAGTCCAGCGCGCAGGCATTTGAAGTGGAGCCCTGCGCCAGCGCGGGCTCATTTGAATACGAAGGCGACAATATCAGTTATGTCTATGTCGGCTCGCATCCGGATGTGTGCGCGGTGTTCCAGCTGCATTTTGACAACCTCGCTAGCGCTACGGAAGAGCTGGCAACGGCCACGCCGGACACGTAAACAGCACAATACGGGAGTTTGCTAATGACTGGATTTAATGGCTTGGGCATGCATTTGGGCAATTTGTCGCGGCTTTCGTCAGCGAAGTCGCGCTCGCTCAGCGCCGAGAACTTCGACGGCGCCAAAGGGCGCGGCGGCATGGCGGATGAAGGCACGGGCAGCCAGGCCGCTCGCGATCTGGGGCATGGCTGGAAGATCTCGCCTTCGGTGCGCATCGCGTCCGGCGATACCTTCACCATGGCCGATATCGCCGGTCCCGGCGCCATACAGCAAATCTGGCTGACGCCCACCGGCAATTGGCGCTTCTGCATCTTGCGCATTTATTGGGACGACAGCGATCAGCCCTCAGTTGAATGTCCCATCGGCGATTTCTTCGCGGTCGGCTGGGGCGAATACGCCCAGGTCACATCGCTGCCGATATGCGTCAACCCGGGCAGCGCCTTCAATTCCTACTGGGAAATGCCCTTCCGCAAGCACTGCCGCATGACCATCAGCAATATCGCCGAAGAAGAGATGACGCTCTATTATCAGGTGAACTACACGCTGACAGACGTGCCGGAAGACGCCGCCTATTTCCACGCGCAATTCCGCCGCGTCAACCCCCTGCCCTACAAAGATGTCTACACCATCGTCGACGGCATCAGCGGACGCGGGCATTACGTCGGCACTTATATGGCTTGGGGCGCGAACAACAACGGCTGGTGGGGCGAGGGCGAGATCAAGTTCTACATGGACGGCGATGAGTACCCCACAATTTGCGGCACCGGCACGGAAGACTACTTTTGCGGCTCCTACAATTTTGATCCCAGCCCGCGGCATAACGAAGGCTACGTCACCTACACCACGCCCTACGCCGGTTTCCACCAGGTGATCCGCCCCGATACGGACTACAAGTCACAATTCCGCATGGGCATGTACCGCTGGCACATCATGGACCCCATCCGCTTCGAAACCGACTTAAGCGTGACCATGCAAGCGCTGGGCTGGGGATACAACCGCCGCTACCTGCCGCTGCAAGACGATATCGCCTCGGTCGCCTACTGGTATCAAACGCTGCCGCAGGCGCCCTTCCCGGCTTTGCCCGAGCGCGATCAGCTGCAAATCATCTAGCGCGGCAAATCTCGTCGTATAGCCGTTCATAGCTGGAAGCCGTCTTCTCCCAGCTGTATTGCGATTCGATCAGCGCGCGCCCGCCCTGTGAAAGGCGCTCCCGCAGCGCCGAGTCGCCCAGCAGTTCAATCGTCTGCGCCGCGATGTCGTCGATCCCGGCGACCAGCGCTGACTCGCCGTCGCGGACATTGATGCCGTCCACGCTTAGCGGAGTCGCCGCGACCGGGATGCCCATCGCCAGGGCTTCCAAGACTTTGTTTTTCAGGCCGGCGCCAATCCGCAGCGGACAGACGAATACGGTCGCGCGCGCCAAATACGGCGCCACATCCGGCACCCGCCCGGTGATTTCAATCTGATCATTTGCCAGGTCGCGCAGCCAGGCCGGCGGATTGGCGCCAACCAACTGCAGGCGCGCATCGGGCAGCGCCTGCTGGACCCTCGGCAGCACTTGATCCGTCAAGACCCGCGCGGCGTCTTGATTGGGCGCATAGTCGAAGTTGCCCACGAAGAGCAGCGTACTCGGCTCGCGTTCAAGCTCGCGCGGCTGAAAACGCTCAAGCTCGATGCCGTTGGGAATGACCGCGATGTTCAGCGCCGGATTTAAATCGAGCAGCAGCGACCGATCGGCATCCGAGATGACCACGGTCCGGTCGAAGGGCGTGAACATAAAGCGCTCGAAGCGCCGTACCAGCGGCAAACGCAGTCGCGATTTCCAGTCGCCTTGCGCGGCGGCGGACTGCAGATACAGCGCGTGCGATTCGTAAGGCGTGATGACATTGGGACGGTCGGCAAAGAGCGGAAGGTACTCGTAGACGCTGACCGAGCCGAAGCAGTGCGCCAGGTCATAATCGTAGCGACTTAGATAATCGGCGATGGCGCGCCACAGCGGCGGACAGAAGCTGCGCTCGGCTGACTCAGCGAAACGGGCCGAGCGATCGACCAGACGACGCAGGTAGGCGAGGGAGTCGCGAGCCGGCTCTCGAATCAGCGTAATATGCCGGAAGTAAGCGCGATAATTGTCCACTTGATCGGGGTCGCCATCGCGATCATAGAGCGCCAGCAAGTCAATGATGTAACCGCGCTGCGACAGCTCCCGCGCCAGGTGCCAGATGATCAGGCGGTCGCCGAGATGCAGCGGATACGGCGGGCAGCGCGAAATGAGGAGGACTGTTTTCATGAGCAAGCCGCCCACTGTGGATTACGGATTACGGCGCAGGCGCAGTATTAGCACCCTCAGCCTATGCCCATACTACAGCCAAACGCAAAATACTCGCCCTAAGGACGAGTATTTCTTGTGCCGAGACCCAGACTTGAACTGGGGACACCCGCATTTTCAGTGCGATGCTCTACCAACTGAGCTATCTCGGCATCCGACCCTGAAATTGGAACCGAAGTGTAGAGCAGCCGCGGCAAAATGTCAAGGTGGGAGAGACGTCCTCAGCCAATCGCGAATGACGCGCGCAGTCTCCAGCGGCGCCGCCTGCGGGAAGAGATGTCCCTGCCCTTTCATCTCGTGAAAGGTCGCTTCGGGCGCAAGCGACTGCGCCCGGGCAAACGACGCCTCGGGAAAGGTATCGCTGTCCTCAGCGCGTATAATCAAGGTCGGCGCCATGTTATTCAGCTTGGGCAAGTCCTGCCAGATGCTTTGGTACACCGTTGAGAAATAATATGCCTCCCACTCCGGGCCCCAAGTCAACTCAAAGCCAGCGCCATTTTCGCGGGCGCGCAGACCGTGTTCGACATACAGGCTCAGCGCCTCCGCCGGCCAATCAGCGAAGATCGGCTTCTCGCGAAAGCGGCTGTAGGCGTCCTCGCGGCTATCGAAGAATTGACGCCTGCGTCGCGCGCCCTGCACCAGCGGCATGTCATCGATACGGCCCGCTTCCCGCGCCCTGGCCAGCATGTCGAGCGTAGCTTGCGGCAGCAGCACCGGGTCGAGCATGACCAAAGCCCGGAATCGCTCCGGTTCCTTGATCAGCGCCAACATCGACAGCACGCCGCCTAGCGAGTGCCCGAGGGCGACGATGTCGTCGAGGCCAAAGCGGTCAAGCCCTCGCAGCAGATCATCAGCGGCATCGCGCCAACTGCGGAGCGTGGACGGCGCAGCTTGATCGCCCCACAAAGCGCGCGGCGGCAGGCTGATCGCGCGAAAGCCCTCCAGGCCGCGCAGCAGGGGCAAGTAAGTCTGCGGCGGAAAACCGTTGGCGGGCATGATATTAAGCAGCGGGGCGCCGGCGTCGCCGGTCAGTTCGATCAGGGTCTGCGGCATGATTAAACCTGATTCATGCTAAGCTACAATTCGACTCGACGCGGTTCCCTTGGCCCGATTCAGGGAGGTTCGACATGATTGATCGCTCAATTGTCTTCACAGTTGGCGCCGCTCTGATTTCTCTGCTGGTGATTTTGGAGTTGGTGCGGCGGCGGCGTCTGAGCGAGGAATACTCCTTACTCTGGCTGGGCACAGCCGTCGTCATGCTGATCCTGGGTCTCTGGCGCGATCTCCTCCACAGTTTGGCGGCATTGGTCGGCATCTATGACCCTTCTAATTTGCTTTTTCTGCTCGCGGCCTTCTTTATGCTCTTCATCCAGCTCTACTTCTCCACTGTCATCACCAGGCTTACGCAGGAGAGCAAAGAGTCGGCGCAGCAGATCGCCCGGCTACGATTTGAGTTGGAGCAGCTACGCGGCCAGCAGATTGATGACGAGAACAACCAGGCCGATCAAAGCGCCGATGTAGATCACTAGCTCGGGCAAATGCAAGCGCAGCGGATTGCGATCCAGCTTGGCGAGATCACGTACGCTGCGAACCGGCGCGCTCGGCCGAACCAGCCGTGGTCCGATGCGCCAGGCCAGGACGGCCCCGCCGAGCATGCCGCCGATATGCCCCCAATTGTCAATGCGCGAACCCGGCAAAAATCCGATCAGCAAGTTGATGCCGATTAGTATGGCCATGTGGCGCAACTGCGCGCGCACATTGACATACACGCCGCGATGCTGATAAAGATGCACGCCTTGCGCCGCGAAGATAGCGAAGACCGCCCCCGACGCTCCCACTGACGCGCCGCCAAGCCCGCCCAAAGCCAGGCTGGCTGCCGAGCCGGTCAAGCCGCCCAGAAAATAAATCAACAGGAAACGCGCCCGTCCAAAAATCGGCTCGACCGTTTGGCCGACGATGAAAATCGCGTAGCTGTTGAAGAGCACATGCGCCAAGCTGCCATGCAGAAACATGGCGGTGAATAGCCGGTACACCTCGCCATTGAAAACCACCAACTCCGGCAGCAAAGCCCCGCGCAAAAACAGTTCCCACTCCAGCTCCGGCACAAGATAGCCGGCCAGGAATATCAGCCCGTTAAGCGCCACGAGGGTATATGTCAGCAGCGGCCGGTCCACCAGCCGAGCAGGCTTGCGCTTGGGGGGCGCCGGCGCGCGTACCCTGCCTTTCTGATTAAGTGGATGATCGGATTCGTCGCGGTTTTGCATTGATTGTTCTCTCTGTCTGGCATCGCCAGCATGATAATCGACAACTGTCAAATTTGCATTGGAGACCCGCCAAAGCAATGGCGCTTAATGATTGTGAATCAACATAACAAATGCGCCGCAATTCATGATATGCTTATTCTAATGTTGCTTCAATGTGCATATAATATTGAGTGTCAAGGCGTACAAAACAGGGAACAGGAACTAATGTCCGATCATTCAATAGCCGATATCGTGATCGTCCCGGAAGAGATTTTATGCGAAATGCACGAGGAGGGCGATGCCTGTGATGTGCTCGTGCAGATGGAAGACGGGACGGTATACACAGCTTTGTTCGCCACACTCTCATATATCCACCGACAACTGTCATTAACCTGGATGGTTACAGAATCGATACCCGAGACGCCGCCCGTGCGTTACGCCGTTTTGGATACGCCGCATATCATCGTTGAACAACTGCAACTGGAGATCATCGAAGATACGATCGACAATCTGGTCGCGCAAGATGTCTTCGAGAGTCTCTTCACCCGCGTCACGGAAGACGAGCGAGCCGATCCCCGAGACCCTCCCCCGCAAAGCAAGCTGGCCACCCAGGCCATTGCGCAAGCGGTCATTGAAGAAGTGCTGGTTCTGATCGACGACTAAGCCTCAAACCAGTAGATTAATTCCAGCGCGCTTATCAGGCTTCCGCGGCTGCCCCTACCTCTGTACTTCCATTCTCCGCTATAATTTCCAGCGGCCTGATGCGACTGCCAGGCGCGGCAGGCACAGAAGTAAGGGCAAATAAGCCACGCAAATACTTACCACAGAGAACACTTAGGTTACACAGAGGACACCGAGTAAAGCAGTTGAGTAATCGTATGCCAGCGACAGTTTCCGATTGTTAGACGGCTGCCCAACTTGCGGAAGTATCGAAGTACTATAGAACCCTCTATGTCCTCTGCCTGCCCTCGTGAGCCTCTGTGGTAAAGGAAAATGTCCTTGAAACAGGACCTGCAATACGTACTTGTTTCTACTGAAACTCGACCTGAGGACAAACGATGGCCGAAGAACGCTACGAAGACAGCCAGCTTTACAGGATCAGGCATTCCGCCGCCCACGTGATGGCGGAAGCAGTGCTGGAACGTTTCCCCGAGGCCAAGATCGCCATTGGCCCGCCGATTGAGGATGGCTTCTATTACGACTTCGACCTGCCGACTGCCCTCAGCGAAGCCGACATCAAATGGGTCGAGAAGCGCATGAAGAAAATTCTGTCGCAGCGCCATAACTTCACCATGCGCGAAATCAGCCCGGCCGAAGCCAAAGCGATCTTTCACGATCAGCCCTACAAGCTGGAACTCATTGACGACCTGGTTAATGGCCGCGTTGACGACAACGGCAACGCCATCAGCGACCCGGCTGACAGCCTGACGATCTATACGCAGAATAAATTCACGGACCTCTGCCGCGGGCCCCACGTTGACAGCACCAAGGACATCAATCCCAAAGCGGTCAGCATTTCGCTGCGTCCGCCGGCCGGAGCGTATTGGCGCGGCGACGAAAAACGCCAGCAGCTCACCCGCATCTACGGCACGGCCTGGACCAATCCCGCTGAGCTGGCCGATCACCGCGCGCGCTTGCAGGAAGCGATCAAGCGCGACCACCGTGTGCTGGGTGAAAAGCTCGACCTCTTCATCATCGATTCGATGGTGGGCAAGGGATTGCCGCTTTGGCTGCCAAATGGCGCGACCCTGCGCGACACGCTGGAGCGCTGGCTGCGGGATATTCAGATCGAGCGCGGTTATCTGCCGGTGGTCACGCCGCACCTGGGCAATATCGAGCTGTACAAGACTTCCGGACACTACCCCTATTACGCCGACAGCCAATATACGCCCATAGACGTCGATGGCGATGAATTCCTGCTGCGGCCCATGAATTGCCCGCATCATTGCCGCGTCTACACCAGCCAACCCCGCTCCTATCGCGATCTGCCGCTGCGCTACGCCGAATTCGGCACGGTCTATCGCTATGAGCAATCGGGCGAATTGCGCGGCCTGACGCGTGTGCGCGGCTTCACCGTCGATGACGCCCATCTCTTCGTCCGGCCCGATCAGTTGCTGGAAGAGTTCAAGGGCGTCGTCCAGCTGATTCAGCACGTATTCAGCTCGCTGGGCATGACCGATTTCCGCGCCCGCCTGGGCACGCGCGATCCCGACAGCGACAAATACGTTGGCGACAACAGCCTGTGGGAGGCAGCCACCGTCGCCATTATCGACGCCTGTGAAGCTTTGGGCGTGGATTATCAGCTGGAGCCGGGGGAAGCGGCCTTCTAC
>LXNI01003120.1_pt1 | contig 10048 bp, 10 predicted proteins | sample 809091 | NCBI WGS metagenome assembly LXNI01 (sample SAMN04870527, study PRJNA318959) | sponge metagenome | biome: 01000161; feature: marine sponge reef; material: water | host: Sarcotragus foetidus | place: Greece: Milos, Mediterranean Sea | collected 2013-05-29 | depth 5-7 m | reverse complement strand
GAGAGGTGTGTGTCCTTTACCGAGAGGAACCCGCTACACCACCAACCAGCCATGTGTTCGGTAGAAGGTCACTGCTGAACGACAGAAGTAATAGATATGCAGTATTCCTTTATGGGATGCACCGCCGCCATGGTGAACGATTTTCATTGAAGGCAGATAGGCTATTTCCCCAAGCCGTAGCGACAGGTCATAATCCTCAAAATACAGAAAGTACTTCTCCGAGAATCCATGGATGCGTTGCAGTGCATTGGTACGGCACAGCATAAAGCAGCCGCTCGCCAGGGTGATTTTCCCACTTGGTTCTTCTGGAGATAATTCCCGATATTCATAATGAGCCAACCTGTTGTTGAACATCGTCGTAAGTGACCGGGGCATAAATCCTCGCAGAAACAGGTTAAAAAGACTCGGATATCTTCTGCACAGATGGTGCTGTTCGCCTGATGGCGTTAAGACGGCAGGTGCAACAAGCTCAACATCTGGATTGGCAGTCAGATATCGGATGCCTTGGGTCAATGCATTTACATCGGGGATAGCATCCGGGTTGAGAATCAGATGATATTCCGCAATGGAGGCATTAATCGCCATGTTATGGGCACGACCGAAACCGATGTTGGTGTTGTTTATGGTTGTCGTGACAGCCAGGTCGAGTGAACCGACTATTCTTTTGAGCAGTGCTTCTTCGTGACCATTGTCGATTATGTGCAGTTGGACTACATCCAGAACTTGTTGTTGCCGCGCCTGGGACACCGATTGCTGAACATTGTCCAGAACTGTCGTCAGAAGGCTTTCATCGATACCACAGGTAACAATTGAAATGGATAAGCCAGGTATCATGGGATTCTCGACACGCGCGTTGCTGCTTACATCCATTGTAATTCAATTGGGAAAAAATCGGGACACACACTGAAAAATACGGGACACACACCAAAAGAGACAATTGAAAAATACGGGACACACACCAAAAAGAAGTCAACAAGATACCCCAAGATCCTCTACCCGGTGATCACCATTACAGGGCCTATGCTGGCGACCCCCAACACTACGACCTGGTCTCCGCGGTCAGTTTTCAAATACTGATAAATTCGGAACACACGCCAATAATGAAATCGATAAATTCGGGACACACACCAAAAGAAGTCAGGATATAATCGAGACACACACCCAAAGAAGATAACCAGATGCCTGAAGATCTGTTACCCGGTGATCACCATTACAGGGCCTATGTTGGCGACCCCCAACACTACGATCTGGTCTCCGCGGTCAGTTTTCAAATACTGATACTGCTGGGTTTGAGAGAGACCCACAGCGTATTGGACATTGGCTGTGGTTCACTCCGCAACGCCAGGCTTCTTATCCCATATTTAAATGCAGGTAACTATTTTGGTGTTGAACCTGAGCAGTGGTTGGTAGATGAAGGGATCAGGAATGAAACGGGTAGCAGCCAAATCAACGTAAAAAGGCCTACCTTCAGTTTTCGGTCCGACCTTAATGAATTCCCAAAAGAGCAGAAATTCGACTATATCTTCCTGCAGTCAATCTTCAGTCATTCCGGCCCCGATGTGCTGACCACCTGGCTGGATCAACTGGTTTCAAGAATGCACACCGACAGCCTGATGGTAGGGACGTATTACAAACAATCTCAGGATGGTTCACAAACAGGATGGGTATACCCTGGGCTGGTACCCTATCGCCAGGAAACTTTCGCAGGTTTTTTTGAACCTCGCAATATCCTATTCAACGAAATAGTGTGGCCACATCCCATACAGCAGTGGTTCGTGGCTTCCAGGAGCAAGGTTGATGTAGAGCAACTCTCGAAAGCCGGAAAACTCATTGCCGAGATTGTCAACGGAAGATGGCATCGGAGAAAGAAAAGCTGACTGGCGCCCTGAGCAGGATTCGAACCTGCGACCCTCCGCTTAGGAGGCGGATGCTCTATCCAACTGAGCTACCAGGGCACAGGGACATTGTACCAGAACCCAAGGAAAGTCCGATTAACATCAATCTTTTCTCAGCAGATAACCAGCCAGGAATGGGCCACTAATCCAGAATCCAAGGTGTCCGATCTTTTCCTCAGCCGATAACCACCCAGTTAAGGGCCACTAATCCAGAACCCTGGGTGTTCGATCAACATCAATCCTTTTCTCTGCCAACAACCAACCAGAAAAGGCACCATATCAAAACCCAAGGTTCAAAATCGTATCGAAAAAAAGCCAACCATCACGACTTTGGTGTAACATTAATCAACACGATTAATTTGGCTTAAACAGTATCTTGAGTGTGCAACTATGCGAGATACCCGATCATTATTGTTGGAAACAGATTTTCCTTCCCTTCAAAGACTGCAGCTGCAAACGTTACAGGTTAATCTGGGATATCTTTGCAATTTGAGTTGTACGCACTGTCATGTGAATGCAGGACCGTCTCGTACGGAATTAATGGATCGCGAAACCATTGATCTCGTCATCCGGTATCTTGATAAAACTGGTATAAAGACGTTGGATATGACCGGTGGTTCGCCCGAAATGAATCCACACTTCCAGTATCTGGTTGAGTCTGTCAGTGAGATGGACGTTAACGTCATTGACCGATGCAACCCGACGATTCTGATGGAGCCTGGATATGAATATCTGCCGGAGTTTTTTGCTCGCCACAACATCATGGTAGTTGCATCCATGCCCTGCTATCAGGAACAGAATGTTGACAAACAGCGTGGAAAATACGTGTACCGGGACAGCGTTTCCGGTCTTAAAAAATTGAATGCGATGGGCTACGGCAAGTCAGACACCGGACTGGTGCTGAATCTGGTTTACAATCCGGACGAACCCATTCTGCCACCTGCCCAGGAAGAGCTGGAACAGGACTACAGGCGTGAATTGAAGTCCAGACACAACATCGTTTTTAATGAACTATATGTATTGGCCAATATGCCAATAAACCGATTCGGCGCCAGACTGATTGCAAAGAATCAGTATTACGACTATATGACACTGCTCCGCAACGCATACTCAGAGAACAACTTGAACAATGTGATGTGTCGCCATTTGATCAGCGTCGACTATACCGGTCACGTTTATGATTGCGATTTCAATCAGATGTTGTCAATTCCACTACTCGCCTCTGATAGGCCTCAAACCCATTTAAAGGATCTGATGACTCGTGATATCGAGGGCCTGGATATTACTGTTGGCGAGCATTGCTACGCATGTACGGCAGGTCAGGGAAGCAGTTGTGGTGGAGCGCTGAATTAATAGTGCCCCCTCTCTCAATAATCATTCCGCTGCTGGATGAAGCTGATCAGATCCCGCATCTGATTACACACCTGTCTAAAGCCTTTGAAGTATCCACCATTGACAACGGCGGCAGTAATAATTCCGACCAGATCCCACAGCGAAAATTACACCTGTCAGAAGCCTCTGAAGTATCTGCCATTGACGGTGGCAGCAGTAATGAATCCGACCAGACCCCACACCGAAAATCACACCTGTCTGAAGCACCTGAAAATATTGCTATCGCCGGGAGCAGCAGTGATGAAAATGGCCAGAAGCCGCAGTTAAAGAAACACCTGTCAGAAACAACAGAAGAAATTGCCGTAGAAGGTAGCGCCAGTAATGATTCCAGCCAGACCCCACACCGCAATCCACATTTGTCTGATGTACCGGATGTAATCGCCGTAGACGGCGGCAGCACAGACGAGACCCTGATGTTACTTTCGCATTCAAATATAAGGGTGATATCCGCTGCAAGAGGCCGTTCTAATCAGATGAATGAAGGTGCGGCAGTAGCGACAGGTGATGTACTGCTGTTTCTTCATGCCGATACGCGTTTACCGCCTGACTATATTGAAAAACTTGCCATATTTATCAGATCAGGCAAACCATGGGGGCGTTTCAATGTGCGATTTGATGACAATCATCCAATGTTCAGGTTGATCGCCTTGATGATGAACTGGCGTTCCCGTTTCACCGGAATCTGTACTGGGGATCAGGCGATATTCATACGTCGATCCACCTTCGAATCCCTGAATGGGTTTGCGGATATACCACTCTTTGAGGATATTGATTTGTGTAAACGGCTGAAATCTCTGGACTGGCCATTTTGCATCAAAAGTCCTGTGACAACATCGGGTAGACGCTGGCGAACACATGGCTTTTGTAAAACAATTCTCCTGATGTCGTGGTTGAGACTGTTATATTTTTTTGGAGTTTCACCGGAAAAATTATCTCAAAAATACTATAAACCGGACCCGGGATTAATAAATCAGTCCACATAGGATCGTTGAAAATCACCATGAGCCATGAAATTCAAAGACGTCTGCACCATAATATTCTGCAAGATGCCGTTGTCGGGTGCCTGGACACCAGAAAATTTTTCCAAAGAAGCGTTCAGCGGGCAAAAAACTGGCTCTGCTGCTGTCGCGGAGCAAACAAGGCCGGCTTACCTGAATTTTTCTTCGTCATGATTGATGACAGATAAACCTAACCAGGAGATAACAGATCAAGCGCCCCACGGTCACTGATTACTACCATGAGCCATGAAATATAAAGACGCCCGCATCCTGATATTCTGCAAGGCGCCGGTGCTGGGTCAGGTGAAAACAAGACTTGTTCCGGTGCTTGGCGAACAGCAGGCACTGGTACTTTACCAGGAGCTTACGACAAGGATGATTTCGACATGTCTTGAATCGGAACTTGCGCCCGCTCAGATTTGGACAACGGAAGATCATGCTTTTTTTCACACTTTTGGGGAATCAGGCAAAGTTGGTCATATCAGAATCCAGCAGGGAGATAATCTTGGGCAACGGATGCAATTTGCATTGTCTACCGCATTATTGGAATCTGGCGTGCAACGCGCCATTCTTGCAGGCACCGATTGCCCGCCTGTCGATAAGTCATACCTGGACAACGCTTTGGCATCACTTGAGGACCACGATGCTGTATTGGGCCCGACGGAAGATGGCGGATATGGTCTCATTGGACTACGGAAAGTGCAGGCTGATTACTTCAGTGATATTCCCTGGAGCACTGATTCAGTGTGTGCCGACACATGCAGTCGCTTTAATCGCAACGGACTTAACTGGTCACTGCTGCCGCAGATATGGGATGTAGACCGTCCCGAGGACGTCATGAGATACCAGCAGTTCTGCCAAACACTACCGCCCGGGTGAGGGTTACTCCGCGCCCGGGTAAACATTGATTCAAGTTAATTTAGACCTAAAACTACATCAAAAGGTTATATATATAGAAAAAAACGATGTTTCAGTTATATTAAAATATAATGTAATGTACAGTTCTTATGACGGACCGTTGCAGAAACATCTTCAGCCTCCTGGTGATAGCAGGGATTACAACCTACTTCCTATTGCTGGTAATCTAGTAGCACACGCCTGAAAATCACCCTGGATAAGGTAATCCGGGCATTCCCAGATAAGAAGTTCCTGTCCTGTAAGTCGACTCCTGATTATTTTTAGTTGCGACATTCACATATTGTTGGATAAAAATTCAACGGCTTGACAGGAAATAATCACCGTGGTGTTGAATCCTCGGACAAGAGTTCCTTATAGCGAATTTAACTGAGTCCCAAAGCATCCGATGTTCCTTGTAATCAATCACCTCTTGGTGACCGGTATACTGCACGAAATTTACATACCTCTGGAAACTGAAGTGATCGGGCAAATTTAGACAGGATGCTGAGATAGTTTCCATACGATGGGACGCCGTTAATTTATAGCCAACTGCACCAAAATGCATAGCTGATCCCGTAAACTACCGTAAGCTCTATTACACATCTATTGGAAGTGGAGCGTCATCTGATCTATTGCTCAGATAGCTATAATCCCATGCTAGATAATTGTTAATCAGCCCAACAGGGGCTTCTGCAGTGGACATTACTTCTATTTCTTCCACATGCAGCCCTTCGCACTCGTTAAGTAACCTTTCGATTTCACGCGATATCTCAACGGTTTCATCGTAGAATCCTGGATTGTCAAAATTCTCAGATCTCAATAGTAGTATCAGGTCGAGAACATACGGTATGTCGGGTTTTAGTTCTTCAAATGAAGGCAATAATCTAATGTAGATGTTTGATACTAACGATGCTGCTTTTTTGAATTGATTTTCGACCTTTCTCAGTGTTACAAAACGAGCCACGAATGCCTCTGGGAATGCTATTCGAGTATACCTCTTGGCTATCCACTTCAGTACTATCTGGAGTAGGTCGGTGTCTGAGATAAAATATTCAGGTTCGAGTTTTTCCAACAATAATTTTCTATCAATAACATGCCTATGATGGGCATTGCTAGACCAACAGTTGGTCTTTATCCCCTCAATCGAGTAGATAAACTCCAATCGGCGACTGTTTTTTCCATGCGCGTAGTTGCCGTCTGGATCTTTGTCTAATGGTTTTAAACATAGAACTTCGAAATAGGGTTCAATATCGAAGGAATCATGGACCAAGTCACAGGTTTGAGTCAGAACAAGTAGCAGACATGAATCCTCGACATCGTAGTTTGCTCCTGCTGTAATTTCTGAAGTAGGACGAAGTATCGCCCCTTGCTTCCAGCCCTTTTCAATGAGGCGATCCCTATTTGTCATCTATCTCAATCCATGGAGACCTTTAGTGATATGTTATCTAGAGTTTCGTTTTGTATTTCAGGGCTCGACTCCTTGGATACTTGTATAGCCCGGTCCATCATGTCTCTCTTAACCCTCATTAAGGCAAGCAGCATCTCCATCCCCTCAACCACTTCGTCTTCGTCCATCTCTTGATTGCCAAGTCGCTCCAACATGCTTGGCCCTTCATTGAGTGGTTGTCTAAGTAGTTTGCCAGGTGCATAGTGGAACTGATTCATCTCTTTCCACATCAATGAATAGCGATGCAGTGAGGAGATGTGGGTGAACACTTTTTCATTACCAGGCTCTTGTTCAAGCCAGTTATACAGGCTTGCTCTTGATACATTGAGAATCCTGGCAAGGGCTGACATGCTCAACCCAAAGCTGTTTCGGATGTTGGTAATCATCTGTGCGACTGTGACTGTGGGCTGAATGGGAATGGAAGAAGAGCTTTCCTCTATGGTAATCACTAACCAACCAGGTACAAACTCTCTATAATTCAACGGTTCTATTCCATACCAACTCTTTGCACCTGAGCCAAACCGGGTAAAGATGCTCAAAATGTTCTCCGCAGATTGGTTTAGGACTCCTGTGGAATTCGGAACGACTGCAAGTGGGGCGTAAAGTTGAGACTCCGGACGAACATTTATGTGCTCTGATTTCGAGATAGCTGCTGCCTGTTTACTCATTTGCTTTTCCTCCATTCCACTTTTCTAATGCCTCTGATGTAATTGTTGCCTTGAAAGCTGCCGATGTTGACACATGCAGTTCAACTAACATGTCCGATATTTTCTGGACATTAAACTCATATTCACGTTCAACGTAGTGGTCATAGTCCAATATTCCAACCATTTCATTTTCAGGTGGAACGGTCTCAAGTCTTGGAGCCGTTTTTAATTTATTTGGAAACAGGTCAGGTGGTAAAAGGTTGGTAGTGGAACTCTGTCTGTGCCTCACAACTAAAGTACCACCTATAGCTGTACCGTAGACAGCAGCTTGATCAGTTCCTTTTACAGTCCCTATCGAATCAAAAATTGGTTTTTGGAAAGGAACGGTCACCTGCTCATCAACAGAAAGTTGATCTTCAGGCAATAGCAAGTCGATGTAACGAAGACCAAGTCGACTCACCATTAGTCCTTCCGTAGGAATAACAGAATCAAAAGAGGACAAGATGTTACTAATTATCGCGAAGAAGTTATTGGAAGTGCTGTACTTGGTGGTATGGAAAAGTATCATACCGGCCTCGAGGATTACCCCTGTCCTTTCTTCTTTGTCAGTTAAGTGCCACCGTTGAATTGAATCACCGATGGATGGTTGACCATCCTGTACGGAAAACTGTTCTATCCTTTCGGTTTCTGATCGAGGAAGAGATTTGAATACTTCCTCATGAAAATCTTCCCATTTTTTATCCATGCGAGGAATCTTAGAGAACTTTACTTGTGCAAGAACATAGATCAGTGGAGCGTTCTCCATCTGTCCTAATCCTTTGCTCACCGAACTTACTCCTCAATCCAAATTGGCCGAATGATAGCTGTTTTTAATCAATTTAGACACTATTTTGGACAGTAGTTCATGCCTCTAGTACTACTGCTGATCAAGACCGGTTTAACTCCATCTCTATGAGGCAGTCATTTTGTCAACTTCTTGTTCTTTACTCCTGGCAGTTACCAGATTTTAAAGCCAAGCATCAAAAACCATCCAATCGCTGCCACTGCGCCCTTAACTGGTCAATGAGCGCCTGATGATCCAGGTTGTTCTCCACCACGATGTCTGCCTTTGCAATGCGTTCTTCGTTTGAAAGCTGTGCCTGCAGACGGTTTTCTACGGCTTCCCGGCTCAGGCCATCCCTGGCCATACTTCGTTCGATGGCGACCTCACGATCAACAACGATAACCCAGGTCTCATCGCCAATATCCTGCCAACCTGCTTCAAATAGAACAGCGGCTTCCAGCACAACGATTCCTTCCGGGTCCGTGCTGCGGATTTCTGCGATATCCGCTTCCACCAGTCGGCGTATCTCCGGCCAGACGATATCGGTTAACTTTTCAAGTGCATCCTGATTCCCAAAAACTTTGCTGCCCAGGATTTTTCTGTCAATTTGATGATCGTCATCAATCAGGTCATCGCCAAAAGTAGCGATAACTTCACGGTAGGCTCTGGTGCCGGGTTCGTAAACCCGGTGTCCGGCTTTATCTGCGTCGATAATATATGCACCCTGTTCCGCCAGAAATTGAGTGGCGGTGGATTTGCCGGAAGCAAGACCTCCGGTCAGACAGATTATCCGCATATGACCCTCTCAACAAAAAAATCCGCAAATGACCCCAAAGGTAATCTCAAATTCACCGGTTCTGTTGTTTAAGATTGACTGCTTCGAACTCACCTTTGTTGAGTGCTGCCACAAGATCCGACATTCCCCGTATCGGTCCGGGAAATCTTGTGGCACAGCGTCCTATGTGGCTGACGATATGGGAATCACTGCCGGCAATCCCCAGATAACCCAGTTTGTGGGCGTTATACAGTGCAATCTGATCTTCGTTTTGTCTACTGCCCCCGTTATAGACCTCTACAATACGGACACCTCTGGGAATGCCGTATTCCTCGGTGTGGGCAAACATGCCGACCCGAGGACGTCCGGGATGACAGGGAACTGCCACGGCGCCGTGTTGTTCACTGACTTCCAGCACCGTTTCCAGCGCCAGATTGATGCTGGTAAAGTCGAATGCTCTGGTCAAAGCTGCAGTGACTCCGAAGACCAGAACATGCCCGTATTCGGTTTCGACCTCTGCTCCTTTGAGGATGATCAGATTGAATTTTTCGGCAAGCTCAGAGTAATCTGACTCGAAATCAAATTGCCGATGCTCGGTCAACACAAATCCGTCGATCGGGATATTCCTGGACCGTATCCATTGACAGTAATTTTCCACCTTGGCCCGACCATCGTCTGACTTGATGGAATGTGTGTGCAGATCCAGAAGCAAGGAGACTCTCCGAAAACATCAACGACAAACTGCCACAGTGCACTCATTTGTGCAAGCGGAGTACTCAGCCGTGCAAGCAAAATGACTCGCAAATACACCCTCCTGCCTGCTGCAAATTAAACAACTCTCATCAAACATGACGAAGAAAAACCAGGTAAGCCGGACTGTTTGTTCCGTGACAGCGGCAGGGCAGTTTTTGGCCCGCTGAAGGCTCTTTATGGTAACCCGCTGAAGGCTCTTTATGGTAACCCGCTGAAGGCTCCCATCAAACAAATTGTCTCTAAACCCGTGTTTCGGGGCAGCCACCCCGTACGATGCTATCAAACACACACTATTCCGGACATACAGCAGATGGTTTTGGGGTGTTCATTTGCACCAGCATAATGTCGGAGCGCCGAGTTGGAGGAGCATGACTACAGGCATGCGGGGGAAGCTCGGGAATCCGGGAGGGACGCGCAGACG
>LXNI01003119.1_pt1 | contig 10048 bp, 7 predicted proteins | sample 809091 | NCBI WGS metagenome assembly LXNI01 (sample SAMN04870527, study PRJNA318959) | sponge metagenome | biome: 01000161; feature: marine sponge reef; material: water | host: Sarcotragus foetidus | place: Greece: Milos, Mediterranean Sea | collected 2013-05-29 | depth 5-7 m | reverse complement strand
AGGTTGCGGTGCGTGAGCATCACGCCCTTGGGGTTGCCGGTGGTGCCGCTGGAGTAGGGGAGGACGGCTATGTGGTCCGCCACGTCCACCGGGGCGTGGCCCTCGTAGGAGTCGCCGCCGAGGAGGGCGAAGGCATCGAGGAGGTCGTCGCCGGGCTCGGTCTCGCCGAGCACGATGATCCGCCCGATGTTGCCGTCGCCGGTCATCGCCTCACGCGCCAGTGGCAGGAAGAGCGGGATCGTGAACAGCCAGGTGGCGCCCGAGTCCTCCATCTGGTGGCGCAGCTCGCGCGCCGTGCAGGTGGGGTTGGCGGTCGTCACGGTGCCGCCGCAGACGAGCGCGCCGTGCAGGGCGATGGCGTATTCCGGGACGTTGGGGGCGAGGATCATCAGCACCTCGCCCGGCTGGAATCCGTTCGCTGCCAGCCCGCCGGCGAACCGCTGGACCATGGCGTGCAGCGTCCCGTAGTCGTAGGTACGCCCAGACGGGCCGTCTATGAGCGCCGCTTTGGCCGCTCGCTCTGCGGCGTTCTCGAAGATGTAGGGGGTCACCGGAACGTCGGGGATCGAAACGTCCGGCAAGCTGCTCGTGATCACCATCGTTGGCCTCCAGGGTTCGTTGAAGGTGCTGCTCTCACCAGCCTACGAGGCCGTCCACTGTGGGTCCGGTCGGGGGTGGTGGTGGCCGGCCCGAGGGTGAGTCTGCCGTTGGGGTGGCGGGTGACTTCTTCGCCGTTTTGGTGGACGCGGACGTGGTGGCAGCGCCAGCAGAGTAGGCAGGTGTTCTCGAGGGTGGTCTCGCCGCCGTGTTTCCAGTGTTTGAGGTGGTGGACCTCGCAGATCTGGTGGTGGGCGCCGCAGCCGATGCAGACGCCGTCGCGGGCGATGAGTTGTTTGCGCAGCCACGGGGGGATCTTGCGCTGTGAGCGGCCCAACACGACGTTGGCGGTGTGCTTGTTGAAGATGCCCGGCAAGATCTTGGCGTCACACGCGACGGCAAGGGTTTCGGCTTCGGTGAGGCGGGTGCCATCAGCGAGGCGGGTGTTGGTGATCTCGTCGTGGACCTGGTCGTAGTCGGCGAGCACGATCAGTTCGGTCCCGCGGGGCGCGCCGGTGCCGTCGCTGCTGCAGACGAGTTGCTGGACAGCGTCGGCGAAGCGCTGGGGTGCCGTCGGGCGATCCTTGGGGTCCTCGTTGCGGAACAGTTCGTCGGCCTTGGCGACCAGTGCCGCCTGCACCTGCGCTCCGGTGAGGGGGTCGAACTGTGCGAAAAGGTGGAACATGCCGTCGGGCTGCTCGCTGATCGAAGCCCGACGACGACGCCGCTGCGATGCTCGCCGCGCTTCGAGTTCCTGGTCTGTGGTGCGCTCGTTGACGTGGTCCTTCAACGTGCGCCGGAACCGATCATCAGGCTCGGACTCGGCGGCGTCGAGAAGCTCCTGCTGGTCGACCGGTGTCTCACCGGCCGCGTCGAGGATCAACCCCGCCGCCTCGGGTGTGATGGCGCCGTCAGCGAGCTTGCCTGCCACCTTGGGCGCCCACCCCAATTGTGCCGCAGTCTTCACGGCCTTGCGGGCGCCGGCCCGGGACCGCTTCTGGATCCGGCGCAAGGTCTCCTCCGTCGCGGCGTCGCCCTCGCGCCGCGCGATCTCCGCGACCAACTCCGCCTCCGCCGCGGCCAGCGAGGACCGCGCCCGGCCCATGAACCCCAATAGCTCCTGCACGACCTCCAGGTGGACTTCGTGCAGGCGCGGCGGAGGCGACGTCAACCACTCGCCCAGAGCGGCCCACTCGCGGCGCCGATCAGCCTTGGCGGACCCGTCAGGCATCGAACCATCGGGCATTGATCCGTCACCCATCTGCCCGTCACCCCCTCTCGCTCGTGTCCCCCGGCGGCCCGGCCACATCGCCGGTGGCTTGACCGCTCTTGATTACGTGCTGTCATACTATAGTTCTCCTGAGACAGAATAGCAACGTCAGTTCGGACTATTTGCGGATCGCAGAGTTCTCGCCCCTGGCTGGTGTGACCAAACCCCCATTTCAGCGGCCTCTGCGACCCGGTCGAACAGCCGCCCGGCGACTGACGACTCTGCTGTGACCAATGTCATATCAGTCTGCGGAGACAGGTCGCCGACAGTCGTGCTCGGGGCCCTCCGGGAAGCGTCTGGAGGACGAACATCGGCGGAACGCTCGCGACTCCCGTGCGAATCGAGCGGTCCACGCAACCGCTGCAATCCGACCTCAACTGCCGTGAGGTTGGTGTCGGGCCCTCGGCCCCGGCGCCTTCCCGTCAGGCCGTCAGTGCAACGGGCATCGCGGCCGCACATGCCCCCTTGGCGCGTTTGGCGATCCAGTCGGCGAGAGCATTGATGTTGCTGCCCACCTCGTCGGGTGTGCCGGACAGGTCGAGCGCGTACGTGTGCAGCACCTTGCCAGTGTGGCGAACACGAATGGATGACACCGCGGCTCTTGCGTCGGAGGACGCTCCCACCGGTGGCGACGGGCCGGCCGTCGTGGCATCTGCCGCCGGTTCGGTGTCGCTGCTGTCGCCGCTGTTGCCGCTGTTGCCGTCGGCCTTGAGGCAGTAGATGAGCATTCCCTCGGGCAGCTTCAGCGCCGTGGCGTAGGCGAGCAGTTGGTAGAGGTCGGCCGTGGGACCGCCGGCGGAGTCGTCGGTGAGCTTGTACTTGATGTCTGCTACGAATACGGCGGACTCGCCGGAGTGGAACACGAGATCGGGCCGGATCGCGACGGCACGTTCCTCGTCGAGGTGGCTCGGATGCTGGTCCTTCACCTCGAGGCGTCCGCGCAGCGAGCGCCGTAGCCGCTCGGTCACGAACCGTTCGAAGAGGTCATTCATGTCGACCATGAACGAAGAGGCCTCCACCGCGCCGAGGGTGTCCCGCAGGGTCAGGTTTTCCAGCACGAGCCGTGCCAGGCGCAACGCAGGCCTGTAGTGCTCGTTGAGACGGGTGAACACCACCTTGTCGAAGTCGTCGGGGTAGTGCCCGACTTCGGCCACGTCCTCCAGGGTGACCAGGTGCTTCATGAGGCGTCGCCGGTCCGCCGGTTGGACGCCCGCGACTCGCAGCGAGTGAGACACGGCGGCCTTTAGGTACGAGTTCTCGATGAGGTCCGCCGTGAACTCGGTGAAGCGGCAGGGCACCGGGACGGCCAGGCCGGGCCGGGTGAACAGGCGGGCCACGTCGGGTCGGCCCCGCAGCGCGATCAGCCGGTCGTGTTGCTCACGGTAGGAGTGGTACAGGCCCCGGGCCAGGGCGGTCTCTGCCGTGCGGGCGAACAACGACACCATGGCGGGCAGCAACTGCAGATCCCGCTCGTAGCGGGCCGCCTCGTCGCGCCAGTCTTGCTCCCGCAGCCCCACCTCGAGTAGCAGGAAGAGGTTCCGCAGCGGGATCTTCGGCCGGACTAGGACCTCGAGGCCGTCGACGGTCACCGTCCCCACGTAGTTGCGCGCCGTGATGAGCCATTCGCCGGGGTTCTCCGCCGGTTCGACGGACAGGTGTCTGCCTTTGCCGGATCGATTCAGCGCACTCGCCTGAGCCTGACTCAGGGCCAGGACGGCACCGCGGTACTCGCGCAGGGTCACTCGCTGCGGTGCTGGTTTGACGATTCCGTGACCAGAGGGAGTCCGGCCCGCAATTGGTCCCGCTGGCGCGGAGGCCGAGTCCGATGCCGGTGCCGTTGCACCCGCCGGCGGAGACACCGAATCGACCGCCCCCGCTCCGGGTGCTGCCGGCGCCGTTGCTGCTCTCGCTCCGGGAGCCGCCACCTCCGCCAATACCGTCACGTCCGGCGCCCTGCGGACACGCCCGCCTCAACCGTCATTCGAGGAGCGGTCCGGGTGAGCTATTGAGAGCCTGCATCGCCACCGGTGCCCGCGGAATCCGGGTTCCCGTCGTCGGTCTCCGCGGCGCTGGGCTCGTTCTCCTGTCCCTCGCTGTGCACTTCAGCGCTGCCGTCCTTCTCGCCGGCGCCGATCTGCGGCGTCGGGCCGTGACGGTTGAGCACGCTCCCGAACCTGTAGAAGGCGATGCGGTCGGGAGCACCGAAGAACTGATCCTCGATGAACGGCTCGATGTTGTAGGTCCAGATGCGTCGCAGTCGCTCCCGCTGCTCGTGCGGCGTGGAGCCGTAGTCCTTCATGAAGTGGCTGGGGCCGAGCAGCAGATGCGAGCCTTCGAGGTCGCCCTTGAGTTCGTCGTTGACTGAGTCCACCAGCCGACCGACCCAGGCAGGCTGGCTCTCGCGTGCAAGCCAACGACCGAGCAGACCCTCCACCGCTCCGCTGTCGGGGAAGAACGGCACGAAGTGGAACCGCCGCCGCAGCGCCGCGTCCACCAGCGCGATCGACCGGTCCGCGGTGTTCATGGTGCCGATGAACCAGAGGTTCGCCGGCAGCGAGAACGGTTTCTCGGGCTGGTACAGCGGGTGGATGCTCTCGTCGCGGTACTCCAGCAGGAACAGCAGTTCCCCCAGCACGCGCGGCAGGTTGCCGCGGTTGATCTCGTCGATGACCATGATGTGCTGCTTGCCGGGGGGCTCGGAGGCGCGCTCGGCCATGCGGGCGAGCGGCCCGGGTGTCAGTTCGTAGCGAATGCTCCCGTCGGCGGTGTTCCCGGCTGGCCGGTACCCCTCGAAGAAATCCTCATACGACGTCGACGGATGGAACTGCACCAGAGCCCGGCGCGATTCGTTCGGAGCCAACTCCTTCGCCAGCGCCTGCGCCAGATAGGTCTTGCCCGTCCCCGGCGGCCCGTACAGGATCACTTGCCCCTTGTCCTCCAACAGGTCGACGATGTCTTCCAGGAAGGCGACATCTACCAGCAGCCGTTCAGCCAATGCAGCCAAGTCTCTCTCGTCGTCGGAGTCGGCTCCGCCGGTACCCGCGCCTCGCGACTCGCCGTTGCTTCGGGGAGCTTCTTGTTGGAGCAGCCAGTAGAGAAACGATGCGATGGCATGCGGATCGTCGTCGAAGTAGGGAGCGAGATGGCTTCGAAGTCGATCGTTGGCGTCAACCACCTTCTGGCCGTGGGTTTGGCCGCGCGGACCAGGTAGCCCCAAGCGCTGCAGCATCAGTTCGCGGCCGTACTGCTTTATCTGCGTGCTTATGGGAAGCCAGTTGTCGGGGTGACAGATGGCGAGGAATTTGCTGGTCAGGTGATCTGCGAAGTCATTCACTTTGCGGGCTGCACCCGACTCGGTTAGAGCGTCATAGCGTTCAGCCAGTCCGTCTTCACCCCAACACAAGTATCGAATATTGTCGATGATTCGACCGTAAGCACCGTCTTCCAGCTCTTGAAGCCATGCCATGCCTTCCCATGTAGGTTCCGGTTGAACCAGATAGAGCGGTTTCGATCGCGTGGCGTGGTTGTCTACAGCTGTCAATTCAACTCTACTAAATGTGGTGATATTGTCCGGAAGCAGCTTCTCGGCCCACTCGGCACGCAGTCGTTTCTGCTCCTCATCAGCCTCGGTCGGGTAGCCGGTCTCTTGGAGGAATTGCTTCACCCACGCGGCCAGGTCTCTTTCCGGTCTTGTGCTCACAATTCAGTACATCTGGAGGGCGCCGGAGACGTTGATGGTGGCGCCGGATACGAAGCGGGCGTGGTGCGAGGCCAGGAACACCACCACCGGGGCGATCTCGGACGGGTCGGCGATGCGGCCCAGGGGGGTGTCGGCGGTCATCGACTCCAGGACGGCGGGGTCGAGGTCGGTCAGCAGCATCGAGGTGGACGCCTGGCCGGGGGACACGACGTTGACGGTGATCTGGTGGGGGCCGTAGGTGCGGGCCATGCCCCGTGACATCGACACGATGCCGCCCTTGGAGGCGCAGTACGCCGTGGACCCCCCGAAGCCGCCGCTCCACCAGCCCTGCGAGCTGAACAGGATCATGCGCCCGCCCACCCCGCCGGCGATCATGGCGTTGGCGGCGCTGCGGGCCAGGAAGAACGAGGCCTTCAGGTTGGTGTCGATCTGGAAGTCCCAGTCGTCCTCGGTGACCTCGTCCATCGAACTGCGGCGACGCAGCACCGCGGCGAGGTGCGCCAGCGCGTAGAGGTTGCCGAGCTCGTCCACCGCTCGGTCCACGAGCGCGCTCTGGGCGCCGAGGTCGGTCAGGTCACAGCCGGCGGCGATGTGGCCGTCGCCCTCCATGCCCGCCACGACCTCGTCCACGGCCTCCTGGCGCAGATCGACGGCCATCACCCTGGCGCCCGCGGCGGCGAACATCTCCGCGGTCGGACGTCCGATGCCGCCGCCGGCGCCGGTGACGATCACGCCCTTGCCTTCGAGTCCCGATCCCAGATCCCAAGCCATGTTCCCTCCCCGGTGACCGTTGATGCTCGCCGCCGGCCGGCACCGTCGTTTCCGGCCGGACCTGCGAGGCCGGGCGGCGCCGGGTTGACGCCGCCGTCTGTGTATAGCCGATCCGCCGGCGCGGCGCGCGCCCGCCAGCCACCTCCGGCGGCTCCTGCGCCACAGCGGCGGGCGGCCGACCTGTATCCGACATGGCGGACGTCTTACCGGTGAACCTGGGTTCGTTCGTCGGGTGGGTGCCTGTCACACGCTCCGGCTACGGTCTCGCGACGGGCGGAGCTCAGGAGGAGAGGACCGATGGGCGTTGCAGAAATGGGCAAGTTGACCTATGTCAACGTGAAGGAGGTGTGGGGGCACGAAGCGTTTGACTTCACGCCGTGGCTCGCCGAGCACCTGCATCAACTATCCGGCGTTCTGGATGTCGAGTTGGACCTCGAGGAGACGGAGATGAGCGTCGGCAAGCTGAAGGCCGACATCGTGTGCCGTGTCCCCACCGACGGCTCGAGGGTTCTGATCGAGAATCAGCTTGCGAAGGCCGACCTCCAGCACCTGGGTCAGGTCATGGCATATCTAGCCGGATTGGAGGCTCGGATCGTTGTCTGGGTCGCCAGCGGTTTCGACGAGGCGCATCTCTCCGCCCTCCGCTGGTTGAATGAGCACACGTCGGAAGAGTTCGGCTTCTTCGCCGTCAGGATCAGGACCGTCAAGATCGGGGATTCGCTGCCAGCACCGGTGTTCGAGGTCGCCGAGCATCCTAATGAGTGGGATCGCCAAGTGAAGGCTGAGAGTCAGGGCCTGAGCGAACTCGGAAAACTCCGACGGGACTTCTGGGCACATTACCGGGAGCGGCACCCGAGTGTCGAGAAGCCGCAACCTGGTTTCGCAGGTTCCAACGTAAACCATATGGTCTCGGAGTTGGATGTGCGTGTGAGTCTGTACTTGGCGAACGATGGTGCCGGTATTTACACCGCGGCTCCATTCGGCAAGCCGTCGGGTGGTCTCTCGGCGAGGCTGGACCCCTACTTGGGCGACCTCAGGAGCGCACTTGAGGAAGGGATAGCCGAAGACGGTCTGGGGCGAATCTATGGGTCCAAGCACAACAGTCGGCTCTACATGGACGGCTACGACCGGGCCAACTGGGACAAGATTACCGACTGGCTCGAGAGCCGTCGGCAGATCTACATGAAGGTGTTGACCGGCCCGCCCGGAGACGGCGAGGACGCGACCCCGTAGAGCCGGCTTAACCCGGTTGGCCCAGGCCGGGGTTGGCTGCTTTGTCGCCCTGGCGTTCGAGGCGGTAGAAGTCCACGACCTCCTCGATCACCTCGATGCCCAGGCCCGGCCCGGTGGGGGGATGCGCCCAGCCGTCGATGTGGTCCAGCGGCTCGGTCACCAGGTCGTGCTGCATGGGGTTGCGGAGCGGCTTGAACTCGAACAGCGTGCAGGCCGAACTCGAGAAGCTGACCGCCAGGCTGGCCGCGCTGACGATGGCCGACGACCAGGCGTGGGCGTTGGCCTGGCGCCGGTAGTACTCCACCCGTTCGGCCATCTTCTTGAAGCCGGTGATGCCCTCGGCCCGGCCGGGGTCGCAGCCGATGACGTCCACGGTGCCGGTCCCCAGCAGGCGCTCGAAGCCACCCAGGGTCCATTCCCGCTCCCCGTAGGCGATCAGCGTGGACGTCTTGTCGCGCAGCGTCCGGTAGCCCTCGGGATCCCACGCCCCGAGGGGCTCCTCGATCCAGTTGAGGTCGTACTCGTCGAAGGCCTCGCAGCGCCGCACCGCGGTGGTGACGTCCCAGCGGATCTTTATGCCCATGTCGATCATCAGCTGCCGCTCGGGCCCTATGGCCTCGCGCATGGCCCGCACGTAGGACACGTCGCGGTCGTGCTCGTAGCCGAGATAGGCGTCGCCCCGCTTGCCGAAGCCGGTCTTGATCCCCTGCAAGCCCGTGGAGAGCCACTCCAGCGTCTCCTCGCACATGGCACCGATCTCGGAGTGGTGGGCGTGACAGGAGGCGATGCCGGGCAGCCTGTCGTGCACCGGCCCGCCCAGCAGCTTCGTCACGCTCGTGTTGAGCGCTTTGCCCTTCAGGTCCCACAGGGCGATGTCCAGCGCCGAGATGGCGTAGGAGGCGATGCCGCCCTCGTAGCCGTACCACCACGTGTGGTTCTTCATGGCCCGGTGCAGGGCGTCGTTGGACACCGGGTCCTTGCCGATGAGCAGCTGCGCCAGGCCCTCGATGACCGCCTTGGTGGCCATGGAGGCCTCGGGCCACATGGTGATGGACTCGCCCCAGCCGACCTGGCCGTCATCGGCGGTCACCTTCACGAGGCAGAGATGCCGGTAGGCGTTGAAGTCGTTCGGCTCCGGGTATGTGACCGGGATCGGCTCGACGGCGACGATCTTCATGGTGCTGCTCCTTGTCGGTTCATGGTTCGATTCGCCCAGGTGTCCCGCACCCGTTGTCGTCAACAATCCCATGGCGCTTCCTATCGCTTCATCGTTCGATTCGTGCGATCGGGACCGCTACCACATCACCAGCCCGCCGGTGTGGTTGATGGACTGCCCGGTCATGTAGCCGCTGTCGGACCCCAGCAGGAAGCCGATGAGGCCGCTGATCTCCGCCGGCGTGGAGCCCCGCCCGAGCGGTACGACCTTGGTGCGGGCTTCGGAGAGTTCGTCCGGCGTCATGCCCCGCAGTGGCGCAACCTCGGCGAGCACCTTCTCCTGCATGGGCGTGTCCACGATGCCGGGGCAGATGGCGTTGACGCGCACCGGGATGTGGGCCAGTTCGTAGGCGAAGGAGCGGGTGACCGACAGGATCATGCACTTGGTCGCCCCGTAGACGGCGGCCTCGGTGGTGTTGGTGAGCTTGCCCGAGGACGAGGACAGGTTCACGATGGCGCCGCCGGGGGGCATCGTCGGCCCGATGCCCTGGCTGAGGAAGAAGATCGACTCCACGTTCACCTGTACCAGCAGCCGCCAGTCCTCCACCGTGATGTCCCGCAGCGGCTTCAGCATGATGATCCCCGCTGCGTTCACCAGTCCGTCGCAGCCCGCGGCGGCCTCGATCACGGTGGCGCGCTGGTCGGGATCGGCCAGGTCGGCCACCAGGGTGTCGGCGCCCAGCGGCGCGATCTCGGCCAGCTTCTCGGCGTTCAGGTCGACGCCCAGCACCGAGTCGCCCTCGCCTAGGAACCGTTCGACCGCCCCGCGGCCGATGCCCTGCGCCGCGCCCGTCACGACGATCCTGCGCTGCCCACCGTTACCGCTGCTCGACATGACTCCCCGCTCTTCCGTCCCGTCTCGGCATCCCCCGACCATGGCAGGGCGCCGCGTGCCCGCGCATGATTGCACAGGCCCGACCCCGGTGCATCATGTTGCGGGCGCCTTGGTGGCGCCAACGCGGTCTCCGGCGCGTCGATAGCGTGTTCGGTCGGCTTGTCTGGAGTGTGCTGGCCCAAGAGTTCAGCTCTGCTCGGAGCCAATGAGGGCTCAGAGCGGCACGCCTTGGCCTGATCGCCGGGCGCACGGTATTTCGAGGGATCGACGATACGGCTCGGTCATTGTTTCGACCGCATGTCTGGGGCCTGCGACCACCACGTATTCCAGATTCCGAAGGTGGGACACCTTGCCGACCTTCTGGCCCGAGGGGTTGTGTATACCGATCTGCGCGCCGACGTACCTCTTCGAGTCGAAGCTGAGCGGT
>LXNI01003118.1_pt1 | contig 10050 bp, 6 predicted proteins | sample 809091 | NCBI WGS metagenome assembly LXNI01 (sample SAMN04870527, study PRJNA318959) | sponge metagenome | biome: 01000161; feature: marine sponge reef; material: water | host: Sarcotragus foetidus | place: Greece: Milos, Mediterranean Sea | collected 2013-05-29 | depth 5-7 m | reverse complement strand
CACCAGCGACCTCGCCACCGCAATCCTCGACTACATCGACGACTACAACAACCGGGCCAAACCCTTCAAATGGACATACCACCCCAACCAACAGCCACAAAACTAACGCGCGTGACCACTAGGTCGGCGAGCAGTCGCTCGACCCAGACGTTGGCCCGCGGAGCGCTCCCCGGAGCTCGGTTCAGGACGCAGGTATAGTGGGAGTGCATGGTCAGTGCGGATGCCAACCGGGTGCTCACTGAGTCCGGCCCCGGGACGCCGGGGGGCCACATCCTGCGCCAGTACTGGCAACCGGCGGCGCTGACCGAGGAGCTGGCAGGCGATCGTCCGCTCGTGCCGGTGACGTTGATGAACGAGAAGCTGGTGCTGTTCGCCGACGAGCTGGGCCGGCTCGGACTTGTCGGTCGCCGCTGCCCACACCGAGGCGTCGACCTGAGCTTCGGGCGGCTGGAGGACGGGGGTCTGCGCTGCCCATTCCATGGCTGGCTGCTCGACGTCGACGGGACCTGTCTCGAGACGCCGACCGAGCCGGAGACCAGCCGGCTCCGCGAGCGGATCCGCCATCGCAGCTACCCGGTCCAGGAGCGGAACGGCATCGTGTGGGCGTACCTCGGCGAGGGGGAGCCGCCGCCAATGCCCGGGTTCGATTGCCTGACCGCGCCCCAGACGCACGTGTTCACGTTCAAGGGCCTGTGGGACGCCAATTGGTTGCAATCGCAAGAGGTCGGCGTCGATCCTTCCCATGCCGGCTTCCTCCACCGGTTCCTGGACGACGACTCCGAGCAGTACGGACGGCAGTTCCGCGGCCTAGTCGCCGACACCGGGGTGACCGTCGCCAAGTTGATGCGCGAGGCCTCGCACCCCACCATCGTGGCCGAGCCGACCTCGTTCGGTTTCCGGATGCGGACGACCCGCGACTTCCGGGGCGAGTTCACCCACGTCCGGATCTCGTACTGCATCTTTCCCAATGCCATCACCATCCCCATGAGCCGGGAGATGAGCATCACCCAATGGCACGTCCCGATCGACGATCACAGCAGCTACTGGTACTCGATGTTCGTCAGCTTCGATGAGCCGGTCGATGCCGAGCTGATGAGAGAGCAGCGGATCTCGGCGGTGACGCTGCCCGAGTACCGACCGATCCACGGGCGGTTCGACCAGTGGGGTTATGACCCCGAGGAGCAGCGGACGCAGACCTTCACCGGGATGGGCAGCGACATCAACGTCCACGACCAATGGGCGGTCGAATCGCAGGGGTCGATCTACGACCGGGCCGAGGAGCACCTCGGCCCGACCGACATCGGCGTCCGCACCCACCGCCGCTGGTTCCTGACCGCCGCTGACGACCCGTCGCAGTCCAACTTGATGGGGCGCGACAACCCCGTGTCCGGTCCTGGCGCAATCGACGCGGTCACTACCGGCCAGGACTTCGATGGAGCGTGGAAGGACCTCGACGCGGCCCGGCGCGCCGCGTCGCCTTGGGCGTCGCCCCTCACCGACGACTGACGGCGAGCGACGTAGCGACTCTGGTGCCGGTCGACCTCGCGGACCGTGACTAGCAGACCTTCACCGGCAGGGTCTTGACGCCGAGGATCAGATTGGACCGGAGCCGGGCGATGTCGCCGGCCAGCTCGAAGTGGTCGACCCGGTCGAGCAGCTCCTCGAAGATGAGGCGGACCTCCATCCGGGCCAACCAGGCGCCGAGGCAGAAATGGGGGCCGTTGCGGCCGAACGCCATGTGGTCGTTGGAGGATCGGGCGAGGTCGAAGCGGAACGGCCGCTCGAACGCATCCTCGTCGTGGTTGGCCGAGATGAACCAGATTATGACCTTGTCCCCGGCCTTGATTCTGCGGCCCCCGAGGGTGGTGTCGGCGGTGGCGGTGCGGCGCATGTGGCAGGTGGCTGTAGTCGTCCGCAGTATCTCCTCGACCGCGGTCTCGGTCAGGGACCGGTCGTCCTGCCACGCCTTCCACAACGACGGGTGCTCGATGAGCGTCAGCAGCGCCGATGTCATCGTGTAGCGGGTGGTGTCGTTCCCGGCAATCACCAGGAGGGTGAAGAAGTTCTTGAACTCCAGGTCGGTCAGCGGATCGCCGTCGGTGGTGGGGGCCAGCAGTTGGGCGATGACGTCGTTGCGGTCCTCCCGGCGTCGCAGCTCGGCCTCGACGTCGGCGTACTCGAACAGCTCCAGCGCTGCTGGGCTGCGGAACGGGAGCAGCCGGAATGCCTCGGTGTCGGTGAAGCCCACCGGATGATCGGTGAAGTCCGGGTCGGTGTTGGACAGCAGGGCGTCACCGAGCTCGACCAGGCGTTTCCCGTCGTCGCGGATCCCGAGCAGCTGGCCCAGCATTCGCATCGGCAGCTCCTTGGCGATGTCGCTGACGAAGTCGAACTCGTCGCGTTCGAGCGCCTGCTCGACCACGTCGACGGCCAGTTTCCGGATCCGCTCCTCGAACCCCTCGACCGTGCGCCGGGTGAATCCCCGGCTGAGCAGCCGCCGTAGCCGGGTGTGCTCCGGCGGATCCATCTCGATCATCGAGCGCCGAACCGCGATCTCGTCCGGGGCCAGATCGTCCATGCTGATGCCCTGGGCAGAGCTGAATCGCTCGACGTCCCGGCTGACGTCGAGCGCATCGTGGTAGCGGGTCACCGACCAGAACCCCCTGCCGTCCTTCTTGTCGCACCATGAGACCGGGTCCTCGGCGCGCAGTCGCTGGAACGTGGCGTGGGGAACGACCGTGGTGAACGAGTCGTGGTCGCTCAAGTCCGCGTCGGCCGCGCCCAGATCGGACGGGTACGGCTCGACCCAGGTCATTCCAGAAGCGTACCCCGGGTCAGTTTTGTGGGACAAATGGACCTGGCCTGACTCGGTGGCCTAGGGTCACCGCAGCTTCGGGAGACCGCAGCTTCCGAGAATGGGAAGGATCAGCATGAGCGGAAACATCATAGACGATCACGGCCTGTGGTCCGACGATCAGAGGGCCCAGGTGGCTGAGATCCGATCGCAGATCGAGACCGAGGGGTTGGAGACGGTCCGGGTGTCCTGGCCCGATCAGCACGGGCTCCTGCGAGGCAAGTCGCTGATGATCCCCGCCTTCGAGGCGGCGCTGCAGAGCGGCAGCGAGATCTCGATGGCCCCGTTCTCCCTCGACCCGGCCAATTCGATCGTGTTCAACCCCTTCATGGCCGGAGGTGGCTTCGGGGTCGACGAGCTGAGCGGGGTTCCCAACGTCACGATGGTGCCCGACCCGTCCACCTTCCGGGTCCTGCCCTGGGCCCCGGGGACCGGCTGGATCTTGGCCGACCTCCATCACCGGGATGGTCGACCGTTCCCCCTGTCGCCACGGAGCGTCTTGAAGGCGTCTCTCCAGCGGCTGGCCGAGCGAGGCTACGGGTTCGTCGCCGGTCTCGAGGTGGAGTGGTATCTCACCAGGATCGTCGACCCGTCTCTCGATCCGGCGGGGCTCGGTGCTCCGGGCATGCCGCCCGACCCGCCGGAGGTGATGCCGGTGGCCACCGGCTACTCGTACCTGCTGGAGAACCACCTCGACGAGGTGGACCACGTGCTCTCGGCGCTGCGGAGCCACCTGCTCTCGCTCGGGCTCCCGCTGCGGACGCTCGAGGACGAGTGGGCGCCAAGCCAGATCGAGACGACCTTCGACGTCCTTCGAGGACTGGAACCGGCGGATGCCATGGTGCTGTTCCGGACGGCCACCAAGCAGATCTGCCGCCGGATGGGCCACCTCGCCTCCTTCATGTGCAAGCCCCGCATCCCCAGCTTCTACCCGTCCGGCTGGCATCTCCACCAGTCGCTGACGAGTCTCGACACCGGGGAGAGCGTCTTCGCCCCCAGCGGAGAAGAGCCGCTCTCGGACGTGGGCCGCCACTATGTTGCCGGGATCCTGGCCCACGCATCGGCGGCGTCGAGCTTCACGACGCCAACGGTCAACGGCTACCGGCGCAACCGGCCGTACTCCCTCGCCCCTGACCGGGCGGCGTGGGCATTCGACAACCGGGCGGCGATGGTGCGCGTCATTTCCGGCCCCGGAGATCCGGCGAGCCACATCGAGAACCGGGTCGGCGAACCGGCCGCCAACCCCTACCTGTACATGGCCAGCCAGATCGAGGCCGGTCTGGCCGGAATCGAGCAGGCTCTCGACCCCGGGCCGATGGAGATCGAGCCCTACGCCGCGCAGGCCGAGCAGCTCCCCACCAATCTGGGCGCCGCCCTGGACGCCCTAGAGAACGACGGAGTCTACCGAGCGGCGTTCGGCGACCAGTTCCTCGACTACTGGCTCACACTCAAGCGCTTCGAGTTCAACCGCTTCGTCGAGGCCAGCGGCGCCGATGCCGTCGACTCCGACGACGTGACAGAGTGGGAGCACCGCGAGTACTTCGCCCTGATGTGAGACGGCGGCCGTGTCATCCAGCGGCACGGCCGACACACGGCCCGCAGTCCACGAGTTGAGACGATCGACCCGGCACCGCTCCGGCACCGCTGTCGCCGCAACCGTGATGTAGTCTGACGGCTGGCGCCAGGAGGGGACCGGCGAGAGGATCGATGCTGTGACCACGATTGCACCGAACCACGAGGGACCCGCAACCAGCAAGAGATTCATAACCGGAAGCGGCGATGAGGCCAAGGACGTCATCTGCGCGAGCTGTGATGGCTTCTGCCCCGTCTCGGTCAAGGTCAGGGACGGCCGCGTGGTCAAGGTCACCTCACGGGACACGCCGATCCTGGAGGGCGTGCTGTGCATGAAGGGGGCGTATGCGCCGAAGTCGTTCGCCCACCCGGACCGGCTCATGCGGCCCCTCAAGCGGGTCGGTGAGCGGGGCGGGGGCCAGTGGCAGGAGGTCAGCTGGGACGACGCCCTCGATGACATCGCCGCCCGCTTGACGACCGTGGTCGAGCGCTACGGGCCAGAAGCGTTCGCCATGGCCACCTCTGACGCCAATATCGGGCTCGACAACGGTTTGAGCCGGCGGTTCATGAACCACCTCGGCTCTCCCAACTGGATCGGCGGTGTCGCCTACTGCATGGGCAACACCGCAGCCGTCAGCCGGCTCGTGTATGGCTGGTACCCCCGCAGCGACATCATGCACTCCGACTGCATCGTGTTGATGGGCCACGACCCTCGCCGTCACAGCTGGACCTTGGAGCACAAGTCGATCCGGATGGCGCAGGCCCGGGGGGCGAAGCTCATCGTCGTCGACCCCCGGCGCAGCGGCAACGCCGATCTGTCCGACCTGTGGCTCCCCATCCGTGCGGGCACCGACACAGCGCTCCTGTTCGGCTGGCTCAACGTGATCATCGAGGAGGAGCTCTACGACGCCGACTTCGTCCGTGAATGGACCGTCGGCTTCGACCAGTTCGCCGAACGGATCCGCCAGTTCCCGGTCTCGCGGGTGGCCGAGATGACCGGCCTCGACGCCGAGCTCATCGTCGAGTCTGCTCGCATGTACGCCACCAGTCGGAGCGCATGCTTCCCGTGGACGCCGATCACCGACCAGCTGATCAACAGCACCTCGGCCATCCGGCTCCAGTGCTCCCTGCGGGCAATCACGGGCAACCTCGACGTAAAGGGGGGCGAAGTCTTCGTTGGCTTCAACCCGGCCGTGAGGTCCGACACGGAGATCGAGATGCACGATGTGCTCCCCCAGGAGCAGAAGGACAAGCAGCTCGGCGCACAGGATCACCCGGCATTCACCTATCGGGCCCAGATGGCTCTGAACGAGCCGACCCTGCGGGTGTGGGGTCACAAGTGGGCCAACCTGGTGAGCGGGTGCTACATGGCCAACCCGATGGCGGTGTTCAAGGCCATGGCCGAGGAGGATCCCTACCCCGTGAAGGCGTTCTTCGCCCTGGCCAACAACACCTTGATGTCGTTCGCCAACACCAAGCGGATCTACGACGCGCTCATGGCCCAGGACCTGTTCGTGGTGTACGAGCATGCCATGACACCCACCGCGCAGGTGGCCGACTACGTGCTCCCGGGAGACTCCTGGCTCGAGCGACCCGGCTTGCTGGCCGGCATCAGCGATCAGGCGATGGAACCCCCCGGCGAGTGCCAGAGCGTCGTCTACTTCTGGCACGGGTTGGCCCAGCGCATGGGCATGGGCGAGGTGTTCCCGTGGCAGACGGGCGAGGAGTTCCTCGACTATCGAGTCGAGCCGAGCGGCCAGGCCTTCGCCGATGTCGTGGCGGCGGGACGCTTTCCGAGCCCCGACCCCGAGCCGGCGCCATCAAACACGGAGCGCAAGTACCTGAAGACGGGCTTCGCCACCCCGTCGGGCAAGGTCGAGCTGTACTCGTCCATCCTGGACGATCTCGGTTTCGATCCGCTTCCCTACTACCGGCAGACGCCACAGTCCACCGACGAGTACCCGATGCAGATGTTCATCGGGCTTCCCGACGACGAGTACTACCGCACCGGTCAGCGCCACGTCCCCGAGTTCCGCAAGCGGGCCAAGGACCCGACCTTCTACCTGTCGGCCGCCGACGCCGCATCGCTCGGGGTCGACGAGGGGGGCTGGGCCCGGGTGACGACCTCGATCGGGACCATGGTCGGCCGGGTGTTCATCCGCTCGACCATGCCCGACGGCCTCGTCCGGGTCCCCCACGGTTGGTGGAAGCCGGAGTCACGTAAGGGACTGGAGAACATGTCGGGCATGTGGGACTTCTCCGACGCCCAGCTCACATCGGACGACGACCCCGACTTCATCGACCGGGAGCAGGGCATCCCCCAGATGAAGGGCTGTCCCTGCAGGATGGACAGGTTGTCCGACGACGAGGTGGCCCGGCTGGAGGCTGAGTACGGACCGACCGAGCACCTGCCCAAGGGCCCGGAGGGGACCAAGACACGACCGGTCAAGCTTCCCGAGTTCCTCGACGACCACGAGATGTCCTTCGACGTGGAGTTCGAGGCCGTGGAGCTGTCGATTTACGGCCGCATTACTCTCTAGGGTCTTGGCAGCCGTTCAGGTCGTAGCTGGCGATCGTGCAGCCGACGGAGAAGATCGGGATGGGCGCGTAGAAGTGCACTTGCCCAGTCGAGCCGGCTGCTGCTCCGCTGACGGCGACGAAGGTGCGGATCTCGAAGCCGCCCTGGCCGGCGTCGGCGTAGACGCTCCCGTCCTCGTAGTCGCAGAGGGCGTCGCCGTCGTTGCGGCACCACCGATCGAGGAAGTCCCGGTCCCAGGATTCGTTGATCTTGCCTGAGTCGGGGGTGGCCGGCCAGTGCGATATCCCTCCGGTGCCCACGAGCGCGATGCGCTCGGTAGCCAGGTCGGCCGCTCGACGCAGGGCCTGGCCGAAGGCTCGGGCGCGGTGCAGGGGCGCCAGGGGCGGTCCTTGGCAGTTGATGTTGGTCGGGACGATGGGCATGTCGAAGCGGGGGGTCAGGAAGTGGAGGGGGACGGCGATGCCGTGGTCGAACTTCCACTCCTCGGCGTACGCGACGTCGACGGTGTGCATCACCTCGGTGATCAGGCGCAACGACAGGTCGCTGTGGCCGGGGGCTCGGAACTTGTCGATGCCGAGCCAGGCCGAGTCCTCTATGGGGCCGTCGTAGTAGTCGGCCATTCCGATGGCGAAGCTCGGCATGTTGTCCATGAAGAAGTTGGCGAAGTGCTCGGCCGCTACGACGATCAGTGCGTCGGGCTCGGTGGCCTCGACGGCCGCTCGCATCTGATCGAAGGCGGCGTAGAAGGCCTCGAGGACCTCGGGGTCGGCCTGGCCGGCCCGGCCGGTGATGCCAGGGGCATGGCTGCAGACTCCGGCATAGACCAGCGGCATCAGGCCCCTCCCTCGGGCGCATCTGCACCTAGTAGAGGGTCATGTTAGCTTCCGCACGTCAACGCCCGGTCGGCGGAACCGTCGACTCTTGGACTGCCCATGCCTCACATCATCATCGAATACTCGGCCAATCTGGCCGACCTCACCGACACTGACGCGCTGATGGCCGCAGTGCACGCCGCCGCCCTCGACGACGGTCTCCCCGCCCTGTACGGGTTGCGCACCCGAGCCGTGCCCCGCGACCACTACCGGATCGCCGACGGCGACCCTTCCTACGGGTTCGTCTGCCTGACAGCTCGCATCGGACCCGGCCGGGAACCTGCGATGGTCCAGCGTTTCCTGAACCGGCTGATCGATACCGTCGACGCCGTGCTGGCTCCGCTCCAGCCCGACCATCCGGTCGCCATCAGCGCTGAGGTCCAGCTGATCGACCCGGCGCTGCGCATCAACCGCAACCACATCCGTACCCATCGCGCCCAGTCCGACAGCTGAGACGGCTCTTAGGGGCTGCGCGGATAGGTGAGAGTCCGTCGCGTCGCAGCGCCGTCATTCCCGCTCTAGTTCGCTGCGCTCACGGGCCGCTCGGGCCACGGCCTCGCGCCGTATGGGCCGCGTCGACCCGCCTATTCGCTCGGCCTCTTACGCGGCCAGCGGCCCGCTCAGATCTTCTCCAGGGGGGCCCACGACAGCAGCAGGCGCTTCTCGCCGACGCTGCCGAAGCGCACTGAGGCCTCGGCTTCGTCCCCGGCGCCGGCAATGTCGATGATCACGCCCTCACCCCACTTGGCATGGCGCACGTCGTCGCCCACCCGCAGGCCGAGGCCGTCGGCGCCCGAGGGAGCGGGCGCGGGTCGGCGGCCCGCGTCGAGGGCCCGCTGCACGATCTCGTCACGGTTGGCCGAGGCCCGGTCGAGACCGCGCTCGCGCCGGCTGCGGCTGTAGTAGCGGCTGCGCACCTCCCGGGAGCCGGCCACCGTCTGCACCAGATCCTCGGGGATCTCCTTGAGGAAGCGGCTGGGCGGGTTGTACTGGCGGCCGCCGTACAGCAGCCGGCTCCAAGCGTGGGTCAGGGTAAGGCGCTGCATGGCCCTGGTGATCCCGACGTAGGCGAGACGGCGCTCCTCCTCCAGCTCGTGGGGCTCGGTCAGGGCCCGGATGTGGGGGAACACACCGTCCTCCAAGCCGATCAGGTACACGTCGGGGTACTCGAGGCCCTTGGCCGAGTGCAGGGTCATGAGCGTGACCGCCGACTCGTCGGCGCCCGCGTCGGCCAGGTCGTCGGTGTCGGCCACCAGCGCGACCGCCTCCATCAGGTCGTCGAGGGTGTCGTGCTCGCCGGCCACGCCCACCAGCTCGGCCAGGTTCTCGAGGCGGCCGTCGGCCTCGACCGACTTCTCCGAGCGGAGCTCGTCCAGGTACCCGGAGCGCTCCAGCAGCTCCTGGAGCACCGCAGCCGGCGACGCCTCCAGGGAGGCGATGTCGTCGATCAGCGCGCAGAACTGCGCGGCGCCCGCCACCGCTCGCCCGGTGACGCTGGCCTCGCCGCAGTGACGGAGGGCTTCGTGGAAGGTGAGGCCGTTCTCGGCGGCGTAGGCGTCGAGCTTGGCAACCGAGGTGATGCCGACGCCCCGCTTGGGAACCCCCAGGGCCCGCTTGACGCTCACCTCGTCGCCCGGGTTGACGACCGCCTTGAGGTATGCCATGGCGTCACGCACCTCGCGGCGGTCGTAGAAACGGGTGCCGCCCACCAGCCGGTAGGGCACCTCAGCCTTGATGAGCTGCTCCTCCACCGCCCGCGACTGGGCGTTGGTGCGGTAGAAGACGGCCATCTCATCGAAGCGCATCTGGTCCCCGTCGCGGCGCCGCACAATCTCGCTGGCCACGTAGCGGGCCTCGTCGACCTCGTCGTCGGCGTGGTAGCGGACGATTGCGAGTCCCGACCCCTGGTCGGTCCAGAGGTCCTTGGGCTTGCGTCCGGTGTTGTTGACGATCACCGCGTTGGCCGCGTCGAGGATGTTCTGGGTGCTGCGGTAGTTCTGCTCCAGGACCACGATGCGCACGTCGTCGAAGGCCCGCTCGAACTCCAGGATGTTGCGGATGTCGGCGCCGCGGAAGGCGTAGATCGACTGGTCGGCGTCGCCCACCGCGGTCACCTGGCGGCTCTCGGCGCCCAGGCTGATCACCAGCTCGTTCTGCACGGGATTGGTGTCCTGGTACTCGTCCACCAGCACATGGGTGAAGCGCTGCCGCCA
>LXNI01003117.1_pt1 | contig 10057 bp, 7 predicted proteins | sample 809091 | NCBI WGS metagenome assembly LXNI01 (sample SAMN04870527, study PRJNA318959) | sponge metagenome | biome: 01000161; feature: marine sponge reef; material: water | host: Sarcotragus foetidus | place: Greece: Milos, Mediterranean Sea | collected 2013-05-29 | depth 5-7 m | reverse complement strand
AAAGAAGCTCAGCGACACTGACCTGGAAAAGCGACAGAAGGCGATAGACGAACTGGTCAAGCCGGTCAAAGAGAATTTGGCGAAATTTGAGGAACAGGTTGTCGCCATGGAGAAGGACCGCAAGGGTGCCTACGACGTCTTGCGAAACCAAGTCGGCCAACTTAGGGACACGGCCCAAGGCCTTAGCGAGGCCTTGCGTTCCCCGCAGATTCGGGGTCAATGGGGGGAGCAGCAGCTCAGGAACATTCTGGAGTTGTCGGGGCTGAGCGAGCGCATCGACTTCGTCGAACAGGAGACCATCGATTTGGGCGAGAGCCGCGGGCGGCCCGACGCGGTAGTCCACGTTCCGGGCGGCCTGGAAGTGGTGATCGACGCCAAGACGCCGTTGACCTCCTACCTAGATGCCCACCACGCCGACGACGAGCAACGCCAAGTCGAATTGCTGAACAGCCATGCCAACTCGCTCATGGGCCATGCCAAGACACTGGGGGATCGCGACTATGCCGATGCGGTTGAGGGGTCTCCCGATTTCGTAGTAATGTTCGTACCCGCCGATCCCATCCTGGACGCCGCCATGGACGTGAAGCCCACGCTGTGGGAGGACGCCTGGCAGAAGCATCGAGTCCTCATCGCCACCCCTGGTTTGCTGCTGGCATTTCTGCGGACGGTGGCGGTGGCATGGCAGCAGCAGGATCTACAGGAAAATGCCCAGCAGATTGCTGATGGGGCTGCCGATCTGTACGCCAGTCTGAAGACCTACGCCGGCCATGTCGACGGGGTGGGTAAAGGTCTGAAGCGGGCGGTGGACGCCTATAACAAGAGCATCGGCTCGTTGGAGGGCCGGGTGCTGCCCCGGGCCCGCAAGTTCGAAGACTGGGGCGTGGTCGCAGGTGGCAAGCAGATCGAGTCGGCTGCCTCGGTGGAGGCGTACCCACGAATGGGGGCCGCGGCTGAATTGGTTGAGGCCACAGCCGAGCCGACCGTGGTGGAACTGCCCGAGGCAGAGGACGACTGAGGGGCCTAGCGGTCGGTCAGCAGGCGCGGGGGGATCAGCCAGTCGAGTTGGCCGGTGTTGTCGGGGTTGAGGCTTACCCAGGCCAACGCGGCGGTGGGCATCCGCAGGTCGGCGCCGGTCAATTGCCCGATTGCGGTCGAGGTGGTCGGCTCGTGCCCGACCAACATGGTGACCGGTGCCCGTCGCTGGCAGGCCAGGGCGAGCATGTGGTTGACCGATCCGTAGTACAGCTCTTCGGCTGTTTCCGTTGGACAATCCCAGCCTCCCGCTTCCTTGGCCAGCTCGAGGGTTTGGCGGGTGCGGGTGGCGGGGGAGCACAGCACCAGATCGGGCACATGGCCAGCCTCGGCCAAGAAGCCGCCGACAGCCGCGGCGGATCGCCGCCCCCGTTTGTTCAGAGGCCGTTCGAGGTCGTTGGAAATTCCTGCGTACCAGTCGGATTTGGCGTGCCTCAAGAAGATGACCGCGGACATGTCGCAATACGCTAGGCCGGTGCAGCAATCGGTGTACGACGCGGTGGGCGGACAGCCTTTCTTCGACCAACTGGTGGACCGCTTCTACGACGGTGTTGCCGACGATCCGGTGCTGCGGCCTCTGTATCCCGAGGATTTGGGCCCTTCGCGTAGCCACCTGGCCGGATTCTTGGCCCAGTACTGGGGAGGGCCGCCGCACTACAGCGAAGAGAGGGGCCATCCCCGGCTTCGGATGCGCCACGCGCCGTTTGAGATCGGCGTCGCTGAGCGCGATGCCTGGATGGACCACATGCGGGCATCGGTAGGTGAGTCCGATCTGCCCGACGACATCCGCACCGCCATGCTGGACTACTTCGAGTCGGCTGCCACCCACCTCATAAACAGGCAGCCTCCTGCCCCGCCATCTGGTTCCCGACGACTTCCGATCAGTTGACCGACGCCACCTGGCCAGCGATAGCCGGTGATGGCTGGCTCACCGTTTCCAGGTCGATGTTGTACAACTCGGCCACGTTGGTGAGGGTCAGCTTGCGTCGGTCGTCCTCACTCACGCCCGCGTCGTCGAATTCCTTGGTGATCAGCTCGTAGGAGCGGGGCCAGGTGGCTGCGCCGTGGGGGTAGTCGCTCGACCACATGAAGTGGTCGCTGCCGGTGAACCGCAGGTTGTTCAGCCCGATCGGGTCTTCTATGTAGGTGAGGTACACATTGCGGCGGAAGTACTCCGACGGCGTCATGGTCAGCGTGTCATCGATCCGACTCCAAGCTCCGCCATAGGTGATATCGAGTCTCTGCTCCAGCCGGGCGGCGTAGTCGATTCCCCCCTCGGCAGCCACGATCCGCAGGTCGGGATGGCGCTCGAACACCCCGGCGGCGATCAGCTCGGCTGTGGTGTGGGCCAGCTCGTCACGAGACGTGATCCCGAAGTAGTAGGTGCCCTCCACCGTGACGCCGTAATTGCCGATGCCCTTAGTTTGGTGGCCGCCAAATATGTGGATGGAGATCGGCATCGAGCGCTCGGCGGCGGTGGCCCACAGCGTCTCGTACCGGTCGGAGAAGAAGCTGTACTCCCGGGTGGCGGGCGGGGAACTCCAAATGATGGCGCCCCGCAGCCCCATGTCGCCGCAGCGGTTGAGCTCGGCCACTCCCACTTCGATGTCCCAGGTGGGAATCATGGCGATGCCGATGATCCGGTCGGCATCTACTGCGCAGAACTCGGCCAGCCAGTCGTTGTACACCTGGATGCAGGCCAGCTGGAGCTCGACATCGTCGTATTGCAAAAGCGACAGGCCGGCAGTGGGGTAGACCACATCGGCCACCGTGCCGTCCATCCACAAGTCGGCCAGACGGGTCACCGGATCGTGACCGCCGGTCGCCCCCACCCAGGCATCGGGGTCGGAGGCCAGCAGGGCATCTACCTCGCTCTGCGTCATTCCGGCGTTGCGCGACAGGGTGAGGTTCACCCCCCGACCGATCTCTGGGGCCTCGAAGTACCAATAGTGGTTGCCGGGGTCTTGCACCGCTCGGGGGGCCCGGTCCCGCAGCCGCGGTGGCAGCCGCTCCAGCCAAAGGTCACCCGGTTCGACAACGTGGGAATCCGATGAGATCAACACGTCGGCAACAGTATCCGCTCCGCGGTTTTGGTTGCCTCAGTAGGACTTGCCGCGCCCCGCTGGCAGCAGCTTGACAGTACTGGCTCTGCTATGAGGCAGGCAGGTGGGACGTGGCTCCTCGACCCAGCATCCGCAGGAACACGCCGGAGCGGGGCTTGGGGGAAAAGAAGCTCGACTTGGGCGGCATGAGCCCCTTCTCGTCGGCCACCGCCATCAGATCGCGCACCGACAAGGGGTGCAGTGCGAACCCCACTCTGTTCTCCTCATCGCACCGGCGGGCCAGCTCATCGAAGCCTGCGGAAGCAGGCAGATAGTCGACTGCACCCGGTTGGCTGAGCTCGTCGGCACCGAGAACGGGCCCGAGGATGGATAGGCGCAGCCGCTCCACGTCCAGCCTGCTAACTGCACCGTTGCCGACGGCCGGCGGCAACTCCAGCCTGTGCCACGACCCCCCCAGGTAGAGTCCGGCCGTTCCCGGGCCGCTAGGCCGGGCGGCAAACGAAGAATGGACCGGGGTCACCTCAGCCTCTTCCGACAGCGCCTCCAGGCAGTCCTCTGCTCCGCGATCATGCTGGTCGGCTGCCAGCCGATGGAATGACTGCACGTGGAGCTGGTCTTCGGGGAACACCACGGCCAATGTTCGAGCCAATGTCGGATCACCAGGCTCGGCCTCCAGGGCTCGCACCGCCGCCGCCGACCGGTGGTGTCCGTCGGTGACGTAGAGAATCTGGTTGGCAAAGGCCGCGGTCAGCGACTCGGTGTAGCTTTCCGGCACCGTCCACACCTGATGGCGGACCGCAGTTGACCCGAACTCCAGTTCGGCGGGCGCGGTCGATGTGATGTCCATCATTTGGCGATACAACTCGGCCGATGACCGCACCGCCATGGCCACCGGGCTGGAGGTGGCGCCCACCCCTTGGAGGTGGGAAGTGAGCAAGGTTGCCCGATCATCGTGGACGTTCTCATGGATGCGTATGCGGCCGTCGCCGAAGCCCCGCACTGGAACGGTGCATACCACCCCGGTCTGCATGCCCTGATTGTAAGTCAGGCGGTACAGGTACAGCGCCGGACGACCGGTGTCGAGAAACGCATTGGCATTGAGGAGACGGGTCAGGGCAGCGGCGCCCTCACCTACCAAATCGTCGGGAGACAAGTCGGAGTTGTCGAAGAGATCCTCCCGGCTGCGGGTCACGTTCATGTAGCTGTATGGGTTGGCCGCCACTAGGGCCCGGCGCTGAAGAGGCGACAGGTTGTCGTAGGCCCGGCTGATCACCCGCTCAGCCCAGTCGGGATGCACGAGCCAGCCGGCGAACGGGGCGATTATGGGCTCGACCACTGGGCTCTGCTCAACTGCCGGGTGCGTATCGGTCATTGCGCCGCCTCCGGATCGGTGTCCAGCACAGAGGCGCAGATCACATGTTCGATGGCGCTGAGAGTGCCCAGAAGCTCGTCGTCGATTGTTCCGCCTACCTCGATGATGGCCACCGCCGCTTCCGAACCGGAGAAGATCCGATTCTGCATGTTGGCCACGTTTAGGTGGAGCCGGCTCAACTCTTGCAAAACACAGGCCAGCACACCCACTCGGTCGTGGTGGCGGATGCTCAGCGTGGCGGTGCGGTTGGGGACCCGCTCCAGGTTGACGCAGTCGAGCACAACGCCTTGGCGATAGGCCTCGATCACCTCGGCGGTGCCCTCGGCCACAGCCATCTGGGCCTGTTCGGTGGAGGCGCCGATGTGATGGGTGGCCGTCACCTTCGGGTGGCGGGCCAACTCCGAGCTGATCTGCCCGATTCCACCCGACGGCTCGTCGGCGAATACGTCAAGGCCAGCCCGCAGGTCGGTGGAATCCAAAACGGCCAGCAGGGCGGCCTCGTCCACCACCTCGCCCCTGCTGGTATTGATAAGCACCGCATCAGGTTTCATGGCCGCCAAGAATCCGGCATCCACCATCCCAATGGTGTCCGTGCCGCCGGGGACGTGCAGCGACACGATATCGCTGGTGGCCAACAGCGTGGCCCTATCCGGCACTTCCGCCACCCCGATGTCGGCCATGCGGCGGCGCATGTCGCGGGTTCGGTCATTGCGGGGCTCGGCGATGACTCTCAGGCCGCAGGCACTGGCCCGCTGGGCGACCTCGATGCCGATGGCGCCCATGCCGATGATGCCCAGGGTGGAGCCGAACAGCCCTCGGGCCTTGCTGTACGTCTGCTTGTTCCAATCGCCGGTGCGAAGATCGGCGGTGGCGGGGGCGATGTGGCGGTCAATGGCGAACATCAGCCCGATGGCCAGCTCAGCCACGGCGATGGCGTTGCGTCCGGGCACGTTGCACACGAAAATGCCCAACTCGGCGGCCCGGTCGGCATCAATGGTGTTGGTTCCCGCTCCGGCCCGGACCACCAGGCCGAGCTGGTCGGCCGCCTCAAGGGTGGCTGCGGTGACCTTGGTGCTGCGCACCACCAGCGCGTCGAAACCGGAGATGTGCTCGGGCAAGGTTTCAGCAGTGAGAGATGCGTCTACGACACAGACATCGCCCCCGTCCCGCAGCCTCTGAATGGCGCTCTCGGCCAGGCTGTCAGCAAAGAGAATTCGCATGACTGGAACTCCGTAGTGGTCTTGCGGCAAGGGCCGTCGACGCTTGTGTACCGCATAGCGGAACTGTTCCGCTTCACGATACACTCTTTTGCCCTGTTGCCGATAAGGGAAACCGAAGAGAAGCTTGTAGGCAATGTCACCCTTGTAGGTAGAATATTGATATTCCCCTAGTCGCTTCGGTGGCTGGGTGCAGGGCTCGCTTCGGCGAGCCCTTGCGTTTTTCTACCAAGCACTGGGTTTGCGGATGACGCCCTGACTGGTCTGGATGGACGGTGGCAGTTGGGCATGGGCAAGAACGTTGTGTCGAAGCTGCTTGAAGAAGGATCCCTGGAGTCGTCGCGACCGGTACCTCGGCTTATGAGGGTTGATGATGCCAACTTTGATGCCGACCTCTGTTCGCGCAATTCGAATTGGTTCGGCGAGATCGGAGTCGTTGCTGATGATCACCGCGGTATCGCAACGCTTCTGGAAAGCGTCGAGGAGCAGATAGGTCGCGATATTGACATCGGAGCCCTTCTCTTCTGTCTTCCAAACTTCGACGGTTCGAGGACCATTGGCTGGGGGATTCACAAGCGTCATCCGGGTGGGCCGGGTTACAAAATGACCTTCATGAATTTCAATGAGAGGGAAGGTACCAAGAGCTCGGAGAAAGGTGTCTTGGCGGGCAGCCTGTTGAGGATCGTCGGGGCGGGAGCTGATCCGCGCAGTGAAATAGCGGATCTTGGTGATCTGGTCCTTCGGAAGGAGACGCCGACACAGTGCTTCGAAGTCAAGCCACTTGTACGGGGTGTCCTTGACGGCTCCGTAGTAGAAGTTGAAGCCGTCGATGTAGACGATGGTGGACACCCGAGGATGATCCCGGCTGTCATTTGCCTTCAAAGGTGTATATAGCAGCAGCTTGGCCGGTATTTTCGGCGGGGTGGCAGACGGGCGCAACAGGGGTTCGGTACCCCAGCGGGGGCGGCTCGGGCGCACGGCCAAAATGGCCGGGTTGGGGGCTCGCAGCGGCAGCCGGTGGGCGTTAGCGAGGGCTCGCCAGATATTTGCCGACTCCGAGCGATCCGAAGCCATCGACACCGAAAGGGAGCTTCACACTGCGTCCGACGTGGTGGAAGTGCTGGGGAACATGAAGGGCGCGCTGATGAAGATCGGCCAAATGGCCAGCTATCTGGATGTCGGCCTGCCCGAAACCACCCGGTCGTCTCTGGCCCAGCTCCAGGCCAACGCCCCGCCTATGAGCCCGGCCTTGGCCAGCTCGGTGATCGCAGCCGAGTTGGGCGGTCCGCCCGGCGAGCTGTTCGAGGAATGGGATCCGGTGCCGATAGCGGCGGCGTCCATAGGCCAGGTTCACCGGGCCATCACCGCCGACGGGCGAGCCTGTGCAGTCAAGGTCCAGTATCCCGGCGTGGCCGAGGCCATTGCCGCCGACCTGGGATCGGCCCGGATGATCTTTCGAGCGCTAGCCGTTTTGTTTCCCGGCCTCGATCCTGCCCCCATTGTGGAGGAACTGCGCCAGCGGCTCACCGAGGAACTGGACTACGAGCACGAGGCGTCCAACCAGCGGCTGTTCTATGACCACTACCAGGGGCACCCGTACATCGCCGTTCCCGAGGTGTACGACGATCTGAGCACGGCCCGAGTGTTGACCACCGAACTGGCGGTGGGGGCGACCTTCGAGGAAGTGCTGGGCTGGCCCCAGGACCAGCGCAACCGGGTGGCCGAGACCATCTACCGGTTCTCCTTCGGTTCGATTTACCGCTTGTGGGCGTTCAACGGCGATCCTCACCCCGGGAACTATCTCTTCGGTCCCGACGGCTCGGTCGTTTTCTTGGACTTCGGCCTCGTAAAGCGGTTCACCGTCAACGAGACCGCCCAGTTCGAGCGGATGCTCACCGCCATGGTGATAGACCGCGACATCCCCCGGTTCAGAAGAGAGCAGGTGGCCGCCGGACTGTTGCCGGCCGACGCTCCCTTCAGCGATGACGAAGTGGAGGCATTCTTCACCCACTTCTACGAATTCGTGCTAACCGACGAGACCCGTACATTCACCCCTGAGTACGCCGCCGCGGGAGTGAGGGCCATCTTCAACGCCTCTGGCGAGCACGCCGAGCTGAAAAAGGTGCTGAACGTACCGCCCTCGCTGGTAGTGCTCCAGCGGATCAACCTCGGGCTGATCTCGCTGTTCGCCCAGCTCGGTGCCACCGCCAACTGGCGGAGGATCGCCGAGGAGCTGTGGCCGTTCACCGACCGGGCGCCGTCCACCCCCATGGGCCAAGACGCACAAGCGTGGCGGTCGTCCCTTCAGCAGTAGCGAGTAAGAGCCCGATACGTTCCTGGCCTACGCTGCGGCCATGAGCATTTTGGGCAACGAGGTCAGGCGGGTGGAAGACCCCCGGATGCTGACCGACGGGGGAACATACGTGGCCGACATCCCGATGGAGGGGGCGGCCCATGTGGTGTTCGTCCGGTCGCCCATCGCCCACGCCTGGCTGCTGTCGGTGGAAACCAGTGATGCCCGAGCGATGCCCGGCGTGCTCGACGTGGTCACCGGCGACGACCTCGACCTGGCTCCACGGCCCCCGATGGCGGGTGACGCCGCCATGTCGCGCCCGCTGCTGGCCACTGGCAAAGTTCGATTCGTGGGCGAGCCCATCGCCGCGGTGGTGGCCGAGACCGTCGAGCAGGCCACCGACGCCGCCGAAGCAGTTTGGGCCGACTACGACCCGTTGCCCGCCGTGGTGGATGCGGAGACTGCTGCCGGGGGCCCCAAGCTGTTCGACGACGCCGAGTCCAACGTGGCCATTGCCCTGCCCCCCACCGCCGAGGTGGATTTCAGCGAGTGTGAGGTGGTGATCACCCACCGCATCGTCAACTCCAAGATCTACGCCAGTCCCATCGAGGGACGGGTGGCCGCCGCCGCGTGGGCCGACGACGGGCGCCTCACCTGCTGGTCGAGCACCCAGGGCGCCCATTCCGCCCAAGGGGCCATTTGCGGCGCACTGGGCCTGGAGCCGTCGCAGGTTCGGGTGATCATTCCCGATGTGGGCGGCGGCTTCGGCACCAAGGCCAGCCCCGGTGCCGAGGAATGCCTGCTGGGATGGCTGGCCCGCCGGGTGAGCCGTCCGATGCGCTGGGCCGAGACCCGCACCGAGAGCCTCCAGTCGCTGGGCCACAGCCGGGCCCAATTCCAGACCGTCACCCTGGGCGGCACCGCCGATGGCCGCCTCACCCACTACCACCTGGACATGCTGGCCGACGCCGGGGCCTATCCCGGAGTGGGTGCCCTGCTGCCCACCTTCACCGGGCTCATGGCCTGCGGCAACTACGACATTGCCGACGCGGCCTGGTCGGCCACCGCGGTGGCCACCAACACCGCCCCGGTGCAGGCGTTCCGGGGGGCCGGTCGTCCTGAGGCTACCGCGGCCATCGAGCGGGCCGTGGACCTCTTCGCGGCCGAGATCGACATGGACCCGGCTGAAGTGCGCCGCCGCAACTACATCGCCCCCGACGCCTTTCCCCTCACCACTCCGACCGGTGCGGCCTATGACTCCGGGGATTACCGAGCCTCGCTGGAGGTTGCGATGGAAGCGGCTGACTACGACGGGCTGCGAACTGAACAAGCCGCCCGTCGGCAGCGGGGCGACCATCGGCTGCTGGGCATCGGGGTGGCCACCTATGTGGAGATCACTTCGCCCATGGGTCCGGTCTGCACGGAGACGGGAAGCTTGGAGCTGCGGCCCGACGGGACGGTATTGGCCCGCACCGGAGCCACCCCCTTCGGACAGGGACATGTGACCACGCTGTCGATGGTGGTGGCCGACACCCTGGGCATCGACATGGACCAAATCGAGATGATCCACGGCGACACCGACGAGATCCCTTCCAGCGACATCACCGGAGGCTCTCGCACGGCCCAAATCGCCGGATCAGCCTTGTTCAACGCCTCCGAGAAGCTCATCGAAGCGGCCCGCCCGTTGGCTGCCGATCTCTTGGAGGCCGCCTCCGCCGATGTGGTGCTTGACTCAGAGACCGGGCAGTTCCATGTAGTCGGTACCCCGGCCCGGTCGACCGGCTGGGCCGATGTGGCCGCGGCAGCTTCAGAAACCCTGTTCGTGGAGAACGATTTCGAGCAGCACGGCGCCACCTTCCCGTTCGGCACCCATATTGCGGTGGTGGAGGTGGACGCCGGCACCGGCGAAGTGACGCTGGAGCGGCTGGTGGCGGTGGACGATGCCGGCACTTTGTTGAATCCGCTGCTGGCCCACGGCCAGATCCACGGTGGGCTGGCCGCCGGAGCCGCTCAAGCCCTCATGGAAGAAGTCCGCTACGACCCCGACGGCAACCTGCTCACCTCCAACTTTGCCGACTAC
>LXNI01003115.1_pt1 | contig 10057 bp, 10 predicted proteins | sample 809091 | NCBI WGS metagenome assembly LXNI01 (sample SAMN04870527, study PRJNA318959) | sponge metagenome | biome: 01000161; feature: marine sponge reef; material: water | host: Sarcotragus foetidus | place: Greece: Milos, Mediterranean Sea | collected 2013-05-29 | depth 5-7 m | reverse complement strand
CTTCCTGCGTTCCGAGCGTTCCCTGATCCAGACGGTGGGTCGGGCTGCACGACATCTCAACGGACGGGCCATCATGTATGCCGAAGAGGTGACAGGTTCCATGCAGCGCGCCATTGATGAGACCAATCGTCGCCGCGACAAGCAGATTGCCTTCAACCGGGAACACGGCATTACCCCCCGGGGGATCACCAAGAAAGTGCCGGACATTATGGAAGGCGCACGCAAGTCACCTGCTGAGCGGGCGATCTACAGAACTCGCTTCGAAGATATTGCAGACGATACGAAGTATCTTGCCCTGACGCCTGAGCAGGGCATGAAAAAAATCAAACAGCTCGAGCAGAAAATGTACGAGCATGCCCGAAACCTGGAATTCGAAGAGGCGGCCAAGGTCCGCGATGAACTCTTCCAATTAAAAGACGTTGTGCTGGGAAAACCGAAACGAAAGGCAAGCTAGCGAATTCACCTGTTTGAGCTAAATCGCCTGCATGCAGGAAGGGCTTGCGTTAAGTGAGGTACCGGAACGCGGCATTCTGTGATAGTTTCCCTAACCGAACCAGGCGCGTAGCTCAGTTGGTTAGAGCATCACCTTGACATGGTGGGGGTCGTTGGTTCGAATCCAATCGCGCCTACCAGTCACACGATTTCGAGGAATACATATGAGCCAGCAGCTTGTAACCTCGATGGACCTAGGCCGTCATGCAGACTGCTTCAGCTGCAGGGTGGCCACACCCACTATTTAGTCGGTATTTTCCCTTCGAGTTCCTGCACACGCTGTTCCAATTCCTGAACGCGCAACTGGCTTTGCGCCAGCATCTCGCTTTGTGCATCAAATTCCTTGCGTGTAACCAGTTCAAGTCGCTGAAAAACACTTTCTGCAACAACACGCGCATTTTTCTCAAGCCTGTCCTTACCCTTTTTCACGCCCTTGGGAAGCACAGAATCGAGCTTGCGGGATAACTCATCTAGATTACTGGAACCGAGTTTCATGGCTGAACACAATAGGCTATCTTAATGTTGGTAACAAGCCCGACACCCGTGCGATGGGTCAAAATCATTCTGTCTAGAATCAAAAATAGAGCCATCTTGTATTTCCCCAATTGAGGCAGGGAAGTGCCTAGCCTGCCTGCCATATCGTGAGCGAGGAAAGCTCTATCCCAGGGTTTGTGGATGTTATGCTGCACAGTCACTTCCTGCGGCGTTCCAGTTGCGACGAAACAGAGACTTCTGCTGAGGGTGATGGGTCATCACCCTGGGTGCACGGGAAGGGTTGGATGTACTGCGCAGGTGGATTATTGTCTAGCTCTACAGTCGCCTGACCGTTAAGTGGAATTGCGTTACATGTGCGAATTGCCGAGGATAGCCTCTCTGTACCGATCGCGGGAGTATTCTCGGGATCAGGCTTTTGATCCAGTTAGAGAAATTTTTGAAGAGACTGGCCCGGACAGATGTCAGCCAAACTGTTATTCGAAATGTGTTGGGTGACTTGATCAAAGGACCTTTGTAATGAAAATACAACTGTCACCTTCTGCCTATATCGAAGATTATGTCTCAGACCGGATACATGATCGTGCAACTGCGGATAACTACATCAAGCACACCCACATAGGCGATCCCGAACTCGATTCTGTGATGGAAGAAATTTCCACGCTCCCGAGCGATGACCTGCATCGGTTCATAGGGGCTGATATCGAGCAGCAGGATAATTGGCCTAAGGAGAAGCCATGGGATTTGTGACTGATGTCGTTTTGCCTCTGGCGCTTGCTTTCATCATGCTGGCTCTTGGGCTTGGACTCACCTTTGATGATTTTGTCCGGGTGGCACGCCACCCGCGCGATTTCGCTGTCGGCGCTGTGTCGCAGGTCCTCGTACTGCCAATGGTCGCTTTCCTCCTTGCCAGCGTCTGGCCCATGGCTCCGGAGCTCGCCCTCGGGCTGATGATCATTGCTGCTGCTCCGGGTGGTGTGACCTCCAATCTCCTGACTGCATTCGCGCGTGGCGATGTCGCATTGTCGATTTCGCTGACAGCGGTAGTTAGCCTGCTGAGTGTCATCACGATCCCGTTCGTGGTGGTCTTTGCCTATGGCCATTTCATCGGTGAGCAGGCAGTGCAGGACATCACCGTTGCCGATACAGCGACCAGCGTCTTCCTGATCGTCACCATCCCGGTACTGGTGGGTTTGCTTGTGCGCCGTTTTGCAGAGAACTTTGCGCTGCACGTCGAACCGTCGGCACGAACAGTGTCCGCCGTGTTGTTCGTGCTGGTGCTTGCGGGGGCGATCTATCAGGAACGCAGTAACCTTGTCTCCTATTATGCCCAGGCCGGGCTTGCCACACTTGCCCTGAACGTGATGATGATGGCGATTGCCTACCTGTTGGCGCGGTCCTTTGCTTCCGGTGCAAAACAGCGAACGGCGATTGCAATGGAGTGTGGACTGCAGAACGGGACGCTTGCGATCGCCATTGCAGTGCTTTTGTTCGACGGTGGGCTCGCTACAGTGCCGGCGACAACCTACAGCCTGACCATGTTCGTGACCGCACTGATCTATGTTGCATTGTTGCGGCGCACTCCGGGTGCAACCGCTTGATGTATGAGGTAGGTGTTTTTCATTCCGGCCTGCCTCCCACTGGATAAGAGTGCATGAGGGTTCGCATGAATCCCCGGGTTGCTGGCCCATGTCGGGTGGGCAGTGCGGTATGAGCCTGACTCAGCTGCACGCGGTTTGCGGCATTTGTGGTTTCCTTCGCATGCGACAGCGTGTACCCTATGCGCTCGGAGTTTCTTGCAGTTCTCAGGGCGCAAAGCATGGGGGAGATGCCTGATCTGGACTGGAAGATACAATTTGGAAACATGTGGCCCCTGGTATCGGTCACCACTGGAGAATCTGCATGCCAACCATCACCCTGCCTGACGGCTCCCAAAAAGAATTTACCGGTCCTGTCACGATCCAGCAGGTCGCAGAATCCATTGGACCCGGACTTGCCAAGGCGACCATCGCCGGGCGCATCGACGGACAGCTGGCCGATGCCTGTGTCAGCATCACTGAGGATGCCGACGTAGAGATCGTTACCAGCAAAGACCCGGACGGCGTCGACATTATTCGCCACTCCTTTGCCCACTTGATGGGCCATGCGATCAAGCAACTGTACCCCACTGCTAAGATGGCCATCGGCCCTGTCATCGAGAACGGTTTCTACTACGACGTGGACTACGAGCGCTCCTTTACCCCGGAGGACATGGAGGCGATCGAAAAACGCATGAGTGAACTGATCGTGCAGGATTACGATGTCATACGGGAGGTCGTCAGCCGGTCACAGGCCGTGGAAACGTTTCGGCAACGCGATGAGGAGTACAAGATTGAGATTGCCTCGGAGATTCCTGACGATGAAATCATTGCGCTTTACCACCACCAGGAATACACGGACATGTGCCGTGGTCCCCACGTACCCAACACACGTCACCTGCGTGCATTCAAGTTGACCCGGCTTGCAGGTTCGTACTGGCGGGGAGATTCCGACAGAAAGATGCTGCAGCGTATCTATGGTACGGCGTGGGCGGACAAGAAACAGCTCAAGCATTATCTGACCCAGCTTGAGGAAGCCCGCAAACGCGACCACCGTAAACTCGGCAAGCAGATGGACCTGTTTCACTTTCAGGACGAGTCACCAGGCATGGTGTTTTGGCATGACCGGGGATTTATGCTGTACCGTCTGGTTGAATCCTATATCCGTGAGAAGATTCGAGCGCATGGCTACCAGGAGGTGTCCACCCCGCAAATTCTGGACCGCAAACTGTGGGAGAAGTCGGGGCACTGGGACAAGTTTGGCGAGATGATTTTTGCGACGCAGTCGGAAAACCGCGAGTATGCGATCAAGCCGATGAACTGTCCCGGGCATGTACAGATTTACAATCAGGGGCTGAAAAGTTACCGGGACCTGCCGCTGCGCCTGTCCGAGTTTGGACTCGTGCACCGCAACGAACCCTCCGGGACGCTGCACGGCCTGTTGCGTGGAAGGCGTTTCGTGCAGGATGACGCGCACATATTCTGTACTCGCGAGCAGCTTCAACAGGAAGTTGCTGCCCTGATTCGCCTGACATTCGATGTGTACGAGGATTTCGGATTCGATTCCATTGAACTGGCGCTGTCAACGAGACCGGAGGTGCGAGTGGGCGAGGATGGTCTCTGGGCCGAGGCCGAGGCAGCATTGCAGAAAGCGCTCGATGCGCAGGACCTTGAGTACCGCCTGCAGCCGGGCGAGGGTGCATTTTACGGCCCCAAGATTGAGTTCACGCTGCGCGACAGCATTGGCCGGGCCTGGCAATGTGGCACGATACAACTGGATTTTTCCATGCCAGGGAGGCTGGATGCGACCTACGTGGCTGAAGACGGAACACGCCAGGTGCCGGTCATGATCCACCGTGCAATCCTCGGTTCACTGGAGCGTTTTATCGGGATTCTCATTGAAAATCATGCGGGCAATCTGCCGTTTTGGCTGGCTCCGGTACAGGCCGTTTTGTTGAATATCACGGACCGGCAGGCGGATTATGTGCGTAAGTCAGAAGAAATGCTTAAGAATCAAGGATTCAGGGTGATCTCCGACTTGAGAAATGAAAAGATTGGCTTTAAGATTCGGGAGCATACGATCGCACACGTACCGTACATGCTGGTCGCAGGTGATCGGGAAGTGGCTGCAAATCAGTTGGCCATGCGCTCACGTGGCGGTGAAGATCTGGGTGCGATGGATTTCGATACCCTCGTTCAGAAGTTCACACAATTCGGGGGAGCACCGCGGCCATTAAATTAATTATTGGAGGAATGGAATATTAGCGTAGCGAAAGTCACACGTTTGAATGAGGAAATTACCGGGCAGGAAGTCCGTCTGATCGGACTCGATGGCAAGAACGTAGGTGTGGTGGATATCAGTGAAGCCAAGCAGATTGCGCAGGACGCCGACCTTGACCTGGTAGAGATTGCGCCAAATGCCTCACCTCCCGTTTGCCGGGTCATGGACTACGGCAAGTTCAAGTTCCAACAAAGCAAGAAAGCCCAGGTTGCGAGAAAGAAGCAGAAACTGATTCATGTCAAGGAAATCAAGTTTCGCCCGGGTACGGAAGATGGAGACTATCAGGTCAAGCTGAAAAAGATCACCGAGTTTTTGACGAATGGCGACAAGACCAAGGTTACCGTTCGTTTCAGGGGCCGGGAAATGATGCATCAGGAATTAGGGGGTGTGTTGCTGGACCGTATCGAGAAGGACCTGGAGAACTATGGTGAAGTGGAGCAAAGACCCAAACTGGAAGGACGCCAGCTGGTAATGGTGTTCACCCCGCTTCGAAAAAAATGAAACAGACAAGAGTATAGACATGCCAAAACTAAAGACAAACCGTGGTGCTGCCAAGCGATTCAAAAAGACTGCAGGCGGAAGCTTTAAGCGTATACAATCACATGGCCGGCACATCCTGACGAAGAAAAGCACCAAGCGGAAACGTCAATTGCGTGCAGGCTCGACAATTGCAGATCAGGACGTGAAATCAGTACGGCAAATGCTGCCCTACGCGTAACGTCGATGTCATAAGGAAACCTGGAGAGAACTAATGCCAAGAGCAAAGAGGTCGGTGGTGGCCCGTGCCCGACACAAGAAGATCCTTGCCAAAGCGAAGGGCTATTATGGAGCCCGCAGCAGGACCTTTCGCGCTGCCAAGCAGGCAGTTATCAAGGCGGGTCAATATGCATACCGTGACCGCAGGCAACGAAAGCGCCAGTTCAGATCCCTGTGGATTGTCCGCATCAATGCGGCCGCCAGGCAGTTCGGGCTTTCGTACAGTCGGCTGATGGACGGGCTGAACAAGGCGTCTGTGCAGATTGATCGCAAGGTGCTGGCAGATCTGGCAGTCCATGACATCGATACGTTTGGCAAGATCGCTGAAAGGGCGAAGGCTAGCTTGTAGATTATTTTGAAACCCGTTGATAGCTGTAGAACTGCCGGGTTGATGTTTTATAAAAGGGAAAGGCTTTGCCTTTCCCTTTTTTGTGCGGACCATGAGTGCAGAAAAACAAATGACTGATCTTGAGTCTCTGGAGGCTGCTGCCCTTGGAAGAATCCAGGCAACTGCAGACGTGGATGCCCTGGATGCAGTGCGTGTGGAGTTTCTTGGCAAAAAGGGCGTGCTGACAGAGAAACTCAAGGCCCTGGGCAAGCTCCCCGCCGATGAGCGTCCTGCTGCTGGTCAGAAGATCAACCGGATCAAGTCACGCCTCAAGCAGGCAATCGCGGAAAAACGATCCGAGTTGGAGCAATCCGAACTCGAGCAGCGGCTCAGCCGCGACGCCCTGGACATCACATTGCCGGGACGCCGACAGAATTTGGGCAGCCTGCATCCGGTAACACTTACCTTGATGCGCATCCGTGAGTATTTTCAGCAGTTCGGATTTTCTGTGGAAGAGGGGCCCGAGGTGGAAGATGAGTTCCACAATTTTGAGGCCCTGAACATCCCCGCTCATCATCCGGCGCGTGCCATGCATGACACCTTCTACTTCCACGACACGATGCTGTTGCGGACGCATACCTCCTCGGTGCAGATCCGCCACATGCAGCACCAGGCTCCGCCCATACGGATCATCGCACCCGGGCGCGTGTACCGGTGCGACTCGGACCCGACCCACAGCCCGATGTTCCATCAGGTCGAAGGACTGCTGGTCGATGAACAAACCTCCTTTGTTGATTTGAAAAGTATTTTATTCAGGTTCCTGCGGTTCTTTTTTGAAGATGAGGATTTGCAGATACGCTTTCGCCCGTCGTATTTTCCGTTCACAGAGCCCTCGGCGGAAATTGACGTAGCCATGCCCGGCTCTGAGTCCGGGGATGTCCGATGGCTGGAGATCCTGGGATGCGGAATGGTGCATCCCGAGGTGTTTCGACAGGTCGGAATCGATGAAAACCGCTATCGGGGATATGCCTTTGGCATGGGCGTGGAACGTCTCGCCATGCTGCGCTACCAGATTGATGATCTACGCTTGTTTTTTGAAAACGACCTGCGTTTTCTCAAGCAGTTCGCATGAGTGTTGAGTCATGCAGGTGAGTGAACTCTGGTTGCGTGAATGGGTGAACCCGCCCACGGATACGCACGGGCTTGCCAATGCCCTGACCATGGCCGGACTGGAGGTCGACGGTTTGACCCCCGCAGCCCCTGCATTCTCCGGTGTCGTAGCTGCAAGAATTATCGGGCTGGCCCCGCATTCAAAAGCCAAGAAGGGCCATGTATGCGAGGTCGATGACGGCTCCGGTCAACCGCTTACTGTGGTGTGTACGGCAGACAACGTGCGGGCCGGGTTGATAACGGCGCTGGCCCGGGTCGGCGCACAACTTCCGGGTCAGGCGGGTGTCGAGAAAAGGCAATTGCATGGTGTCGAATCCACGGGGATGCTTTGCTCCTATGCGGAACTTGGATTGGCGGATGCGTCCGAGGGCATCATCGAGTTGCCGGAGTCCTGCGAGCCGGGAGAGGATCTATACGAAGTACTGGAACTGAACGACACCGTCATTGATATCGATTTGACGCCGAACCGTTCAGATTGCCTCAGCGTCTGCGGCTTGGCACGTGAAGTGTCAGCACTCCTTGAGGCGCCTGTCAGGGAGCTGTCCGTGAAAGAGGTCAGCGCTGAGACCGATACGGTGTTCCCCGTCTCGATAGAGGCCCCTGAAGCCTGTGCACGCTATGTCGGTCGCGTGATTACGAGGGTGTCTGGAGATATCACGAGTCCGCTTTGGTTGCGCGAGAAACTGCGACGCAGCGGGCTGCGTTCCGTCAATGCCATCACGGATATCACCAATTACGTGATGCTGGAACTGGGCCAGCCCATGCATGCCTTTGACCTGGACAAGCTGGCCTCAGGTATCGAGGTACGCTTTGCCCGAAGCTCGGAGTCCCTGTGCCTGCTAAACGACCAGGAAGTGTCCCTGTCCAATGACGAGCTGGTGATTGCGGATGCTGAAGGTCCTTTGGCCCTGGCGGGGATCATGGGAGGCGAGCGTTCTTGCGTCGGGGATCAAACGCAAAGCGTTTTTCTGGAAGCCGCCTGGTTTCACCCGCAGACCCTGGCGGGCAAGGCGAGAAGGCATGGCCTGCACACGGATTCCTCGCACCGCTTCGAACGTGGTGTGGACCCGGAACTGGCTGCCACGGCCATACACCGTGCCACCGAGTTGATTGTTGAGATCACCGGCGGTCAGCCAGGGCCTGTGGTCATTGAGGAAAGTGCATCCCGCCTGCCTCAACCGGCAACGATCAGGCTGGACGTTACCCGGGCAGAAAACCTGCTGGGCATCGAGTTGACTGGCGAAGAGATTGAGGTGCTCCTCAAACGCCTGCATTGTGAAGTCGCTCGCAAGGACAACATTCTGCAAGTCCTCACACCGGCATTTCGAACCGATCTCGCTATCGAGGTCGACCTGATCGAGGAAATTGCACGTCTGAAGGGGTATGAGAATTTACCGGATACGAATGCCGGACCCGGTTATCTGGCCACCAGGCACCAGGCGGCTCGCACGGACCCCGTAGAGGTCATGAAGAACGCGTTGGTGATGTGCGGCTATAGCGAGGTTATTTCGTTCAGTTTCGTGAGTCAGGATGTGGAAAAGCTGTTCAACCCGGGCCACGATGCCAAGGTGCTGGCAAATCCGATTTCGCAGGACCTGGCGGTGATGCGCAGCAGCATCTGGCCCGGCCTGACCCAGGCTGCCATTCATAATTTCAATCGCCAGCAAGAACGTGTTCGCTTCTTTGAGCAAGGGCTGCAGTTTTGCCAGACTCCGCAAGGCCTCGAGCAGCGTCCGGTCCTGTCGGGTCTTGTCTCCGGCCACTGTGAAGTTGAGCAGTGGGGGGTCAGCCCGAGAGAGGTCGATTTTTACGATCTCAAGGGCGATGTCGAACACCTTCTGGAAGTCGCAGGCCTGGCACCCGACCAACTGAGGACTGAATCCCTGGAAGATGCAGGACTGCATCCGGGAAAAGCTGCAAAGATTCTCTACAAGGACGAGATGCTGGTTCGGTTCGGCGCCCTGCATCCGCGTATCCAGGCGGCTCTCGGGATCAGCCAGGAAGTGTACTTGTTTGAGTTGCAGCTCGACGGTTGTCCAGATACTTCCTCTGAACTGATGTTCAAACCCTTGTCGAAATACCCGTTTATCCGCCGTGATATCACGTTGATCGTGGACCAGGCGGTGCAAGCTGCACAAATATGCTCAAACATTGAGCAAATGCAAATCCCTTGCCTGCAGCAGGTGGAGATCTTCAGCGTGTATACGGGCGACAACATACAAAAAGGGAAGAAAAGCATCTCTTTAGGCTTGATTTTGCAAGAGTTTTCACGCACCCTTACAGACAAAGAAGTAGAACAAACCATCACATCAATTGTTTCCCAACTTGAGCATCAGGTTGGAGCGGGGATTAGAAGCTAAGTGCGATGGCGCTGACCAAAGCCCAAATGGCCGAGAATCTGTTTGAGGAGCTAGGCCTCAACAAACGAGAGGCCAAGGAACTCGTTGAAGTCTTTTTTGAAGAAGTACGGAATGCTTTGGAGCAAAGCCGTGAAGTCAAGTTGTCCGGCTTTGGCAATTTTATACTGCGGGATAAGAATCAGCGTCCTGGTCGAAACCCCAAGACGGGTGAGGAAATTCCGATTTCTGCCAGGCGCGTTGTGACATTCCGTCCTGGACAGAAGCTCAAAGCCAGAGTCGAGGCGTATGTTGGAAATCAGCAATAACGATGTATTGCCACCGATCCCAGGGAAACGCTATTTCACGATTGGCGAAGTCAGCGAACTTTGCAGGGTAAAATCTCACGTACTGAGGTACTGGGAACAGGAGTTCCCTTCACTGAAGCCAGTCAAGCGTCGCGGCAACCGCAGGTATTACCAGCGCCACGATGTAATCCTTATCCGCCAGATTCGAGACCTGCTGTATGTGCAGGGGTATACCATTGGCGGGGCTCGTCAGAAGCTGTCAGGGTCCTCGGCAAAAGAGGATACGAGCCAGAGTCAGCAGCTTGTCCACCAGATGC
>LXNI01003114.1_pt1 | contig 10058 bp, 8 predicted proteins | sample 809091 | NCBI WGS metagenome assembly LXNI01 (sample SAMN04870527, study PRJNA318959) | sponge metagenome | biome: 01000161; feature: marine sponge reef; material: water | host: Sarcotragus foetidus | place: Greece: Milos, Mediterranean Sea | collected 2013-05-29 | depth 5-7 m | reverse complement strand
TCATACCATCAGCGGGGATGGGCAGTTTCGCATATTTGACGTGCAAGACGGCGGTCGACTGACGATCAAGCAGTTGTCACTGATCGATGGCAACGGCGACAGCTTGCAGGGCGGGGCGGTTAGGGTAGGGCGCGACGCTATGCTTTATGTTGAGGATTCATCGTTCCTGAACAACAGAGCGAGATTCGGCGGCGCTATCGGAGCGCGCAATCTAAGCAGCGTCACGGTCAAAAACAGCCGTTTCAAAAACAATTCAGCCGAAAGAGGCGGCGCGGTTTTGCTGGCAACGAGTGAAGCATGGATTGAAAGCAGCAGCTTCCAGCAAAACCTGGCAACAGAATTCGGTGGCGCAATTATTATCTATCGGGGCGAGATAGCCATCGACAACAGCAGCTTGTACGGCAACGTCGCGGGCGCTGGAGGCGCGATATACGTCAACGGCGGCGATGTCACCTTGACGCATTTGACCATGCTGGACAATTCAGCCAGCGGAGCGGAAGGCGCCGCTCTGCGACAGGAAGGCAGACGCGGAAGCCTCAACTTGCACAACAGCATCATCGCCGGCCGCTCGACAGCGTCGCTCTGTGCAGGCCGCATTGGGCAGAACGTGGGCAATCTGATCGAGGATTGGTCATGCGATGCCGAATATGGCGGCGATCCGCTGCTCGAACTCGCTGAGGGTCCCATCGACTTTGCAGCGCCGCAGGACGGCAGCCCGGCCATCAACGCGGCATTCCGGCTGTTTTGCACGGAAAGAGATCAAGTCGGTACGAGGCGCCCAGGAGGGGCCAACTGTGACATCGGCGCCATCGAATCGACATCGCCCGAAGCTGCGGCGTCCAGCCCGCACAAAGGGGTCTGTGCGCTGTATGACCGCATCCTGGCCGCCAACAGCAATCAGGTGGTTGGCTATTGCCCGGCCGGGACAAATCACGACATCATCACCCTCACTGAGGACATCACCCTGCGTCTGCCGCTGCCGCCAATCACGGGCACGATCACAGTCGAAGGCGGCGGGCATACGATAAGCGGCAAAAAGAGTTTCCGCATTTTTCTCGTCAGCGGCGGCAATCTGACGGTGAACAACTTGACGCTGAAGGACGGCTTCAGCGAAGACGGAGGGGGCGCGATTCATGTGCGCAATGGCGGCTGGTTGACGGTGAATGATTCGGTTTTCATTGGCAACCGCGCGGGATTGAGCGGCGGCGCCACTGATCTCACCGGCGCCACGCGGGGGTAAGCAGTGATCCTCGCGTCAGTAACCTCACCCTTTTTTCCCAAGGCAGCGGGCTGGTCGTCAGCAATTCCTCTTTCATCAATAACAGCAGCGGATATGGCGGTGGCGCGCTGAATACTTACGGCAGGGTCAACATAAGCAATAGCAGCTTCATTAAGAATAGCGCCAGTACGAGTGGCGGCGCCGTGCGCTCCGATGGCAGCACTATTCGCATCGCTAACAGTACTTTCAGCGCAAACCGGGCGCGCTCGGGCGGCGCTCTTGCCGGCGGCGGCCGCGACGTCACGCTGGCGCATCTCACCATGGTTGACAACGTGTCTTCCAGCCCCGGCGACGGAGAAGCGATCGACCTGTACGAAAGATCCACCAACGTTAGTCTGCGCAACAGCATCATCACCGGTCGCGGCAGAGATCCCTTGTGTACCGGCCGATTGGCCGGCAATATCGCCAACTTCATCGCTGACGGTTCATGCTCGGCGCCAATGAGCGGCAATGCCCTGCTGGGCGAATTAAGCGGCGGGCATCATCCTCCGCTGGACGGCAGCCCGATTCTCGATGCCGCTGATGGGCGCTTCTGCCCCGATACCGACCAGCTCGGCACGCCGCGGCCACATGGCGAGGGTTGCGATCTTGGCGCGATAGAGTCGACGACAGCGCTGCCCGCGCCAGCTGCTTTGGCGCCGCCACCGCCCTGCCCGCTCGCCCTGCAGATCACCGCCGCCAACACGGATGCGCCGGCCGGCGGCTGCCCGGCGGGCAGCGGGCACGATGTCATCACCTTGACCGAGGACATCGTCCTCGATGCGGCGCTGCCGCCTGTCGCGAGCGAGATTACCCTTGAGGGCAATGGCTACACGATAAGCGGCGCCGGGAAGTTCCGCATATTCGATGTCGATGGCGGCCAGCTCACGATCTCGGATATCACGCTGCTGGACGGCGACGCGACCCAGGGCGGGGCCATCCGGCTGATAAATGGCGCGCGGGTCGTGGCAGCGAATGTTGCCTTCACTGACAATCTGGCCGGCCATGGCGGCGCGATCGCCACCGAGAGCTCAGATGTTTGGCTGGATGTCAGCGATAGCAGCTTTGTCGGCAACGAGGGCGACAGTGGCGCCGGCACTATATTGGTTGATGGCGGTACGGTGAATATCACCGGTAGCGTGTTTCATGGAATCGGAGCGCACGGCATCCGAACAGCCGCCGCCCGCAAGAGTGATCCCGGCCGATTGCACTTTAGCCGAACAGATCATCGCCCGGGTCGCGTTCCGCAATAACAGCGCCGGTTGGGGCGGCGGCATCGCTTCTATGGATAGCGCGCGTGTGAATGCCCCTTACAGCAGCTTCTTCAATAATGCGGCCGAGCATAAGGGCGGCGGGCTTTGGTTCAACAGCAGCGAATGTTATGACTACGCCAATCCCATGTTTGACGGCAATAGCTCCGGCACTTATGTACCCGATCCACAGTACGAGATCTTTACGCCGCACGTGGAGTTCGGACCTGGAGTGCGGACGCGGTGTGAGACAACGCAATAAGCTCTGAGCAGAAGCACGCGCCGCTGTCGATACTAAAATCAGTACAGGACCGGGAGAACAAGCTGCGCTTTTCAGCCGCCGAGGTCAACACTTTCGCTTCGTTCCCAGTTCGCCGTTCTTTCATTCATCGCTGGCTCTCCAGCACCCTATTGATTGCCGCGTCATTGTTGCGGCAGTATTCACAAGCTCCTCAGTTCAAGCACTTGTCGGGCCGCTCGATCATCAGTGACCAGGGAATCAATGTAGCCGCCATTGAGCGCGCCCAGGATGGCGCCGGCTTTGTCGATCGTCCCGGCCACGGCTATGACGTTGTCGATACGGCGCAGCGCTTCCAGGCCAATGCTGATTGATCGCTGATTGATGCCAATATCCAGGACTTTGCCTTCAACGTCAAAGAACTGCGCGCACATGTGCCCGACGACGCCGATATTGTCCAGCCAATCACGTTCTTTGCGCGTGATGTAACCTGTCCAGATGATGCCCGAAGATTGCGCTTGCAGCGACCCAATGCCGATCAGCACAACATCCGCGTTGGCCGCGATCTGGATGACGTCATTGACGGTTGGCTCCTGCAAAAACAGATCACGCGTCCGTCTGTCTTCCACGAGCAGCGGCGCATGCAGATAACGATACCTGGCGCCGAGTTTGGTGGCCAACTGCCTTGTCAGATCGATCCCCTCGATAAGCGGATTCTCAGAGCCCAGCGCGCCGATGATCGGGACCACGGTGAGGCCATCGACTTGCCGCGGGCGCACCAATTCCACCGTGTTGGCGAGTGAGCGGCCATAAGAAATCCCCAGGGTGCTGTTATCATCCAGGGATTCGTCAAGCAAGCTGGCGCCGAGTTTACCCAGTCCATTCCGGATTGAGTCGAACGAGCGCCCGCGGCTTCTCAACACGCGCGCTTCCCTCAGCGCAAACGCCGACTTCATCGCGTCTTCCAAAGCATGATCGCGCAAGACTTCGTAATTGACCGTGATCGTAACGATGCCAGTGTCCCGCGCACGCTGCAACATGCGCGACACCGTAGAGCGCGAGAGGCTCAATCGCCGCCCGATCTCCGTCTGAGTCATTTCCATTTCGTAGTACAAGCGTGAAACTTCAATCAGAGTCTGACGCGGTCCATCCGCATCCGGCAGTTCCATAATCGCAACTCGCTTTGCATTATTGTGCAATCAATGAAAATATTCCTGGTACAGCGCTGAAGATTGGGAATGATTATACCTGTGTCAGTAGACTTTTGCACATTTTCTCAGATTTCTAGCGCTATGTTCGCAGAATGGTATCATCACTTTTAATGTAATCGTTGGATTCAGCCTCTTCGGTAAATGTACCGGCAAGAGATTTGGAGCGAAGGCCAACATGCAGATAGACACAATCAGCCGAGAATCCTGGTTGCTTAGCAGCTTCCCGGAATGGGGCACCTGGCTCAACGAAGAAATTGAAGCGGAAACCGTAGCGCCGGATACTTTCGCCATGTGGTGGCTCGGTTGTTGCGGGATCTGGCTAAAGTCGGCCGGCAACACCAACCTGTGCATCGACTTGTGGGTTCAGTCCGGCAAACGCACACAGACCACCAAGTGGATGCGTGAGCGACACCAGCATCAGCGGGCCAGCGGTGTACGGCTGGCGCAGCCCAACCTCAGAAACGCCATCGTGCCGCTCGATCCCTTCGCCATCCGCGAAGTGGACGCCGTGCTCGCCACGCACGATCATAGCGATCACATCGATATTAATGTCGCCGCCGCCATCGTCCAGAATTGCGACCCGTCCGTGCCTTTCATTGGTCCGCAGACCTGCGTCGACAAATGGGTTGATTGGGGTGTGCCGGCGGAGCGCTGCCGCGTCGTAAAACCGGGCGACATCGTCACGATCGGCGACATCGACATCCTTGCGCTTGATGCCTTTGATCGTACCGAATTGGTGACCGCACCGCCCGATGTGACGCTCAAAGGCAAGATGCCGCAAGCGATGGATGAGCGCGCCGTGAATTACCTCTTCAAGACCAGCGGCGGCAATCTCTACCACGCGGCGGACTCGCATTATTCCAATTGGTTCGCCCAGCACGGCAACGACCACGAGATTCACGTTGCGCTGGCCAACTTCGGCGATAACCCGCGCGGCATCACCGACAAAATGGGCTCGCTCGACTTGCTGCGCATGGCGGAATGCCTCAACTGCGAGGTCGTTATACCGGTCCATCACGATATTTGGTCCAATTTCCAGGCCGATCCCAACGAGATCCTGGTCTTGTGGCATATGCGGAAGGACCGGCTGCAATATAAATTCAAGCCATTTATCTGGCAGGTCGGCGGCAAATACACCTACCCGAATGACAAGGACAGAATGATTTACAACCATCGGCGCGGCTTTGAAGATGTCTTCGCCATCGAACCGGACCTGCCTTTCAAGTCCATGCTGTGAGTTGTCGTGGTTGCGTTCGCGGTCAATACGATCCGTGGGCGATACGGAAATGAAGCGGTCTCAAGAAGAGTGAAAGGATATAGCGGACGCTGAATCTACAGTCTGACCATGCAGGTTAACGAGTTAAACCAACAGGAGAAAAATCATGTACAAACGAATTCTGGCAATCGCGTTTGTCGCTGTACTGCTCGTGCCGCTTTCGGCCGGTGTTATGGCGCAGAACGCCTTTGATCCCTATGAACCCTATCGCGGGGATACCATTGTGGTGAGCTGGCCCTCGCTCTATCACTTCACGCAAGCCGCGACGCTGATACCGCAATTTGAAGAAGAAACCGGCATCAACGTTGAAGTGGATTTCCTGCAATATCAGGCGATGAAGCCGGCGCAGGAAGTTGAATTGCAGAAGCCGCGCACCGGCGAATATGATGTTGTGGCCTGGGTTGTCTTCACCAAGTCCGAGTACGTCATCAATGGCTACCTCGAGCCGCTCGCCAATTTCTTTGTGGATCCCGCCCTGGCCGACCCGAGCTATAACCCCGAAGATCTCGTGGCCGCGTGGGTTGAGACCGGCGGCGTCGTCGGCGGCAAGAACGCTTACTTGCCCGGCCCCACCCAGGCCCTCTACGGCCTGCCCTTCGGCGCGGAGACCAGCATCATGGCCTACCGCAAAGACATCTTTGAAGAACACGGCCTTGACGTGCCCGTCACCTACGACGATATGCTCGCCGCCGCGGCCTACATCACCGAGAACGTCGACGGCGTTTACGGCATGACGAGCCGAGGCGCAGCCGGCCATCAGATCGTGCACGGCTGGCTGCTGCACCTGAGCCCCTACGGCGGCGTCATTTTCGATGACAACTGGGAGCCGGCGGTCACATCGCCGGAAGCTATTGCTTCGCTGGAAGCCCTGAAGACCATCATGGAGAATTCACCGCCTGGCGTAGAGGCGAACGGTTTTGGCGATCAGGCTAATGCCTTCCTGCAAGGCGATGCCGCGATGTACGTCGATTCCCACAAGATCGCCGCCATGACGCGCGACCCGAATCAGTCCCTGATTGATGGCAAAGTTGGCTACGCTTTGCATCCCAAGGTCGGCGATGCCGAGTGCGGCTTGTCCGAGACTGGCGGTTTCGCCATGGGTATTCCGTCCAACTCCGGCAACAAGGAAGCGGCTTTCCTCTTCATGCAGTGGATGACCAGCCCGCGAGTCGACCGTGAGCTGGCGCTGATCGGCGCTGATCCGGCCAGAGTATCGACATTGAATGATCCGGCACTGCAAGAGATGTTCCCCGAATACCCGGTCGTTGTCGAACAGCTCGAATGCGCTAACCCGAATTGGCGCCCGCTGATCCCCGAATGGGGCGCGCTGAATGCGCCCATCCTCGGCGTCTATGTATCTGAATTCGCCACCGGCAACATGACGGCGGAAGACGCGATGGCGCAAGCGGCCGAAGAGATTCGCGCCGAAATGGACCGTGCCGGTTACTACGGCTGGTCCAGCATGGATATGTAGCGTCGTATCTCGCTGTTGAAGGCGCGATATAGCGTAAACGCGATGGGGAGCCGATGTGCGGCTCCCCGTCAAAGACAAGAGTTTGGGACAATTTTATGCAGCGTTCATTGAAAATTCGCCAATTAAGAATCGCATACATGTTTCTTTTGCCCGCGATAATCGTATTTTTCCTCGGGCTTGTAGTCCCGCTCGTCAACACCTTTGAGCTGAGTTTCAACCGCCTTTCGATGGGCTCGCGCTGGTCCGATCGCGACTACGTCGGTGTGGAAAATTATGAACGTATGGTGGAGGACGACCACGTCCGCTCTTCTGTCGGCGTCACATTGCGCTTTGCGGCGATCGTACTCGTCGCCGAGCTGGTGATCGGCATGGGCCTGGCCCTGCTCCTGGAGAAACCGATCAAAGGCGCGACTGTATTCAGGACGATATTCATCTTGCCGCTGATGGTGTCGCCGGTCGCGGTCGGCTTGATCTGGCGCTACCTGCTCGATGGCCGCATTGGGCTGGTCAATCATTACCTGGGGCTTATCGGCATTCCGCCGCAGACCTGGCTTGGCCATCCGGATTTGGCGTTTTTCTCCATCGTCATCACCGACATCTGGCAGTGGACGCCTTTCATCTTCATCATTCTGCTGGCCGGCTTGCAGGCGCTGCCGTCCGAAGTTATGGAAGCCTCGCGCATCGACGGCGCCAATTGGCGGCAGATGACCTTTCTGATCAAGATTCCCATGCTGCGTTCGATTCTGCTGGTGACAGTTCTGCTGCGGTTGATCGATGTATTCCGCGCCTTGGAAGTGATTTTCGTCATGACCTTTGGCGGGCCCGGCCGCAGTACGCAGGTGCTTTCCCTGCATATTTACAAGACTGCCTTTACCTCGCAGGCCCTTGGTTACGCCTCCACAATCGCCGTCGTGCTGATGTTCATCATGCTTGTGCTGAGCTTGGTTCTGCTCGCCTTTTCCAATCCATTAAAAGAAAGGGCGGACTTCTAATATGAATGCGATAATTTCCAACGCAATGCTTGATATCAGACGTTTGAATCGGTCCGAGGTCCTGCAATATGCTGTGCTGACCATTCTGGCGCTTATCGCCTTGGGCCCAATCATCGTGATGTTCATTACGTCCTTCAAAACTCAAGTCGATATAATGTCCAGCGAATCGATGTGGGTCTTTGAACCGACATTCGACAATTACAGCCATGTCTTCGAAAACAAGTTCGATCTATTCCTGGGAAACTCGATCATTGTCTCGCTGGCGTCGACTTGCTTGTCCCTGCTGGTTTCAGGCATGGCGGCTTATGCCCTGGCGCGCCTGGAATTCCCCGGCCGTTCGCCGATGGCTTATTTCACGCTGATCATTCGCATGGTGCCGCCGGCCGTCCTCGCCATTCCTATCTTTATCCTTTGGTTGAACTGGGAACTCTTCCTATTCGATCTTATAGACGCCACGCCTTTCTTGTACGAAATGGAAAATCCCGATCCCTATTTGTTCGCCGAGGGTCTGGTCGACGGCCGCATTGGATTGACGCTCTTCTACACCGCGCTAAATCTACCCTTCGCCATCTGGCTGCTCATCGGTTTCCTGCGGCAGATCCCGACTGAAATTGAAGAAGCGGCAATCGTCGATGGCGCGTCGCAGTGGCAAGTTTTCCTGCGCGTCATTTTTCCCTTGATGCGCCCCGGCTTGGCTGTCGCCGCGATCTTCACCTTCCGCATCTCCTGGAATGAATTCCTGTTGGCGCTGGTATTGACCGACCGCAACACGCGTACGCTGCCGGTCGGCATCACGCTGTTTTTGACCGAACAAGGCGTGCAATGGGGCCGCATCATGGCCATGGGCACGCTGATTGTCATACCGCCGCTGGTGCTGACCTTCGTGGCTGCGCGGCAAATCATCGCTGGCATGACCGCCGGCGCCGTGAAGGGATAACAAGGTGCCGAAGCCGCTCTTGCAGCTCGCTCTGGATACATTTGACTTGCCTTCCGCGCTCGCCCCCCTGCAGCAAGCGGCGCCCCACATCGACATCATTGAAGTGGGCACGATTCTGTGTTTGGCTGAAGGGATGGGCGCGGTTCGGGTCATCCGCAGCCTCTTTCCGGATAAGACGATCCTGGCTGATGTCCGCATCGCCGAAGCGGGCGGCATCATCGCCAAGATGGCATTTGAAGCGGGCGCAGATTGGGTCAGCGTGGTCAGCGGCGCGGCGCCATCGACAGCCGAGGTTGTGTACAATGTCGCGCAAGAGCACGGCGGCGAGGCGCAGATCGAACTGAGCGACGGCTGGACCTGGAATCAAGCCGAGCGCTGGCGCGAGATCGGCATTGACCAGGCGATTATCCATAGAAGCCGCGATGCCGAGGCGCAAGGCGAGCTTAGTTGGGGCAAGGCCGACCTGGACAGCATCGGGCGACTGTCAGATATGGGCTACCGCGTTACGGTGGCGGGTAGTGTCCGCGCCGACGATATTCCCACGTTTGCCGGCGTGCCGGTGCACGTCTTCATCGCCGGGCGCGCGATTCGCAACGCTGCCGATCCGGCGCTGGCCGCGGCCGCCTTCCAGGAAGCGATTGCCTACGTCTATACTGCTCAAGAGCAAGAATCGTAATCCGGATATGCTGCCGCTGGGCATTTACGAAAAAGCGCTGCCGGTTGATGTCGATTGGCATGAAAGGCTTGAGCTCGCCCGGAATGTCGGCTTTGATTTTGTCGAGTTATCCTGCGACGAGAGCCCGCATCGGCAAGCCCGCATGGATTGGTCGGCAGCGGATCGCGGCCAGCTTCGCGATGCCATCGCCAAGAGCGGCGTCCCGCTTCTGACTATGTGCTTGAGCGCGCACCGCTCCCTGGCTTTGGGCAGCGCTAACGAGCGGACGAGACACGATGGCCTGGATTTACTGCGCAAGGCGATCGCTTTCAGTGTAGACCTCGGCATTCGCATCATACAGATCGCCGGCTACTATGATTACTACGGAACGGTCGATGAGGGCGCCCAGCGGCGCTATCAAGATGCTCTGGCGGAGGCGCTTGCCTGGGCGAGCGAGGCTGGCGTCATGCTCGGCGTGGAAACTATGGAAGGCGAAGATGTCGTGGATTCGATTCGCGGCGCAATGGAGCTGGTTGGGCATTTGAATTCGCCCTGGTTTCAGATTTATCCGGATATCGGCAATATTGCCGCGCAGGGCTATGACCTGCCCGATGAACTGAGGCGCGGCCACGGGCATATCATTGGCATACACGTCAAGGATTCACGGCCGGGCGAGCCGCGGCGCGTACCCTTTGGGGAAGGCGTAGTGCCTTTTGCAGCCGCCTTCAGGACCTTGGCGGAGCTAAACTATTCCGGCCCGATTCTGA
>LXNI01003112.1_pt1 | contig 10070 bp, 10 predicted proteins | sample 809091 | NCBI WGS metagenome assembly LXNI01 (sample SAMN04870527, study PRJNA318959) | sponge metagenome | biome: 01000161; feature: marine sponge reef; material: water | host: Sarcotragus foetidus | place: Greece: Milos, Mediterranean Sea | collected 2013-05-29 | depth 5-7 m | reverse complement strand
GTCGCCGCGCTCATCGACCTCCTCGACGGGCGCGCCGTGCCACAAGAGATCCACATCGACCACGTCTGGATCAACCGCGACAACGTCGACCAGTACTACGACAACACCGGATTCCCCATCCACACCCTCGGCCCCTCAGCCGAGCCCGCCGCGACGGCGACCGATACCGGTAGCCAGACCACGATCACGATTGCCGTGAACCCGTGGGATGGTTCGGCCCTGAATGTGGCGGTCGCCGAGCAGCTGCTGGAGAGCGAGTTGGGTTACACGGTCGAGACGGTGGAGATCGACGAGTTCGGCCAGTGGCCGGCCATCAACACCGGCGACATCGACGCCTCTCTGGAGGTGTGGCCGTCGGGCCACGCCCAGAACCGTGTGGACTTCATCGACAATCCCGACGGCAATGTGGCCGACGCCGGCGAGCTCGGCATCGTGGGCGGGATCGGCTGGTACATCCCGACCTACATGGTCGAGGCGCATCCCGAACTTGCCACCTGGGAGGGGTTCGCGGATCCGGCACTCGCTGAGCTGTTCGCCACCGCCGAGACCGGCGACCAGGCGCAGTTCCTGAGCGGCGATCCGAGTTGGACCGTCTACGAGGAGCAGATCATCGAGAATCTGGGCCTGCCGATGGAGATCGTCTACGCTGGCTCCGAGGCGGCGATCCTCTCCGCGGTCGACGCGGCCTACAACCGCGGCGATCCGGTGCTGTTCTACTTCTGGACACCGCACGTGGCGTTCGCCTCCTACGACCTCACGAGGGTCGCGCTCCCGACCTACAGCGACGCGTGCTACGAGTCCGGCGCGGTGGACTGCGATTATCCGCCTGACAACCTGTTCAAGATTGTCAACGGCGACCTGGCCGCAAACGCCCCGGCGGCGGATTCCTTCCTGCGGAACATGAACTACTCCGCGGCCGACCAGATCTCGATGCTCGGCGCTCTCGACGCCGGGATGTCCATTGAGGACGCGGCGGCAGCGTGGATCGAGGCCAACTCCAGCACATGGAGCGCCTGGCTGCCCTAACACCACCGGTAGGGCGCGGAGGTAGCGCCTCCGCGCCCTACGGGGAGCAGTAGTTGTACGACTTCATCATCGTGGGTGGCGGCTCGGCCGGTTGTGCCCTGGCCAACCGGCTGAGCGCCGACCACAACAATCGTGTTCTCGTCCTGGAGGCCGGTCGGCGCGACTGGCGCTGGGACGTCTTCATCCACATGCCGGCTGCGCTGGCATTCCCCATCGGCAACCGCTTCTACGACTGGCAGTTCGAGACCGAGCCCGAGCCGCACATGGGCGGTCGCCGCGTCTACCACGCCCGGGGGAAGGTCCTCGGCGGGTCGAGTTCCATCAACGGGATGATCTTCCAGCGCGGCAACCCGGCCGACTACGACAAGTGGTCGGCCGGCGACGGCATGGAGTCCTGGAGCTACCGCCACTGCCTGCCGTACTTCAAGCGCATGGAGACGTGCCTGGCAGGCGCCGACCAGTACCGGGGCGGCGAGGGTCCGCTGGTGCTGGAGCGGGGACCGGCCACCAGCGATCTGTTCGTGGCCTTCTTCGATGCCGTGCAGGAGGCCGGCTACGAATTGACCGCCGACCTCAACGGCTATCGCCAGGAGGGCTTCGCCGCCTTCGACCGGAACATCCACCGGGGGCGGCGCCTCTCGGCGGCGCGGGCCTACCTGCACCCGGTGCTGGATCGTCCCAATCTCACGGTCCGCTGCGGCGTCCACATCAACCGCGTCGTCTTCGAGGGCAACCGGGCGGTCGGCGTGGAATGCAGTCGGCGGGGCCGCACGAGCGTCGAGCGGGGCGCGCACGTGGTGCTGTGCGGGGGCGCCTTCGCCTCGCCGCAGCTGCTGCAGCTTTCCGGCGTCGGTCCGGCCGATCTGCTGGGGACGCTGGACATCCCGGTCGTGTCCGACCTGGGTGGAGTCGGGGAGAACCTCCAGGATCACCTCGAGGTCTATGTGCAGTACGCCTCCAAACTGCCCGTGTCGATGCAGCCGCACCTGCAGGTCTGGCGCCGCCCGTGGATCGGTCTGCAGTGGCTGTTGCGGCGGGGACCCGGCGCCACCAACCACTTCGAGGGCGGCGGGTTCGTGCGCAGCAATCTGGACGAGTCCTACCCGAACCTCATGTTCCACTTCCTGCCGCTGGCGATCCGCTACGACGGCTCGGCGCCGAGCGGCGGGCACGGCTATCAGGTGCACGTCGGGCCCATGTACTCCGACTCGCGCGGACATGTGCGGATTCGATCCCGCGATCCGCGGGCCAAGCCGGCGATCCTCTTCAACTACCTGTCCACCACCCAGGACCGCCGCGAGTGGCTGGAGACCATCCGGGTGACGCGCCACATCATGAGCCGCCCGGCGTTCGCGCCCTACAACGCCGGCGAACTCTCGCCCGGTCCCGCCGTCCAGAGCGACGAGGAGATCATGGATTGGGTGGCCCGGGACGCCGAGACGGCGCTGCACCCGTCGGGGACGGCGCGCCTGGGCCGAGACTCCATGGCCGTGGTGGATCCGGCGTCGATGGGTGTGCACGGCACCGAGGCTCTCAGCGTGGTGGACGCCTCCGTCATGCCGAACGTCACCAACGGCAACATCTACGCTCCGGTGATGATGGTCGCCGAGAAGGCCGCCGATCTGCTGCTGGGCAGCACGCCGCTGGCGCCGGTGGACGTGCCGGTGTACATGGGCGAGCCGGCAGAGACCTGATCCGGGGGTGGCGATGCGGACGGTCGGTGTCAGCGGTCTGTGGAAGATCTTCGGTCGCAAGCCGGCCCAGGCCCGGCAGATGGCCACCGAGGGTGCCAGCCGTCAGGAGATCCAGTCCGAGACCGGCTGCCTGGTGGGCGTGCGGGAAGTCAGCTTCGAGGTCAACCAGGGTGAGACGTTCGTGGTCATGGGCCTGTCGGGCTCGGGCAAGTCGACCCTGGTGCGCTGCATGTCCCGCCTTGTGGAGCCCACCGAGGGCCAAGTGGAGATCTGCGGCACCGATCTGACCGCCGCCGACACCGCCGAGTTGCGCGAGTTGCGCCGCCACAAGATCGCCATGGTGTTCCAGCACTTCGCGCTCTTCCCGCACCGGCGGGTCGTCGACAACGTCGCCTACGGGCTCGAGGTTCAGAAGGTGGACCGCACCGAGCGCCAGGAGCGGGCAAGGCAGCTCCTCGTAACCGTGGGCCTGGACGGCTGGGGCGATCACTATCCCCAGCAACTCAGCGGCGGCATGCAGCAGCGGGTGGGGCTGGCCCGGGCGCTGGCGGTGGATCCCGAGGTGCTGTTCTTCGACGAGCCGTTCTCGGCGCTCGACCCGCTCATCCGGCGCGACATGCAGGACGAGTTCCTCTCGCTACAGGAGAGGTTGCAGCGCACGCTGATCTTCATCACCCACGACTTCGATGAGGCCCTGAAGCTGGCGGACCGCATCGCCATCATGCGCGACGGCAGGTTCGTCCAGGTGGGCACGGCCGCAGAGATCCTCACCGAACCGGCTGACGACTACGTGCGTGCCTTCACGCAGGATGCGCCGATCGCCAAGGTGCTGCTGGCCTGCGCGCTGATGCGCCCGCTCGGCGACGTCGCTCCGGAGGCGTCCTGGGGTCGGATCTCCACACTGGCACCGCTGGAGAAGGCGCTGCCGCTGCTGCTGGCGTCACCGAACCCGCTCGTGGTGTGCGACAACGACGGTGAACCCGCCGGACTGCTGTACGGCGAGGACGTGGCCGAGGTGGTGTCGGGGAACAGCCGGTGACCGCGGTCGACGCGCCGGGTGGACCCGCCGGCGACGCCGGCGGTGAGCGGTCCACGAGCGGCGCCTCGGCTCCTGAGCCAGTCGTCGTTGGACGTCGGCACCTGATCGGTGGCGGCACCGGCCGGCTGTTCGGCGCTCTCGTCGTCGTGTTCGTCGGCGGCTACCTGGCGTCGTGGCTGTTGCCGGGCGTCGGCGTCTTCCCGGAGAACTGGGACGTGGGTTTCGCCGAACCCATCGACCGCGCCCGGCGCTGGCTCATCAACAACCAGACCACCCACGGGCTCTACACGGTCTTCCTGAACCCGATCTCCGACGCCATCGACGCCGCCATCGGTTGGATCGAGTCGGCTCTGGCCTGGCTGCCCTGGTACGTGTACCCGGTGTTCACCGGAGTTGGTCTCTGGTGGACGCGCGGGCGGGTTGCCGGTGCCCTGGGATTCATCGGCGTGTGGGCCGTCGGCATGCTCGAACTCTGGGAGGAAGGCCTGTCCACGCTGGCGTTGATGGGGGTCTCGGTCATCATCTCGCTGGCCATCGGCATCCCGCTCGGCATCGCCGCCTGGCGCAGCGACCGCTTCGCCCGCGTGCTGCGTCCCACGTTGGACGCCATGCAGACCATGCCCGGGTTCGTCTACCTCATCCCGTTCGTGCTGCTGTTCGGCATCGGCAGGGTGCCGTCGGTGATCTCGGTGTTCATCTTCGCCGTGCCACCGGTCGTGCGGCTCACCGAGGTCGGCCTGCGAAACGTCGCACCGTCGATGGTCGAGGCCTCGGAGATGTTCGGCGCCACCGACCGCCAGACCCTGCGGCTGGTGCGCCTGCCACAGGCGCGCCCGGCGATCCTGGCCGGGGTGAACCAGACGATCATGCTGGCGATGAGCATGGTGGTGATCGCCGCGTTCATCGGCGCTGGAGGCTTGGGCCAGGTGGTGCTCCGCTCGCTGAGTTCGCTGAACGTGGGAAGGGCCACCGAGGCGGGTGTCGCCATCGTGATCATGGCGATCATCCTGGACCGGTTCTCCCAGGGCATCGCCACCCCGGCGGGCGGCCGTGACGCCCGTTTGCTCCGCCCGCTCGCCGGCGGGGCCGTCGTGGTCGCCATCGTCGGCGGCCTGTTGAACCACGGCGCCTATCCCGAGAATCTCAACTGGCAGTTCGCCCGGTACATCGACGACGCCGTGGGCTGGATGCAGATCCACCTCTACGACATAGCCGACTCGGGAATCGGCACCGGCCCGTTCAGCGACTTCGTAACGATCAACCTGGTGTCCCCGCTGCGCGAGTTGTTCTCCTCGGCCATTCCGTGGCCGGTGATGATCGGCATCGGCGTGGTGCTGGGGCTGGCGGCGCGGGGTATCCGGCTGGGGCTCGGCATCGGCGCGGCGCTGACGCTCATCGGCCTCCTGGGCACGTGGGAGAACGCCATGGACACCCTGGCGCAGGTGGTGGTGGCCGTGGTCGTGACACTGATCATCGGCATCCCGCTGGGCATCCTGGCTGCCCAGCGGGATCGGTTCCAGACCGCCCTGAACCCCTTCCTGGACTTCCTGCAGACCATTCCCAGCTTCGTGCTGCTGGTGCCCGTGATCATGCTGTTCCACGTGGGGCGGATCCCGGGCATCATCGCCTCGATCCTCTACGCCCTGCCGGCGGCGGTGCACTACACCGACCTGGGGCTTCGCCGGGTGCCCCAGGAGATCGGCGAGGCCGCCGACAGCTTCGGATCAACCCGCCTGCAGCGGTTGCGCAAGGTGGATCTGCCGCTGGCCGCCCCGGAGGTGATGGTCGCCATAAACCAGACGATCATGCTGGTGCTGGCGATGGTCGTGATCGCCGGCCTCGTCGGCGGCGGCGGTCTGGGCTTCGAGGCGGTCAAGGGCCTGCGGCGCAGCGACAGCGTCGGCAGCGGCTTCGAGGCCGGCATCGCCATCGTGCTGCTCGCGGGGATCCTCGACCGGCTGACCCGCGCCGTGGCCGACCGCCTCCGCCCCCCACCGGCGGTGGCCTGAGCCGCGACCCGCAGGACGTCACGGCTGCCGAGAAGGGGGCAAGGGTCGCGGCCGGGCTGGTTGGCGCTGGGACTGTCGGTGCCAGCCGGACCTGTGGGTCCAGCGAGCAGAGCCGATGCATATATTGGAGGGGCATATATTGGAGGGCTCGATTTGTTATCTCTATCGGTCGAATTCGGATACACTAGATGTGGGTATCTGGATGCAGATACACTGTGGTCGTGACGAAGCGTCTCATTGATGTTGATGACGAGATCCTCGACCGTGCCCGCGAATTGCTGAGGGGCGCGACGATCAAGGACACGGTGAATACGGCGTTGAAGGAGTTCAGCGACCGTGACACGCGGATCCGCCTGTTCGCCCACATCCAGCGCCTGGCGGCGGAGGATCTGGGGGATCCGGAGGTCATGCGCGGCGCGCAGCGGGAATGGCCGCAGCGGTGACGCTGCCGAGTGGACTGCACTACCTGGTCGACAAGAGTGCCCTGGCCCGCAGCCACCTCGATCCCGTAGCCGAGCGGCTCGCGCCCCTGTATCCCGCCTCGAAGGTCGCGACCTGCCCGATCATTGATCTGGAGTTGCTCTTCAGCGTGCGCAACGACGTCGAGCACGCCCTGTTGCGCGAGGAGTTGCGGGCGATGCGCTCGTTCCCGGTCGACGGGACGGTCACCGACCGCGCCATTGACGTGCAGGGACTCCTGGCCGGCAGCGGTCGTCACCGCCTCCCTATCACCGACCTGCTGATCGCCGCCGTTGCCGAGGTCAACGATCTCGTCGTTTTGCACTACGACAAGGATTTCGACGCCATTGCCGAGGTGACCGGCCAACCGACCGAGTGGATCGTGCCGCGCGGCTCGCTGTAGGCGGCTCCGGACCCCGAACCGCCCGTTGGGATCTCAGGTGAGTTGGTAGTCGGCGGGTTATACTTGGAGGTATGACTCATACGGTTGGCGCGAAGGGGCAGGTTGTCATACCCAAGGAACTGCGCGCCCGGTTCGGTATTGAGCCAGGCGACGAGGTGAGCTTCTGGGATTGCGAGGATCATGTGGCGTTGCGGCCGGTGCGCAGCCCGGAGACGCTCAGGGGGCGGTTCCGCGGTCTGGGACTGGCGGCGGATCTGGCGGCGGAACGTCACGCCGAGCGGCGGCGTGAGTTCCGGCGGTGAGCGTCGTACTGGATTCCTGGGCGATCCTGAGGTACCTCGAGGACAGTGAGCCTGCGGCCTCCGCTGTGGCCGGACTGCTCGACTCCCAGACGCCGATCGTCAGTTGGATCAATCTGGGCGAGGTGTTCTACATCATCCGCAGGCGCACGGGAGAGGCCGACGCCTGGGCCACCGTTCGCGACCTGCAGGACGTCACGACTGCGGAGTTGCCCACCACCGGCAGGGTGCTGGAGGCTGCCCGTATCAAGGCCGACCATTCCATGGCGTACGCCGATGCTTTCGCGGCGGCTACTTCTGTAGCTCACGGCGCAACGCTCTGGACGGGTGACCCCGAGTTGTTGCTGGAGGGCGCTCGCTGGGCGTGGCACGACCTGCGCCCCGCGCCGTTCCGGGCTCAGACCTCGTAGCGCCGGTCGACCTCGACGAGTTCCACGGAGGCGCCGAACGCCTCGGCGGCCTCGTGCCCGAAGGCCGGAGCGTCGGAGCCGGGTGCCAGGTGGGTCAGCAGGAGCCGTTGCACGCCGGCCTCAGCCGCCATGGCCCCCGCCTGCCGGGCGCTCAGGTGGGGAGACGGCTCTATCAGGTCCTCGTGCAGGAACGTGGCCTCGCAGAGGGCTAGGTCGATCCCCTCGCCGAGTTGGGTGAACGACCAGCCGTCGCCCGTGTCGGCGGAGAAGGCGAAGGAGCGCCCGCCGCTGTCCACCCGGGGAGCGAGCGTCTCCACGGGGTGGTCGGTTCGGGAGAAGCGCCAGTGCTGGTCGCCGATGGTGGCGCTGTCGCCGTCGCGGATGACGTGCCAGTCGACCGTGGGCGCCAGATCACTCGCTCCGGCGAGGGCCCGCGCCAGCGCCCGGGTCCCGGCGGTGCCGTAGACGGGCATCGGCGCCCGGTCGAGGAAGTAGCGGCAGGCGATGTAGGCCATCGCCAGGTCGAGCCAGTGGTCGGGGTGCTCATGGGTGACGACGATGGCGTCGATCTCGGTGAGCTGGCGGTGGCGCTGCAGGTTCGCCAGCGTGCCGGGTCCCGCGTCCAGCCAGACCCGTGTGGTCTCGGATTCCACCAGGTAGCCCGTGCACGCCAGGCCGGGCCCGCTGTAGGAGCCGGAGCAGCCGAGCACGGTGACGCTCAGCCCCATGATCCCGCTCTCGGTGTCACGGACCGGATTCCCACAGGCAGGTCACGGTATCGGCATCGCGGCCGGGGGCATCCCGTTGCGGACCGATGTCACGCCCGCGCAACGCCGGACTGCTCGCCGGCAGCGGTCTGCTGCGGCCCCGCGACGGCCACCGGTACGGTAATCCCCGCCCGCACCGTCGGGTCCCGGCGCCCGAGACTCTGTGAGCGGGTGTCGCGGTGCCCGGGGTTTGCACGAGGTCGCCGTGCGCGCGGAACCGGTGGCGGTCTCGTATGGTCGCGTCATGGGATTCCGTGTCGAGATCGATCAGGACGAATGCATGAGCGTCGGGCGCTGCGTGGCGGACTTCCCGGCCGGGTTCGGCTTCGACGACGATGAGCTGGCCACGGTGCTGGCGACCGTCGGCGAGCTGAGCGACAAGCAGCTCCTGCGGGCGGCTCGCAACTGTCCCAGCCGGGCCATCATGGTCTTCGACGCCGACGGCAACCAGGTCGAGTAGCGCGCCCAGCCGCCGGCTTCGGGGAGAGAGCATGGCCGAGCCCGAGACGCTGGTGGGCATCTTCGATGCCGACGGTGGGCTGCGGGGCGAGTTGCGCTACGTGATCGACAAGCTCGCCGGGCGCGGGCACTGTGCCCTCTGCGACATCACGCACGGCATGAACCCGCTGGGGAAGCGTGCCTTCAAGGAGGCCTGCGCCGTGGCGGGGGTGACCATGACCCTGCTGCACCGCGACGAGGCCTCCGGCGAGCAGTTGGCTGCGGCGGGGGAGTTGCCGGTGGTGCTGGCGGGATCCGGCGGCGCCTGGCGGGTGCTGGTCCCGGCGGGGGATCTGGCTGCCTGTGAGGGCAGCCCGGTGAAGCTTCTGGAGATCGTGGAGGCCCGCCTGGGGCGTTGACCGCCGCCGAGATCAATAGAGCACCTCTAATCATCTCTAATCAATAGAGCACCTCTGTAGGTGCGGCGGCGTTCGGGCGCCGGTCCCCGGAGCCGGTCCGGTCCACCCTGGATACCATCGGGGCGGACCGGACCGGCGCTCCGCTTCGCACCGGCGCCCCACCGGCCTGCCCACGTAGCTCAGTTGGACAGAGCAGGGACCTCCTAAGTCCAAGGTCGCAGGTTCGAATCCTGCCGTGGGCGCACCGTAGATGACCTACAAGTGCACGGGTTGACCTCGGCTCGCAGCTATCCGATAGCGCGTCCGTTGTCTCCGTTCGGAATGCTTAGGTGTGGGTCGCTGGCCCTTAGAATCGTCGAGTTGTGGAAGAATCGATCGATCGCGGGTTGGTCGGGTGAGCAGGCAAGCTCCGACCGGAGCGAATTGGATCGTGTACGTCGATGGGTTGAACTTCTATACGGCGGTTCGCGGTCGGCCGGAAACGAAGTGGGTCGATTTCAGAGCTCTGGCTGGTCGCCTTGTCCCGCGCTCCGGCACGGTGAGCAAGGTGAAGTACTTCACCTCTCAGATCTCAGAGAAGGCTGCAGAGGATTCGGAGGCGCCGCGGCGCCAGCGGGTGCTCATCCGGGCGGTCCGCGCGACCGGCGTCGAAGTGCTGGAGGGCAAGTTCAAGGTTCCCGACGTCTGGCGGGCGATCTCATCGAGGGGGAGTTGGGAGGATCGGCTCCGTCCGCGCCCCCCGGCAGGGATGCTCGACGACTACGACGCCTACTTCGCTACTCATGAGTCGCGGCCGTGGAAGGCGCTTGTCGAGTTGCCGCAGGAGAAGTTCACCGATGTCGCAATCGCGTCGCATCTGCTGCGCGACATCTACCGAGGTGCTTGTGACTGCGCGCTAGTCGTGTCGAACGACTCGGATCTTCGGCCCGCGATCGAACTCGCTGTCGGAGACGGGCATTACGTCGGTGTGTTCAGCCCAATGGGGACGGTCTCGCGGGATTTGGAGAGTGTCGCGTCGTGGGCGAAGCCGATTCGCGCTGAACTCTTGGTGCAGTGCCAGATGCCCGATGAGGTTCGGGAGCCGGGATCATCTCGCACGCTGAGCCG
>LXNI01003111.1_pt1 | contig 10074 bp, 7 predicted proteins | sample 809091 | NCBI WGS metagenome assembly LXNI01 (sample SAMN04870527, study PRJNA318959) | sponge metagenome | biome: 01000161; feature: marine sponge reef; material: water | host: Sarcotragus foetidus | place: Greece: Milos, Mediterranean Sea | collected 2013-05-29 | depth 5-7 m | reverse complement strand
CCCGCCTGTCTCGAATACCACCGCACGGAACGCAGCATTCGAACACCGAGTTCCGAACAAGTCCGGCAACCGATCTACCGAAGCGGACTCGACCAGTGGCGCAATTTCGAACCGTGGCTCGGGCCCATGAAGGACGCGCTCGGACCCGAACTCGCGGCGTCGGGGCGTTGAGACGGTCGCCGCGCGTCCTGCCGGACGCGGTCGAGAACGCTTGGCGCTTGGCTAGGGTCAGACCGACCGGGTCGCCCAAGCCGCCAGCGTGGAGACGTCCGTCGGTTCAAGCTCTCCGGCGCTCGATACCAGGGTCCAGGCATCCGTGCATCGCAACACGGCGCGGGCTAGCTTGTTGTTGAGCGCATGGCCCGACATGTAGCCATCGAAAGCGCCGAGAACGGGGACACCGAGCAGGTAGAGGTCGCCGATGGCGTCGAGCAGCTTGTGCTTGACAAACTCGTCGTGGTAGCGAAGCCCTTCGCTGTTGACGATGTCGTGGTCGTCGATGCCGACCGCATTCTGCAAGCTCGAGCCGAGACACTTGCGGATCGCATGGGCTTGCGGCAGTTCGCGCATCAGGCCGAAGGATCGCGCCGCACAGACTTCCCCGACGTAGCAGGCCGATGAGAAATCGACCTCGACGCGCTTCGGGTAGCGGTTGAAGACGGGATGGTCCGCGACGAAGGTGTAGGCGGCGCGGAAGCCGTCGTACGGTCGCAGCGACGCGTGCGCGTCGCCTTGCGAGACCGAGACTTCGCGAGTGATCTTGATGTACTTCCGCGGTGCGGAGAGTTCGCGAATGCCTGCGCCCTGGATCATCTCCACGAACGGCTGCGCGCTGCCGTCCATGATGGGGACTTCCTCGTTGGTCAGTTCGACGCGAATGTTGTCGATGGCGAGTCCCCACAACGCCGACATCAGATGCTCGACGGTGGCCACCTGCACGCCGTGGTCGCCAATACTGGTCGACAAAGTCGTGTCGGTGACGTTCTGGGCGGTAGCGGCCACAGGGCTCGAGGCGACGTCGAGCCGATCGAAGTCGATCCCCGAGTTGGCTTCGGCGGGGCGCAACGTCAAGCGCACCGGGCGTCCGGAATGAACACCAATGCCGATGGCGTGCGCAGGACGTTCGATCGTTCGCTGGCAGAGCATTTCGCAGCAATCAACGGGGAGTTAGGCCCGCACTATAGCCCGATTCGACCAAAAAATGAAGATAAAATGAAGGCAAAGTGAGGCCCCATGAGCGAGTCCCCCACGATAACGGCAGAGCCAACGGATCCCGAGGACGCGGCGACGGCGCACCGTCTGTGCGTCGCACCGATGATGGCGTGGACCGATCGTCACTGCCGCTTCCTGCACCGCCTCGTCGCGCCTTCCGCCCGCCTGTATACGGAGATGCTGTCGACCGATGCCCTGTTGCACGGCAACGCGCCACGACTGCTGGCCTTCGACCAGGCCGAACATCCCGTCGCCGCACAGATCGGTGGCAGCGACCCGGGCGACCTCGCCAAGGCGGCACGGCTTGTCGAGCGCGCGGGTTTCGACGAGGTCAACCTCAACGTCGGCTGTCCCTCGGCGCGGGTGCAGAGGGGCGGCATCGGCGCCTGCCTGATGCGACAGCCGCAGCGCGTCGCGGCCGGCATTGCGGCCATGCGCGACACGGTCACCATTCCGGTCACCGTGAAATGCCGCATCGGCGTCAGCGAGACCGTCGCGGGCGACGCCGACCACGACGACTTCGGTGCCTTGCGCGACTTCGTCGGCGAAGTGGCGCGGGCTGGAGTCCGCGTGTTCATCGTGCATGCGCGCAAGGCGGTCCTCAAGGGCTTGAGCCCGGCACAGAACCGACGTGTGCCAGCGCTACGTCCGGAGCTTGTCGAGAGACTGGCGCGGGAGTTCCCGCACCTGGCGGTCGTCGTCAACGGCGGCATCCGGGATGTCGAAACCGCCCGCGGATACCTCGACTGGGCCGCGGGCGTCATGGTCGGCCGCAAGGCATACCAGGATCCGGTGTGGCTGTCCCGCCTCGATGCCGACCTCTGCGGCACCACGCCGAAAACCGCGGAACAGGCCTTCGGCGCCTACCTGCCCTACGTGGCCCGCCGGCTCGACGAGGATGTCCCGCTGCGCGACATGACCCGGCACACCCTGACGCTGTTCAACGGCCGCCGTGGCGCGCGCGCGTATCGCCGCCACTTGTCCGCGCATCAAGGCGACGCCCACGCCAGCCTCGACAGCCTGCTCGCCGCCGTAGAGTTCCTGTGTGCTTCTCGACAGCCGTCGAGGCGTTGTCCGGCCGCGGTTGCGGCGGCGTAGGTGCCCGGCGCTGGCTAGGCGGGCTTGGCCCGCGCTACTCCGACGCTTCCAGCGTCGCGACGAGATCCTCGAACTCGTCCCGGTTGCTCTCGTTGAGCGCCATCAGGTGACGGTGGGCGGCGAGGACGCGCCGACGCAGTTCACATGTGGTCAGGTCGCTCTTTGGCAGTTCGCCGAGTTGGCGGGTGTCGTTCAGAGGCTCGTGAACGACGTGGAAGATCTCGTCAAAGCCCATCGTGACCAGCAGGCGATTGATATCCGGCTCGGTGGAGACCAGCGTCGGCATGCAGCCCAAGCGTTTCTGCGTCTGGACGGACAGCCGGGCAAGCGCGCCGAGGGACGTGCTGTCGATGGCATCCGTTCGAGACAAATCCACCAGCACAGAGCGCAGGTTGCGGTCCCGGAACAGCCGATCGAGGAACTCGTCGAATGCCGCCCCGAGACTCAAGCGAACGTCACCGACGAACTTCAGCAGGTACGTGCCGTCGCCATTGCCAACCAGAATCCTTCCTGGAATCACGTCAGGCCTCCCGTGCCACCACGAGGCACGTCATGTCATCCGGGCCGGGGGTCCCTTCCGTCAACCCGAGCCCACTCCACAATCCTGCGATGTCGGGCGCCCTTTCCGCAGCGCAACTCACCAAGCGGGACTCCTTGGCCTGCAGACCGTCCTCGTGCATGCATTCCAGGACCCCGTCGGAGAAGGCGACCAGCGACTCACCCGGCGCAACGGGCACCGTGGTCACGTCGTAGTTCACCTCGTCGAACAGCCCCACCGGCCGCCCATGGCTTTCCAGGAACAACGCGCCCGAGCCGCCGGCATGGATCGCATGCGGAAAGTGGCCCGCATTGGCGTAGGTCACGGTGTTGGCCGCCAGATCCACGACGCCGATGAACATGGCGACGTGCTTGCCAAGGCCTTGTTCGAGCAACTCCCGGTTCAGCGCCGCCAGGATGGTGTTCGGGTCGCGCTCGTGGCCGGACTGATCGTCGCGCCGCAGCCTCCGGGAGAAAGTCTTGAGAATCACCGTCACGAAGGCACTCGAGGCGCCATGGCCGGAGACGTCGGCGATGTAGAACACGAAGTGGTCGGGCCCCAAGCGCTGGTAGTCGACGAAGTCGCCGGACAGGATCATGGACGGCTGCACGCGATGGGAGAGCCGGTACCCGCCGATCGTATACGGCGACGCCGGGAGCATCCGCTGCTGCACGTACCGCCCCGCCCGTTGATCGCGCTCAAGGGTGTCGAGCTGTCCGGCGATCCTGAGATCCGACGGCTTCGCACGCTCGATGCCGTTGCGCACACGCCGGTCGAGCTCCTCGTCCGCGGTCGGCGTCCGGATGATGTCGATCACCCCGTGGCGCATGGCGGCGAGCATCTCGTCGCTCCCGGGCAGGTCGTCGGTCAGCAGCACGTAGGGCGCCGGCAGATGGCCGCACGCGTCGACACCGGCCTCGGCGTCGTCGAGCGAGCGACAGAGAACGATCTCGGCGGCCTCGAGCACCCGTGCAAAGGCGCGGCTCCCTGCTCTCGCGTGGATGGCATCGAAGCCGAGACTGCCGAGGCGAAGGATCAGCGACGATGTGGTTTCATCGTCGTCGCCCATGACCGCAATGGCCATTGACGATCCGGTAGTGGTTACGAATTGGTCGGCAACCCTACTCGCATGGTCGGGGGGAAACAACCTGTTTCTTCATTTTCTGTCCACTTTTCATGCGTCCTGCGTCTCACGCGCGTCACGCGTCTCATGCGTCCTGGCAGCTCTTGGCCCTGACGAGGACGTCCTGTCCATGCAGCCGGTTGACCATGGCGAGACCTGCGGTCTGCACCAGGGCGACGGGCCTGGCCGATTCCGCGGCAATCTCCGCGAGCGCTTCGGCGAGCGGCGACCCGGCTTCGAGCAAGGCCAATAGCCTCAGCGTCAAGGCGTTGGCTGCCAGGAAGCCCACCTCGTCGTGCCGGTTCCGGTACGCAATCAGGTATGTGGCCTGCTCCGGCGGGCACGAAGGCTGGCAATCCACCCCGAGGTCCGTGACCGGGAAGGCGTACTGCCGCGGCCACGCGAGCGACGAGACGGCCACGGGGTCGTCCAAACTCAAGGGTTCGTCGTCGAACGCGTCCGCGGGCATGTCCGGCGCCAGCGGCAAGGCGTACTTCACCCAGGCGTGGTGACAGAGTTCCGAGGCGAACGGCGGCAGCGGCGGGCCGCCTTCACGCGTCGCAACATACGCGAGGAACTCATCCGGAAGCTTCGAATAGTACGGGGAGTCGACCGTGTGACGGCAGAGGAAGTCACGCACCAACGCTGCCCAAGTTGCCTCGCCGACGATCTCCTGCAGGCTCGCGTAGACGTTCGCAAGCACGGACGCGACGTTGTTGTAGACGAGGCGTGCGTAGATCGCCATGCGTCGCGGTTCGATGCCGGGCGGCGGCGCGACGTTCTCGGGGTCGCGAATGCACGCTGCGAAGTCCTGCTGCAGCCGTTGGAAGGACAGCAGGTCAGCCATGCGCCGCAACCCGGCCGGGTGACCGCGGTTCAGTCCTGCAGTCGGGTTGCATCCCTTGAGGCCGTCAGAGTCCGTGCCCCGTGCCGCGGGGCGTAGCGTCGCCCGCCGACTGCGCCCGGCGGATCCGCGCCACCTCGTCCAGGAGATCGGCAACCGGCGGCAGGTTGAAGTCGCGCTCTAGCACCGTGGGGATCGGACCGAATGCAGCGTACGCCTCGTCGAGCAGATTCCAGACCGGATCGATGACGGTCGCGCCGTGCGTGTCGATCCTGAGATCCGCCGCCTCGCGAACGTGGCCCGCGACGTGCGCGTAGATGGCCCGCTCCCCGGGCAGGCCGCGCAGGAACGCAACCGGGTCGTAGTCGAAATTGACGCTGTTGACGTGGATGTTGTTGACATCGAGCAGCAGCAGGCAGTCCGCCTCCTCGACCACGGCGCGGATGAAGTCGAGCTCGGGCATCTCCGGTCCGGGCGCCGCGTAGTAGGAGACGTTTTCGACGCCGATCCGGCGTTCCAGGACATCCTGGACGCGGCGGATGCGCTCCGCCACGTAGCGAACCGCGTCCTCCGTGAACGGAATCGGCATCAAATCATGGAGATGGCCCCCATCGGTGCCAGTGCACGCGGACAGATGCTCGGTGTAGCACAGGATATGGTGGGTGTTCAGGAAACGCTTGATGGCCTCGAGCAGAGACCGGTCGAGCGGCGTCGGTCCCCCGAGCGACAGCGACAACCCGTGGCAAACGAACGGAAAGCGCTCGGTCAGGGCGCGGAACGAGCGGCCATGGCGTCCGCCGACGTCGATCCAGTTCTCGGGCGCCACCTCGAAGAAGTCGACACCCCGGGCGACCTCGTCATCCGCGACGAACTCGGCCATGAAGGCTCGCCGCAACCCTAGCCCGGCGCCTTTGGGCCGCTCCTGGCCAGCATGGGGCGGCATCGGCACCACACCCAATCTGCGCAATCAACCCAATCAAGAGTCCGCGCGACGGCAGGCAGGCGAGCCTTCCGCTTCCGCCGCCAGGCGGCAGACGGGCATCAGGCTCGCTTACCTTGAGGCGAAGCGACTACTCGGAGGTCTCTTCCTCCGACTCTTCCTCGCCCTCGCCCTCGCCCTCGCCTTCGCCCTCGCCGCCTTCCTTGTCGTCGCCGCATTTCCCTTCGCCACACTTGCCTTCGCCACCGTGGGCGTCGGCCAGTACGACGCCGTCAAGTACGCGCGCCTCGAAAAGCTCTTCCTCGTCTGCTACGGCGAGGCCGGTCGCAGCGGAAACTGCGAACGCAGCACCGATCGCCACGGCCAAGGGTTTCATTTTTCGGTTCAGCATGATGCTCTCCTCAATGCTTGATTTGGGGCGCGTAAAGGGAGCGCCTCGTGTACCACGACCGCCTCGTCCACCGACCGTATGTTCGGCCTCGCGTGGCTGAGCCAGTCAGGTGTGGAACGCTAGCGCGATTGGCAAGCGTGCGCTAGCCTTTTTTTGAGATATCCACACGTTGTTCAGCGCGTGTTCACGAATCTCGGCTCTTGCGACTCGCCTCCGCGAACGCGCCTACCGGCGCGCGCCATCGAGCCCTGCGTTGGCCTCCGCAGCGGCAAACCGTCTCTCGAGCCGCTTGGCGGACACCTTGCCCTTGGTTCCGATCCGCTGACTGAAGGTGGCCACGCGGAACTCCTGCACCAGGAACCGCAGCTCCGTCACGTCGTCGCCGGTCGCGGCGAGGCGCGCAAGGCGCCGTTCCCACGACCCGACCGCCGCCATGCCTTCGCGGTCGCGGCCGACGCGGCCCTGCAGCCCGTCGAGTCGCATGGCCATGCCGTCGAGGTAGCGGGGAAGGTCGGCCAACCGTTCGCTCGGCAGTACCGCGAGGAAGCGAGGCCCCACCAACGCGTCGAGTTGGCCGCACAGATCGTCGCGGGTTTCGGCGAACGCCGGCGAGTCGAGCGCGTCAAGGCGTCGCGCGAGTTCGAAGCGGGCGTCGACAATCACGCGAACGCGGTTCAGGACCGACTGGAACGTGGGCACCAACGACGCGCCAGCACTCGCCAAGCGCTCTTCGAACGCGCTTCGGTCCCTCGGCGCATCCCGGCCCTCGAAGAAGGCGTACCAGGCGGCTGCCAGCATCACGTCGTCCGCGAGATCGGCGAGCGGGCCGATCGGCGCATGACGCAACGCCAGGGCCGTGTCGTGCTCCACCTCCCTTCGCAGGTAGCGCGCCCGTGGCGCGTCGGCGAGCAACGCCAGGCGCGCGTATCCGCCCCGGTTCAGCGCATCTCGTTGCCTCGGGGTGGCATGAACCAGCACGTCGACGCTGTTGCCGCGGTCCACCAGTACCGGGTACGCCACGACCCGGTCGGCGCCGGTGCCAAGCACGACCGACTCGGGGAGGCCTTCGACGGGAAACTCGGTGAGCGCGAACCGTTCGCGGTCGCGACCGACATCGCGGGCGATGGTCGTTTCCGCCTTGGCGAGCAAACGGGCGCGCAGCGCCGCGACATCGCGGTCCTGATCGGTGAGCCTCCCGCGGCGCCCGCGAACCTGGACGTTGACCCTGAGATGATCGGGCAACGTGCCCGCACGCCACGCCTTGACCGGAACCACGACACCCGCCGTGGCCCGAACTGCCGCGGACAAGGCGCCGTAGAGGTCCCCGCGACGGTATTCGTCGCCCGACAGCCGTCGCACGACCGCCTCGACACGATCCGGGATTGGCGCCAGTTGGCGGCGCAGGGACTTCGGCAGCGCGCGCAGCAGGGCCTCGCACTTCTCGGCAAAGAATCCGGGGACGAGCCAGTCGAGGGCGTCCGCGTCGAGTTGCGCCAGCAAGGGGACGTCGACGCGCACGCTCAACCCGTCGTCGCGTTCGCCGGGGGCGAATTTGTACCGAAGCGGGACGCGTTGCCCGGCCAGCAGCAGGTACGGCGGGAACCCGTCGTCGTCGACCGGCGGGCCGGCACCGGCGAGGAGATCCTCCTCGCCCATGACGAGCGCCTCGTGAGCCGCGTCGTCGGTGTCGCGCAGGAAGCGCTCCCAGGCATCCAGCGAGTCGATGTCCGCCGGCAGACGCGCCGCGTAGAAGGCCGCGCGCGCCTTCTCGCCCGCGACGAGGTCCGCCCGTCGGGACCGCGCCTGGCCTTCCTCCAGATGCCGCGCCAGGGCCTCGTTCCTGTCGAGGAATGCCGCCTTGACCCGGTTGCCGGCGGGCTGTCGGTTGCGCCTGACCAACGCCTCGAGGACGAAAATCTCCCTTGCCGCTGCCGGGTCGATGTCCCGCGCAGGGCGCGGACGGCCGGCGACCACCGTGAGACCGTATACGGTGACCCGTTCCCGCACCATCGCCTGGCCGCGTTTCGCATCCCAGTACGGCTCCGAATGGGTCGTTCTCTTGACATGCCCCGCGGCAGCCTCGATCCATGCCGATTCGACGGCGCCGACGCAGCGTGCGTAGGTGTTCCCCGCATCGCCTGCACGCGACGCGCTGACGCTGATTTCGGCTGCGACCAGCCACTTCGGTGGCGCGCCTCGCAACGAGGAACCCGGGAACAACCGGAACCGCATGCCGCGGGGCCCGTCGTACTCGGGCGTGCGCCGTCGTCCCTTCGGCCCCGGGGAGCGCGAGGGGCGAGCCTCGCGCAGGAAGGAGCCCCCCGGGCCGCGTCCGTGCTCGTCTTCCACGTCGCGCTTCGACCCGATGAAGCCGAGCGATCCGGTGAGCAATGCACGGTGCAACGTCGCGTAGCCGGCGGGCTTGCGGTTGACTCGCAGCCCCAGGTCACGACAGGCGAGCAGCAACTGCCGGTGCAGCGCACGCCACTCGCGCACCCGGGCCGGGCTCAGGAACCGGCCCTCGAGCAGCCGCCGAAACGCGCTGCGCGACATCTCCGCCCGGTTGGCTTCGAGCCAGTCCCAAAGCCGGACGAATGCCACGAAATCCGACTGGCGCGCGCCGCCCCCGGTCGCCGCGGCACCCTCGTCGGCCGTCGCTTGATCGAACAGCGCATGCGCCTGATCGGCTGCGGCGCGGTGCTCGAGTGGACGCAGACGCGGATCCTGTGCCGACAGCGCCGAGACGACGATCAACGCCTCCGCCAACGCGCCGGTGCGTCCGGCCTCGACGAGGACGCGCGCAAGGCGCGGATCGACCGGGAGCCGGGCCATCGTCCTGCCGACCTCGGTCAGCCTGTCGTCGGCCAGGGCCTCGAGCTCATGCAGCAGTCGTACGGCGTCGCGCACCGCGCGACCGTCGGGTGGCTCGATGAACGGGAACGCCTCGACGTCGCCGAGGCGGAACGCCCGCATGGTCAACACCACGGCGGCGAGATTGGTGCGCTTGAGCTCCGGGTCCGTGTATGCCGGACGCGACTGGTAGTCCGCTTCCGCATACAGCCGGTAGCAGACGCCCGGCGCCACGCGGCCGCACCGGCCTGCGCGTTGCGCCGCGCTCGCCTGCGAGATCGCCTCGATGGGCAGACGCTGCAACTTGGCGCGGTAGCTGTAGCGGCTGATCCGGGCGAATCCCGGGTCAACGACGTAGCCGATGTTCGGTACCGTGATGCTGGTCTCCGCGACGTTGGTGGCGAGCACCACGCGCTGACGGTCACCCGGTGCGAATATCCGCCGTTGCTCGACGCCTGGCAGCCGGGCGTACAACGGCAGGATGTCGAACCGGTCGGCGAACCGCTTCTTCAGCAATTGAGCGTTGTCGAAGATCTCGCGCTCTCCCGACTGGAACACGAGGATGTCCCGGCGCCCCGCCGGCGAGTCCCGGGCGATGCGCTCCAGACAGTCGACCAGCGCTGATTCCTGGGCATCGACGGGTGGCAGGTAGACCGTCTCCACCGGATAGCCGCGCCCGGACACCTCCACGACCGGCGCGCCGTCGAAGTAGTCGGCGAAGGCCGCGACATCGATCGTCGCACTCGTCACGATCACCTTCAGGTCGCGACGCCGCGCGAGCGCGAGCTTCAGGCAGCCGAGGATGAAGTCGACGTTGAGGCTGCGTTCGTGGGCCTCGTCGACGATCACGCAGGCGTAGCGCTGAAGCGTTCGGTCGCGCTGGATCTCGTTGAGCAGCAACCCGTCGGTGACCACCTTGACCACCGTCCGCGGCGACGTCTGGTCGCTGAAACGCACCGCGTAGCCGACCTCCGCACCGAGGTCCACGCCGAGTTCGCTGGCGATCCGCGCCGCCACCGTTCGCGCCGCGAGGCGTCGCGGTTGCGTATGGACGATGCCCCCACGCGCGCCGAGGCCC
>LXNI01003110.1_pt1 | contig 10079 bp, 11 predicted proteins | sample 809091 | NCBI WGS metagenome assembly LXNI01 (sample SAMN04870527, study PRJNA318959) | sponge metagenome | biome: 01000161; feature: marine sponge reef; material: water | host: Sarcotragus foetidus | place: Greece: Milos, Mediterranean Sea | collected 2013-05-29 | depth 5-7 m | reverse complement strand
CCCTTGACGAAGCGGTCGATCACCATGGCGCGGCGGACATAGGGCGGCGTCTGCATGTTGTAGGCCAGCGCCTCCGCCGACACGGCTGCGGGCAGCGGCTTGCCGGGCACCATGTCAAGGAACCGCTTGGTTCCCGCAAGCTGGCGCGCATAGGCGCCGCAGGTCTTGGCCTTGCCGCAGCCGTCCAGGTCGGCGCCGGGCGGACCGGCGGGAATGCCCGCCATCGGGCCGGTATTCTCGATCACGCCCGGTCCCAGGACCATCTCCGGCCCGCCCTTGTCCGGCGGCCTGAGATCGAGATTGTAGCCGGTGGCGACGAACACCATAGCCGAGAGCATGCCCTGGCCGTGCGCCTTCACATAGTCGAGCAGCGGCAGTCCGGCGTAGGACCAGCCGACCAGCACAACGTCTTTCAAACCCTTGGCGGCGATGACGGCGGCGATATCGCCGGCCCACAGTTTACTGTCGATATAGTGCCCGGGGTCGGCCGGCTTCGAAGAATAGCCGTGGCCGCGCATGTCGAACGCGATCAGGCGATGCCTGTCGCCCAGGTCGCTCAGCATCTGCCTGCGCCAGGCCGCGGCGCTTTGCGAGAACCCGTGGACGAACAGGACCGGACGCCCGGTCGTCTCGCCGCTCTCGACGACGGCGATGGTCAGGCCGTCGGGCGAGGTCACGGTCGAAGGGATCAGCCCGCGCAACCGCTCGGCCTGCGCCGGCAACGCAACCATAGCAGCAAGTGTCGCCGCAATCAGAATTCCCGCTATCCGCTTCATGGCATTTCTCCCGGTTCGTTCATCTGTTAACGATAAATCGCCAAGCTCGAATTTGCTACGTTCCGGCTGCCGCCCAGAAACAGTTGGCAGCCGTCGCAAAAAAGTGCGGCTGCCTCGTCCCAGGGGACGCCGCTTCCTCCGCTCTGCAAGGCGCGCTAGACATGGGCATTCGCTTTCTGCGGCGGAACGCCCATATTTCCCGAACAACTGCGCCGGGAACCTCCATGACATACTGCGTCGGCATCAAAGTGAACGACGGCCTCGTCTTCGTCTCGGATTCGCGCACCAATGCTGGGGTCGACCTGGTTTCGACATTCCGCAAAATGTTCGTGTTCGACCGGCCGGGCGACCGGCTGTTCGTGTTGCTGACCACCGGCAATCTCTCGGTCACCCAGTCGGTCGTCAGCATCCTGTCACAGCAGTTCGGCGGCAGCGGCGGCATGCACGACCTGATTGCCGTACAGTCCATGTTCGACGCCGCCTGTCTCGTCGGCAACGTGATGCGAGAGGTCCAGAACCGCGACGGGCAGGCGATTCGGTCCGCCGGCGTGGACAGCGACGCTTCGGTCATCTTCGGCGGTCAGGTCGGTGGCGGGCAGGCGCGGCTTTACCAGATCTATTCGCCGGGCAACTTCGTCGAGGCGACCCCGGAAACGCCCTATTTCCAGAACGGCGAGTTGAAATACGGAAAGCCGGTGCTCGACCGGGTCATCGTGCCGGAAACCTCCCTGATGGATGCCGCGAAATGCGCGCTGATTTCGATCGATTCGACGATGCGCTCCAACATGACCGTCGGTCCGCCGATCGACGTGCTGGTGTACCGGACCGGTTCCCTGGCCATCGGCTACCGGGCCAGTCTCGAAGCCGACGATCCGTATTTCTCCTCACTCCGGGAGAGGTGGAACGAGTCTCTTAACCGCGCGTTCAGGAGCGTCGAGGATCCGGACTGGCCGATTTAGCCCGGATTTCTCACCGCGCCCGCGCCCTTTGCGGCGCGGAGCCGGGCGATGCCCGAGACCAGCCGGACCTTGCGCGGCGCGCCCATCCACATACCGAGGATGGAAAAGCCGCAGGCGCCGAGCGCGACCCACCAGGCCAGGTCATAGCTGCCGGTCCGGTCGTACAGCTCGCCGGTGAGCCACGGGCCGCACGCCGCGCCGATCGAGATGAGCATGCCGAAGGCGCCGAATATCTGGCCGAAACGGCGGCACTGGAAGACCTCGGCCAGGATCGCGCCGAAAATGGAAGCCATGCCATAGCCGAGCGCGCCTTGCCCGGCCACCATGGTCCAGAGCAGGAGCTCGCTCGGATTGTCGCGCATCATCAGCAGCAGGCCATAGCAGAGCACGAAGCCGAGGGTGGAGAGCGTCCACGCCCATTCCCGGCCGATCCGGTCGCTCAGGCCGCCCATGCCGATCTGGCCTGCGACGCCGAACAGGCCGACCAGCCCCAGCGCAAAGGCGGCGGCGGCCGGCGCAAAACCGATTTCGCCGAGATACTGGGTCTGGTGCACCTGGACCGCGTACCAGACATACATGCCGAAGAAGAGGCCGAGGCCGAGCCACCAGAAGCGCGCCGTCGCCATCGCCCCGAGGAGCGACCAGTCGCGCGCCACCCATTCCGGATCGACCACTGGATCGACCACTGGATCGACCACTGGGTCGACGGCGGGCGCAGGCCCAGAGTCGTTTTTCGAAGGCGCGCTCGACGCCTTACGTGCCGACTTCTGCACCGTCCGGCCCTCGCCGTCCGGCTTAAGGCCCAGATCTTCCGGCCGCCGGCGCTGCAGCAGCAGGTTCAGCGGCAGCACGACGACGAACAGGATCAGCGCCATCGCCAGGCAGGCGTCGCGCCAGCCGTCCTCGCGGATAATGTCCTGCAGCCAGGGGAACATCAGGATCGAGCCGACGCCGGCGCCGGAAAAGGCCAGCCCGGTCGCCAGCCCGCGCCGCCGCACGAACCAGAAGGGCATGAGATAGGCATGCCCGGTATAGCCCAGGATGATCGCGCCGCCGACCACGCCGCAGCCCAGGCTGAGAAAGATCACGCCCTGCCCGCCGGCGACTGTGGCGAGGATCAGGCCGCCGCCGACCAGCACCGAGCCGGCAGTCATGACAAGGCCCGGCCCGAGCCGGTTGATCGCCACGCCGAGCAGGGGCGTGAGCAGCATCGAGGTTGCGAAGCCGACCGAGAAGATTGCCGCCGTCTCCGCCCGCGGCCAGCCGAATTCGTCGAGCATCGGCGGGTAGAGCAACGAGAAGGACGTCCGCACATTCACGCCGACGCCGAGCGTGACGAAGGCGACCGCGACGACGACCCAGCCGTAGTAGAAGGGCAGGCGGGCCAGCGGGCCGGTCGGGCGCGCCGCTGCTTCCGACGGATCGCCGGTCATCCGGCAGCTGCCCGCCCGGCCTCAAGAGCCGCCTGCTGCCGCAGCTTCCGCGCCCGTTTCTTCGCCTGCCCGGCGACCAGGCGGACCTTACGCGGCGCGGCCAGCCACATGGTGGCGATCGAGAGGAGTCCGGCCGCCGCGCCGACGGCGAAGCCGGTCTCGTAGCCGCCGGTGACATCGTACAGCTCGCCAGTCGCCCACGGCCCCAGCGCCGCCCCGAACCCGCTGGTCGCGCCATAGACGCCGAAAATCTGGCCGTATTTCGGGCTGTGGAACAGTTCGGCAGGGACCGCCGGATAGACCGCCGATGCGCCGTAGCCGATCAGGCCCTGCACGAAGACCATGGTGTAGACCAGCCACAGCGCCGGGTAATGCGGGAGGACGAGCAGAATGGCGTAACAGGCGGAAAATCCGCCGAAAGCGATGCTCCAGCCCCACTCGCGGCCGATCCGGTCCGACAACATGCCGATGCCGATCTGGCTCGCGACGCCGCTTAACCCGACCAGTCCCAGCGCAAAGGCCGCCGCCACGGCCGACACGCCTATCTCGGTCAGGAACTTGGTCTGGTGGACCAGTACCGAATACCAGGCATACATGCCGGCCATATAGCTGACGTGCAGCCACCAGAAACGGCGGGTGCGCGCCGCGGTCCGGAAGGTCCATTCCCGGTGCGCCCAGGCCGGATCGACCACGGCATCCGCCGCCGGCTTGCGCGGGGCGCGGCCGGGCCGGTTTTCGCCGTCGGGCTCCAGCCCGATATCGTGGGGATGGCGGCGCTGGAACAGCAGGTTGAGCGGCAGAACGAGGCCGACCATCAGGATCGCCAGGGCGTAGCAGGCGCGGCGCCAGCCGTCGGCGCCGATGATGCCCTGGAGCCACGGGAAGAGCAGGATCGCCCCGATGCCGACGCCCGAAAAGGCCAGCCCGATCGCCAGTCCGCGCCGGCGCACGAACCAGTAGGGCAGGAAATAGCTGTGGGTGACGTAGGCGAACATGACACTGCCGCCGATCGTCATGCAGCCCATGGTAACGGCGAGTTCCGCCACCGAATCGACGCCGGTCGACAGCGCCAGTCCGGCGGCGCAGAACAGCACGCCCAGCGCCACGATCCGGCCGATGCCGAAACGGTCGATAAGCATCCCGGCGAAGGGCGAGAAGAACAGCGAGACCAGAAAGCCCATGGAGAAAATCGCCGCCGTCGTGCCGCGCGACCAGCCGTATTCCTCCAGGATCGGCGGAAACAGCAGCGAGAAGGCGACACGCACGTTGGCGCCGATCGCCATGGTCACGAAGGCGACCGCGAGCACGACCCAGCCGTAGTAGACGGGGAAGCGGGCGAGCGGCGAGAGTGGGCGGGAAGGTTCGGGAGGCCGGGCCATGGCGCTGCTATAAGGCCGATGACCCGCTATGGCGAGGGTACCCGGCGCATGGGGCGAATGTGCGCCGCGCCGCACGGTTTACGCATGGGCGGACGGAACGTAGAACCGGAACTCCGCTCCAGGAAGCCTCCGCCGGCCGCATGACCGATCCCGCTGCCATCACGCCCGAACTCGTCGCCGGCCACGGCCTGACGCCGGAAGAATATGAGCGGTTGCTCGCCATCATGCGCCGCCAGCCGACGCTGGCAGAACTCGGCGTATTCTCGGTCATGTGGTCCGAGCACTGCTCCTACAAATCCTCGAAGAGGTGGCTGAAGACCCTGCCGACCGAGGCGCCCCACGTCATCCAAGGGCCGGGCGAGAATGCCGGCGTCATCGATATCGGCGAGGGCCTCGCTTGCGTCTTCAAGATCGAGAGCCACAACCACCCGTCCTTCATCGAGCCCTACCAGGGCGCGGCGACCGGCGTCGGCGGCATCATGCGCGACGTCTTCACCATGGGCGCCCGACCGATCGCCAACCTGAACGCCCTTCGCTTTGGCGATCCGGCCCATCCGAAGTCGCGCCATCTGGTCTCCGGCGTCGTCGCCGGGATCGCCGGCTACGGCAACTGCATGGGCGTGCCGACCGTGGGCGGCGAATGCGATTTCGACCCGGCCTATAACGGCAATATCCTGGTCAATGCGATGACCGTCGGCATCGCTCCGGCGGACCGGATCTTCCATTCGGCGGCGGCCGGCCCGGGCAATCCGGTGGTCTATGTCGGCTCGAAGACCGGGCGCGACGGCATCCACGGCGCCACCATGGCCTCGGCGACCTTCGAGGACGACAGCGAAGAGAAGCGTCCGACCGTGCAGGTCGGCGACCCGTTCACCGAGAAACTGCTGCTGGAAGCCTGCCTGGAACTGATGGCGACCGACGCCATCGTGGCGATCCAGGACATGGGCGCGGCAGGGCTGACTTCATCGTCGGTCGAGATGTCGTCCAAGGGCGGCGTCGGCATCGAACTCAACCTCGACCTTGTGCCGATGCGCGAGACCGGCATGACGGCATACGAAATCCTGCTCTCGGAGAGCCAGGAGCGGATGCTGATGGTGCTCAAGCCCGGCCGCGAGGACGAAGCCCGCGCGATCTTCGGCAAGTGGGAGCTCGATTTCTCCGTCATCGGCAGAATCACGGACAGCGGCCGCTTCGTAGTGCGCATGGCCGGCGCGACGCTGGCGGATATCCCGGTCGATCCGCTGGTCGCCCAAGCCCCGGAATACGACCGGCCCAGGGAAGCGACGCCGCCTCCCGCCCAGGTCGATCCCGCCGGGTGCGCGCCGTCGGGCAGCGTGGAAGGCGCGCTGCTGACTCTGCTCGGCAGCCCGGACCAGGCGAGCAAGCGCTGGATCTGGGAGCAGTACGACCATCTCGTCATGGGCCGCACCCGGATCCGGCCGGGCGGCAACGCCGCGGTCGTCGGCCTGCCGGACAGCCGCCGCGCGCTCGCGCTGACGACCGATTGCACGCCACGCTACTGCCGCGCCGACCCGGTCGCCGGCGGGCGGCAGGCGGTCGCCGAAGCCTGGCGCAACCTTACGGCAGTCGGCGCGACGCCGCTGGCGATTACGAACAATCTGAACTTCGGCGATCCGACTCGCCCGGAAATCATGGGCCAGCTTGCCGGCTGCGTGACCGGCATGGCCGAGGCCTGTGCGGCCCTCGATTTCCCGGTCGTTTCAGGCAACGTCTCGCTCTACAACGAGACCGGCGGCGAGGCGATCCTGCCGACCCCGGTGATCGGAGGCGTCGGCGTGCTGGAGGATGGCGCGAAGGCGGTGGAACGGGGCACGGCTGCACCCGGCAACGCCCTCGTCCTGATCGGCGCAACGACGGGCCATCTCGGCGCATCGCTCTACCTGCGCGATGTGCTCGGTCGGACGGAAGGCACGCCGCCGGCCGTCGATCTGGCGGCCGAGCGGCGCAACGGCGATCTGGTGCGCAGCCTGATCGGCAGCGGCGCGGTCCTGGCCTGCCACGATCTTTCGGACGGCGGCCTCGCGATTGCGCTGGCGGAGATGGCGCTGGCCGGGCAGACCGGCATTGCGCTCGATGCAGTGCCGGACGAAGTGGCCCAGCACGCCTGGCTGTTCGGCGAGGACCAGGGCCGATACCTCGTCGAAACGGCCGACGGCGACGCCCTCGTGGACACGGCCCGGGCCGCCGGGGTGCCCGCCGCGGTCGTTGGCCAAACTGTCGCGCAGCCTTCGTTGACCCTCCGCGAGGGCTGCCCTATATCGCTCGCGCGCCTGCGGGAGGCGCATGAAGGCTGGCTGCCCGGCTGGATTGGGAGTTCGCAATCCGGCACGGCCGTCGCCCGATCCTGACCGACAATCGACCGCCGGAGTGCCGCAGCCCATGGCGATGGATGCACGCGAGATCGAATCCCTGATCAAGCAGGCCCTGCCCGATGCGCAGGTGACCATCCAGGACCTCGCCGGCGACGGCGACCACTATGCCGCGCAGGTCGTTTCCTCCGAATTCGCCGGCAAGACCCGGGTGCAGCAGCACCAGATGGTCTATGCCGCGCTCCAGGGCCGGATGGGCGGCGTGCTGCATGCCCTCGCCCTCAACACCAGCGCGCCGAACGCGTAACAGGACCGGCTGCCATGTTCGGACTCTTCAAACGCAAACCGGCCGGGACGATGAAACCCCGGACGCAAACAGATGAGGACCTTCCCATGACCCAGGCCGCCGCTCCTGCCGACCATCCCGTCTTCGAGCGCATCAAGACCGAGATCGACGAGCAGGATGTCGTCCTGTTCATGAAGGGTACGCCGGTGTTCCCGCAGTGCGGATTTTCGGCGGCGGTCGTCCAGATCCTGTCGCACATGAACGTCAAGTTCAAAGGCGTGAACGTGCTGGACGACATGGAAGTCCGGGAAGGCATCAAGGCCTACAGCAACTGGCCGACCGTCCCCCAGCTCTACGTCAAGGGCGAGTTCGTCGGCGGCTGCGACATCGTCCGCGAGATGTTCGAGGAAGGTGAGCTCGAGCAGTATCTCGCGGGCAAGGGCCTTTCCGGAACCGCCTGACGGCGACACTGACAGTCTGACACCGGCATTCGGCCGGCCTGCTCAAACCAGTTCGATCGGTCCCGGATAGCGGGCGACGCGCTTGTCCGCGGTCAGCAGCGTATAACCCTCGTACCGCGCCTGCGCGACCAGGATCCGGTCGAACGGATCGCCATGAATTGCCGGCAGGGCGGCGGTTTCGAGCGCATGCGGGCCGGTAACCGGCAGTTCTTCGTAACCTGTGGCCAGAAGAACCCGCCGCAGTTCGGCGCCGTCGACCCGGAAATTGTCCCGGCCCCGGCTGCTCTTGATTGCGATTTCCCAGATGCTGGCGACACTAAAGACAAGCTGTTCATCGGGATCTTCGAGTCTCGGTACGATCTTCGGCGACAACATCTCTGCCGGGCCTGCGGCCCAGAGCAGGATGTGGGTATCGAGCAGCAGACTCACCCGTTGAACATCTCGGCAATCTCGTCCTCGAACATCGTGTCGAAATCGTCCGGCACCTGTATCTTTCCTTTCAGCATGCCTAGCCGGCTGGCCGGCGCCTCAGGCTGCTCCAGGGCCTCGACCTTGACGAGCGGTTTGCCGGCGCGCGCGATAATGAATGGCTCGCCCGCAACCGCTGCCGCGACGAGGCGCGACAGGTTGGTCTTGGCGTCGTGCATGTTGACGGTTTTCATCGGAAATCTCTGAACTTAGTCCGTTAAACTTAGCTAATTTCGCGCCCGAATCCAATCGGAAATTGCGCCATTTCGTTAAATCGTTCAACCCGGCGGGTGCTGGATTGTCGTCAACGTCGCCGTGACCAGCAGAATGGCGCAGACGGCGAGCCACTCGACGGCGATGGAGCGGCGCAGGCGGGCCGCCGCCGCCGCATCGCCCCGGCGCATCGCGGGCACGAAGCGCAGCTTGTTGTGCGCCGCCGCACCGAGCAGCACGGCGACCGCCGCGATCTTCGCAAGCAGGGTGAGGCCGTAGCCGGTCGCTGTCAGGGCCGAGACATCGCCGAGCAGGCGCCATGCCATGACGATCCCCGCGGCGATCAGGACCGGCACCGTGACCGTGGCGACACGGCCGAAGCTGTGGCCGAGTTCCGCCGCCGCGGCGAGGTCGGCAGGGGCGTCAGCCAGCCTGCGCAGCGGCGAGAGAATACCGATCCAGAAGGCTGCCGCCGCCAGATGCAGGACGAGCAGCGCTTCGAGCCAGACCGGCCCGGCATCCGGCACATGGCCGATCCAGGCAAACGACCACAGCGCGAGGAACCCGCCGGCGGCGCCGATCCACAGACCGATGCGCGGCGTCCGCCATCCGACCAACAACAGGAGCAGGCCCGAAGCCAGCAGAAGCAGCCGGGTTCCGGGCGGATTCTGCCAGAGCAGGCCGAGCATCTCCGGATCCGCCATGCCGGACGCGTCGCCGGCCATCGCCGCGCCGCGCAGCAGGAAGCCGAGTCCGCCGGCGAACAGCGCCAGCAGCGCCAGCCCGGTTGCCTGCCGTGACATCCGCGTGTGCAGCCGCCCGGTCTCCGGCCCGAAAACCAGGCGCACCAGCATCAGCCCCACGCTCCCGAGCGTCCCGAGATACAGCAGGAATTTCAGGACGATGGCGGCAAATTCCCAGAAATCGGGCAAGGGTTACTTCACCCGGAACGCGAAGCCACCGCGCATGACGTGGCCGTCCGCCGCCAGCCCGCGCCACTCGATCCGGTAAAGGCCCCTGCCTTTGCCGGCCAGCGGAACGGCGAACCGGGTCCTGAACGATTTCTGCCCGCCGAGGTCGAGATCGAGGGCGGGACCGTCCTCGTGGATCATCCTGACTTTGGTCAAGCGCAGCCGCTTCGCGAAGCTCAACACGATCTGCGCCGGCGCCTGCGCCAACACGGCGCCGTCTGCGGGCGCGGTCGTATTGAGCCGGGAATGGGCGGATGCGGCCGCCGCGGTCAGGGTAATCAGGACGGCAAGGACGATCGGCTTCATCGCGCTGCCTCACTCGATGCCGTTGGCCCGTTGGAGTTCCCGGATATAGGCCACGATCAGGGTGACATCCTCGCGCGACAGGCCCTCGACCGGCGCCATGTTCCCGAACCGCCAGTGATGGGCGCGTACGCCGATGGCGACCGCCCGCTGGAACGATTCGTCGCCGTGATGGCCGGGTTCGTAGATGATGTGAACCAACGGCGGGGCGACATCCTCCTGCCCCACGGCATTGCGGCCGTGGCAGGAGAGGCATTTCTCATCGTACAGCGGTTTGCCGGCTTGTGCCGCGGCCGACAGGGTATCCGGCAGGGCGATCTCGACCATCGGGGCGCCTTCCGGGCCGTTTTGCGCTTCGGTCCCGGCTTCGCGGCCGGAACCGCCGAACAAATGGTTGCCGGCCAAAACGGCGATGACGGCCAGCACAATCAGGATGGCGGACTGTTTCAGTGACATGCCTTGCCCAGTGCCTTGAGCCGCCAGTAATTGTAGGGAAGCGG
>LXNI01003109.1_pt1 | contig 10087 bp, 11 predicted proteins | sample 809091 | NCBI WGS metagenome assembly LXNI01 (sample SAMN04870527, study PRJNA318959) | sponge metagenome | biome: 01000161; feature: marine sponge reef; material: water | host: Sarcotragus foetidus | place: Greece: Milos, Mediterranean Sea | collected 2013-05-29 | depth 5-7 m | reverse complement strand
ACACGGATGCTGCACGGTCGAGGACCGGAACGACGCGCGGGTAGTAGCCGGCAGGCTCGGGATACCCTACTACGTGGTGGATTTTCGCGAGGAATTCGAGCGGGGCGTCATTTCGAATTTCGTTTCCGAGTACATGCGGGGCCGCACGCCCAACCCCTGCGTTGCCTGTAACAGCAGGGTCAAGTTCGGCGTGCTGCTCGACAGGGCCACGGCCCTCGGCGCCGACTACGTGGCGACCGGGCACTATGCCCGGGTTGTTTACGAGGAAGACCCGGGCAAGGCGGACCAGGCGGACCAGGCGGACCAGGCGGGCAAGGCGGGCCAGGCGGGCCGCTATGTTCTCAAACGGGGTATCGACGGAAACAAAGATCAATCCTACGCCCTGTGGGAGATGACCCAGGAAGAGCTGGCACGGTCCGTCTTCCCCGTAGGCATGCTCACGAAGGCTCAGACGCGGCACGTCGCCGAAAGACTCGCGCCGCGAGTGGCTGACAAAAAAGACAGCTATGAAATCTGCTTCATCCAGGACAGGGGCCATGAACGATTCCTCCGGGAGTGGACGGCGAAGCACCCCGTGGATGCGGAAGAAGGGCTGCTGTCCATAGCAGACCCGATTCGGCCGGGACCGATCGTAGACACGAGTGGCCGTTTCCTGGGAGAACACCGGGGACATCCACTCTACACGATCGGGCAGCGAAAAGGACTTGGACTGGCTGCCGGACGGCCGGTGTACGTGGTCGACATCCAGCCCGATACGAATACGATCGTGGTGGGCGCAGACGAGGACCTTCAGTGCGACCGGCTCATCGCGGACAAGGTCAACTGGCAGTCCATGGATGTACCGGCGGGGAAGGTCCGGGGCCAGGCCAAGATCCGGTACCGGCAGGAAGCAACGCCCGCGGTCATAACGCCTGGGAAGCCCGGCGTCGCGCAGGTCGACTTCGAACATCCGCAGCGGGCGGTTACGCCGGGACAGTCCGTCGTCTTCTACGACCGCGAGACGGTCCTGGGAGGCGGCATCATCCGCGAATGAGGTTGTTATGCACGTCGATAAGGCACCCCACCGCGTTCCGCGCCGTCTTCGGTCCTGGTGCCTTGGATTGGTCAGCGGCGTGCTTCTGCTGGTGCCGGGCGCCGGAACCGCCGCGGAAGAGTCGGTGAGAACCGCTCCAGGCGTTCGATTTACATTTGAACCCGTGGACGCTCCCTTCGTGGAACACGTGCTGGGTATCATGCGCGAAGCGTCTCCGCACCTGCGTGCCACGCTGGGCCTCCCTTCCGCCGATACCATCCATGTCCATATCGCCCCCACACAGGAAGCCTTCCTGACCTATACGCCCGGCGCCATACCCGACTGGGGCGCGGGTTACGCCGTGCCCGACCGAAGGCTGGTCGTGCTCAAGTCGCCCCGGGTAACCGGGACGTATGATGGTTCCAGCGAACTCGTGGTGCACGAACTGGCCCACGTGATGCTGCACAGCGCACTCCGCGGCGTGGATATACCTCGCTGGCTGGACGAGGGATTCGCGATGCACATGGCGCGGGAGTGGGGATTCTGGGACCGGGCGTCGCTGGTGGTCGCCGTCGTGTCGGGAAACCTGGTCTCCCTTGGGGCCATTCAGAGCGTGAACACCTTTCCCGAACATCGGGCCCAACTGGCTTACCAGGAAAGCGCCCTTGCCGTGCAGTACATACTCCGGCGCTACGGTGAAGCGGGACTGCACACCCTGTTCGACAGACTGAGGCAGACCGGTTCCATCGACCAGGCCTGTTTAAGCGCCTTTGGCGTGAGCATTGTGGGTTTCGAGCGGGACTGGCTGGAATACATGGAACGCAATTACGGCTGGCGTATGTTGCTCGGTGAGAGCCTGTCCCTCGTCGTCGCTCCGCTGTTCGGCGTACTTTGTCTTCTTGCCTACTTGCAGATTCGAAGGCGAAGGCGGGCTACGCTGCGCCGCTGGGCGCGGGACGAGGTGGACGACTGGCATTCGGACGAAGACGACTGGCGAAGGAAGAATGAAGAATGGGTCATGTCCAGAGAACGGAATGAATGATCGCTTTCTCCAGCGGACCTTGCAGGCACTGAACAGGACCGCGATATCGAACGTCGCAATATCAAACGTCGCAATACAAAACTAATGATCGTGCGCAAATGAGAATCCGTTTCGAATGAAACTCTCGCATCTGGCAGAATACGCGGGGCTTCGGCTGTTGATGGCGCTGACAAGGCGGCTGTCCCCTTCCCGGGCATCGTGGGTTGGGGATAGACTGGGTGACCTGGCCTTTCACTTGATCGGTACGCGGAGGGCATTGGTCATGGAGCACCTGGGACGCGTTTTCAGAGAAACGGACGACGCCAGAAAGCTCAGGTCCATGTCCCGGTCAGTCTACCGCCAACTGGGCCGGACGGCCGTGGAACACGCCCGGCTGCTCGCCGGGAGGACGACGGACCTGCGGGACCGACTTGCCATCACGGGACAGGAACACATCGCCCGTGCCCGCCGCAAGGGCCGCGGGGTCATTCTGATCACCGGCCATTTCGGTTATTGGGAGCTGCTTGGCGCAACGGTCGCCTTGCTCGGCTATCCCATTACCGTCGTCGCCAAGAAGCTGCACAATCCCTTCGTCAACCGCCTGATGCTCGCGGGGCGCGAGAGACTGGGCATGGCGGTGACCTCCATGGAATCGGCGCCGTCCGCGATCCTCAGGGCGTTGCGGCGCAACCAATGCGTCGGGCTGCTCGCAGACCAGGACGCCGGCCCCGGCGGTGTTAGCGTCGAATTCCTGGGATTGCGGGCATCCACCTACCAGGGACCGGCGCTCTTCGCCTTGCGCACAGGCGCTCCCATCGTGCCGTGTTTCATCATCCGTTCCGGTCCGGAACGCCACCGTGTCTGTTTCGAACCCTCTATCGAAGCGGTTCCGACAGGGGATGAGCCGGCCGATATAGCACGGATAACCCAGGCTTACACGGACGTGCTGGCCCGGTACATTCTGGAATACCCGGATCATTGGTTCTGGGTGCACCGCCGATGGAAGACCCCGGCGCACGCACCCGCAGTTTCAAAACCCGTTTCTTAAAGGAGACCCGTTCCATGCCACGTCATCCTGTCATTTCCATTTGCGCCGTCTTCCTCTTCGGTGCCGCTGCTGCCTGCGGAAACGGAGGAGAGCAGTCCGATCTCCGGTCATCGATGCCGCCTGGCGATCCGCCACCGGCGGCGACGGTTCCTGCCGTCGCGGAGAGTCCGGATGCCCCTGTTCCCGTGCAAACCCCGGGAAGTACGACAACGGGCGAAGCCGCGGGAGTCGGCTGGACGGTGCCCGCGCGATGGGAGGCGCAGCCGCCCCGGATGATGCGCGTGGCGACCTACCTGATCCCGATGGCCGAGGGAGACGACGAACCAGGCGAATGCGCCGTGTTCTTCTTCGGCCAGGGGCAGGGAGGCAGCATTGACCTGAACCTGCAGCGCTGGCGGGACCAGTTCGAGACGGAGTCTGGTGGAACACCAACGCCGGCGCAGCGGAAGTCGACCATCAACGGCCTGTCGGTGACCACGGTGTCTCTGGCGGGCACCTACCTCGCTTCCATGGGCCCCATGTTCCAGTCCGGCGCCGTGAAAAAACCGGGCTACAAGATGCTCGGCGCCATTGTCGAGGCGCCGGAAGGCAACGTGTTCGTCAAGCTCACCGGACCGGAAAAGTCCGTCCTGGGCGCGGAAGGCGAGTTTCAGGATTTGCTGAATTCGCTCAGGAAGTAACTGCGCGGGCGCCTTAAGTCCGCCTTTGGACCAGGAATCGCAGCGGCTTGAAAGTTCTTGTCATACAGACCGCTTTCGTGGGCGACGTCGTGCTGTCCACCCCTTTGTTCGAAGCGGCCAGGACGCGGCTGGGCGCCGGCCGCGTCGGAGCCGTCGTGCGACCCGAAACGGCTGACCTGCTGCGAAACAACCCCCACGTCGACGACATCGTCGTCTATGACAAGAAAGGCGGGCAAAAAGGACCCCTGGAACTGCTTCGCCTCGCCGGCAGGTTGCGCGGCGCTGCCTTCGATAGGGCAGTGATTCCCCACCGGTCGTTCCGAAGCGCGCTGCTCGGTTACCTGGCGGGCGCACCCGTCCGCGTGGGTTTCGATCGAAGCGCGGGGAAGCTGCTGCTGACGGAGCGGATCTCCTACCGGTCCGTCCACGAGGTCGAACGCAACCTTTCTCTTCTGGCTTCGTGGGGGGTGGATACGGACGGGATCCGTCCCACCCTGTACCCAGGCGATGCGGACCGGCAACGGGCGGATGCGCTGGTCAGGGAATCCGGCCTGGCGCCTTCCGATAAGATTTGCGGCGTAAGTCCCGGTTCGGTCTGGGCGACCAAGCGGTGGCCGCCCGACCGGTACGCGGAACTGGTCCGCCGTCTCACGGAAGAACATGGATATCGCGCCGTGCTCTTCGGCGGTTCCGGGGACCGGTCCCTGTGTGCCCGTATCTCCGCTGAATCCGGCGTCGACCCGCTGAACGCGGCCGGAAGGCTGACCCTGCTGCAATCGGCCGCGCTCGCCGCCCGTTGCGCCGTTTTTGTTTCGAACGACACCGGCATGGGCCACGTGGCCGCCGCCATGAACATACCTGTCGTAGCCGTTTTCGGGCCCACGGTTCCCGCCTTTGGCTTCGTCCCTCATGGCGCAGGGCACCAGGTCGTCGAGACCACCATGAGCTGCCGTCCCTGCAGTTCCCATGGCGGGCACCGATGTCCCATCGGCACCCATGACTGCATGCGAAGCATCGCCGTGGAACGGGTGATAGAAGCCGTGACCGTTCAACCCGGGGAACCCGAATCCCCCGTTATGGACTAGGTACGGACAATACATGCGCATTGGCATCATCGGCCTCATCAACCACGACACCATCTTCATGGCCGGCGGCCGTCGGATACAGGATCTCGGCGGCATCCTGTACAACACCACCGTAATGGCCGATCTCGTCGGAGACGGCGATCGGGTATATCCCATCAGCCGCATCGGCGCGGAAAGCTACGAAGCCATGCGTGCCATCCTGGATCGCCGACCCGCCGTAAACACCCGGGGAGTCGCCGTTTCCCCCAATGGCACCAGCCGAAACCAGATCCGTTACGACGGGGCCATGGAAAAAGTCGAGCAACTGACGAACCATATCGGTCCCATTTCCCTCGACCAGATTGAACCATTTCTGGACGTCGACGCCCTGCTGGTGAATTTCATCGTCGGCGACGACATCGACCTGGAGACCATGGAAGCCGTACGGGGCAGCGCCTCCGGGTTGCTTTACCTGGATGTGCACAACCTCTGTCTGGGCATCGACGCAGAGGGCTACCGGCGAAGACGGGCGCCGGAAAACTGGCGACAATGGATTGAAATGTTCGACGTGGTTCAGATGAACGAGGTGGAGGCTCGCCTGCTGGCGGGCGCGGGCAACGAAGCGGCGGCCGCATCAAGTGTGCAGCCGCTTGAGGCCGAGGATGATTTCCTCGCCTTCGGACGGTCGATTACCGCGCTCGGTCCCTCCGTGTGCATAATCACCCGGGGGTCTCTAGGTCCCGTCACGGTTTATCGCGAGGACGATGTCATCGAATCTGTAGTTGTTCCGTCAGTCCCGGTCGCAGAAATGGTCGACACCACCGGCTGCGGCGACGCCTTTGCCGCCGGCTTCGTAACCGAATACCTGGCCTCGAAAGACTCCGTCCGGGCCACCCGTCTCGCGAACCGGGTCGCAAGCGTGAATTGCACCGTGGCGGGACTGCCGGAGAGGGGAACGTTCGACGCTGAGAGGAGGGTATGATGACCGAGACGGATGAGACCGTTGTCGTTCTTTTTCGTGGAGGACGTCTGCCGGAGTGGCATCTGCTGGACAAGGTCCGGCGTACCGACTACGAGCGACGCCACGTCGACCTGATGCTGTCGGTCTCAGAGCGCCACGGCCTGATCGGCCTGCACGGTTATCGCCTGCTCGGACCCCGAGGCCACTGGGAACGGTTCTGGACCATCGAATTCCCCGACCTCGCCGGCGCGGAGGCCTGGATGTCGGCCGAGGCGGAACCGCCATACGGACGCTACGGGTTCTACGACTATACCCTTGCCCGCCGCTGGCGGCCGGAGGGCCTGGCCTGGCTGCCCCGGAAACCGGAACCTCCCGTGGCCCCTGGCGCCGACCCCCATACGATTCCGAACCTGTCCGCCGATCCTTCGTCCATCGTCTTGCTGGCCTTTGGCGGGCAGTACCGCGGGCCCGACCTGGTCGTTTCCGGGAATCGAGACGATGAAAGATGGCGAAAACTGCAGGAGGTAGGCCGGGACCACGGACTCATCCACGGCGAGGCTTTTCGCCTGATGGGAACCAGCGTTCTCGGCGAGTCGGTCTGGATCCTTGAATTCCCCGGGTTGGCGGGCATCGAGGCCTGGATCGATGCGGAGACTGCACCGCCCGATGGAACCGGTCTCAGACACGATTTCCATCTTGCCAGACGCTGGGCGCCGGAGTACTTCGCCACCTGGCCGCCGGGACGGGGCGGTTGAGGCGTGTGCGGGTACATCAGAAACGTCTCGAGATTTTCGCCTGGTTTTCGACCAATCCATCAGACACGGTACACTCGGAAACGTCTCATCGGCGAACATCTGCGTCTCCCCGGAAGAGGACCCGCATGGAAAAAGTAAACTGGCCCATGGTTGGCATTCAGGCTATCTCCACCATCGTGATCGTTGTCGTCACACTGCTCACCTTTACTTCTCAGGCTATTCAATCGCTCAGGAATGAGTTTAAAGCAGAGATGAGTGAAATGCTCGCCGAGTTCTCCGCGCTGCGCTCCGAAGTGCACGACATGAACGGGAGGCTGGGGCGCGTGGAAGGGCTCTTGAGGCTTAGTGCGAAGGGCGATGAATAGATGCGGGGAAGCCTTTTCGACAAATACTGTAATTCGTCGGTCGAAAGTGCTCGTTCCTTAGGGATGCCCGAGGTCTGATCTTGCCGACAAGGTAAGATCGAGTGATTGAAACCAACCACCAGACACAGGCGCACGTCGGTACCTCTACCACTAAACTCCCATCTTTGATTCCGTGGAAGACTTTCTGCCCGCATTGTCGACTAAGAAAGGCTTACGTCCTTCTTCTAAAGTGAACGTCCACTAAATCCTGCTCGATAATCCTGCCCTGACTCCAATGCTACGGCGAATGCCTTACGAATAACCGCATATAGAACGAATCCGTTTCCAGGCCCCTGAAAACAGCCCTAGCTTGCTTCAACACCATTACGTGTTCCATAGCAATCTCGTCCACTTCCGGATATCCCGATGACCCGGCAACCCATGCCGTATCGATTCGTTCTTCCACCAGTTGTACTTCCACCAGAACGTCCCCTTCGTTTTCGACGTCACTTCCGGGCGGGATCGTAACCGGAACAGGCGTAGGGTCCACATCCGCTGCATCCAATTCGGCGAGCAATTCCTCCTGCGAGTCACTGTCGATCGGAACTCTCACCGATACCTTCATCTGGAACGGCGGGTCCCCCCAGCCTATCTTCATCGTTCTGTTATTCGTCAGTACATGATTCAGTGCGAACTCGTCCACTTCAGGGAGTCCTGATGACTCTGTCACCCAGGCTGTATCGACTACGGCGTCAACAGTCCGCACATCGATCAGTACGTCTCCTTCGTTCTCTAATTCGCTTTCCGGCGGGACAATAGCAGGAGAACTGATTACAGGCGGTTTCGACATGTCGAACTGGGCCGAAGAGACATCTGAGGTATCATTGGATTCACCTGGTGGCGCAGGGGCTTCGGGAACTACTTTTTCCTCTGCCGTGTTGTCGGTTCCACCGCAGGCGAACGCCGCCATTACGAAAATAGCCCGTAAGGTAGGGATACGCATCATGTCAAGCCTCTTTCAAAAACCACGTACAAAGGTACCCTAAGGCATGGATTCGAGAAGTCGAAGGCCGAATCAGCACCAGGTAGTGATATAAACTGATCTAAAAATGTCCTGAAGGTTGTAACCGATGGTACCAATGGGCGTATACGCTGTCAATCGAATATCAAGTCAATTTATCCCTTGGATACAGCGAATCATTAGGCCATCTTAACCCGTTGAACCATCCCGCGAACCGATCGTTCATCTACTCTGTTCAGACCACCAATGACTACTTCATCTCCGAATCCCGGTGTAAGGCAGCGGCTGCTTTACCTGCACGCGCGAACGCCCAGCGTTTTCTCCGAAGTCCTGGGATACACCCCCGTCGAACCTGTCAAGGAGTACACGGCGGAAATCACGGCGGACGTGCCGGACTGGCCCTACAACACCGTCCACGACGCCCTGGTCGACGGCTGGCAGATCGTGCAGTTTCCCCATCTCCAGGCGCCCATCGACGACAGGGACCTGGACGTGGTGGGTTACGAGTTCATCTTGCAAAAACTGGAGGAGGTTCATGATGGATAAGACCCTTCTGCTCACGGACATGGAGATGGTCGGCTTTCTCGTGAACGGCTATCATCTGCTCGAACTGGATCTGCCCGGGGAACTCAATGAACGGGTTGCCGGACAGCTGGACGACCTGGACTACAACCCCGGCGACGCCATCGCCGAAGTCGTGCCGGAGCTGTGGCAGGTGATCGAACACCCCGCGGTGCAAGGCGCCCTGGTCAGCCTCCTCGGCGAGGGCTACGAAGTGATGGGACACCGGCACTGGCACTGCAAACAGCCGCACACCGGCCACATGTCCTGGCACCAGGACAGCACCAACAACCGGGATACCCGCATCGACCGGCTTCTCGGGTTGTATTATCCGACCGACATCACTCCGGAAATGGGTCCGACGATCATCGTGCCGGGCACGCAGTTCCGCAACGCGCCGACAGACCGCATGGCCACCTACACCAACATACGCGGGCAGGTGCCCATGGTGCTCAAGGCCGGGACCCTGGCCCTGACTCACTACGATCTCTGGCACGGCACCGCGGCCAATCGCACGCCAGTCAAGCGCCATATGATCAAGTTCCTTTTCAAACGGGTCCGGGACAACAAGGCGCCGACCTGGAACCACGATCCGGATGCCATGAATGTTCCCACCGCCTGGGGCGGAAAACGGGAAGATCCCAAAAACGTCCTGTCCTTCGGCAACCCGCTCGGCGTCGGTCAGAGCGATCATTACAAGGAACGCCAGATACGCTGGAAATGCTGGAACAACCTGCTGGGGGTAGGCGATGCGTCTGACCCTTAGCAATCATTCCTTCGAATACCTCGACCTGGAAGGCACGCTGGCGCTGGCCAGGGCCATGGGTTTCAGGGGCGTGGACTTAGCGGGCTTTCACGACCGCGGACGATGCAGCCTGGAACCGGACGAGGTGGGCGCCGATCCTCAGGGGCACGCGGACCGCGTCAACCGGCTGCTGGAGAAATACGAACTGGAGGCTGTCGATTTCTTTCCCCAGTTCGGCGCATCCCTCGACGAGCGGTCCTTCAATGCGCCGGACCCGGCCGTCAGACGGCAGAACCGGACTTCCTTCGAGGGGATCATCCGCTTCTGCAAGGCCGTAGGCATACCGGGATTTACCATCAGCCCGGGCATGCATCACCCGGACCGGTCTTTCGCGGAAAACCTCCAGACAACCGCCGACGCGCTCGACGAGTTGACCGATCAGGCCGGCGAACGGGACATCACGGTCCGCTTCGAACCCCACGTGCTGTCCGTCGTCGACACGCCCGAGCGGGCGCTGGCCCTGCTGGAACGGGCGCCCCGTGCCACGGTCACCCTCGACTATTCCCACTTCGTGATGCAGTACATCCCCGAGGAGCGCATCCACCCGCTCCTGGCCCATACCGACCATTTCCACATCCGCGCGGCCCGGCCCGGCAAACTGCAGTCCAGGCTCGACGAGAACACCATCGATTTCATCGATATCGCCCGCCGTCTCAGACAGCTGGATTACCGGCGGTGCCTGTCCATCGAGTTCGTCTACATGACCTGGTACGACTGCAACCAGGTCGATTGCCTGACGGAAACGATCTTCACGAAGGACCTGATGCAGGAGCACGTTTCGTTATAATGCCTGACCTGTTCGCCGGCGCCGGCCG